>Ga0316576_10001374_pt1 | contig 12986 bp, 12 predicted proteins | sample S0NA_FD_203075 | JGI IMG/M metagenome (GOLD analysis project Ga0316576, IMG submission 203075) | Rhizosphere microbial communities from salt marsh grasses in Alabama, United States - S0-2_050615r3r5 | ecosystem: Host-associated > Plants > Roots > Rhizosphere | place: USA: Alabama | collected... | reverse complement strand
ACGAACACCGAATCGATGTAGGCGCCTTCGATGCGCTGTCCGGTGGGGCTCTCCACCTCGAAGCGTTCGACGAGCTGGGGCGGGGCACTGCACCACATCTCCAGATCGCCGGCGGCGTATTCGGGGTAGCCGAGCCGCTCGGCCAGATCGCGGGCAGCCTGGAGACTGGTGGAGTGACCGATCAGGCCGAACATGCGCAGGGTTGGGGCCGGGGTCGGGAAGGCCGGCTGTCGCCGCCGACACATCCTGCCACGCGTCCCCGGGGGCCCTGCCCTCAGCCCACCAGGGCGGCGGCCGCCATACGGGCGATCTCCCGGGAGGTGAAGCCGATCTCGGTGAGGGCCTCCTGATAGGCGATGAGGAAGTCCTCGATCAGGTCCTCCTTCTCCATGCCCAGCACGGCGGCATCGTCTGCCACCCGCTCGAGCATCCGCCGCACGTGGGGGAGGTTGTCCCGGTTGGCCTGCTCCAGTTCGGCGCGGCTCGCCTCGAGATTGGCCCGCAGCCACATCTGGCCGTAATTGAGGTGGGTGTACTCGTCCTTCACTACCCCTTCGGTGATCCTTCGGGCGAAGGGATCGGCCACCGGAATGTAGATGTGATAGGCCGATATGGCGAAGGCCTCGATGAGCAGAGCCTGGATCAGCAGGCAGGTGACCACCTTCCCCTCGGCGAGGGCCTGCTGGAAGTTGTTCCGCAGCGGGCTGAAGAACTCATGGGCGAAGGCCATGTCCGCTTCCACGCCGAGGTTGGCGCCGCAGGCGGTGAACCCCTTCTTGTGCTTCAGCTCCATGCGGGCCAGCCGGGTGAGCTCGTCGGCCTCGTCCGGCAGCAGGGTGCCGATGGCGATGTAGTTGTCGTGGGCCTCCTGCTCTCCCTCGATCACGATCGCGTTGATGCGGCTGTAGGCGTCCTTGTAGGCGGCGCTCCCGAAGTCGGGGAGATCCGGGGAGATCGGGGAGCTTTCCGCCGCAGGGGCGCTGGATTCGATCGTCGGCATGGAAGGGTGGGCTGAGGACGCGGGGAAAAATCTCCGTGGGACTGTAATCACCGTGGCCCGGGAACCGGTGGCCAGTCGCTGCGCACCAGGGACTCCAGACGATTCCGCCAGCCCTGCACCAGCCGCCGGAACAGTTCCCTGCCCAGCTCCCCGCTGGCTCCGCTGGGATCTCCCACCACGCCGCTGGTGCTCATCTCGCGGCTGAGCCAGGCGCAGGGGGCTTCCCCTTCGAGACTCCAGCCCGGCGGCGGCAGGTTGGCCGGTCCGGGCCCGTCGGGCCGGAGATCACCGCCGGTGAGTTCCGGCGCCAGATGGAGCATCAGGCTGGTCTCGGCCAGGCCGGCATGGAGCCCCTGGCTCCGTTCCGGTTCCGGAATGAGCTCCGCCACCCCCTCCGGCCCCCGCCAGAGGAAGCAGGGCAGCACGGCGAGGTCGGGCCGGAGCGTCCGCAGCTGCCGGGCCGCCGCCTCGAGGAGTCCGATCTGGCCGCCATGGGCATTGAGAATCACGAGGCGGCGGAAGCCCGCCGCCTCCAGATCGCACCCCACCGCCACCACCAGGTCGATGAGCAGGGCCGCCGGCAGGCTGAGGGTGCCGGGAAAGCCGTGGTGTTCGGGAGAGAACCCCAGGCTCTGGAGGGGCAGCCGCCAGAGCGGCAGATCTCCGGGAAGCTCCTGCAGCACCGCATCCACCACCCGGTCGGCGAAGAGGGCGTCGGTGGCGAGGGGCAGATGGGGACCGTGCTGCTCCACGGCGCCGAGGGGCCATACCACCGTGCTGCCCGGCCGCGCCGCCGCGGCGCGCACCTCCGGCCAGCTGAGGTGATCGAGACGACGCACGGGGGCTTGAGCCATGGGGTGGGGGGGCCGGTTCCGCCTCCGGGGAGGACGGAATCCTTACAGTGTGGGCTTGGAACTCCTCCCTGGTCATGGCCGGATCCGGCAAGTCAGCGCCCCGGCAGTCCCGGAACGCGGAGCGACCGACGGCAGGAGCCGCGTCTCCGCCGCAACGCAAGCCGCCCCAGGTTCTGCTGATCCGCAAGGAGGAGGAGGCCCCTGAACCTGCCTCCGCTGCCACGGAGGCCGCTGCGCCCCGCCCTGCCACCACCTCCCGCCACCCTGCGGACACTCCCGTGGAGGCCGTGAGCATGGCCGACCTGCTCGGTCCGCCCGGCGAGTCCGCCCGCCCGGGCCCCGCCGGCGGTCAGCGTGGCCGGGGAGCGGTGGAACGCAGCGTCGATGACTTCGACTTCGACGAGGAGGCCTTCCTGGCCGCCCTCGAGGAGAACGAGCCGGTGGGCACCACCGGCGAGGTGGTGAGCGGCACCGTGATCAGCCTCGACAGCGACGGGGTCTACGTGGACATCGGCGGCAAGGCCCCGGGGTTCATGCCCAAGCGGGAATGCGGGCTGGGCGTGATCACCAACCTGAAGGAACGCTTCCCCGCCGGGCTGCCGGTGGAGGTGCTGGTCACCCGCGAGCAGAACGCCGACGGCATGGTGACCGTGAGCGTCCGCGCCCTGGCCCTGCGCCAGAGCTGGGAGAAGGTGCGGGCCATGGAGAAGGAGGGCCGCGTGCTGCAGGTGCTGGTGAACGGCTTCAACCGTGGAGGCGTCACCTGTGACGTGGAGGGTCTGCGGGGTTTCATCCCCCGTTCCCAGCTGGAGCAGGGTGAGCGCCACGAGGAACTGGTGGGCCGCACCCTGGGGGTCACCTTCCTCGAGGTGAATCCGGACACCCGCAAGCTGGTGCTCTCCGAGAAGAAGGCCGCGACGGCGGCACGTTTCGCCGAGCTCGAGGTGGGTCAGCTGGTGGAGGGGCGTGTCGCCTCGCTCAAGCCCTACGGAATCTTCGTGGACCTCGGGAGCGTCAGTGGTCTGCTGCACCACTCCGCCGTCAGCGGGGGCGTGCTCCGCGATCTGCGGGAGGTGTTCCAGCCCGGCGACACGGTGCGGGCCCTGATCACCCAGCTCGATGCCGGCCGGGGAAGGATCGCCCTCAACACCGCCCTGCTCGAGGGACAGCCCGGCGAGATCCTGGTGGATCGGGAGAAGGTGATGGCGGAGGCGGCCGACCGGGCCCACCGTGCCCGCGAGACGCTGCGCCAGCAGGAGCAGACGGCCGGATGATCGCCACTCCCCTGCCCGGCTCCACCGTCGGCGGACCCGACTGGGAACTCGACTACTACTCCCGCCCGATCGTGGAGCCGGACGGCCGCAAGCGCTGGGAACTGCTCATCTGCTCCACCCCTTCCGGATCCGGGCGGTCCCCCTTCCGCTGGGTGCGGCGTTGTCCGGCCGGCGACGTCAATTCGGTGTGGCTGCGGCAGGCCCTCGAGGAGGCGCTGGCCGAGGCCGAGGCCGAGGGCTTCGGCCGTCCCCGCCGTCTCCGCTGCTGGCGCGCCTCGATGCGGACGATGGTGCAGCGCGCCGCCGAGGGTCTGGGCCTCGAACTGGTGCCGAGCCGTCGCTGCTACACCCTGGTGGAATGGCTGCGGCAGCGGGAAGAGGAGGTGTACCCCCAGGAGGAGGGGTACCTCGTCGGTCCCCTCGCGCCGCCCCCCGCTTCCCTGCCTCCCCTGGCGGTGCCGCTGCCGGAGGCCGCCCGGGGCGACCGCTGGGAGTGGGCCAGCCTGCCCGTCTCGCTGCTGGCCGAGGCCGGAGGGTGGGAGATCGACTTCGCCGGTCTGGTTCCCCTGCCCGACCTCCAGGGCCACGACCCGGCGGTGCCGGGGATCCGGCTGTTCAGCCGCCGCAGGGCTCTGGCGATCGCGGGCTGGCTCTCCGGTCTCGAACCGGTGCGCCTGGCGGTGGACGGCCGCCGCCTGGTGCTGGAGGCGGGCCTGGAGGACCGCTGGCTCCTCGCCGAGCTGCCGGCCGCCGAGGCCGAGGCCGCCGCCGAGGCCTTCGCCGCCTCGCGCCGCCAGGCGGCGGGTCTGCAGTTCCTGGCGGTGCAGGCCCGCCAGGAACAGCCACGTCTGGAGGGCTTCTGGATCCTGCGCGACCTCCCCGATGGCTGAAGCGGTCGCCCCTCCCTTCGATCGCCCCGACGCCGGCTTCAACGACCTGCCTGGCTGGACCTGGGTGGGCACCTACGGCGGCTACTACCTCCAGGCCGATCTGCTGGGGGACTTCGAGCACGGCTTCTTCACCCGTCAGTGGCAGGGCCGCGACCCGGAGGCCCTGGCCGCCTACGTGAGCGCCGGCATCAGCGTGCACCGCACCCGCCAGGTCCATGGTGCCACCGTGATCAGTGCCGGCCGGGCCGGCGGGGGCAGCCGGCCCGAGGCGGACGGTCTGGTGAGCGAGACGGGGGGACAGAGCCTGTGGGTCAGCGGCGCCGACTGCACGCCGGTGCTGCTCGCCGACGCGGCCACCGGCGCCGTGGCGGCCTGCCATGCCGGCTGGCGCGGGGTGGCCGGGCGCATCGTGCCGGCGGCGGTCGCCGCCCTCGAGTCCCGCGGCAGCCGCCGCGCGGATCTGCTGGTGGCGCTGGGCCCCGCCGTGAGCGGTGAGCGCTACCAGGTGGCGCGGGAGGTGAGCCTCCAGGTGGCTGCCGCCCTGCGGTCCGACGAAGCGGAGGACCCGCTGGCGGAACTGCGGGACTGCGGAGCCCTGCTGGAGGATGCCGAGGCGGACCGTGACCGGCTCGACATCCGGGCCGCCACCCGACGGCAGCTGCTCAATGAGGGCATCGCCGACGAACGGATCGCCATCTGTCCCTGCTGCACGGTCGCCGAACCGCTCCTGTTCCATTCCTGGCGCCGCGACGCCGTCAGGGCGGTGCAGTGGAGCGTCATCGTGGCCCAGGCCTGAACCGCTGCGATGGCTCTGCTTGCCACCTACCTCGGTGCCAACGGCTGGTTCCTGCAGTTCGGCGCTCTGCGGGTGCTGGTGGATCCCTGGTTGCGGGGTCCCCTGGTCTTCCCGCCCGGGCCCTGGCTGCTGCGGGGCGAGCTGGCGCAGGAGCGTTCCCTGCCGGGGCCGCCGGATCTGCTGCTGCTCACCCAGGGTCTGCCGGACCACTGCCACCCCCCCTCCCTGGAGGACCTCGACCGCCAGCTGCCCGTGATCGGTTCGGCGGCGGCGGCGAAGCGGGTGCGGCAGCTCGGCTTCCGGCGGGTCACCGCCCTGGCGCCGGGCGAACAGCACGACTTCGAGGGCCTGCGGATCACCGCCACCACCGGGGCTCCCGTGCCCCAGGTGGAGAATGGCTACCTGCTGGAACACGACGAGGGCCGCCTCTACCTCGAACCGCATGGGTTCCCGCCCCACGATCTGCGCTCCGCCCCCCTCGACGCGGTGATCACGCCGGTGATGGACCTCGGCCTTCCCCTGGCGGGGGCCTTCGTGCGCGGCAGGACGGTGCTGCCGGATCTGCTGTGCCGGTTCCGGCCTCGCACCCTGCTGGCCAGCACCACCGGTGGGGACGTGCGCTTCAGCGGCGTGCTGGCCGGTCTGCTCTGGGCCCGCGGCGCTGCTTCCGAGGCGGAGGACACGGTGCGGCGGCTGGCGGAGCAGGAAGAACTCCCCACCCGTTTCATCGATCCGGTGCCGGGCCACCCCTACCGTCTTGCCGGCCGCTGAGCCGGCCGCTTCTAGCCGTCGGGGGTGTCTGCGCCGATGCCCAGCTCCTCCTCCAGCCGGGCGATCGCCAGCCGGGTCTCGAGCACGGCATCGGGATTGAGGCTGATCGAGTCGATCCCCTCCTCCACCAGGAACCGGGCGAACTCCGGATAGTCGCTCGGCGCCTGGCCGCAGATGCCGATCTTGCGCCGGCAGCGGCGGGCGGTGCGGATCGCCAGCCGCACCATCTCCATCACGGTGGGATGCCGCTCGTCGAACAGCTCCGCCACCAGGCTCGAGTCGCGGTCGAGGCCGAGGGTGAGCTGGGTGAGGTCGTTGGAACCGATCGAAAAGCCGTCGAACCGTTCGGCGAAGGCCTCCGCGCCGATCACGTTGCTGGGCAGCTCGCACATCACGTACACCTCCAGACCGTTCTCGCCTCGCACCAGTCCGTGGCGCGCCATCTCCTCGAGCACGCGATCCCCCTCCTCCGGAGTGCGGCAGAAGGGCACCATCGGGATCACGTTCACCAGCCCCATCTCCTCCCGCACCCGGCGGAGGGCCCGGCATTCCAGGCCGAAGGCCTCGCGGAAGGCCTCCGCGTAGTACCGGGAGGCGCCGCGCCAGCCGATCATCGGATTCTCCTCGGCCGGCTCGAAGGCGGCGCCGCCGAGCAGGCGGGCGTATTCGTTGCTCTTGAAATCGGAGAAGCGCAGCACCACCGGGTCAGGGTGGAATGCCGCCGCGATCCGGCCCATGCCCTGGGCGAGCAGGTCCACGTAGTAGTCGCCGGGCTCGTCGTAATGGCGGGTGAGCGCGGCGATCGCCTGCCGATCCTTCTCCTCCTGCACCTTCTCCGGCCGCAGCAGGGCCATGGGGTGCACCTTGATGTGGTTGGCGATGATGAATTCCAGCCGGGCCAGCCCCACGCCGTCGCAGGGGATGGCGGCCAGATTGAAGGCCTCCTCGGGATTGCCCACATTCATGAGGATCCGGGTGCGGGTGGCGGGCAGGTGCTCCACCTCCCGCTCCTCCACGTGGAAGGGCAGCTCACCGCGGTAGACGTGGCCCACGTCCCCCTCGCAGCAGCTGATCGTGATGGTCTCGCCGTCCTCGATCGCGCGGCTGCCGTCGCCGGTGCCGACGATCGCGGTGATGCCCATCTCGCGGGCGATGATCGCCGCATGGCAGGTGCGGCCGCCCTGGTCGGTGACCACGCCGCTGGCCTTCTTGAGAATGGGCTCCCAGTCGGGATCGGTCCGCACCGTCACCAGCAGGTCCCCCTGCTCGAACCTGCCGATCTCGGAGGGGTCCCGGATGATCCGGGCCCGGCCGCTGCTCACCGAGGCGCCGATCGCCCTTCCCGAGGTGATCTCCTCCGCCTCGTGCGGTTCGAGCCGCCAGTTGCGCAGCACCGCCTGCCGGCGCCGGGACTCCACCGTCTCCGGCCGCGCCTGGAGGATGAAGAGCTCGCCGCTGAGGCCGTCCTTGCCCCATTCGATGTCCATGGGGGTGGGCCGCCCCCGCTGGCGGCTGTAGTGCTCCTCGATCTCGATCGCCCAGCGGGCCAGGGTGAGCACCTCGTCGTCGCTCAGGGCGAAGCGCTGCCGCTCCTCCTCGCTCACCTCCACGTTGCGCACCGCCCTGCCGGTGTCGGCGTCCGCCTCGGAGTAGACCATCCGGATCGCCTTGGTGCCCAGACGCCGGTTGAGGATCGGCGCAAAGCCCTGTTTCAGGGTGGGCTTGAACACGAGGTACTCGTCGGGATTGACCGAACCCTGCACCACGTTCTCCCCCAGTCCGTAGGCGGCCGTGAGCAGCACCGCGTCGCGGAAGCCCGTCTCGGTGTCGATGCTGAACATCACGCCGGCGCTGGCGCGGTCGGCCCGCACCATCCGCTGCACCCCCACCGACAGGGCCACCTGCAGGTGGTCGAAGCCGTTGTTCTGGCGGTAGGAGATGGCCCGGTCGGTGAACAGGGACGCGAAGCAGCGCCGGCAGGCCGCCAGCAGCGCCTCCTCCCCCTGCACGTTGAGGAAGGTCTCCTGCTGGCCGGCGAAGCTGGCATCGGGCAGATCCTCCGCGGTGGCGCTGGAGCGCACCGCCACCGAGGGCAACCCGCCGGCCTCCCCGTCCCCCCGGCCCATGGCCCGGTAAGCCTCCAGAATCGCCTCCCGGAGCCGGTCGGGCAGGGTCGCCTCCAGCATCAGCCGCCGCGCCGCCTGTCCCGCCTCCTGCAGGTCAGCAAGGTTCTCGGCATCGAGGCCGGCGAACACCTGCCGCAACGCCTCCTCGAGGTCATTCGCTTCGAGCAGCAGGCGGTAGGCCGCGGCCGTGGTGGCGAAGCCGCCCGGCACCCGCACCCCCCGCGCCCCCAGGTTGCGGATCATCTCCCCGAGTGAGGCGTTCTTCCCCCCCACATCGGCGATCGCGTCGATGCCCACCTGCTCGAAGGGCACCACCAGCACATCGGGTTCCAGCATCGGGAGCCTCCGCCTCTGTCCCGAATCTGGCGGAGAACCGGACGCTTCGCTCAGCCGCTGTGATCTTCCGGCAGCAGCAGGGTGAGCAGCCCGGTTCCGAAGAGGATCGCCCCGAGCAGGAGGGCGATGCCGCGGTTGGCGGCCGCAGGGCCGTCCAGCCAGACGCCGGCGGCGAGGAAGGCCCCCCCCAGCAGCAGGCTCGGCACCATCACGATGCCGCGGGCGGTGCGGTTCAGGCTCACGCGCAGTCCGCCGGAGCGGCCAGCCCCGCCGCGATCAGCCCCTGCCCGAGGTCGGTGTCGTCGGCGAGCCGCACCACCCGGGCCTGCAGGTGACCCGCCTCGTTGCCCATCGGCAGCAGGTTGACCCGGCTGTGCCGTGGCAGCGCCTGCCGCAGCCAGGTGGTGGCCGCCTCCTCCCGGTCGGTGGCCACAGCCACGCAGGCGAGGTCCACCGGGTAGGTGCGGTTGCGATCCCCCACCAGCAGGAGGGTGCCGCTCCGCACCTGCAGCACCTCTGCCGCCGCCGCCGCCCCCGGCCAGCCCAGCAGGAGGAGCCCCGTCAGCAGGAGGGCGAGCAGTTTCAGAGCTTGGCGCCGCAACTGGGGCAGAAGAGATGGGCGCTGGCGGTGGTGGCGCCGCAGGCGCCGCACTGGCGGATGGTGTCGATGGCGAGTTCGGGATGGCTGGGGAGGCCCACCATCTGCGCGTTGCTGGCGCCGGGGGGCACCATCGGGTAGCAGTTCTCGTTCCGCCGCACCTTCACGTCCACGAAGACCGGGCCCGGATGGGCCAGGGCCTCGGCGAGGCCGGAGGCCAGGTCCTCACGGCGTTCGATCGCCATCCCCCTCACGCCGAAGGCGTGGGCCAGGGCCGGGAAGTCGGGCATGCCCGCGGTCATCTCGGAGGCGGAATAACGCTCCTCGTAGAAGCTCTCCTGCCACTGGCGCACCATCCCCTGCCAGCCGTTGTTGAGCACCACCACCTTCACCGGCAGCGAATAGTGGCTGAGGGTGCCCAGCTCCTGGATGTTCATCAGGATGCTGGCGTCGCCGGCCACGCAGATCACCTGCTCGTCGGGGAAGGCCACCTGGACCCCCATCGCGGCGGGCATGCCGAAGCCCATCGTGCCGAGGCCGGCGCTGCTGATCCAGCGCCGCGGTCCGTTGCGAAGGAACTGGGCGGCCCACATCTGATGCTGGCCGACATCGGTGGTGTAGAAGGCGCCGGGCGCCAGATCCCGCAGGGCGACCACCACCTCCTGCGGGGCGATCTCCCCTTCCGGCTGGGGCACCACCAGCGGGTAGTGGTGCTTCCAGGTGCCGATCCGCTCCAGCCAGGCGTCGGTGCGTCCCTGGGAGTCCTCCCCCTCGGAGGCCTCCAGCAGGGCGGCGAGGGCCGTCTTCACGTCCGCCACGACGGGCACCTCGGGAAGCCGGTTCTTGCCCACCTCGGCGGCATCCACGTCGATGTGGATCACCTGGGCCCGCGGGGCGAAGCTGTCGAGTCTTCCGGTGACCCGGTCATCGAAGCGGGCTCCCGCAGCGATCAGCAGGTCGCACTCGGTCACCGCGAAGTTGGCGTAGGCGGTGCCGTGCATGCCGAGCATCCCCACCGAGAGGGGATGGTGCTCGTCGAAGGCGCCCTTGCCCATGAGCGTGGTGGTGACCGGCAGCCGGAACCTCTCGGCGAGACGGCGCACCTCCTCGTGGGCACCGCCGCTGATGGCGCCGCCGCCGACGTAGAGCAGGGGACGCCGGGCCTGGCGCAGAAGCCGGAGGGCGTTCGCGATGGCCTGCGGCGACGGGGAGGGGGTCCGCTGGAATCCGGCCGGCACGGCGGTGCCCGGCTCCACCGGGACGTAGTCGAACTCCTCCACCCCCACGTCCTTGGGCACGTCGATGAGGACCGGCCCGGGACGGCCGCTGGCGGCGATCAGGAAGGCCTCCGCCACGATGCGGCCGATGTCGGCGGGGTCGCGCACCACCCAGGAGTGCTTCACGATCGGCAGGGTGATGCCGAAGATGTCGGTTTCCTGGAAGGCGTCGGTGCCGATGGCGGCACGCGGCACCTGGCCGGTGATCACCACCATCGGCACCGAATCCATCTGGGCCGTGGCGATGCCGGTCACGAGGTTGGTGGCGCCGGGGCCGGAGGTGCCGAAGCAGACCCCCACCCGCCCGGTGGCGCGCGCGTAGGCGTCGGCGGCATGGGCGCCGCCCTGCTCGTGCCGCACCAGGATGTGCCGCAGCCAGCCGCGGTCCTCGGCCTTGTGGAGTTCGTCGTAGATGGGCAGGATGGCCCCGCCCGGGTAGCCGAAGATGTGCTCCACCCCGTGGCGGCGGAGGGAGTCCATCAGCGCGTAGGCACCGCTGACACGGCGGGGAAGCCGGCCGGTCTCGTCGTCGACGGCGTTCCCCTCACCGACGGCGCTGGTGGCCGGAGGGGGCAGAGGCGTAAGCGTCACGGCTGCGGGGAGTCGGCGGAAGGGGCGATGGTTGTTCGGGTATCGCGGATCACCGGAACGGAATCAGATTAGGCACTCGCGCCCGGCTTGCGGCCAGGCTGCGGCGACTCGTCGCCATCGCCCGCAGCACCCGGGCGGGGTCGAGCCAGCGGCCGCCGTAGCGCACCCCCCAGTGGAGGTGGGGACCGGTGGTGCTGCCGCTGAGGCCCACGTGGCCGATGGTCTCGCCGGTGCGCACCCGCTGCCCCACCCGCAGGGACACCTCGCGGCTGCGGTACCCGCCGGATCCCGCCTCGCCGCCGAGGTGGCAGTAGATGTGCTCGTAGTGGCCGGAACGGATCACCAGGCCGTTGCCGCAGGCGCCGTCGTTGATCACGGCGGCCACGCTGCCGCTCCACCAGGAACGCACCGGCGATCCCAGGGGCGCGGCGATGTCGAGGCCGTTGTGGGGGCGCGTGCCGCCGTGGATCGGGTGGCGCCGCAGACCGAAGGGACTGGTGAAGCCGGCGAAGCTGGCCACCGGGAAGGCTCCCCGCCGCCAGACGGAGCCGCTGCGGCCGAAGGCCGGCGTGGAGTCGGCCGCCAGCCAGGCGGCGGTGAGGGCGAGAGCCAGGCCGCTGGTGCCGCTCAGGAGGCGGCGGCGCCGGCGGGGGGACTCAGAGCAGACCGATGGCATGGAGAGGACCCTTGCCGCTGATCAGTTCCAGCAGGAAAGCGGAAAAACCCACCATCGCCAACCGGCCGTTCCATACCTCGGAGCTGTTGTTCCACCCCCAGGCCCACTTGTCCTGCGGGTAGAGCTTCACCTTGGTGTCGAGCCGGGCCGCCTGGTCGAGGTTCACCTCCGGCCCCGCCATCGCCTCCTGCACCAGGTCGGCCAGACCGCTGATGAAGGTGGGATCGGTGTCGAGGGCGGGGACGCGGCGGAAGTGGGCGATGCCGGCCTCGGTGGCGATCTCGCGGTACTCGATGTCGATCTCCTCCAGCGTCTCGATGTGTTCGCTCACGAAGCTGATCGGCACCACCACCAGCTCCCGCACCCCCTGTTCGCCGAGCTCCCGCAGGGCATCCTCGGTGTAGGGGCGCAGCCACTCCACCGGACCCACCCGGCTCTGGTAGGCCAGGGTGTGGGGGTTGGCATGGCCGAGCAGTGCCGCCAGCCGCTCCATGATCAGCGCGGTGCAGGCCTCGATCTCCTTCTGGTAGGGGTCGCCCGCCTCCATCACGTAGCTGCGGGGCACGCCGTGGGCACTGAAGAACACGTGGGCGCTGGCCGGGTCCTCGCAGCGGCGGATCTCGGCGGCGATGAGCCGCGCCATCGCCTCCACGTAGCCGGGGTGGTCGTACCAGCTGCGGATGCAGCGGATCGGCAGCGCCTCGAAGGCCGGATCGGCCTGGCGGAGGCGCTTCAGCTCACGGAAGCTCGATCCGCTGGTGCTGATCGAGAAGTGGGGGTACAGCGGCAGCACCACCACCTCGTCGATGTCGTCGGCCTTGATGTCGGACACCGCCGATTCGGTGAACGGGTGCCAGTAGCGCATGGCGACGTAGGTGGTGGCCTCGACGCCCCGCTGGCGCAGGCTGCTCTGGAGCTCCCGCGCCTGCTGCTCGGTGATCCGCCGCAGCGGCGACCCGCCGCCGATGGCGCGGTAGGCCTCCTGGGACTTGCCGCTCCGGAGGGTGCTGATCAGCCAGGCCAGGGGTTTCTGCAGGGCCGGCACCGGCAGCCGGATGATCTCCGGGTCGGAGAAGAGGTTGTAGAGGAAGGGGCCGACGTCCTGGATCCGCTCAGGACCGCCGAGGTTCAGCAGCAGCACGCCGACCCTGGCCATGCCCGTGGTGGAGACGTTGTCCGCAGAGCGTAACGCCACCGTTCCGGCGCCGCGGTGCCTGGCCCGGCCGCCCCTGGATCGATACCGTCCGGCAGGTCCCGCTCCATTCCGGCGCCGTGTCCGTGGTGCACCCCGCCCCCGACCTCGCCGCCCGGATCCGCGGGCTCAACCTGCGGCTGGCCGCGGCGGGCGAACCTCTGCGTCTGGAGCGCCGCGGCGGCCGCCTTGGCCTGCGGGGGCCGCTGCCGCCCCGGCAGGCGGAGTCCGCTGCGGGCCCCTGGACGGTGCAGCGCCTGAGCCTCGGCCTGCCCGCGAGCGAGGAAGGCCTCGAGCGGGCCCTCGCGGAGCTGGCCCGGGTACGGCAGGAGCTGCGGACGGGTCGCTTCCGCTGGCGGGAGGACAGCGGCAGCGCCCAGCCCGCGGGCGATGAGCTTCGCGCCAGCGTCGAGGCCTTCGAGGCGGCCTTCTTCGCCGATCCGCGCCGCCGCCGGCGTCCCGCCGGCAGCCGCAGCACCTGGCGCGCCTCCTATCGCCCCTACCTGCGGCGGCTCGAGGCGATGGCGGCGGAGCGGGGGCACCGGGGGGCCCCTAACCTTCCCCTGATCGAGGCGGTGCTGGAGAGCTATCCCCTCGCCAGCCGC
>Ga0316576_10001372_pt1 | contig 13007 bp, 8 predicted proteins | sample S0NA_FD_203075 | JGI IMG/M metagenome (GOLD analysis project Ga0316576, IMG submission 203075) | Rhizosphere microbial communities from salt marsh grasses in Alabama, United States - S0-2_050615r3r5 | ecosystem: Host-associated > Plants > Roots > Rhizosphere | place: USA: Alabama | collected... | reverse complement strand
GACTGATCACACACAGAATCAGCAACGCGTTGAAAAGGCTCATATAGAAAAAAGAGTGCAGATACAGCTTCCAGGTTTCCAGTTTTTCTCGAACCGTGCCCAGGCGTTCTGCGGCCTCGATGTTTTTAAAAGCCGATCGGCCGGGCCCCACCGAGACGCTCACAATCTGGTAAGACTCCTGCTGATCGGTAAGCAACCCCCCGCCACCGCCCGATATGATATACCGAACTCCTTGTTCCACACGTTCATGATAGGTGGGGTAACCGGCTGAGAAAACCGCAGTCACCCGATAGTGGGAAAAGAACTGCCGTAATGTCCGGCTCAATTTCACATCCAGCACATAGTGCGTATCGTGCGGATCGGCACCCGGCAAATAAAAGAGGGAATGGTTCAAAAAAACGAATCGGTACGGGTATGGTTCCGCCGCCGCCAATTCTTGCTGCAGCCAGCGCAACTGCCATTTCCAGGAGGTGTGACCGGTGGAATCAAGGAAAATGAAGTAGGCGTTTTCGAGATGAAAAGAGAAAAAGTACGGCCCGAAATGTCGGTAAAATTTTCCCGCCCCGAAATCTTCGATTTCGTTGTGCCCGGTGGCCATCACGTAGGGGATGCCCAGTTTCCTGAGTTCGCGATACAGTAAACGGTATTTTCCTTCGGCGCCATCGTAAACCGCATTTCCAACCGATATCATAAAATCCGTATCACTGTCTTTCATCAGGGGGGCGATGCGCCTTTTGAAAACCCGCATGGAATTTCTGATATTGCCGACAACGGCGAATCTGTACCGGCTCTTGCCATGAAGCTTGGAATCGATTCGTTCAATATTTTCTGCGTTGAGGTCCTGGTAATCATCTTCATAGACAAATAGATAGATCCGGTAGCCCACGAGCCCCGCCATCAGCATCAGGACAAAAATCAGATAGAGTGTCAGCTTTTTATTGCGGTTCATGGATGGACGGCCTTTTTGCGTTTGAACATTTCCCGGTATACGATCACCATACCGACAACCACGCCGACATAGATGGTCAAAAAACGCCAGGTCAGCGTAAGCAAAGTGATATCCTGTTTTTGCACCAGTTGGGAGAACAAGAGCCCGTAACCGCCTTCGGCGATACCTGTCGCTCCGGGCGTGGGAGCGAAGTACATGAAAAATGTCACCACGATCTGGAATGCCAACACAGTCAATACCGGGGCCCGATATCCAAGCACTCTGACCAGCACAATGGAAAAAGAGAACAGTAGCAACAGGAAAAGAGCCGTACAGACGACAGAAAGGAAAGCCCAACCCGGGCTGTTCCTAAAATAGCCTTTAAATCCATCAGCAAACAGGTCCAGTTCACGAGAGATTTTCAAGAACCAGGTTCTGAAACGCGACTGCGATACAAGCTTCATCGCCCCGAGTAGATGTAAAGCCCGAAACATCCAGCGTTTGACGATCCGTATCCTAAACAGAACAATCCAGAAAACAGCCAAGTAGGCACAGGAAACCCCGGTAATCCCGTAGAGAAAGTGCCGCTGGGAAAACATGTGGAATTGATTCGGCTCGGTCCAAATGAGTATCGGTGCGAGCGTAAACAGGATTAGGGCCGCCAATATGGTGCGGATCGAGGTGGCCGCCGTCGCCTCTCCCACAGACATGCCTTTCCGGGTCATAAAATAGACCTGGACCACACCACCGCCCGTGGCCATGGGTGTGACGTTGGATACGAAAATATTCACGAAGACCAGCCTGACGATATATGAAAATGCGATGCGAAATCCCACCGCCCGTATAACGCAATACAAACGCAGGCCGTCGGCCAGAAAATACAAAATCAGGAGAACCGCCAGGCAGCTTACCACTTTGATCGATAACATGCTCGACGGAATCCGTAACTGCCCTTCTGAAAAGTAGCGGTGGATAAAATACACCGTGCTGAAAGACAGAGCGAAAAACAGCGCGGCCATCGCAAAATAACTCATGACCCGCCGTGAGACGTGCAGGGGGATACGCTGTAGTTTTACTGTCACAAGTCTCTCTTTGCTTTTTATGCGTTATTGCTCGTTATCAATAACACATCTCCGCGCCAAAGCAACTGTCCATGCTTCCGGTCGCCTGAAATCCGGTCTTTGGCTCTGCGGGCTTTCGTTACCGAAAACCGGCCATCGAGCGATTTTTTCAAAGCATCCAGGGGACGTTCATACACGCCGCTATCTCTTGCCGTCGTAATCAGATTGGCAAACTGATGGCGGCGTTGCTCCTCAACCGTTCCTAAAAAAAGAGGGGTTTCTGTCCGGCCGATATCGGTATCGGAAGGCCACAGCCGGAGCACAAGGCGCTTGTCCTGAATCACATGGACAAGAACAAGATCCTCCTTCCTGCCGTCGTGCAGCTGTGGCAATACCGGCAGTGCCTCGATCGGCGTGTCGGAGGCAAAAATCCCGAAAAAGCACTGCAGGGTCAACGCAGGCGGCTGTTGCCAGCCCTTGGCGCTCAAGAATCGGGACAGCACCTCTCGGGATCCGGCCCATTGGACTGTCAGGGGTTGTTCCGCTTCGCCTCCCAGATCGATCCGCCGGGCGGGAAGGTTGCGCCAGTCGTCGGCCAGCCATGCGTCGGTCGAAACGGTTTTCACGGTTCGGTGTGGGGCGTAAAACACCAAATCGCTTTCGTGGTGCCGGGTCACATGCCATCCGCCGACGATTATGAAAACGAAAACGACTGTCACCCCCAACAAGCGCCGGGGTGTCGACTGATTGGCGCCCTTCAGATAGGATATCCCCATTATCGCCGCCCAACTGGTGCCGATGAAATAGCCGCCCAGGACATCGGACAGCCAGTGCACGCCCAGATAGAGACGGGATAAGCCGACAATAAAGGAAATCGAAATAACGCTTGAAAACAACCCCCACCGCCACGCTCCGGAAAGTTCCCTGGCAAGCAGGATGGCGAGGAATCCATAAAGAACGACGCTCATGGTCGTATAGCCGCTGGGAAACCCGTAAGCCGAGGCGCCGTGGTAGATGGACACGGGACGCGGCAAATGGATGGCCCATTTGAGCAGTATTACACCCGCAGCGCCTCCGACCGTGGTCAAGGCCCAGAAACCGGCCGCACGAGGACATCGTTTGACGAGAAGAACGAGCAGCACCGAGCAGATCAGGGAAATATTCACGACGGAACCGCCTAACTCCGTTACCGCCACAAAGACATTGTCACCCCAAGGGGTTCGCAGGGATTGGAGAAAATTGTAGACAGCCTGGTCCGCTACCACCAAAGGGTCTTTTGCCAGGACATCCTGCAAAACACCCAGAAAACCCCACCCTGCCGCGAAGAGCAGCAGAGCCAGAAAGGCGACCAACAATTCTTCTCCCTGCTTACGAAAAAACAGAAACGAGAAAAATCGTTTGATAGGGAGTGCGGAATCTTGAGCCGATGCTGCCTTCGTTGCCCAGTGTTTCAGTCCAGCAAACCAGGTCGGCCCTTTGCGCTCGAACAAAGAGACGGTCTTGCGGCACACCCAGATGAAGCTCCATATGCCGGCCGCCAAAATTAAAATGAGGGCAGACAGTCTGGTGCTGACCGTTCCGGCCACCGCCAAAGATGCTCCAAAAAAGACTCCCGGGAGGATGTAAACCAGGGCCCAACCGAAAGCCGAAAGCACGTTGACGACGCTGAAGTGCACCGGCCCCATGCCCAGCATTCCCGCCACCACAGGGATAACCGGCCGTACCGGGCCTAAAAAGCGCCCGAGCAGGACGCTTTTACCCCCGTGCCGGTGGAAAAAGGCCTCCCCCTTTATCAACATGTCGGGGTAGCGGGAAAAGGGCCAGAATTTTTTCATTCTTTCTCTGTAGTGATGGCCCAGCCAGTAGCTGAAGCCATCACCGGCAACCGCCCCGGCCATGGCCAGCAAAAGGACGGGTAACAGACGCAGGCTGCCTGTGGCCACAACCGCTCCAACGCCAAACATGATAACCGTGCCCGGAACCAGCAGCCCGACCAGAGCCAGGGATTCCGACAGCGAAATAAAGAATATAGCCCCGTAGGTCAACCCGGCGTGGTGGGTGATAAAAGACAAAATTTCATTAAAAAATTGCACCCGTTTGAGCCTTTCATCTACAGCAGTGGTGCGAAAAGTCTTCCAACGCCTTCAACGAAACCGAACCTGCGGGCCGGGCGGGGCTTGCGGCGTGAACACTGACCGACCACATCTCGCATCCATGACTCGAGCTGCCCGATGTCATCCACATCGTAGAGACACATCGCGATCTCATAGTTGAGCAATATACTGCGCATGTCCATGTTGGCCGATCCGACCATTGCGAGCGTGTCGTCGATTATGAGGGCTTTGGCGTGCAGCATTCGCGGTTTGTAGAGCCATACCGAGGCACCGGCCTCCTGAATCCGGGTCAAATAGCCTTCCCGAACGATATCAGCCAGTAGGTGATTGGATTTTTTGGGGGCGATGATGGAGACATCGACGCCGTGGCTGGCTGCGATGCACAAAGCCTCCAGCAGCAACTCATCGGGCACGAAATACGGTGTCACCACCCATATGCGCCGCTTTGCCCTGAAGACTTCTGTCAGGATTGCATCCCGCAGAGAATCGTCGGGAACGTCCGGTCCGCTGGCAATGAGCTGTGTCCGTCCCTTGGCGTCCGCACATGCCGCCTCCTGAGTCGTGTTTGGACGGGTGGGTAACGGCGTCTTGCTTGCAAACGACCAGTCCGACCTGAAAACGTCGGTGATGTGCCCGACCACCGGGCCTTCAACCAGCAGGGAGAGATCCCGCCAGCGACCGTCAACGTCCCGGGGCCCCATGTATTCCAGTGCCAGGTTCATCCCGCCGATGACCGCCGCCTGATTGTCGCAGACAATCATTTTGCGATGATTGCGCAAGTTGGCCCTGCCCCGGAAAGGCAGATGAACCATCGGCATAAAATCGGTTGCCTGGCCGCCGGCGGTCAGCAACGGCGCAAGAAACTTTCTGGAGATACTCACCGATCCCAATGCGTCAAACAGGAGGCGAACCTCCAGGCCCTGAGACGCCTTCTCGGCCAGAGCGCCTACGATAGCCCTGCCGGTGTCGTCTTTTCCTAGAATAAAAGTGGCAATGTAGATGGAACGGCGGGCACTCTGGATCAAATGCAGGATGGTTTGAAACGCCTGCTCCCCTCTTGGCAGGAAGGTGATGCGGTTGTGTGCAGAGGGAGGGAAAACACCGCTGCCGGTTTCTACAAGGCACGCGGTTGCGATATCGGAATCGAGAGGCTTCTGCAGCCTCTGCTCGAATTTTGGTTTTGCAGCGGCCCTGCTGAGCATTTTGCGGCCGCCGAAAATCAAGTAAAGCGGCACGCCCAGGTACGGAATAAAAATGATTGCCATCAACCAAGCCAGCGTACTCGACGGCGGTCTTTTTTCCCTCAGGATGCGCGAAAATATAATGAGCGCCAGGATAAACCCCACGGAGGGCAGAATATGAACCAGCAGCCAGTGATATCCCGTCATATGGTATCCTGTAAGTTTAAAATGGGTTTCGGAACCCCACGAATTGCAAACGTCCGAGGGTTTCAGAGTCAAGGTGTCTGAGGATGAAGCCGTATTGTTTTACTTCGAATTCTCAGTAACCACGCCAAGGCATGGTTGGCGTTGAATCAGAAGGCCTCAGGCTTCCCCGAAATGTAACGCTTCCACTCAGCCATTAGAGCTTGACGCGATGGGGTCCTCCGTTGCCGGATCCACATGCACGATTACTCGATCGAGGTCTCCGATTTCTTCAAATAAGCAGCGCTCGACCAATTTAGCGATTCTGTGGCCCTGTTTCACCGTTAGTTGACCATTGACGACGATATGGGTTTCCATCTGAAAGCGGCCACCTGAGGTTCGAACCCTGAGATCGTGTGTTTCCAAAACTCCCTTCACACCCCGAATGCAACAATCCATTTTCGAAATGACTTCCGGGCTTGGAGCGGTATCGGTAAACTCCCGCAGGCAGCTGATAAGAATATCGATGCCGATCTTAACGATGAAAAAAGAAACCAGCAAGGCGGCGAAGGCATCGAGGATGTGCCAGGAAGGATTGATAAGCGTTCCGGCGACGCCCACCAACACAGCCACAGAGGAAAAAGCGTCTGACCGGTGATGCCAGGCATTGGCCACCACAAGCTGGCTCTGAATTTTTCGACCGGTTCTTACGGTGTAACGATATAAAGCCTCTTTGACGGCTATCGAGATTCCTGCCCCGATAAGGGCAAGGACCGTAGGGTGGGATTCCTTGTGACCGTAGATGTTCATGGAAGCTTCGACACCGAGGTACAAGGCGGTTCCGATAAGAGCGAGGCCTATGATGGCCGAAGCCAACGTCTCGATACGTCCATGTCCGAACTGGTGTTTTGCATCAGGTACCCTTCGGCCCATCTTGATACCCAGCAACACGACAACGTCAGTAAACAGGTCGGAAATGGAATGTACTGCGTCAGCGATAAGGGCCTGGCTTTGGCCGAACAAACCGGCCGTGAATTTAAGTAAAATCAGCAGACCATTTGCCAGTGCTCCAATCAGGGTAACCGACCTTCCGGCACGAGCGGATTCCGTTGTTGAATCTATCATCGTTTTTCATCCAGGATGCGTTGCCATTTGTCAATTTTGTCATTTCAAAATAACTGCTCAGAACACAGACTTTACAGCAACCCGCTCATAGCTTTACGACCATTTTCCCGAAGTTTTTCCCTTGGAAGAGCCCGATAAAAGCTGCCGAGGCGTTTTCGATCCCTTCAACGATGGTCTCTTTCCATTTTATTTTTCCCTCGGCAATCCATTTGCTCATATCGGAATGGAATTTCGGCATCCTGTCCATATAGTCCATGACGATGAAACCCTGCATCCTGAGCTGTTTGGATACGACATAGCCCAGGTTGCGCGGTCCAACAGGAGGTGTCGTGGCGTTGTATTGCCCGATCATACCGCACATGACCAGCCTCCCGTAGGTATTCATGTGTGCGAGTGCGGCCTCGAGATGCAGGCCGCCGACGTTTTCATAATAAACATCGATTCCGTTGGGGCTCAGCCGGCCCAGGGTTTCAACAAGATCACCGGTGGTTTTATAGTTAAAGGCTTCGTCCACACCCGCCTCATCCTTCAGCCAGGAGACTTTTTCATCGGACCCCGCACTCCCGATAACGCTGCAGCCCTTTATCTTTGCTATCTGCGATACGATCGATCCAACGGCACCCGAGGCTGCCGAGACGAAAACCGTTTCATTTTCAGTTGGTTTACCTATTTCGAGCAGTCCGCAGTACGCAGTCAGACCCGGCATACCCAGTGTCCCTAAATAGGCCTGGACCGGAACGTTTCCAGGAGCAATCTTCATCAAGCCGTCACCGTCCGACACCGCATATTCCCGCCACCCCAAAGAGCTGACGACAACGTCGCCCGGCTTGAATCGATCGTTGTTGGATGCCAGAACTTCACCGACGCTCCCGCCCTCAAGAACCCGGCCGATTTGAAAGGGCGGTACATAACTCTTAAGATCGTTCATCCTGCCCCGCATATAGGGGTCCACGGACATATACAAATTTTTAACCAGCAGCTGGTTCTCGAGCAGGTCCGGAACGGTCACCTCGGCCATTTCGAAATCACTTTCTTTTGGAATTCCCACTGGGCGCGCTTTCAACCTGATTTCACGACTGACTATTTTTTTCATGGTCACCTCTACGCTTTATTAATATTCAGGGACTAATACATTAAATTATAATCACCATGTTGTTTATGCAACCATAAGGTTTATATTTTTATCGTTAACCACAATGTGGTACAATGTCAAGGCTTCACAGCCAATCAAAACCTCCCGCGGCAAACCGCTGAATACCGTCCCATCGAACAACATCATCCAAATCGAAATCGAAACGACGCAACCTTGATTGCGATTTCGATTCGCAGGAATCAGCGGTCCCCTTGAGAGCCGAAGGTATGAAGAAGCCCTTAGAAGGGGCCTGAGCTGCCGTCGTTGCCGCTTGGTGGATAAGACCAAAAGAGATCAGGCCGAGCTGTATTGACAATCGGTTGGGTCGCAGATAGGGTGTGACCGTTGCCATTACAAACTGAGGGGGGAATTTTAATATGGATATAAAGCAGCCCGCCGGCCATATTGACCAAATGATCCGCCAAACACGTGCCCATCACGTAACCCTGAGCTCTTTAGCCGACAAAAAAGCGAATATGATGCTGACGATAGCATCACTGATGATACCTCTCTCTACGGGATTCCTGTATGAAGACCGTTCCCACCTTGCCGCCGCAACTTTAATCGGGTTTTGCGTCCTTACTATTTTACTTGCGGCTTATTCAGCAATGCCGAAAATAAAGCCCGCCAACGAATCAGAAAAAAAGCCCGACCTGAACGAAAATTCATTCAATCTATTATTTTTTGGTTCCTTCGTCCACATGGAATACCAGGACTTCGCAGATGAAATGGCCAGAATGATGAACGACCACAACCATGTTTATGAAGCTCAACTACGTGAAATCTATACAATGGGACAGTATCTGGCGAAGAAAAAATACAAGTTTCTTCAGCTCTCCTATTATTCTTTTATCGTTGGAATCTTATTCAGTTCATGTATTTTTATCTTAGGATCCTATACGTGATTCTTTATGATCTCATATACTTTTGCTGAAATTTATTTCAATATTTCCAATTTTAAAAATGATCATATCGACTAGCCGTCCATATTTTGCTCCATACCCGGGCTTTTTTTACAAGGCATACCTTTCCGATTATTTTGTTATCTTGGATGACGTGCAGTTCCCGCTCAAAACAACCTGGATCACCCGCAATCGAATTAAAAACGATCAAGGTACGTTGTGGATGACCATCCCCGTGATGAAAAAAGCATTAGGCTTGCAAAAAATCAGAGAGGTCAGAATATGCCAGGCAGGCAATTGGAAGAAAAAACATCTGCGCAGTTTTCAAAGCGCCTATTCCCACGCCCCTTTTCTCCAGGATCATATCCACTTGATAGAGCAGATTTTCACACTGCCCCATGATTTCCTGCTGGACTTGAACATGAAAATCATTCACTACATTTTGAATTTTCTCGGGATCAAAACAAAGATGCTTATGATGTCGGACCTGGGTGTGTCGGGAAAGGGGACGCCCTTGATAATCGATATCTGCAACTCCCTGGGCGCCGACCAATTCCTGATCCAGTCTTCGGCGTTGAGCTACTACGATTCGGTTCAATTCGAGACGGCCGGCCTTGAATTGGTGTCCTTTAAACAACCCGAATATATATATCCTCAACTGTGGGGAGAATATATCGCCAACCTTTCCATCCTCGATATGCTGTTCACATGCGGGGCTAAATCCCGGGATATTGTACGAGGTGGCTTTATGGAAGCCTCACCGGATTGGTAGAACCTTTTCAACTCTCACCGGATGAGCCGGTGGAAGAACAAGGGTCTCATTGATAAATAAACACAACAATTCCCGTCAAAATCAGCAGATATATAATGCTTAGCGGCGTACCGGCCTTGAGGTAATCCGTGCTTTTATATCCTCCGGGGCCCATGTAAAGCGCGTTTACCTGGTGGGTAGGCAACAGAAAAGCATTTGAGGCGGCGAGCCCGACAACAAGGGCTGCCAAACGGGGATCGACAGCGATGCTCATGGCCATGTCGACAACTAGAGGTACCAACAACACCGTGGCGCCTACATTGGATACCACCAGGGTCAGAATCGTTGTCAGCAGAGCGACGATAAAGAAGAACACACCCGGTGACGGTGTTCCGATCATGCTCAACAGATAATATGCCAGCCATGGTGCTGCCTGCGTTTTCTGCATCGCCAATCCCAAAGGTATCAGGCCGCTGAGAAGAAATACCGTTCGCCAATCAACGCCACGGTAAGCTTCGTCGATACTGAGAACCTTGGTAAGGATCATCCCCAGTGCACCACACATGAGACAGATAGAAATCGGCAGCGATGTGAAAATCACCAGCACGGTAGACAGCGTAAAACAACCGATAGCGGTCCATGCCTTGTGGGTAAGCGGCACCTCATAATCTAAAGGCTGCGCAAACAGGAGATCTCTTTTTGGCCTCATCTCTTGAAAGCTCTTCCACCTGCCGTGCATCAGGATGACGTCGCCGGCCTCCAGCACGTGCGGCCCCAGTTTGCGATAATGAATCTCTCCCTGATGAACAATGGATAACGGGGCCATTAAATGGTTGTGTCGGAATCGAACATCCATCAAGGTTTGACCAATGAATGCCGAGCGGGGGGAGACGATGGCCTCGACAACCCCTGAAAAATCCCTTGAAAGCGCTTCAGCAAAAATATCCAGCCCTTGCTTTACATTGAACCCAAACGCCTGGGCAGCTTCTTCTACGTGTTCATGGGAGCCGTAAACCGCGAATACCGATCCTGGAGCAATGTTCAAGTCTCGATCCGGAGGGATGATTTTATGACGTCCGCCATCCAGAGACAACGCAACGGTATGAATATTGTAGTCATCGCACAGATCCATAATTTTCGGATCGCGCTGATTGCCTGATGGGCTTACCAGTTCATACAATTTGGACAGTTCGGGGTAATAGGATAGAGGATCGCTTCCCATCTCTGCAGGCAGTTCTTCTTTTTGCGCCTCACGCGGCAGTATGAAGCGGCCCAGAAAAATGAAATAGATGATACCCATCAGAACAATGGCGATACCGGCCGGCGTTACACTGAATAGGCTGAACGGGGCGATGTCAAATGGTTTTATAAGATCATTCAGCATGATCAGGGGGCTGGAGCCTACCAGGGTAATGGTACCGCCCAAAATGGCTGAAAACCCAATCGGCATAAGCAATTGTGAAACCGGCGTCTTCGTTTCTCTCGAAATTCGTTGAATCGCCGGAAGGAAAAGAGCGGCCGCACCCACATTCTGCATAATGCTGGAAATGACCGCAACGGTTCCTGACATCAATACAATCATGCGCCGTCGACTGGCCCCGGCAATCTTGAGCAGGGGGCGGACACCTCGGGATATGACCCCGGTATGATCCAATCCCCGCCCGATGATAATAACCGCGATGATCGAAACCACCGCCGTGCTGGACAGCCCCTGAAAGGTTTCCGGGCCATCTATCAGGCCCATGATCGGCAGGAGCAGCATGACCAGGATCGCAACGACATCGACGCGAAGCCATTCGGTAATAAACAGGAAGACGGTGACCAGGACAACCCCTAATACCATGGCTATTTGCGGCGTGAATACGGGAGGTTCCAACTTTTTCTCCATCCATTTTAATCAGTCAAACGATGCGTAGATGATTTTCTACCCCAGCGTTGCATCTGCGGGTTCAAAAGCCAGTTTAGGTTCAGGCATCTTGAACATTTTCATGAACTCGACAAAGCCGATGGTCCCGCCTTTTTCGTAGTCGAATCCCGCCATGGTGGTCAGGGGATTACGCAGGCCGCTCAGCATTTCCTTCCAGATGCTTGAGTCCACTTTCACGATGATATCCGGGTCTTCCAGCAGGCGAGGCTGAACTTCAGCCACGCCCCGGCGCACGTGGATGGTGAAATCTCTGCGTATGTCCGTAAAGCGAATGGCGACCTTCTGATTCAGGTCCGCGCTCTTCACCGGATCCAGCCCCACGGCCATGAGCTCAAAAAATCCTTCGATGGGAAACCCTTGCACCATCTCGGGCGTGGGCTTGATGTCACCCGTACCGGCAACAAAAGCGTCCCGGATTTCCAGGGCCTCGGTCAGGTAATAATGGCGGGCGTTGGCGTTTTCCTCCCGCTCGCCCAGCTTGATGAGGGTCCGGGCGCGCAGGCTTCCGGCTTCCCGGTCTTGCGGCTCCAGGGCGAGAATGTATCCTGTCAACTGCAATGCGGCCTGGAACTGGCCTTTGTCATACCTGGCCCGGGCCTCTTTGAGGAGCTTGCGCTTGCCTCCGGCCAGGTCCGCCATAAGCCGGGCGTTTTCTTTTTGAGACAACGGTTGAAGCGTCGCCGAGTCCCCGTCGAACCACCCCAGGTTGCCGTCGAACAAAGACCTGAGCGACCAGGAAACCTTGCCGTAGTACTCCTGCAAATAAGGCGAGGCGGCCAAATGGGGCGGAAGCTGGACCTGCGCCACAATCTGGTCCGGGGTCATGCCCAGGTTGATGCAGCGGATGCCCTGGTCATGCACGTACTGAATGGCGTCCCGGTAATCCGTGGCAATGGCGTAGACCTTGTCCGCGCCGTAGATGGGCTGTCCGTGGCTGGGAACCAGGACTCCGGGTTTGAGATCCCGGATGATGTCTACGCTCTGATACCATTTTTTGACGCTGCGGTACGGCGTTCCCCGAATCGTGTACAAATTGGGAAAGGAGCGGTACAGGTTGTCCCCGCACAGCAGAATTCGGGGGCCGGCCAGCCAGACGTAGATGGTGTCGTCGGTCTCGCCGGGCGCATGGATCAGTTTCATTTTTACCCCGGCCACTTCTACGTCCATCTTGTCACGAAATGTTTGCGTTGGCCGGATGTAGCCAAGCTCCCGGTCCGGACCGATGCCCAAATACGGTCCGATGCCGTCGTTTTCCAGGCCCGCCTGATCCAAAAAATTTCCGAACATCCGCATGCTGCGGCTGCCGATGATGGGCTTCATCTTGCTGACCAGCCGGTTTACGAAATATTCGAGGGTTTCGTGTGCATAGACTTCCGGCTTGCCGCCTTCCGCAAAGACCTGGGCACCGAAGATGTGATCCGTATGGTTATGGGTGTATACGATCGCTTTCACCGGCTTGTCGGAAATTTTCCGGAACGCTTTCAAGACGCCCCTGGCTTCCTGCAGGCTCTCCATGGTGTCCACAATAATCAGGCCGTCGTCTCCTTCGATCATGATGGCGTTCGCCAGACCGAACCCCACCGCCGAATAAACGTTGTTGCCCACTCGATAGACTTTCCGTTCGAAGTGTTTGGTGTGCGCTTTCAGACTTCCCGCCGCCTGTACATTGGCGATGGTCTTTTTCTTTATGGCAGGCTGGTTGT
>Ga0316576_10001371_pt1 | contig 13008 bp, 10 predicted proteins | sample S0NA_FD_203075 | JGI IMG/M metagenome (GOLD analysis project Ga0316576, IMG submission 203075) | Rhizosphere microbial communities from salt marsh grasses in Alabama, United States - S0-2_050615r3r5 | ecosystem: Host-associated > Plants > Roots > Rhizosphere | place: USA: Alabama | collected... | reverse complement strand
CGAAGGCGAGCCCCCGAGGGCGGGGTACGGGAGCACCACTACCGTCATGAGTGTCCGGGGACCGACGTCGTCGCCTCGGCCGGGTCGGAGGGGTGAGATGTTCGAGCAGGGCAGCGTCGCGATCGTCACGGGGGCCGGTCCGGGGATGGGTCGGGCCGTGGCACTCGGCTTCGCGGAGCACGGCGTCGAGGTGGTGCTGGCATCGCGTCGTCGGGAGCGGCTCGAGACCATCGCCGACGAGGTGCGGGCGCTCGGGCGCGACCCCTTGGTGGTCCCGACCGACCTGTCCGTGCGCGACGACTGCCGAAACGTGGTGGATCGCACGATGGAGCGCTTCGGGCGCCTCGACCACCTCGTGCAGAACGGCCACCACCCCGGCGACTGGGCACGGGTGGCCGACGCCGACCCCGAGTCGTGGCACCAGGTGTTCGAGGTCAACTTCTTCGGCGCGCTCCACCTCGTCCAGGCCGCCGTGCCGGTGATGGGCGACGGGTCGTCCATCGTGCTCGTGAACTCCGGCGCCGCGCTGCGCAACCCACCGACGATGGGCGCCTACGCGGCCTCCAAGGCGGCGCTGGCGAGCCTGGTGCGGACGGCCGCGCTCGAGCTCGGACCGACGGTGCGGGTCAACGGGATCTTCCTCGGTCCCGTCACCGGGGAGAGCCTCGACGCCGGCGCCCGCGCCACCGCCGAGGGCCAGGGCACCACCGAGGAGGAGTTCCTCCGCCAGCGCGCCGAGGAGCTCCCCGTCCGCCAGATCCCCACCCCCGAGCAGTGCACCGGGTCGGTGCTGTTCTTCTGCTCCCAGCTCGCCGCCCCTGTCACCGGCCAGCACCTGTCCGTCAACGGCGGCCAGTGGGTCACCTGACCGAGTCCCGATCGTCAGACCCGCAGTCCAGGGAGGACACCGTGCCCGAGACCACCTACCGCGTCGCCCAGTGGGCCACCGGCTCCATCGGCCAGATCGGCATCCGTCACTTCGTCGACAACCCCGTCTACGAGCTCGTCGCGGTCCACGTGACCAACCCCGACAAGGTCGGCACCGACGCCGGTGAGCTCGCCGGCGTCCCGCCCGTCGGCGTCGCAGCCACCTCCGACATCGACCAGCTGATCGCGCTCAGGCCCGACTGCGTGCACTACGCCCCGCTCCACGCCGACGTCGACGACCTCTGCCGCCTGCTCGAGGCCGGCATCAACGTCGTGACCCCTGTCGGGTTCGTCTACCCGACCCCCAACTCGCGGGCCGACTTCGACCGGCTCGGCGATGCCTGCGAGGCCGGTGGTGCGAGCTTCCACGGCACCGGCATCCACCCGGGCTTCTCCGGGGACCTGCTCCCGCTCGTGTTCTCCCGCCTGTTCACCCGCATCGACCAGGTGCAGGTCCGAGAGACCGCAGATCTCAGCACCCACCCGTCCAAGGCCATGCAGGACGCCCTCGGCTTCGCCCGCGACCCCGTCGAGGCCGTCGAGGACCCGGCACCGCTCATCACGACGATGGACTCGATCTTCGAGCAGTCGATGACCATGGTCGTGGAGGGCCTCGGGTGGACCGTCGACCGCTTCACCACGGACTTCGACGTGGCCACGGCCAAGCGAGACCTCCACGTGCGCTCCGGCACCATCCCCGCCGGCACCGTCGCCGGGGAGCGCTTCGTCTGGACCGCCTGGGTCGACGACGAGCCGCTCGTCGTGTTCCGAACCTTCTGGAAGATGGACGACGACCTCGAGCCCGACTGGGGCTACGGCTCGATCAAGTACAGCTGCGTCATCGAGGGCGACCCGTCCATCGAGGTCAACTTCGAGTCAGCCCACGAGCACCCCGACGGTGACGAGGGCTACTGGGGTCGGGTCTGGACGGCCATGAACACCATCAACCCCATCCCCGCCGTGTGCGACGCCGCACCCGGCGTGCTCACCCACCTCGACCTGCCCCTCGTGCGGCCCCGAGGCCTCGTCCGACCCCGCACGGCCGACTTCGGCGAGCCCGTCGGCCTCGGCGATCCCGTCGGCGCCTGACGAGGGTCCGGTGTCCACGCCGAGGGTGTCCCGGCCCGGTGTGCGGGAGCCAGACGCGCAGACCCACTCGATGTTCGCCGAACCGATCGCGATCGCGGGATCGCGGCGCTGCAGATCGCTAGCGTGCTCGACGAGGCGAGATGTCGACGGGCGCACCGCCAGCGGTCACGCCCACTCCACCGTGGGAATCGAGCGAGGAGAGCAGCATGCGTCTGGGGGGCAGGGTCGCGATCGTCACCGGCGGCAGCCGGGGGATCGGGCGGGCGTACGCCGAGCGCTTCCTGGCGGAGGGCGCGTCCGTGGTGGTCGCCGACGTGGACGACGCCAACGGCCGGGCCACCGCCGACGATCTGGGCCAGGACGTCGCCTTCGTGCACTGCGACGTCTCGGACGCCGCCTCGGCCGAGGGGTGCGTCGCCGAGGCGCTCGAGCGCTTCGGGACCGTCGACATCCTGGTCAACAACGCCGCTCTGTACGGCGACTGGAACCTCGCCGACCAGAGCGAGGAGTACCTCAAGCGGGTGTTCGACGTGAACCTCCACGGCGTCTGGCTCATGACCCGAGCCGTGGCGCCGGTGATGGCCGAACGCGGCTACGGGCGCATCGTCAACCAGTCCTCGGCCGCTGCGTACAACTACGGCTACGCCGTGCCCAACGACGAGTTCAAAGGCCTCGGCGCCTTCAACTACCAGCAGTCGAAGTGGGGAGTCATCGGGCTCACCAAGTTCTCCGCCGCCCAGCTGGGCGCGCACGGCATCACGGTGAACTGCATCGCCCCGGGCGTGATCGACACCGACGCCACGAAGAAGGTCATCCCCGTCGAGGCCATCGAGCACCTCGCCACGATGCAGGCCGTGCCCGGCGTGGTCCACGCCGAGGACCTGACCCCCGCCTGCGTGTTCTTCGCCTCCGAGGAGGCCCGGTTCGTCACCGGGCAGGTCCTCGTAGTGGACGGCGGCAAGTACATGCCTGGTTGACGGTGGGCGCCGCCGAGCCCATCTGCCCCGCGTCGGCGAGCTCGGGGCCGGACCTCGTGCGGGTGCCCCACCGACGCCGGATGCTGGCGTCGTCAGATCCCGACCACAGCAGTCCAGCAGCCGATGGGCGATCGGCTTGCTGCCGTGGCGGAGGCCTCCTGCGAGCCCGCCGAGCACCTGGGAGGGCAGGCCATCGAACTGGATCGCCCGGCCAGGATCGACGGGTCGACCAACAGCGCCGGGGGGAGATCTCCCCCTGCTTCGATCTCCAGGTCACCCGTGCTGATCTCCGTGGGGCGCGATTCCGGCCGACGATGCCATCACGAGCCTGCGAGCCCGCCGAGCACCTGGGTGGGCAGGCCATCGAACTGGATCGCCCGGATCTGACCCGTCGGCGCGTCGTCGAGGACGAGAGCGAGAAGCTCGTCTGCGTTGCGTTCGAGGGAGGGCATGCCCTGGGCTCGCAGGTGCTCGACGCCCTCCTCGGGCACGTTGGCCCGCAACAGGTCGGTGATCGCCATCGGCGCGAAGCCGTTGACGCGCACACCGGTGCCCGCCACCTCCTGCGCAAGGCTCAACGTCACCGCGGCCACGGCGCCCTTGGAGGCCCCGTAGGCGGCGAACCCCGGCGTGCCGTGCAACCCCGCCTCAGAGGTGATGTTCACGATGCGACCCCACCCGCGCTCGAGCATGCCGGGGAGCACAGCCTGTAGGACCTGGCAGGTGCCGAGCAGGTTCACCGACAGCATCTGCTCCCAGTCGGCCGGCGTGTGAGCGAGGAAGGGCCGGCACACCGAAGTGCCTGCGTTGTTGACCACGATGTCGAGCGGTCCCGCTTGACGCTCAGCGTCCGCGCACAGCCGGTCGACCGCCTCCGCGTCGGCGACGTCTCCGGCCACACCCACGGCGCCGGGGATGGCGGCCAGCGCCCGATCGAGCTCCGGGCGGTCGGGGCCGTGGACCACGACCCGAGCTCCCTCCTCCGCGAAGCGTTCGGCCACGGCGCGACCGATGCCGCGCGTGGAGCCAGTGACGAGGGCGACCCGACCATCGAGCGCACCTGTGGGAGCAGTCACTGCGGACGCTTCCGGAGCAGGCCGTCGACCCACTGCATTCGGGCCGTGCGGCGCACCACGATCCACCCGTCCGTTCGCCGTTCGCAGGTGTCCCGGTACTGCACACCCACGACCAGGTTCCCGTCGGGGTCGTCGGCCGGTCGGATGTGGTGGGCGACGCCGTAGGTCCACATTGTCGCTCGATCGCCCTGCACGTCGATGTACTGGTTCATCATCGTGTGCTGCGTGGCCTCGAAGGTCATCGCGCCCGCGTAGGTCTGGCGCAGGTAGTCCTCCAAGCGCATGTCGCCGACGCTGCCGATGGCGCTCCCGTCCGGGTCGAAGGCGCTCAGCATCAGGTCGATGTCGCGCATGTCGATGCCGAGCGCGTAGATCATCGCCAGCTGCGACACGGCCTGGTGGTCCGCCGAGCCGGCAGGGTCGAGGGGTCGTACGGGTCCGGCCCAGCGGGTGTGCCTGTCGTTCACGAGCGAGCCCCGTGTCGTCGGGTGCGTCGGTCCCGTGGCGTCGTCATGACCCCGCGCCGACGCCGACAGGGCAGACCTTCACCGGGATGTTGCTCATCACCGGCTGGCCGCTGTAGGGGTCGTACGCGTCGTCGATCGACGAGAGCCGGGCGGTGGAGGTGCCGGAGTGAGCCGGGTCGTGGTCGTGGTCCGGCGCGTCGCCCCAGGCGTGCGACATCGACACGAGGCCGCGGCGCACGCTCTCGTCGGCTCGTACCACGCCGGTGACGGTCGCCCTCGCCGACGCCACGCTGACCCGGTCGCCGTCGCGCAGCCCGAGCTCGACCAGGTCGGACGGGTGCATGTAGGCCGGGTTGACCGGTTCCTCGGACTTCAGCCGGTCGAGGGTGTGGCCCCCTGAGTTGTAGCGGGTGTGCATGCGTCGGGAGATGAGGCGGAAGGGGTACTCGACGGTCGCCCATCCGGCCCGGTCGCCGGTCCCGTCGTTCGCCAGCACACCGAGGTCGGCCAGCATCTCCGGGTTGGCCAGGTCGAGCCGGCCCTCCCACCCCGACTCCTTGGGGGCGACGGTGATGTCGGAGGGGAAGACGGCGCCGTGCGGGTGGCGACGCACCTCGGAGAGGGGAACCCGAGCCTTGCGGGTGAGCAGCTCGAAGAGCTCGTCGTCAGTGGGGTACGACCCGGTGGACAGGGCGAACGCCTCTCCCGTCGGCCCGTTCATGTCGATCGGGCGCAGCTGGAGCTCGAGGCCCATCCGCTGGGCGAGCCCGAACCACAGCTCCCACTCCGAGACCAGATCGGAGCCCTCGGGCGGCTCCACCACAGCCTCGGTGTACTGGCCGTAGGGCTGCTGCCACCCGAAACCCGGGGCGTAGGCCACGAGCATGTCGAACAGGGACGTCATCCCCGGCATCTCCAGCGACAGCTTCGGCGCGATCACGTAGTCGGCCCGGCGCGCCGTCGCCGACATCCACGGGTCGACCTGCACCAGCAGCTCGAGCGAGTCGAGCGCCCGGACGACCTTGGTCTGGTCCGGCCAGGCCGCGACGGGGTTGCCGCCGACGCTGAACAGCGCCCGCACCTGGCTCTCGCCGTCGACGAGGATCTCGTCGGGCAGGGCGGCGGTGGACGGTCCGGCGAGGCTGTCGGCCAGGCCCTTGGTCTGCAACGGTTCCCCATAGCCGTAGCTCGCCACCGGCGGGAAGGCCATCGCCGTCGTCGGGACGGGCTCGACCAACGTGCCCGGGTTCCACACCGCCTCTCCGGCCTTCAGCCACCGGCCGCAGATCGTGTTGAGGCACAGCACGAGGTACTCGAAGAGCGTGCCGGCCGCCGAGGACATGTTCGGCCCGGTGCCCGCGGTGGCCACGCCACGAGGACCCTCGGCGAAGATGCGGGCGGCCCTGCGGATGTCGTCAGCCGGGACGTCGGCCCGTCGCCCCACCAGCTCGGGGGTGAACGGTGCGACAGCGGCGGCGAGCTCCTCGACGCCGCTGGTCTCCGCCGCGACGAATGCCCGGTCGTGGCAGCCGTCCTCCAGGACGGTCCGGATGAACGAGGCCACGATGGCGATGTCGTGGCCCGGCCGAGGCTGGAGGTGGAGCTCGGCCTGCGACGCGGTCTCCGTCCGACGTGGGTCGACGACGACGAGCCGGAACCCACGCGCCTTCGCGTGGCGCAGCCATCGACGGGGATTGGCGTTCGGCAGCCCACCGGAGATCGCCACCAACGGGTTGGCACCGATGATCAACCCGACGTCGGCGTCGTCGAACCCCTGGGGCGGAGCCATCCAGATGCCGTGGAGCCCCTTGGCGATGGCCTTCCCCGGCTGGTCGATGGTCATGGAGGTGAAGCGGCGTGAGCTCCCGATGGCATCCATGAAGGCGATCCCCATCGGGGCGGTGGCGGGGTGCACCGATCCGTACGTCCCGCCGTAGCTCGCGACCGCCCTCGGGCCGTGGCGGTCGATGATCTCGCCCAGGCTCGCGGCGATCTCGTCCAGAGCGTCCCGCACCGGGATCGGCACGTACGACCCGTCGGGTCGGCGCTTCTGGCTGTGCAAGAGGCGGTCGGGGTGCACGTGCTGCTCGGGCAACGACCGCCCCTTGATGCAGGTGTAGCCGTGGTAGAGCTCGTTCTCCGTGTCACCCCGCACGGTCGTGGGGACGCCGTCCTCGACGGTGACCACGATCGGGCAGCAGCTGTGGCAGAACCGGCAGTAGGAGGTGGCCGTGCGGCTCCCCGTCTCACGTCCCACGCTGCCCCACCCCCCGCTGGTCGGCCCGGCATCGATCGTCACACAGTAGTACAGAGTCCGTCTTTCTGTTCCGGCAAACGGGCACACGGGCCGGACGCCACAGCGCGTCGTCACTATGTGACAACCAGACGATTTGTGTTCGTATGACTATGGTATGCGTCATAGTCGGAGCGGCGGAGGGGCCGTCGGGAGGGGAGCGAGATGAGGACGATCGCGACACCACGTCGGATCGGTCTGGTCGCGGCCGTGGTGCTGGCCCTGCTGGCGGCTGCGTGCAGCTCGGACGGGGGCGACGCCACCTCCGACACCGAGCCACGCCAGGTGGAGGTCGCGACAGGCGGCACGGCGACGATGGTGCAACCCGTCGATCCGGCGACGCTCGATCCCACGACGGTCACGAACGGCCCGACGTCGGGGTCCCAGATCGTCAGCGCGATCTACGACGCGCTCTTCACCGTCGCCGACGACGGGACCTTCGAGCCCCGCATCGCCACCGACTTCGCGAGCGACGACGGCATCACCTGGACCATGACGTTGCGCGACGACGTGATGTTCTCCGACGGCACGCCGCTCGACGCCGATGCCGTCATGGCCCAGTGGGACCTGCTCAAGAACACCGTCCGGGCGAGCGTGTGGTCCTACTTCCAGAAGATCGACTCCATGAGGGTGGTCGACCCCACCACGTTCGAGGTCACCCTCGTCGAGGAGAACCGGCAGTTCTACCGGACCCCGCTCATCAACCAGGCGACCTGGATCCCCTCGCCCACGGCACGAGCCGCCGCCGGCGAGGACTTCGGCAACCAGCCGGTCGGGGCCGGCCCCTTCATGCTCCAGAGCCGGACGCAAGGCTCCGAGACCACGCTGGTCCGCAACCCGGACTACTGGCAGGAAGGCCTCCCCAAGCTCGACACGCTGGTGATCAGGACCATCAACGACCCCCAGCAGTTGGCCGACACCATCCTCACCGGCGCAGCCCAGGGAGGCACGGGCGTCCCCGACGTGGCCGCGCAGCAGACGGCCGACGCCGGCCTGGAGCGGGTCGGCGTCAACACCTTCGGCGGCGGGTGCTTCCTCTTCAACGACAAGCAGGCGCCCTTCGACGACATCCGCGCCCGCCAGGCGGTCTACCTCGCCGTCGACATGGAGGAGCTCAACCAGACGGTGAGCGACGGGGCCAGCGAGACACCGCTGACGCTGTTCCCGGAGGGCTCTCCGTTCTACGACCCGGATCAGGCCTTCCCCGAACCAGATCCGGACGAGGCCCAGCGACTGTTCGACGAGCTCGCCGCCGAGGGGACGCCGGTCCAGTTCTCGATCCTCACCCCGGGAGGCGATGCGCAGACCCGCTCGACGGCGCTGCAGACCCAGCTGGCGGCGTACGAGAACGTCACCGCCGAGCTCAACGTCGTGGACGGCGCCACCTACGGTCCGACGCTGTTCGCCGGCGACTTCCAGCTCGGGCTCTTCGGGCTCACGGGCGACGATCCGGAGCCCCAGATCGCGAGCATGTCGAGCGACTGGCCCATCCCGATCGCCTCGATGGGCAGTCCGGAGATCGACCAGGACATCCGCGACGGCCAGACGGCGACCGACCTCGAAGGCCGGAAGGAGGCGTACGACTCACTGGCGGCCACGTTGAACGACATCTTCAAGATCAAGTTCATGTCCCGCAGCCGCGGTTGGTTCGTGATGGACGACACGGTGAGCGGCGTCGAACTGTACGGCCAGGGGACGCCGCTCTGGGAGAACTTCGGTCTCGTCGGCTGACCCGATGGCCCCACTCCGGCTCTCGCTCGGCCTGCAGTCGCACGCAGGGCTGCACGGCTCGAGCGGGCGGGGGCTCGTCGACGTGGCGGTGCTCGCCGAGGAAGCTGGGTTCGACGGGGTCGTGATCGGCGACCACGTCGTGCTCGGCGACCGCCTCGACCGATACCCGTACCCGCCGGTGCACTTCAGCCAGACGGCGTCGTGGATGGAGCCGCTCACCACCCTCGCCGCCATCGCCGGTGCCACCTCCCGGCTCACGCTCACGACGGGCGTGCTCGTGTCGCCCATTCGGCCGGCCGTGCTGCTGGCCAAGACGGCGGCCACCGTCGACGACCTCTCGGGTGGCCGGCTGGAGTTGGGGGTGGGAGTGGGGTGGCAGCCCGAGGAGTTCGAGGCCGTGGGGGCCTCCTTCGCCGAACGTGGTCAGCTCCTGACCGACGGGATCGCCGCCTGCCGTGCGCTGTGGGACGCCGATCCCTCCTCGTTCAGCTCGACCACGGTCGAGTTCGGACCGCTGTGGTGCAACCCCAAGCCGGCGCGCCCGACCGGCATCCCGGTCCTCTTCTCCGGATCCCTCCACGCCCGCAACCGGGCTCGGATCGTCGAGCTGGGCGACGGGTGGATCACCCACCCCCGCCATCCGCTGGAGGAGACCGCTCGGTCCGTGCAGCAGCTCCGGGGGGCGCTGCGGACCGCCGGACGAGACCCGAACGACCTCATCGTCCGCACCTCGTTGTCCGTTCGACGCGACGCGACCGGCGCACCGGACCTCGAGGCGACGTTCGCCGGGCTTCCGGACCACGTGGAGGCGGGGATCACCGATCTCACGATCTGGTCGAACACCGTCGTCGATGCGCCCGAGGACGTGGTTCCGAGGATCACCGAGCTCGGCGCGGCGTGGCACGCCCGGCGTCCGACCGAAGGCGTACCGCCCCGGGCCGGCGCGAGCTGATCAGGTCCACATGGCGGTCGAGCGGAAGCCCCACGAGAGCTCCGATCCCGCCGGGCGGGCGTCGAGGGGTCGGCGGAGCTCCTCCACCGTGGGACCCACTCGATCGGCTGCCGTCTGCAGCACGGCGGCGTCCATCCCGTAGCAGGCCACTGCGTTGGCGCCGAGCAGCAGTCGCAGCTCGCCGTCGGGCACGCCGGCGCAGGCCAGGCGGAGGCTCTCCCGCGACCAGGGCCACGCGCCCTCCGGATGTGGGTAGTCGGAGCCCCACATCATGCGGTCGGTGCCGATCGCGTGGCGGTCGGCGACCTCGGTCGCGGAGACGAAGCTCGCCCCCACGAAGCAGTTGGTGGCGAAGTAGGAGCTGGGCGGGCGAGGGAGGTGCTTCGACACCCCGGCGATGGGCGAGGCGTAGATGTCGTCGAGGTACTCGAGGGTCGGCCCGACCCAGCCCGCTCGCTGCTCGGTGAACACCATGCGGAGGCCCGGGTGGCGCTCGAACACGCCGGAGAAGATCAGGAACCACAGGGCGCGCCGCCCGAAGAAGTCGACCTCGGCGAGCGAGATGGGCAGGGAGTCGGGGCCGTACCCGTAGAAGCGGGTGCTGGCCCCGTGCGTGCTGAGGGGCACGTCGAGGCGCGCGCAGGTCGCCCAGATCTCCTCGTAGCCGGGGTCGTTGAAGTACGGGTAGGCGTCGTCGGAGATCGGCGGCAGCGACATGCCCCGGAGACCAGCGGAGACGGCGCGCTCGATCTCGGCGACGGCGAGGTCCGGGTCGCGGATCGGCATCACGCCTACCCCCGCGTGGCGTCCCGGGTTGCTCGCGCAGAACTCCGCCAACCATCGGTTGTAGGCCCGGCAGCCAGCGGCTTGGAGCTCGACCGGCGCGCGGTAGTCGATCGGGGGGAGCACGCCGGGCTGTGAGGGATAGCCGGCGAACGGTACGACGCCCTGCGGGAAGACCACCCCGCCCACGACGCCGTCGGCCTCGAGGTCGCGAAGGTGAGCTGCGGGATCCACGAGGCCCTCGACCTGGTCTCTCTTCACGAACTCCTCGGTGATCGCCTCGTAGGCGACGTCCTGGCGACCCGCGAAGACCTCGGCGACACGGGCGTCGTAGTCACCCGTCAGGGCCAGGTACTCCTCGAAATCCGTGCGCACGGCCGGGTCGATGTAGTCCCGGAACGTCTCGAGCGGTGGCCCCGCATGGCAGTCCGCCGAGAAGAGAACGAGGCGGTCGGGGTCGACGGCCATGGTCGGTTGCCTCCCTCGGACGGGTACCGAACGTCGACCCACGAGGACAGATCCGGGTCGACAGGTCGGGCGCACCCAGCGACCGGCCTCGGAACAGTGTAACCATGGACGTCTCTTTGTTCCCCACGACGGCGACCGCCCCGACGGCGCCGAACCGACGGAGGCCCCGTGCCGAGCGAAGCCGAGCAGCTCCAGATCCCGACCACGGTCGCCGACGTCACCCCGGCCTGGCTCACCGCCGCTCTGGCCGACCGATTCCCGGGCAGCGAAGTGGCGTCGGTGCAGCCCGAGGGCGTGCACGACGGGACGGCCTCCACCACCCGCCTCCACGTCGAGTACGCCACGAGCGGTCCGGCGGGACCTCCCACGATGTGCGTCAAGGCCAGCATCGAGAGCCCCCACCGCGAGTTCGTGCTCAAGGCGGGGCTGTTCGTGAAGGAAGCGCTGGTGTACCGGGAGCTGCTGCCCGCCATCTCGGCTCGGGTGGCCGACTGCTACGCCTCGGCGAGCGACGCCGAGACGGGCACCGGCTTCCTCCTGCTGGAGGACCTCGATGCGAGGGGGGCGCGCTTCTGCTCGGCCGAGGAGCCCCTCACCCCCGACCAGGTGGCCGAGGGCCTCGACCAGCTCGCCGCCCTGCACTCTCTGCACTGGGGCGATCCGGAGATCACCGAGCCACGGTGGCGCCATCGCGGCCGCCGCCTCGACGAGCGCGACCCCCTCGAGGCCCGCATGCTCGCATCGGTCCCCGCCGCCTGCGTCACCCCCCACGGCGGGGCGGTCAGCCACCGGTTCCACGACCCCGAGGTGCTCGGTCCGGCCATCGCCCGGCTGCGCACGCTCGACGCCGCCTCGGCCACCTGCCTGATCCACGGCGACGGCCACATCGGCAACTTCTTCCTCGACGCCGACGATCGACCGGGCATGGCGGACTTCCAGTGCGTGCAGCGGGGCCACTACTCCCACGACGTCGCCATGTTCGTCGGCTCCGCACTCGACCCCATCGACCGCCGGGCCCACGAGGAGCGCCTCGTCACCGGCTACCTCGACTCCCTCGCTCGCCGGGGCGTCACCCCTCCCACGTTCGACGAGGCGTGGCTCGGGTACCGACGCCACATCCTCTACGGGCTGTGGGCGTGGCTGCTGACGACCTCGCTCTACCAGAGCGAGCTCCGGCTCGTGACCTGTGTCTTCCGCTACGGCACGGCGGCCCTCGATCTCGACTCCCTGGGAGCCATCGGCGCCACCTGAGACCGTCCGAGCGTCTCAGCCGTCGGCGCTCGCGGCTCGCGCCGCGGCATCCACCCGCTCCCGGGTCGCCACGGCGTCGCTCGCCGACAGGTCGAACACCACGGGGTTCGGTGTCGGCACCGGACCGGGCCATCCGGGCAGGAGGCCCTGCTCGTGGCAGAGGGCCTGGGCGTCGACGCAGCGCCCGCCGGTCTGCACCGATCCTGGGTTCTCCACGATCCACCGCACAACGGCCCCGACGACGTCGGGGGGCGCACCTCCCGCGAACCCGAACCGGGCCATGTCGGCGGCGATGCGCTCGGTGCCGATGAGCCCGGGCTGCACGTTGTAGGCGAGGATGCCGTCGTCGCCGTGCTCGGCCATCACGACACCGGCGATGCGGTGCATCGCCGCCTTGGAGATCCCGTAGCCCATGCCCCAGCCGCCCTCGCCGGCAGGTCGGATCGGGTCGGCGAACCCCGAGCCGGAGGTGATGTTGACGATGGTGCCCCCACCCCGGGCGATCATCCCCGGCAGCACCAGGCGGCAGAGCACCAGGATCGCCAGGACGTTGGCCTGGAGCTGCTTGTCGAGGAGATCGATCGGCGTGTCGAGCAGACGGTCCATGTGCCCGGGGCCGACGTAGCGGCCGTTGTTGACGAGGACGTCGATGCGACCCCAACGGTCCTCCACGCGGGTGACCGCCGCGCCCAACGAGGCGAAGTCGGCCAGGTCCGCCGGCACCATCAGCGCCCGGGCGCCCTCGGCCCGGACGAGCGCAGCGGTGGCCGACAGCGAACCGGGCAGCGGGGAGGAATCCGACGCGGCCACGGTGGAGGAGTGCTCCCGGGCCTCCCCCTCGTCCACGGTGCGCGCCGTGACGGCCACGTCGTACCCGGCCCGGGCGAGCCACACCGCGATGGCCTTGCCGATGCCCCGGCTCGCCCCGGTGACCACAGCGACCCTGCGCTCGTCGACCACGACGACCCCTCTCACGCTCGTCGAGTGACAATGA
>Ga0316576_10001369_pt1 | contig 13012 bp, 11 predicted proteins | sample S0NA_FD_203075 | JGI IMG/M metagenome (GOLD analysis project Ga0316576, IMG submission 203075) | Rhizosphere microbial communities from salt marsh grasses in Alabama, United States - S0-2_050615r3r5 | ecosystem: Host-associated > Plants > Roots > Rhizosphere | place: USA: Alabama | collected... | reverse complement strand
CGACAGGAGCACTTTGCGACCGGGAATCCAGTTGCCGGTGTCCACGATCAGATAACGGATGGCCCAGGTCAGGTTCTCCATAAGAAAGTCCTCCACGTGCCCGACTACGTCGTCTCTGGCCTGGACATGGTAACCGGTGACCTCTTTGATGGAGCGCAGATGGCTTTCACCGGCGCTTTCGATGGCTTCCAGATTTTTCGCCTCCCTGGCCGCGGCATCGGCTAGGAGGGGCGCGCCGGCCCCCCCGGTGTAAGTCTCGTTCCAGTAGGCAGCCCACCCGTAATAAGCGTTCAGCTCCTTTTCGTACTGGCGGGAAACCGGCAGGTTGCTTTCAAGAGATGGGCTTTGCCGGATACCGTCCCGGCTAAGCCGGACCGGCAGCGCGTCAGAGCGCCAATCCCAGTCGTTCAAGACGCCGGGGGATATCAACACTTTGCGGCCGGGAAGCCACTTGCGGGTATCGGCCACCAAATAACGGATCGCCCAGTAGGCATCGTCGAACAGAAAATCCGCACAACGACCGATGTGGCCGTCGGTGGCTTCTAAATCGGCATGTAATATGGCACGTACACGTCGCAACATGGTCCGCTCCTTTCGCGCACTGCCGCGGGCGCCCGCCGAAATCTGCCTGTCGGCGGCCTCTTAGCTTGTCGCGCGCCGCCGAGGATCTTCGGGAGGCGGCTCCTCCACCGGAGGATGCCGGGGTGTCCTTCCCGGGTCCTTGACGGGCGGCCGTTTGGGCGGCGGAGGTTCGTCCGGCGGTAGGCCTGGTTCCTCCACCGGAGGATGCTTGGGATGCTCCGGTGGATCCCCCACCGGCGGGTGACCCGCCGGCATCGTCACTGCAGAACGTATGTCGATCATCGAACATGCCTCCTCGCTTTCGGTCCGCACAGCACGGCAAAGACGCGGCAGTGCAATTGACTTGTTGATGCCCGCTAGTCTAGTGGAGATGCCCAAATGGTACAATGGGGTCCATCAGGCAATTTGCCGGCTTGAAACCGGTAGCCGTTTGACGGTCATTCAGTATTTGCGCGACCGGATGATACTGAAGAGGAGCCACAGGCCGATCACGGCCGAAATGAGGTAGCCCACCACGCCGATCGCCGGATACCCCAGGATGTGCGGCTGCACCCCGGTGGTGATGATCATGGAGGAACCGACGATCATGGCGGCAATAATCATCGCGAAGGTCAATCGGTTGGTAATGCTTTCCAGGGTGTTGAAGAGGTTTTCCAGGTTGGTGTGGGCAAACTGGATCGTGAGTTCGTCCTGATCCACCTTCTGCATGATGCGCAGGAGACGCGAAGGGATTTCCTCCCGGTGGTGGAATAGAGCAGGCAGCGATGACGTGAGCATCCGCCAGATGCGCCGCATCCCGAAGCGCTCCCGGGCGAGCTTCTCGATATCCTGCCGGGATTCGGTGATGACGTCCAGCCGGGGATAGATCAATCGGGCGGTGCCTTCGGCCGTCACCAGGGCCTTGATCATCAGGAGCAGATCCGGATGCAGCCGCAGGCGGTATTTCCGCATCAGGTCGGCAATGGCCATCAGGAGCAGACCGATGTTCATCTCCTCGAGGGGAACGGCGTAATAGGTGTCCACGACATCCATCAGGTCCCGCTCGAGACCGCGCCTATCCACATCCCCATCGACTTCGCTCAAGCGGAAAAGCGCGTTCATCATGCCGCGGCTGTCCCGCTGCATGATCGCCTGCAGCAACTCGACGAGTTCCCGGCGGTCGCGCTCGGTCAACCGCCCCACCATGCCCCAGTCGAGCAGGCACAACCGGTTGTCGTCGGTGAGCAGCATGTTGCCGGGATGGGGATCGGCATGAAAAAAGCCGTCCCGGAGAATCTGTCGGACGGCCGTGCGAAGCCCCAGCCGGGCCAGGAAACGGGCCCGATCTTCGTTGTCGAAATCGATCTCCCTGACCTGACGCCCGTGAACATGCTCCATCACGAGGATCGTCTCGGAACTGTAGGTCTCGAAAACGGATGGAACCATCACATCCTCTACCTCCCGCAGATAGGAACGGGCAATCGTCAGGTTGCGGGCCTCCCGCCGCAGATCCATTTCGCGGCGCAGGGTCCGCCGGACGTGCTTCACCAGAGCCGGCAGGTCGTAGACTTTGAGCTGATCGAAGTTGGCATGCAGACGGTTGGCGATGTATTCCAGGATGTCCATATCCGTCTCCATCGTCTTGCGAATATGGGGGCGGCGGACTTTGACCGACACGCTGTCACCCTCTTTTCGCAGCACCGCCCGGTGCACCTGGGCAATCGAGGCTGCGGCCACAGGGACGGGATCGAAGGCTGCGAAAATCGTTTCCAGCTTTTCCTGGTAGGCCGCTTCGACCTCCTCCCGGATGGCCTCGAAGGGCAACTCGCCGACGGCATCCTGCAGTTTTTCAAGCTCGTGAATCATCGAGGCCGGCAGCAGATCCGGCCGCAGGCTCATGATCTGGCCGAATTTGATGAAGGTGGGCCCCAGGGCATCCAGCACCAGGCGGATACGCTCTTCGGTGCTCAGGTGGGAGGTCGGGGACGTCTTGGCCTGGGGTAGCGGCACACCGGGCAGGTCGATGCGCTCCAGCAGGTCTTCGAAGCCGAAGCGCAGCAAAACCTTCGTGATGTCTTTGAGCCGATTGAGGTTGGCGATCACTTTTATTTCCACCTGCCTGATATCCTTTCTCTGCCGCCCCCTGCGCGGCCGTCTTCATTTCATCTTCAGCATGAACGGAAATGAAGAAGCCTGTTCATAATGATATTCACTCACGTCGACGGCCCGCAAGGGGCCGAATACCGTTCGCGGGGGAATCAGTTCCGATAGCGAAGGATATGGGGTATCGGCGGTATGCCGTTCAGACGTGGCGGTGGTTAGGCTATTGTAATGTTTGCAAGGAGACCATACCGTTGAGCGATTCTTCTCTATGGCAGATGTATGGTGAAGCCGCGAAGACCTCCGTGGGCTTCTTCTGGAAGGCCGGATGGGCGTTTGTTTTGGGATATGCCGTCAGCGCCATGATCCAGGCCTTCGTCCCCAAAAAACGCCTGACCGAGCACATGGGCGCCGCCGACCTCCAAAGTCTTTCCCTGGTGACCCTGTTCGGAGCCGCGTCCTCATCCTGCTCCTTTGCGGCATTGGCCGCCGCCCGCTCCCTGATCATGAAGGGAGCCCATTTCATCGCGGCGGTAGCCTTCATGTTCGCCAGTATCGTTCTCACGGCCCTGATCATGCATTTCGGATTCGCAGCCCTGGACCTGACCCCTGAGAGCAGCCGTCGTATCAACCATGCCGCCCGGTTTGCCGTCGATTACACCTTTTTCATGAACCTCGCCTTTGCGCTGGCGGCCGTCTTGCTCGTGGGACTGAACCGGGGTTGGCAGCGGCACGAGGCGGAAGCGGAAGGCCATGACCACGACCACGGTGGTGGCTTGTCGGTCAAGCGGCTGGTGGCCTTCTCCTGTGCCGCTGTGGTTGCCGTCGGCGTGATCGCCCATCTTATCGCGGGCGGCACCGGATGAATGGGTCAGGCCGGCTGCCGGCAGCGTGCCAACCTACTTTAACAACCGTCCCTCAATTCCCGCGTCTCACCGTCAGGAAGGCATTGAGGGGCAGGGGCAAAATCGTCTAGAGGGCCAGATCGGCCACGAGCGGTAGGTGGTCGGACGCTTCCCGGGCGTGCGCACCTTTGCATACGCGGAGCGTTTTCAGCCTGTGAGCCGGACGCACCCAGATGCGGTCCAAGGCCAGGAAAGGCCGCCGGCTGGGGAAGGTGGGCGGTGCCGGAGAAGCAGTGAAGATGCGCCTCAGACGCCGCAGGGTGCCTCCCCAGGGCCGCCATTCATTGAAATCCCCCATCAGGACCGTAACGGCATCCGCCTGATTGGGCAGAAGGAGCCTGATGCGGTCCATCTGTCGGCGCCGCTCTTCAGCTGACAGGCCCAAGTGGGTCGCCAGCAAGGAAACCGTCGCGGCCGGGGTGCCCAAAACCAGTTGGAGCACGCCCCGCGGTTCACGCCCCGGCATACTGATATCCACCCGCCGCACTTCGCGCGGTGGGATGCGTGACAGCACGGCATTCCCGTAGCGCCCTCCGGTCTCCAGCAGCGTCGGGCCGGGATAGGCCCGTGCACGGGCGCCCTCGGCCAGAGTCTGCAGCACGTTGCCGGGTGCCCCGGGTTCAAAGGCCACTTCCTGGAGGGCGACCACATCGGCGTCCAGGGTCCGCAGTACACGGGCGATACGCCTCGGGTCAGCGACACCGTCGCGGCCGATGCAGCGGTGAATGTTGTATGTGGCGATGCGAAACCCCATAACCGATCACCGATCAGGAAGGCGTTGCCGAACGCTTGCGTTTCAGCCACCGCCGCAGACCTATCAGCGCGAGCCCCACCAGGCCGATCGATCCCAGGAGGAGCGTCACCTGCCCGAGGTCGGGATTCCGCAGGGAAGCGGTGATGCGATCCGCCAGAAGAACCACGGCGATAACGCCGGGCAGCATCCCCACCAGGGTGCCCAGGGCAAAATCGCGCCAGCGGATTTCGGAAACGCCGGCGATGAGGTTGATGACCGAAAAAGGCGCCACCGGGACGATGCGAAAGGTGATCACCGTCAACAGACCCGCTTCCGACAGCTTGCGGCTCAGGCGGTTGATCAGACTGCCGGCAAAGCGGCGCACAGTCTCGCGACCCATCCAGCGCCCAAGACTGAAAACGGTGACGGCACTCATCCAGGACCCTGCCAGGGCATACAGAAGCCCCAGCCATGTGCCGAAAACCAGGACGGTGGCAATGATCATCAGGGTGACCGGCAGCGCGAGCAGGCCGCCGAGGACATAGACCGCCGCCACCAGCAGGGGTGCCAGGGGTTGCTGCTGAATCCAGACGGCCAGGGACCGGGCGGCATCCAGGTCGATCATGTCACCCAGGGGCGTATAGCGCCACAACACTGCCAGTCCTGCCACGACGAGCACCAGGATGAAGATTTTCGCCGTGTGGCGGAGGGCGGCAGACTGTTCCCGGGGACTGACAAAGAGGTTCAGAAGCTTGTCCGGGGATACCGGCTTTTCCGGGTCGAGCAGCTTGGCATCCGGCACCCAGTTGTCGACTTCCGGGGGAATTGCCACTTCGAGGGGCGCCAGCGTGCGTTCACCGCCGCCTAAAGTTTCGATGACCGCGATGAGGCTCCCCTGCTCCTCCATGGACTGGATCACATCCCCGGTAGGGCATCCCAGGTGCTCGGCCATGAGCCGCGAACGGATCCCGGCGATGGTTTGGCATAGTCCCGTATCGTCGGAATCGGCGGCGATGGCCAGGTCGCACTCCGAATCGAGCCCCATGGAGCGGTTGCTCAGGTTGGAAGATCCCACCCGCAGAAAGACGTCGTCGATCACCATGACTTTGGCGTGCACCATCAGGGCGGTGTGGGGTTCCTTGCTAAGCCTGGGGTAATAGATGCGCAGCCGGTCGTGGGCGTCGGCCTCCCGCAAGCGTGCCACCAGGCGTCCCCGAAAGACGTCCATGGTGTGCTGCTCCAGCCAGCCGCCGGTCTTTTCCGGCAGGACAATGACGACCTCGGGTCCGTCCCTGTCCTGCAGGCGTTCCGCCAGGGCTTCGCCGACGCAGTGGGCGCTCAGGTACTGGTTTTCGATGTAGACAAAGCGGCGCGCAGCCGCGATGCTGTCCTGATACAGCTGCTGAATTTCGCTGATCTGGGGCTGGGATTGATGGGCCGGCAGCGTGCGGGCGATGGCCACCTGAACGTCGCGGAAATCAGGTGTCACGCTGGGCGGCCAGGGGTCGGAATCCTCCGCTGCGGCTTCTCCCTCTAATGGGCGGCCTTCACACCGGGCCCAACGGTCGCGCACCAGTTCCCCCAATGCGGCTGCGGCCGGGCCGTCGACGGCCATCTGGACGTCGTGGAAGGGTGGATAGGCTTCGCCGCTCGGATCCGTGCGGCGATCGTCCTGCACGCGATGCCGGCTCGTGTCCCAGCGCCACTGGCTCACGTCGAGCCCGCCCGCAAAGGCCAGGGCGTCGTCGATAGTGACGATCTTCTGGTGTTGGGATCCACCCACGGGGTGGTGTCCGTCAAGGCTGAAATGCACGCGGCGGCGGGTACGCCATTTGAGCTTGTAGCGGGGGAAGAACTCTCGTTCCATGGCGTAGATCATGGCAAAATCCCAGCTCAGGAGATACACCTCCAGTTGGGGCCGTTCTTCCACCAGAGCGTCCAGAAGTTCTCCCAGGCATTGAGGATGGCCGTCCCCGTTGCCGCTGCGAAGAAGACGTACTTCGCTGTGCAGGTCCCAGCCGACGATGAAGATTGTACGGCGTGCGCGGCACATGGCTTCATACAGAGCCCGGAAATAGGCTTCGCCGTCGATGATGACGGCAGCCCGGGAGGCCGATACAATGCGGTGGCAGTTCTTCGATGGCTTGAGTAGATTTTTCACGGTTCGGGTCTGTTTCCTCGAGGGGGGCGGCCATCCGGAATGATCCAGCCCGGCAATCAGAGCTTATCATGGCCCATGGGTGTTTCCCACCGGGATTCCGGTCCGCCGCTGATATGGATTCGCTGATGTCTGCGGCGTCTCTTTCTTCAATCAGCGGGTAGGCGGATTCGGCGGGGCCAGCTCATTTGCAACCATCTCCAGTATAGCCGGGCCGCTGGGTGCGGATTTTGAGATAAAATATTGCGCCCCGGACTGCGTGGCGGCCTCGCGGTATTCCGGCAGGTCAAAACTTGTCAGAACGGCAATGACGCCTTCAGGGTGCACGGCCTGGATGTTTTGCAGAAGATCGAGGGATCGTCGGCCGCGCAAGTCGATTTCCGTCACGATCAGTCCGGGCCGGTGACGTTTGATCTGCTGCATGGCATCTTCCCGGCCGCGGGCCTCGCTGACGGAAACCGCGGGGTGGTGACGCCGGATCAACTTCCCCACCATGCGGCGAAACGCCTTGTCGCTGTCCACCAGCAGGATTCGGTTGCTGTCAAACATAGGTTACTCTCATGAAGGAACCGGGGAAAAAGTTCACGGTTAGCGACGCACCTAACCCGTCACAGCACCGGAAGTTTCCCGATCGAAGCGATACGCCCTACTTGAAGTGCGCCAGGGCGCTGCGCAAACCGGTGTCGATGTCGTCGAGATGGCTGTTCAACTTGGCGACCGTATGGGACCAGGCATCCTCGTCGAGGGCGTTGATTTCCTGCAGACGGCCTTTCACCTCATCCCGCTTGCCTTCTATGGCATCGAGTGTCTCGCCCAGGGGGGCGGCGTATTTATCATGCTGCTGTTCGGCCTTCATGCGCAGGGTTGTAATGGTTTGCCCAAGCTGAGACAAACGCGCTTCGATTGCGGCCTGGGTCTGGTCTCTGTCGGATATCATGTTCGGTATTCCTTTCATTGTCAGGATCCGGCACCGGATATAGAGCGGTGAAGTCTCGGTGCGGTGCGTGATGTTTCAAATTAAGGCGTTCCTCCTCGGTTTGGAATATGGTCTTCGCCCCATTTCCCCCCGCCAAAGCCCCTATTCCGGCTGCGACCTCCCATGTGCACTGAATTGCGGGGAGAAGAATATGGGGTCTGCACCCCATACGATCACTGCGAAGGCGGGCTTATAGTGAGGACATGAACCATGCCAAGCTTGAGGAGGCCACCATGACGTTTCAATCCATCGATCCGGCTTCGGGGAAAAAAATGCGCGTTTACAGTGAACTGACAGACGACGAGATTGCGCGCCGCATCGAAAAGGCCGGCGACGCTCACCGAAGCTGGCGACAAACAGCTCTGCGCCGGCATACGGAACTGATGGAAAAGCTTTCCGGCGTATTGCGATCCAATAATGGGGAATACAGCCGCTTGATGGCGCTTGAAATGGGAAAACCGGTGCGCGACGGCCGGAAGGAAATCGAAAAGTGCGCCTGGCTGTGCCGTCACTATGCCGCCCATGCCGAAGCCATGCTGGAAAGCGAAGTCGTCGATACCGATGCCAGCCGAAGCTTTGTTACCTTTCAACCTTTGGGCGTCATCCTGGCGGTCATGCCCTGGAACTACCCCTTCTGGCAGGTGTTTCGCCAGGCGGTACCGGCCCTGATCGCCGGCAATGCCGTGCTGCTCAAGCACGCCTCCAATGTGCCGGGATGCGCCGAAGCCATCGAAGACGCTTTCGACCAGGCGACCTTCCCGGAAGGCATCTTTCAAAATCTCCCCGTTGGCAGCAGCAGGGTCAACGCCATCATCGCCAACCCCGGCATCGCTGCGGTCTCCCTTACCGGCAGCACGGAGGCCGGACGCCACGTGGCCACCCAGGCCGGCAAGCATCTGAAAAAAACCGTCCTCGAACTGGGGGGCAGTGATCCCTATGTCATTCTGGCGGACGCTGACCTGGATCAAGCGGTGGAAGCCTGCGTCACCAGCCGTCTGCTCAATTCCGGGCAGAGCTGCATCGCCGCCAAACGCTTCGTCGTAGTGGAAGATGTCCGCCTCCCGTTTGAAGAGAAGCTGGTGCGCGCTCTGGGAGACACCGTTATGGGCGATCCCCTCGATGAACAGACCGAAATCGGACCCCAGGCCCGAGAAGATCTCCGTGACCAGCTGCACCGCCAGGTCAGGGATTCCTTGCAGAAAGGCGCCCGATGCCTCCTGGGGGGCCAAATGCCGAAAGGCCCCGGTTATTTTTATCCGCCCACCGTGCTGACCGACGTAACCCGGGGAATGGCAGTTTACGACGAGGAAACCTTCGGACCGGTGGCCGCCGTTGTGCCGGTGCCGGACGAAGCGGCGGCCGTCCAGGTCGCTAATGACAGCGACTTCGGACTGGGAGCGGCCGTGTTCACCCGGGACCAAGCCCGCGGTGAGCGCTTGGCCGTTTCGGAAATCCAGGCCGGCAACTGTTTTGTGAATGCCTTCGTCAAGTCCGACCCGAGGCTGCCTTTCGGCGGCATCCGCAACAGCGGCTACGGCAGGGAGTTGTCTCACTTCGGTTTACGGGAATTCGTCAACATCAAGACCGTCTGGGTTCATTGAAGAAAATCCGGGGCCGCCATCATGAAGCGATTAAACTCAAACCGGCCGGATCTGCTGATGAAACAGTGTGAACCGTCTTCATCATTTAAGGCCGCCCGCTAAGCGCTTTCCATCCTGTCACGGATTGTGGTATCGCCTCATAGAAATTGCCTGATCGACCCAAGTATACCAGTCTGGATGATGCCTATGGAGAAGGCTATGCTGAAGGATACCCTGCGAGCATTTTGCGATGCCCTTCTGGATCCCCTGGCCGTTGTCGACCCCGACGACCGCCTGATCATGGCCAATCCGGCTCTGCGCGATCTCCTGGGATATACGGCCGAAGACGCCGACCGTCTCACCCTGGCCATGCTCCTGCCGGAGCACAGACGCACTGATGCCTCGGACCGGCTAGACGCATGCCGGCGGGGAGAAAAAACCGTAGCGGTACCGTGGGAGCTGGAAGCCCGGAATGCACGCCCCATCCCGGTGTTCATGACCCTTTCTCCCTTTAATACCAAAGGGTCGGACAAAACGATGGTGGCCCTGACGTTTAAAACAGAACCTCTCCGGAAACCCTCCCTGGAGCAGTTGAACCTTATTCTGGAAAGAAAAGTCGAATCCCAGGATTTAGCCCTGGACCGCACCGTAAGCGCTCTGGAGGCGGAAGTCAGTGAACGTCACGGCGTCGAAAACGAGCTGCGTCTGTCCCGCCGGCAGCTGCACCTGCTGAGCCGGAAAACGCTCGAGCTGCTGGAGAACGATCGGCAGGTCATCGCCAAGGAACTGCACGACAGCATTGGCGCCAGCCTGGCCGCCATCAAGTTTTCGCTGGAAGGATGGATGGAAGTCTATGGCGACCGCCTGCCGTCCCCCGAAATCCCCTTTGACCGGATCATCGCGCACATCGTGGAGACCATCAAGGAGACCAAGCGCATTTCGGCCAATCTGCGGCCTTCCACCCTGGATGACCTGGGATTCCTGGCCACGGCCAAGTGGTTCTGTCGGGATCTTTCCGGACTGTATGTTGATCTTCGTATCGTTCCCCGCTTCGAGGTCGACGAAGCGGACATCCCGGAAGCATCCAAAATCGTCCTCTACCGGGTCATGCAGGAAGCCCTCAACAATGCCGCCAAGCACAGTGGCGCCGGGGAAGTTCACGTGACGCTGACCCGGTCGGATCGCTATCTCGAAATGACCGTCGACGACAACGGGCGCGGCTTCGAACTGGAGCGCGTCATGGAAAACGAAGATGCGCTGAGCGGTTTCGGCATCAACAGCATGCGTGAACGGGTCGAAATCAGCAACGGTTGCTTCGACATCCGCACGGCACCCGGTGAAGGGACCCACCTCCGCGTCCTTCTGCCGATGCAATTCGAGGAGGTGGAAGGGCCCCTTTAACTTCGGCGGAACGCTGGGGCTCAGGTTACGGTTATAGGCGCAGCATTTTCCCACAAGCCATGGATGTTGCAAAAGGCCGTCGCCAGGAGCGTGCCGGGCTTGCTGATCTTCATGCTGACGGTGACGGCATGGTGGGTGTAAATGGGCCCCTGGTCGGCGCCTTGGGTGGATTCCCCGTGCGCGGAAAACTCGAAGTTTCCGACCTGGTAGGCGAATTTGTCGCCTTCCGGCTTGAAATAGAGCTGAATCCAGCGAATGTGGTGTTCGGTGGTGTTGGGATGGGTGACTTCTTTTCCCAGGCTCACGCTTACGTCGAAGACTTCTCCGGCCGCGACTTCCGATGGACCTTCGATCACCGGGACATGTTTCTCGCTCTTCCAGTCGTCGCTTTGATAAACATCCGCAATCCGGGTCATCTTGCCTTCCTTTCTTCGAAGGTTAAGGGTGAATTAACGAGCACCCTATGTCCGGATGATGAAGGAAGACAATATGGCCCATCCTGTATTTTCCCTCCTCGGAAACAGTAGGCCTTCAGGCGCCGGTGCGTGCTTTGCAAAGGGGAAGAGGATTGAAAGAAGGCGGGTGGCGGAATCTAGCTTTGTTTGGCGCTTACCAGGCCGTTTTGAATGGCATAGGCGGTAAGCGCCGAAGCATTGTGCAGATCGGTTTTCTGCATGATGTTGGCACGGTGCTTCTCGACGGTCTTGACGCTGATGCTGAGAAATTCGGCAATCTCTTTGTTGGTGTAGCCCTCGGCCAGGAGTTTCAGAACTTCGCGTTCACGCTGGGTGATGGTGTCCCAGGAAGTTTTTTCCTTCAACCGCTTGCGGCCTTCGAGATAGCCTTCCATGACGCTGTCGGCAATGCCCGGGCTGATGTAGGTTTTGCCGGCGATCACGCTGTCGATGGCCATCATCAGCTCTTTGCGGCTGGCGTCCTTGATGCAGTAGCCGTTGGCACCGGCATCGAAGGCTTCCAGAACGTACTGGTCGGACTCGTGAATCGTCAGGGCCAGAATGATAATTTCCGGAAACTGGCGTTTAACGTCCTTCATGACGCTGATGCCGCTCAAACGCGGCATGGAAAGGTCCAGGAGCAACAGGTCCGGCCGCAGGCGCTGGACCGCGCGGATGGCCTCCAGACCGTCGGCGGCCTCTCCCACGAGATCCAGATCGTCCCGGTTCGTGAGCATGGCCTTGAGCCCTTCACGAAATAGCTGGTGATCTTCGGCAATCACAACCTTGGTTTTGTCGGTCATCGGCTTGATGTCTCCCTGGAGAATGTGGCTTGGTCCGCCTGGACGCACGCCCTGCAGGCGAACGGTCGCCCGACTCCCAAGAAAATAAGCCAAACAGCCGGTGATGTAAACGGCTTTTTCGATCATCTCCTTCGGAACCCTCCCCCTCCTCAATATACGGGATTGTAACCCCCGCATTGGATCCTTCACTTTATTCCGCAAGCGATCGAGAAAGATTAGGATTCTTCCATAGACTATAACCTTCGATCCAACGACTTGCCGGATAGTGGACGCGCTTGACGACCCGTGTGCCCTGGGTCACGGAAAGCCCGCGCCCCCGCATCGCCATTCAACCGGAAAGCAAGGAGGCCAGCATGCTATTTATCGGACATTTCTCCTTTGACGAAATCAACGCCACTGGAATCGCCCGCCATGGATACTTCACCATCGTAACCCGGGCGGCCGACGCCGAAGCCGCCGTCGAGGCTTTCAAGACGGAAATTAAAAAGCGCAAGGACGCAGATCCCGTTTTTGAACCGATCATAGCCGTCTATATCGAGGACATCATCGAAATGCCCGGCATACCTGACGCCCCGGTCATTACCCGTCTGCAGAGCTCGAACGGCGAATTTCCCGAATCGATCAGCCATACCCTGCCGGGAGTTGCGCAGGAGGCCATCAAGGCCTATGGTTTTGCCATCGACGTTTTGCAGATCAAGACGAAACCGGTTCACCAATACAAGGAGATGACGCCCTTCATCCGTTTCTGAGGTTCCCGTGGACCAGTCTGGGAGGAAATGGGGGGCGCCGGAATTCCATGCGCTACCCATGGCCCCTCACCACCGACCAGCAGGGCTGCTTCGACGCCCGGGGAGCAGGTGTCCCCTGCGCGGGCTCCGGGCAGGATGCCGCCCAAAAACCTTCCGGTCTTGCACATGCCGAGCGCTTCGAGGAGGACGGCGGCACCGTAAGCGACACCGCCACCGGCCTGCGCTGGAGCCGCAATGCCAACCCCTTTGATTTTCCCTACACCTGGCGGGAAGCCTTCGACCTGATCGACGCCATGAACCGCAGTCAAGCGCACGGGTCGGACGACTGGCGCCTGCCGTCGCGGCGGGAGGTGTTCTCCATCATCAGCCATCAGAACATCAACCCCGCCCTCCCGGAAAATCACCCCTTTGGCAATGTATTTCACGGTTATTACTGGACGGCGACGCCCTGTGCGCGCCTTCCCGATCAGGCCTGGTACGTCCATCTGGGCGGGGCCCGGGTCTATCGGGGCATGCAGGCGGGCGCCTATCTGGTGTGGCCGGTGACCGGCCCCCGGCAGCCTCATTCTTCTCAGACCGATCGCTTTCGGG
>Ga0316576_10001368_pt1 | contig 13015 bp, 13 predicted proteins | sample S0NA_FD_203075 | JGI IMG/M metagenome (GOLD analysis project Ga0316576, IMG submission 203075) | Rhizosphere microbial communities from salt marsh grasses in Alabama, United States - S0-2_050615r3r5 | ecosystem: Host-associated > Plants > Roots > Rhizosphere | place: USA: Alabama | collected... | reverse complement strand
ATGCGTGTGGAGGTGCAGGCAGGCATGGGGCTTGCCGGTCTCCTGGATGTACTGCCTCGGGCACTCCTCGCCCATCTCGTGGCAGGGGCGCGGGTGGTGGTGAGTCACGTCGTGGCAGCTGCGATTCAGAATCCGATCCAGTGTGGTGCCGTAGGCGGCCAGGAATGCCTCGTTTGCGGCAACGATCCGGTGCTCTGCGTCGATGATCAGAAACGGGCGCTCGTGGGTCTCTACGATGGATTGGAGATCGAAGCTATTGGCCATAATGGATTTTCTTGTGCCGGCGGGTCGCGATTCGACAGTTAGATTACCTGAGTAATCAAGTCTGCGAAAGCGACGGCCCCCGCCGCCCTGGCGGCACGGGCGCCCGATCGAGCAGGGCCACGGCGAGGCTGGGAGGAGTTGCCCAAGGCGGTTACGACAACGACAGCGACAACGTTTCGATCCCGATCCCGATTTGGATCGCGATCCGGATATCGCGAGGGCGATGCTGCCCAGCGGCATGCAAGACCCGGCTCGTCCCGGCCGCTGCGCAGTCCGTCCCCAAGCCGATCAGTCGCTCACGTCCATGACCTGCTCGCCCCAGCGGGCCAGCTCGTCGAGCAGCGCGAGCGTCGCGGGGTCGCCGGCATGGGCCTCGCGCAGGTCCGCGAGGTGCTGCTCGTAGCCGTCGATGGTGATGGAGCCGCCGGCGTCGGGGTCGGTCAGGCGCTCGAAGCGCCAGGCATCCCAGTCCTCCCGCTCCGCCTCGGTCAGGGTCTCGGGCCAGCTGCGGGCGCGCATGCGAAACAACAGGGTCGGCAGGCGCTGGTCTTCGAAGCGCGGCTGCTCGTCGGCCAGCTCCTGCGGCGAGAGCCCGTGCAGCCGCTCCATGCGGCGGCGGTCGGCGTCGCTGAAAAAGCCGCCACTGTAGAGCATCAGCTCGGGGTCCGACGGCGCGGGCCGCTCATGGGCCTCGAACACGGCCTGGACCTTCTTGCCGATTCGATCCCGGTGCGCGGCGACGGTGGCCGCATGGGCCAACACGCGGTCGCGGTCGATGGACCAGCGCTCGGCGGCGGCGGCGGTCAGCGTGCCCATCGGCGCGATCACCGGACAGGCATTGATCTTCAGGCCCTTCAGCGGGATGCGCCCGGCGCCGTCCGGCAGCTCGTCGACGGGCGTGAACAGCCGGGTGCGCAGCTCGTCCTCGGACAGATCCAGCAGCAGTGCCGGATCCTCCCGCAGGTCGAAGACATAGCGTTGCTTCGGGTTGTGCGCGGCGGTACCGACGACGGCCACCGGCGCAATGCAGCCAAAGGACGCGGGATAGCGTTGGGAGATATGCAGCACCGGCTCGTCGCGCTCCAGCCGCTCGCGCACGACATCGGCCTTGCGCAGCGTCAGCGCATAGTCGAGCAGCCGCGGCTGCGCCCGCTTCAGCAGCCGAGCCATGGCGATGGTGGCCCGCACATCCGCCAGCGCGTCGTGGGCGCCGGCATGGGGCACTTCGTTGGCGGCGGTCAGATCCTCCAGCCGGAACGAGGTCACGCCGGGCTCGCGCTCCGGCCATTGGATGCCATCCGGGCGCAGCGCGTGGGCCAGGCGCAGCGCGTCGATCAGGTCCCAGCGCGTATTGCCGTCGCGCCAGGCATGGGCGTAGGGGTCGAGCAGGTTCCGGTAGAACAGGTACCGGGTGACCTCGTCATCGAAGCGGATGCTGTTGTAGCCGACGCCGCAAGTACCGGGGACCGCGAGCTCGGCGCGGATGGCCACGGCGAGCTCGGCCTCCGGCACGCCCTCGCGGGCGGCGCGCTGGGGGCTGATGCCGGTGACCAGACAGGCGTCCGGCTGAGGCAGCAGATCGTCGGCGGGGCGACTGAACAGGACCAGCGGCTCGCCGACGGGATTGAGGTCGGCATCGGTACGCAGCCCGGCGAACTGGCAGGGCCGGTCGCGGGCGGGGGCGGCGCCCCAGGTCTCGTAGTCGTGCCAGTAGAAGGTCTCGGCCATGCGCCGCAGCTTAGCAGAGCCGCGGCGGCCGTGGGGCCGGGCCTGAGCCCAGCTGCAAACAAGCTCGGGTCGTTGTCGTGATCGACTACCCGACCACGATTACGACGACGCTGACGATCACGACAACGGCAGCCGGGCTGCAGGCCTTTGACGCGCTCGGGACAGCGCGGCCCGGGCGGTCAGATCTTCTCCTTGATCCGGGCGGCCTTGCCGGTGCGCCCGCGCAGGTAGTAGAGCTTCGCGCGGCGCACGTCGCCGCGGCGCTTGACCTGGATCTCGGCGATGGCCGGGCTGAAGGTCTGGAATACGCGCTCCACGCCCTCGCCATGGGAGATCTTGCGCACCGTGAAGGCCGAGTTCAGGCCCCGGTTGCGCTTGGCGATGCAGACGCCCTCGAAGGCCTGCAGGCGCTCGCGATCACCCTCCTTGACCTTCACCTGCACCACCAGGGTGTCGCCGGGCGAGAACGGCGGCACCTGTTTCGTCATCTGTTCTTTCTCGAGCTCTTCGATGATGTTGCTCATGGCTCTCTATCGCTCCTGTATCTCAATCCGCGTCTGATCCGGCATCGCGATGCGCCCGGATGAATGCATCGAGCAGGGCCTGCTCGTCCGCGGCCAGCGGGCGCCGCGCGAGCAGGTCCGGACGGCGCAGCCAGGTCCGGCCCAGGGACTGCTGCAGGCGCCAGCGTGCGATCGCGTCGTGATCCCCGCTCAACAGCACCGCCGGCACCCCATCTCCGTCCAGGATCTCGGGGCGCGTATAGTGCGGGCAGTCCAGCAGCCCGTCGGCGTGCGAGTCCTGCGCCGCCGAATCCGCGTGTCCCAGCGCTCCCGGCAGTAGCCTGACCGCCGCGTCGATGACCACCATCGCCGCCAGCTCGCCGCCGCTCAGCACGTAGTCGCCGATGGACCATTCCTCGTCGACCTGCGCCCCGATGAAACGCTCATCGACACCCTCGTACCGGCCGGCCACCAGGATCCAGCCCGGCGCGCGGGCGATCTCTGCGATGGCCGCCTGATCCAGCAGCCGCCCCTGGGGCGACAGGTAGGCGACCCGGGGATCGACGCCGGACTCCGCCGCGGCCCGCCGCGCGGCGCTGACCGCGGCTCGCAGCGGCTCGACCTTCATGACCATGCCGGGCCCGCCACCGTAGGGGCGGTCGTCGACGGTGCGGTGCGGATCGCTGGTGAAATCCCGCGGGCTCCAGAGCGCGAGCCGGGCAATGCCCCGCGCCAGCGCCCGCGCGATTACGCCCTCTTCCGTCAGGACGCGGAACTGATCCGGAAACAGCGTGACGACATCGAATCGCACCGCGATTCCCTCCGGCTCAGACGCCGCCCTGGACCCCGGCACCGAGGGCCCCGTGGGTCAGAAGTCCGGGTCCCACTCCACGCGGATGACCCCGGCGTCGAAATCCACGTCCTTGACCACGTCGTCCCAGACGAAGGGCAGCAGGCGCTCCCGTTCCCCCGCCACGACCAGCACATCATTGGCGCCGGTGGCGAACAGATGGCTGACCCGGCCCAGGGGCTCACCCGCGCTCGTCTCGACGGCGAGGCCTTCCAGGTCCGCCCAGTAGAATTCGTCGGCACTCGGCGGGGGCAGCTGATCCCGCCGCACGGCGATGGTGCAGCCGATCAATGCCGCGGCCCGGTCCCGGTCGTCGCAGCCCTCGAGCCGGGCGACCACGCCCTTGCCGTGCCTGCGCCCCTCGGCGAGCGCATACGCGACGCCGCCGACGAGCCATGGCGAGTAGCTCAGGATGTTGTCCCTGGGCTCGGTCTCGGAGAAGACCCGAACCCAGCCCCGCACGCCATAGACCCCGGAGATCCGCCCCACCGGGATGGCCCGGTCGGCCTGCCCCGGCACCTCTCGCGGCACGTCCGCCATCGCCTGCCCCAACCGACCGGGCGGCTGCCGGACCGTCGCGCCCGGACTCAGGCCCCGAGCGCGGCCTCGGCCTGCTTCGTGGCCTCCTTCAGCAGCTTGGCGACGCGGTCGGTCGGCTGCGCGCCCTGCTTCAGCCAATGATCGGCACGGTCACGATCCACCCGCAGCCGGGTCTCGCCGCCGGTGGCGCCGGGATTGAAGAAGCCGATGCGCTCGATGGAGCGGCCATCGCGGGACTTACGGATGTCGGCGACGACGATCTGGTAAAACGGACGCTTCTTGGCGCCGCCACGGGACAATCGAATCTTGACCATGTGCTGTTCCGGTGCGAGAAATCTCGGTGTGACCACTATCTCGGTGCGATGAGTCCTGCCGGTGCGCGGTGCTGCCGATGCGGGAGCGGACTCGGAAACGGCCCTGCCGCGGGCGCCCGTGTCCGGCCCGGATCACCGGCGGACCGTCGACAAACCGACCGCGGATAAACGCGCCATTATAAGGCATCTGCAACGGATTGGAAGACGCGACGACGGCTTTTTGCACCAGCTCCCTCAGGCTGCCTCGTCGGCAGCGAGCGGCGGCGGGAACCAGGTCTCGGCCACGGCCTGGTGCAGCTCGCCGATGCCCATCTGGAGGTCATCGACGAAGGCGTGCAGCTCCTGCTGGCTCAGCGCGGCCAGATCCGCGCCGTCGAGCAGCCGTGCCAGGCGCCCGACCACGCGCAGCGACGCCTCGCCGCGCGGCAGCCCCTCCAGGCACCGCCGCGCGTGCTCGAAGCAATAGCGCACCGAGCGCGGGAACAGCGGACTCTGAAAGATGAACCGCAGCACCGGCGCGCGCTGGACGCGAATCTGCTCGCTGCGGCGGTACATCTGATAGGCCGTCATGGACTTCAGCACGCTGACCCACTGGATGGTGTCGTAGGCGCGCAGGTCGTCCGCGTCCGGCAGCAGCGTCGCCGAGCGCACGTCGGCGATGCGCGTGGTCATGTCCGCCCGCTCCAGGTAGCGGCCGAGCCGCATGAAGTCGTAGCCCTGGTCGTGCAGCATGGTCCCGTCGAGCAGGCCGACCAGGGTCTGGCAGTTGGTGATCAGGGTGCGCAGATAGGCGTGGCGGCCGGTCTTGGTCGCACCCTTCTGCAGGTTGTCGCCGCCGAACAGGTACAGCCCGTTGATCTGCTCCCAGGCCTCCCGCGGCACGATGTCGCGGATGGTGCGGCAGTTCTCCCGCGCCGCGGCCAGCGATGACAGGATCGAGCCGCCATGGCGCTCGTCGCCGAGCAGGAAGCGCACCACCTGGCGCTCGCCGTAGTCCTTGTAGTGCTCCTCGAACAGCGCGTTGGCGCCGGTGATGTCCACCAGCGGCCGCCAGCCCGGGGCGATGCCCTTGGGCAGATCCAGCAACAGGTTGGCGTTGACCGAGACGATACGCGCGGTGTTCTCGGCCCGCTCGATGTAGCGGGCCAGCCAGTAGATGTTTTCGGCGACGCGGGAGAGCATGGCAGGTCCAGTGGCAAATGTCGGGTTTCCGCAAGCGAGCGGGCAGCGTGCGTTGCAGGGCAGCTCAGGAGCGCGACAAGACCACCGCCCCGCCGGGCACCGGCGCCGCGGGGGCCATCGTTGTCGCTGTCATGGTCGTGTTCCTCGTCGTTGTCGCTGTCGTAGTCGCCATCGTACCCGCAGCCGTCATCGCCCAGATCCTCGACAACGCCCTCCCGGCGTTGCCCAGGTCAGGTCTGCCCCGTCCCTAACCCTGGGCTTGCGACTGCGCTTGGGATTGGGCCTGCGACTGAGCCGGGCCGTCGCCGCCGGCGTCCGGCACGATCCAGGTGTCCTTGCTGCCGCCGCCCTGGGAGGAGTTGACCACCAGCGAGCCCTTGCGCAGCGCCACCCGGGTCAGCCCGCCCATGGTTACCTGCTGGCGGTCGGCGGACAGGATGAACGGCCGCAGGTCGACGTGGCGCGGCTCGACGCTCTGCTTGATCACGGTCGGCACCGTCGAGATCGCGAGCGTCGGCTGGGCGATGTAGTTGCGCGGGTCCTTCTTCACCAGCGCCACGAACTTGTCGCGCTCCGCCTGCGTCGCCGCCGGGCCCACGAGCATGCCGTAGCCGCCCGACTCGTTGGCGGGCTTGACCACCAGCTCGGCGATATGCGCGATGACGTATTCGAGGGCATCGGCCTCCATGCAGCGGTAGGTGGGCACGTTCGGGATGATCGGGTCCTGATCCAGATAGTATTTGATGATCTCGGGCACGAAGGCGTAGACGACCTTGTCGTCGGCGACGCCGGCGCCGGGGGCATTGGCGAGCGCCACGTTGCCGGCCTTCCAGGCCCGCATCAGCCCCGGCACCCCGAGCGCGGAATCGGGCCGGAACGCCTCGGGGTCGAGAAACAGGTCGTCGACCCGGCGGTAGATCACATCCACCCGCGCCGGTCCGTCGACGGTGCGCATGTAGCAGCAGTCGTCGCTGTCGACGAACAGATCGCGCCCCTCCACCAGCTCGGCGCCCATCTGCTGGGCCAGGTAGGAATGCTCGAAGTACGCGGAGTTGTAGATCCCCGGCGTCAGCACGACCACTTCCGGGTACTCCGCCGGGCGGGGCGAAAGCGCCGCGAGGGTATCGAACAGCTGGCTGGGGTAGTCGTCCACCGGCAGCGGCGCGTAGTGGTCGAACAGCTCCGGCAGCACGCGCTTGGTGACCAGGCGGTTCTCCAGCATGTACGACACGCCGGAGGGCACACGTAGGTTATCCTCCAGCACGTAGATGGTCCCGTCGGAGTCGCGCACCAGGTCGGAGCCGCAGATGTGCGCCCAGATCCCGAGGGGCGGATCGACCCCGACGCACTGGGGCCGGAAGTTCACGGACTTGGCCAGCACCTGCTTCGGGAAGACCTTGTCCTTGACGATCTTCTGGCCGTGGTAGAGGTCGTCGATGAACAGGTTCAGCGCCTGCACCCGCTGCTTCAGGCCGGCCTCGACGCGGCGCCACTCCTGCTCCGGGATCACCCGCGGGATCACGTCGAAGGGCCAGGAGCGGTCGATGGTGCCGCCCTCCTCCGAGTAGACCGTGAAGGTGATGCCCATTTCCTTGATGGACATCTCCGCGGCCTCCTGGCGGGCGGTCAGCTCCTCGATGCCGAGCGCGGCCAGGTCATCGGCCAGCGCGGCGCCGCCATCGCGCGCCTGCCCGGGGGCCCCCATCAGCTCGTCGTAGAAATCGGTGCAGGGATAGCTGGTCCAGTCGATGGTCACGCGGGTACGGCTCCAGGGCAGTGAATGAGGGCCAAAGGACATGCAGCATGCGCAAGTACCGGATGCTGTCGGTTTTTACGCGACCCGCGGCACGAATTCAATGTATCCGCAAGCGAATACGGATCGGGTGATGATCCGACGGCGCCGGCTCGCTGTCGTAATCCGCCGCCCGATAGCTGCGCGGCACGACCGAGCGCGCCACCGCCCCGCTGAAGACGAAGTGATCGATGGCATAGGGATACTCGGGATTGTAGGGATACGGAAAGGGCACGCCGGCATTGGCCAGCGTCAGGTCGGCATCGCTGTCGGGCCTTGCGCTGCCGGAGCGGCAGCGACGACCCAGGGCGCGGTCCGGGACCCATTGGCACACCTCGCCATCGTCGATGGCGCGCCAGAAATCGTCGTTGGGCTGGTCGAGCTGACGATTGAAGTCGCCCATCAGCACGAACGCGGTATCGGCCGCGGCGGCCTGATCGATCCACTGCTCCAGGATGCCCCGCTGCCGGCGCAGAATCCGGCACTGCGCGCGGCGCAGGTCGCGGGCGTCGAGCCGGCCCCAGGCGCAGCCCGACTTCAGGTGCAGCGAGACCAGCTCCAGGCCGCGCCCTGGCGCACCGCCCGCAACGGGCTCCAGCAGGATGCGGGTGCCCCAGCGCCGGCCCTCGACCCCGATCTCGCGCAGCGGCGGCAGCGCCCGCCACGTCAGCCCCAGCGCGGCCAGGCGAGCGCGATCGATCGCGAAGCCGGTGCGCTGCGCGGTGCGCGCCTGACCCGGCTCGCCGCGACAATCGCCGAGGCCTCGCTCGGGGCGTCCGGACAGCAGGATGTCATAGCGCCCGGGATCGAACACCCGCGCCACCGCGCGCTCGTCCTCGACCTCCTGCAGCGCGATCACGTCCGCGTCCAGCGCGTCGGCGACCCGGCGCAGCTCGGCGAAGTCCGCCCCGGTGCGCGGCCGGCAGCCGGCACCGTTGCCTGCGGCCAGGTGCTCGATGTTCCAGGACGCGAGCACCAGCTCGCCGGCGGGCTCGGACGGCGTGCAGGCGACCGCGAGCAGCATCGCCGCAGCCAGCGACAGGCGGCGCGCCGACCCCAAGCGAGCCAAGGCCCGGCGGGCACGGGCCGATGTCCGGGTCTCCATCACGCCCGCGCGGCCCTTAGCCCTTAGCAAGGACGCGGCCCAAGGACAAACCACGCAACAACAATGGAAGAATCGAGACAGCGGTCGCTCGGCGCCGCACTCACCCACCTGGCCATCTATGCTTACCCCTGACTTCAGAACAACGATGAAGCGATGGTCCCGGCACGCGCCATGGCCCATCGTCCCGCCGCGTCGGTCGCCCCATCGCGACGGCGCCGAACCTCAATCTCACCACGGAGGCACCCGATGAACAATGACTCCCTGCAACGCTCCCTGTCCCGGCTCCTGCTCGCCGCTGGCCTGTGCACCGCCCTATCGGCCGCGCTGGCCCAGCCGCCCGCGGCTGGCCCGATGACCTTCGAGGCCTTCGACGGCAATGGCGACGGCACCGTCACGGAGCAGGAGTTCACGAGCGCCCGCGCCGAGCGGATGGGCGCACGCGCGGCCCAGGGCGCACCGATGCGCGGTGCCGCCAATGCACCGCCCTTCTCGTTCTTCGACCTGAACGGCGACGGCCGCATGACGCCCGATGAGTTCGCGGCGGCCCGCCAGTCGCGGATGCAGCAGATGGGGCGCGGCCCCGGCTTCGGGCCCGGCGCGGGTCCCGGCATGGGCCCCGGAATGGGTCCCGGCATGGGCCCGCCGGGCTTCTCGCAGTTCGACACGAACGGCGATGGCAGCCTGACCAAGCAGGAGTTCTACAACGCGCGCGCCCAGCGCATGGGCGAGCGGGCGCAGCAGGGGTTCCCGATGCGCAACGCCCCCTACGCGCCGTCGTTCGAGTCCATCGACGCCAACGGCGACGGCCAGGTCAACCCTCAGGAATTCGCTGGCGCCCAGGCGCAGCACCGCCAGCAGATGATGCAGCGGCCCATGCCTCAGCCTCCTCGGCCGCCGCAGCCGCCTCAGCCGCAATAACCGCGCTGCCGGCGCGCAGAGATGGAAGTCGATCGGATCCGGGCCGTGGCGGCCCGGCCACCGGGGGACCAGGCGCCGCCCGCCGCTGAAACCGCCCGGCTGCTGCGGCTCGCGACGCGGGCGTCGGTCGCGGTGGCGGCGCTGTTGGTCGCGGTCAAGCTCGCGGCCTGGCTTGCCACCGGCTCGGTGAGCGTGCTCGCGTCGCTGGTGGATTCCACGATGGATGGCGGCGCATCACTGTTGAATCTGCTCGCGGTGCGTTGGTCCCTGCGGCCGGCCGACGCCGAGCACCGCTTCGGTCACGGCAAGGCGCAGCCCCTGGCGGCGCTCGGGCAGTCCGCATTCATTGCCGGATCGGCGGGCTTCGTCGGCCTGGAGGCGCTCAACCGGCTGCTGCACCCCCGCCCCGTGGCCGAGGTGGGCGTCGGGCTCGGGATCCTGACGTTTGCGATCGTCGTCACGCTGGCGCTGCTTGCGCTGCAGAGCCATGTCATCCGCCGCACCGGCTCGCCGGCGATCCGTGCCGACGCGCTGCACTATGCCACCGATCTCGCCACCAACGGCGCCACGCTGCTGGCCCTCGGGCTCGCCTGGCTCGGCTGGCACGGCGCGGATCCCTGGCTCGGCCTCGGCATCGGCGCGCTGGTGCTGGCCAGCGCGCTGCGGATCGGCAACGACGCGGTGCAGCTGCTGCTCGACCGAGAGCTGCCGCCGGAGCAGCGCGACGAGATCACCGCCCTCGCCCGGGGCACCGAGCAGGTGCTCGGGGTGCACGGGCTTCGCACGCGCAAGTCAGGCCAGCTCTTGATCATCCAGCTGCATCTGGAGCTGGACGACGAGCTGACGCTGCGCGAGGCCCATCGCGTGGCGCTGGAGGCGGAGGCGCGCATCCGCACCCGCTATCCGGACTGCGACCTCATCATCCACGAGGACCCGGTCAGCCTCGGCGACGAGCACGAGCGCGCCCCGATTCCTTGAGGGCCCCAACTGCTTGCTGGTGAGCCAAATTCTTCGTCGTTGTCGTTGTCGTGATCGACGACCCGACCGCGGCCACGACCGCTGCTCGGCTCGCGAGAGCAAGGAGCAGGACTCGCCCGTCCGAGGCGACGCCTCGCCAGGGGCAGGAATCGACACATGTCGAGAGCCGGAGCGAGGTGCGCCGACACAGGGCGGCGCACCCGCCGGCTCGGACAGGGAGGATCAGGGCAAGCTGATGCGGCGCATGATGCCGTCCTTGAGCTTCCAATGCTTCAGCCCGGCACCGATGTGCAGCAGCAGCAGTGCGGCGACGGCCAGACCGGTGTAGCCGTGGACCGCGAACAGCTGGTCGCTGAGCGCCTCGTTCTTGGCGATCGGCGATTGCCATTCCAGTCCGAAGAAGTCCACCGGGTAGCCCCCGATCCAGGTGGCCAGCCAACCACCAATGGGCATGCCGATCAGCAGCAGGTAGAGCAGCGCAAGGGTACTGGCACTGACGAAGCGCTCCACAGCGGTCAGCGGCGGATCATAGGGCGGCGGCGGCGACTTCATGCGCAGCGCGACGCGCAGCACCATCAGGATCAGCAGCAGCACGCCGAAGCTCTTGTGCAGGTCGTAGAGCTGACCCGTCGTTTCGGCGCCGAGCACCTTCGCGGTGCCGTCGTAGCCGCCGAGCGTCCAGAACGTGAAGCCCACGAGCAGCAGGCCGAATACGCCGAGCGCGATCAGCCAGTGCAGCGAGCGCTGCACGAAGGTATAGCGTTGGGTTGCCATCATGATCTCCTTCCGACAAGCGTCGGACTCGAAGGAAGCCCCGGGTAGGAATCGCCGGCGGTGGCATACCACCGCCAGGCGAACATCATCGACAAACGGCGCGCGGACGCAAGCCTGGTTTACTGTCCCGCCCCAATCGCCCCCATGTTTGTTCGCAGTTCAATCCGGAGCAACCGCATGTCCGATACCATCAACCGCGGAGCTGCGCTGCGCGAATCCCTGGGCTACCTGAATTGGCTCTACAACCCGTTCCGGCGGCTCGAGGCCGACGCCGTCTACGACCTCTTGTCGACGCGGGCAGCGACCGCGCGCGGCCTCTACCTGAACCTGGGTTATTGGCGCGACGCCGCCGACCTGGACGGCGCCAGCGACGCGCTGGCCATGCTGGTGGCGGAGCAAGCGGCGATGGGACCCGCCGACCAGGTGCTCGACGTGGGCTTCGGCTTCGGCGACCAGGACATCCTGTGGGCGCGGACCCTGAAGCCGCAGCAGATCATCGGCCTCAACATCACCGCCTCGCAGGTGGACGTGGCGCGGCGGCGCGTCGCCGACCTGGGACTGGACGGGCGCATCGACCTGCGCCGCGGCTCGGCCACCGACATGCCGCTCGCGTCCGAGTCGGTGGACAAGGTGGTCGCGCTGGAGTGCGCCTTCCATTTCCGCAGCCGCGAGCGCTTCTTCCGCGAGGCCTGGCGGGTGCTTCGCCCCGGCGGGCGGCTGGTCACCGCGGACATCATCCCGATGCCGAGGCTGAGCACCACGCGGGCGCGACTGCAGCAGCGCCTGTCCTGGGGGCTGGTGGCGCGCAAATTCGCGATCCCGCCGGAGAACGCCTACACGCGGCCGACCTACCACTGCAAGCTCGCCATCGCCGGCTTCGAGCAGATCCGGGTGGAGTCCATTCGCGAGCAGGTCTACCCGCCGCTGCACCGGTATTTGGCCCAGCACCCGCAGACGCTCGCGCGCCTGCATCCGCTGGTGCGACCGCCGGCCCGGCTGGCGCTGCGGCTCGACGCGGCGAGCGTCTATCGCGGGCTGGACTACGTGCTGGCGTCCGCGCTGAAGCCGGCACGGGTGCCCGGCCCGCGGCGAAGCGGCCCGTGACGATCACTGCCAACTGTGCAACTATTCGCGCCTGGTCAACGGACGGTACCGGCGCCGGCGCCCCGGCACCGCGCAGACAGCCCACCGGCGTCCGTCCGCGGGCCGACATCGCGGCCCGGTCACTTCTCCGCCCTCTTCCCAACCGGAGTACCCCGACCGGGATCGGATAGCCGGCCCTTTGCGATTATCCCACCGCAGTGCCGCCGGCCCCGAGCCTGCCACGTGCGGACTGCTGCGCGCGCCTCCCCATGCACCTGCTGCTCGTCACCCGCATCATTGGATTGTTCGCCCTGCTGTTCGCCGCGACCCTCCTCGTGCCGCTGGCGATCGGGTGGGTGGACGGCGAGCCGGACCTGTCGCACCTGCTCTGGCCGCTGCTGGGCTCGGCCGGCATCGGCGTGCTCTTCAGCCTGCCGGCCGTGCTGCCGAGCGTGCGCCGCGGCGCGGATCTGGGCGTGCGGGACGGCTTCCTCATCGTCGCGCTGTTCTGGTTCCTGGTCAGCGCGCTCGGCGCCTGGCCCTTCGTGCTCGGCGCCGGGCTGTCGCCGGTGGCGGCGCTGTTCGAGTCCGCGTCCGGCTTCACGACCACCGGCGCCACGGTCATCACCGATCTTGATCTCCTGCCCCGCTCGCTGCTGTTCTACCGCCAGCAGATCCAATGGCTCGGCGGCATGGGCGTGGTCGTGCTCGGGGTCGCGGTGATCCCGATGCTCGGCATCGGCGGCATGCAGCTCTATCGCGCCGAGGCCCCGGGGCCGCTGAAGGACGAAAAGCTGACCCCGCGGCTGGTGAACACCGCCCGCAGCCTGTGGCTGCTGTACATGGCGCTGACGGTGACCTGCGCGCTGGGCTACCGGCTCGCCGGCATGGACACCTTCGACGCCATCGCCCACTCGCTCAGCACCGTCTCCACCGGCGACTTCTCGACCCGCGACGAGAGCATCGGCTACTACCACAGCCCCG
>Ga0316576_10001367_pt1 | contig 13016 bp, 10 predicted proteins | sample S0NA_FD_203075 | JGI IMG/M metagenome (GOLD analysis project Ga0316576, IMG submission 203075) | Rhizosphere microbial communities from salt marsh grasses in Alabama, United States - S0-2_050615r3r5 | ecosystem: Host-associated > Plants > Roots > Rhizosphere | place: USA: Alabama | collected... | reverse complement strand
TCGGGGAGGAGACGGTCCGATCCGGCTTCGCCGTAGAGGTGGTCGTCGCCCGAGGCGCCGCGGAGTTTGTCGTTGTCGCCGCCGCCCCAGATCCAGTCGTCGCCGGGTCCGCCGAGGAGCAGGTCGTCGCCGAGGTCGCCGCAGATGCGGTCGTCACCGCCTTTGCCTTCGATCACGTCGTCCCCGCCGTAACCCCGGATCACATCCGGGCCCGGGGTGCCGGTCAGGGTCTCGTCGTTCACCGTGCCGTGGATCGTGACCGCAAGTCCGCCGCAGGTGTCGTCCACCGAGTACGTGTGTGACACCGTCGTGGTGTTCCCGGCCCAGTCGGTGGCGGTCACCGAGAAGGTGTGGAGGCCATTGCTCATGTCGAGTGGCGCTCCGTCGGCCACCGACCCGACACACGACTGCAGCCCCGACCCGCGGTCCGAGCACGAGTAATCGGCCTTCGGGGTGGCCATCGGCGGGAACACGTCACCCGCCGCCGGCACCCGGAGATCCACCACCGGGCCCGTCGTGTCCTCGAGTTTCCACACGAATGCGTCCGAATTGCCCGCGCTCGACAGGATCTGTTTCCCTCGCGTCGGATCGAAGTCCACCGTGTCGGCGAACTGGCCGGTGACGTAGGCGGTGTGAGCGCTATCGACCGCGATCCCACGAGTGACATCCGATTCGGTGCCGCCGACCGTGACCACCCACAACAGGTCGCCGTTCCCATCGAGTTTCCAGACCCAGCCGTCGTAGATCCCATGGGTGTCGATCTGCCGCACGCCGGGGCCCGGGTCGAAATCGCTCGGTCCGGCGAAGTGGCCGACCGCGTACACCGATCCCTGGACGTCGACGTCGATGCCGAATCCGTAGTCCGACGACGACGGTGATCCGGTACCGGCACCCCAGCGCACCTGTCCCGCAGGGCTCAGGGCCACCACGTACGCGTCGTAGTTCCCGGTGTCGGTGAGTTCGACCACCCCGGGACCGGGATCGAAGTCCACGGTGCCCTTGAGGGTGCCGCACACGTAGGCACCGCCTGCGCCGTCGATTGCGATGGCGTTCCCGCCCGATTCTCCGCCGGCGCTTCCCAACCTGGTCACGCGGTTGAACACGCCGTCGGGTTCGAGTTTCAGCACGAAACCGTCGAACCCGAGAGCGGTCTCGCTGTGCGTCCCTGCCCCGGGGTCGAAGTCGGCCGTGCCGGAGAATCCACCTGTGGCGTAGGTGTACCCGGCATTGTTGACTGCGATCGAGTCGATCGTGAGCCAGGAGGCGCCGCCCATTCGGCCTGCCCACTGATGGTTGCCGTCGGTGTCGAGTTTCACGACGAACCCGTCGTAGGATCCGCCGCTCGTCAGGTTGACGGTTCCGGGGCCCGGGTCGAAGTCCACCGTGTCCTCGAATCTGCCGCCGATGAACACGTTCCCGACGAAATCGACGTCGATCGTTCCCGGGAACTCGTTTCGGATGCCGGCGATTGCCTTCACCCAGAGAAACTCGCCGTCGGGTCTGAGCTTCGCAACGAAGATGTCGCGCCACCCCGGATTGGTGTGGGGGAGGGTGAACGCCCCGAAGTCCACCTGCATCGGCTCGGTGAAGGTCCCGGTGACGTAGACGTTGCCGTCCCGGTCCACTGCCACACCGGCAGCGCTCTCGTCCCCCGGCCCCCCGATCTTCCTGGTCCACGCATGGGTTCCGTTGGGCGCGAACTTCGTGATGAACGCGTCCTCGGCGTTCGCGGTGATCACTTTGGCCGTCTCCGGGGAGGGGTCGAAGTCGACCGAGCCTTCGAACACCCCGACCGCGATCGGGTTGCCGGTGCCGTCGACGGCGATGTCGAAGCCGGCGTCCCAACCCGACGCACCGAAGCCTTCGGCCCATCCGAGGCCGGTGTCGGCGGCACCGGACGGCGGGATGGTGGTCAGGACTGCCGCCGTCAGCAGTACGGCGAGAACGGTGAGGCGGGCGGGTCGGCGGAGCATGGAGTCCTCCGGGGGTCGTCGGCGGGCGATTCCCCTCCGCCCCCAACCCTACGCGTCGGTTCAGACGGCTCAGGGTTCGCAGTTGGCGGGTGCGTCGAACCACCAGCGGCAGGTGTCGGTGCCGGCCTCGCCGTCGATCTCGTTGGTGTAGGTGCCGAAGTGGATCTTCAAGCCCCCGATCAGGACGTCGTCGCCCGGACCGCCGAAGAGGTGGTCGTCGCCCGATCCGCCGACCAGGCGGTCGGCGTCTTCCTGGCCGTACATCCAGTCGTCGCCGGCCTGGCCTTTGAGGAGGTCGGCCCCCTGGTTGCCGAAGATGCGGTCTTCGCCCATCCCGCCGATCAGGTCGTCGTCGCCGAGGCGTCCGTCGAGGCGGTCGTCGCCCTGCTTGCCGCGCAGCACGTTGCGCTTCCAGTCGCCGATCAGCACGTCGTCGAAGCGGGTGCCGTCGGCCTTCTCGATCAGGGTGAGGGTGTGGAACCAGGTGTCGGTCCCCGGCCAGTAGTAGGAGCCCCCGGCAGGGAGGTCCACCTCGACGGGGCCGTCGGCGGCCAGGTAGTCCACGATGTCCGAGCCGGGACCGCCGTCGAGGTGGTCGTTGCCGGTCTCGGGGATCAGGCGGTCGGACCCGTCCCCGCCGTACAGCCAGTCGTCCCCGGCGGCACCCCGCAGCCGGTCGTTGCCGGTGTCGCCCCAGATGCTGTCGGCGCCGCGGCCGCCCCGCAGGTCGTCGTTCCCGGCGTCGCCGCAGATCCGATCGTCGCCGCCGTTGCCGATGATCGTGTCGTCGCCGCCGTAGCCGCGGATCACGTCGTTCCCGGACGTGCCACGCAGGTCGTCGTTCCAGGCCGTTCCGGCGATCGTCACCGGCAGGCCGCCGCAGGTGTCGGCGAGGCGGACGACGAAGGCGTCCTCGTTGCCCTGGGCGGTCTCGTCGAGGGTCGGCGGTCCGGGGTCGAAATCCAGCGTGCCGGTGAAGTCCCCGACGACGAACACGTCGCCGGCGAGGCCCGGAGCGGCCGCCAGTGCCTGCTCTTCTCCGGTCCCCGCGAAGTGGCGGATCCACTGCAGGCCGCCGTCCGGGTCGAGCCGCCACACGGCGGTGTCTTCCTGTGCCCGGGCGGAGATGGTCTCGCCGTCCGGGAAGTAGGCGGTTCCCTCGAAGACGAGGGCGGCGACGGTGTTCCCCCAGCCGTCCACTGCGAGATCGGTGGGTTCCGTCTGGGTCGGGGTGGCGACGGTGGCCACCCAGCGGAACCCGCCTCCGGAATCGAGCGCCAGCACGAAGGCATCCTGCCCCCCGCCGGCGGCGAACGACTGGGTGGCGGTTCCCGGGTCGAAGTCGACGTCGCCGCTGAAGTCACCTGCGACGAAGATCCGGCCGCCGGCGTCGAGATCCACCGACACGCCCTCGGCGTCCCCGGTCGGGCTGCCGATCTGGCCCGCCCAGACGAACACGCCGTACCGGTCCAGGATCCAGACGAAGCCGTCGTGCGTCGGCCCCATCGAGGTCAGCAGGGCCTGCCCGGACACGTCGTGGTCGAAGTCGGTCGTCCCGCTGAAGTAGCCGGTCGAAACGACGTCGCCGCCGGAGGTCACCGCCGTGTCCCGCAGGGCGTCCATGCCCGTTCCGCCGACCCGGCGGGCCCACTGGAAGCCTCCGGAGACGTCCAACTTCACGACGAACGAATCGAGGAGGCCGGCACTGGTCAGCGGGAACGAGCCGGTGCCCGGGTCGAAATCGGCGGTGCCGGTGAACAGCCCGCCGAGGTACACGTCGCGGGCGGAGTCGGTCCCCACAGCCTGGACGTAGACGGTCTCGTTCCCGCCGATGCGGCCCGCCCAGCGGAAGTCGCCGGACGGGTCGAGGCTGAAGGCGAAGCCGTTGCCGGTCGTCGTCGTCGCCGTGAGCAGGTAGGTCGCCGAGGGGTCGGGGTCGAAGTCGGCCGTCCCGTTGAAGACGCCGGCGACGATCACGTCGCCGTCGTCGTCGACGGCGATCGAGGTGATGCCTTCGATCTCGCTGCCGCCGACGCTGCGAGCCCACAGCATCGAACCGTCCGGGGCGTACTTGACCACGAACGCGTCGATCTGGCCCTTGCTCACCAGGGCGTCGATGCCCGGAGGCATCGTGACGGTGCCGGAGAACCCTCCGGCGACGAGGACGTTCCCCGACGCGTCGACGGCGACCGCCCGGGCGGTGTCCTCGCCGGCCGCTCCGAAATGAGTGAACCAATCGAGGCCGGCGAGTGGTTCGGCGGCGGGGGCGCCGCCGGCCGGCAGCATCAGGACGAGGCCGAGGGCGAGCAGCAGGGTTCGAGCGCGGCGCAGGCGGGCCATGGTCCCTCCCGTGATCGGGGTTCGCTGCCCCCTCTGGAACCAACCCTAGGCGGTGAGCCCTAACCGGCGGCCATCCGCTCCGCCATGCCGTTGAGCAACTCCAGCACCACCCGGTTGGCGAGGCGTGCGGTGATCTCCCCGGGCCCGTCGTAGGGCGGGGAGACCTCGACGACGTCGGCCCCGACCACGTTCAGGTCCCGTCCGATGCGGCGGACCGTGTCGAGGATCTCCCGGGCCGACAGACCGCCCGGCTCCGGAGTCCCGGTGGCGGGGGCGAAGCCGGGGTCCACCACGTCGATGTCCACCGACACGAACACGGCGTCCACGCCGTCGGCGGCCCTCTCGACCGCCTCGTCCACGACGGCGCCGAGGCCCCGGTCCACGATGTCGGCCATCGTGTACCAGCGCATCTGCTGCTCCCGCATCCAGGCGAACACCTCGGGCGGCGGCCAGTAACCGCGCAGGCCGATCTGCACGAAACGGTGGCCGGGCACCGCTCCCGACTCGATCAGGCGCCGCATCGGGGTGCCGTGCCCGTGCAACTGCCCGTAGTGGGTCTCGCCGGTGTCGGCGTGAGCGTCGAAGTGGACGAGGGCGAAGGTGCCGGCGCCGCGGGCCCGGGCGATGCCGGTGGCGTCGGCGTAGGTGACCGTGTGGTCGCCGCCGAGCACGATCGGGACGGCTCCGGTCCCGGCGATGCGGGCGACCACGTCGACGATCCGTTCGAGGCCGGCCTCGACGTAGCCGGGTGGCATGTCCACGTCGCCGACGTCCACCACCCCGAGGGTCTGGAGGGCGTCGATGCCGGTGTCGATGCGCGGCCGGGTGGCGTCGGGATGCAGGGCATCGCTCTCCCGGATCGCCTTCGGGCCGAAGCGGGCCCCGGGCCGCCCCGAGGTCCCCCAGTCGAAGGGAGCCCCGACGATCACCGCCCGGGCGCCGCCGAGGTCGTCGGGGGTGCGTTCGGGGACCCCGGCGTAGGTGCCGCGGGCGCTGTACGACATCAGGCCGAAGCCGGTGCTCATGACCCGGCAGCCTATCGGTTCCCGGCGAGGGCCTCCGACAGGGCCTCCCGCCGGGCCCGGTAGTCGTCGGTGTCGAGGACGGCGGCGAGGTCCCACGCCTCGGCGGCCGCCCGATCCTCGGGGGTCATCGGGGCGATGGCGGCGGCGAGGGCGGCGACCGCCTCGGCGCGCCGGTGGTCGGGGAGGAGGGCGGCGGAAGGCGGGTACCAGCGCTCCATCCACCCCGTCGGCAGCAGGTCGCCGCGCACCCGGCGGCGCAGCGCCTGCATGACCGGATGCGTGCCGCGGTAGCGGGCGGTGGCGTAGGCGTACACCCCCTCGTGCTTCACCCACGGCTTGGTGATCTCGGCCCGGACCTGCGGGGCGGCGAAGAACCGGTCGAGCAGGGCATCACCGGGTTGCTCGCCGGCCGCCGCCAGGTCCACCAGGGTCTTGCGGAAGCACTTGGCGCAGCGCATGCAGGGTTCGCCGGGCGGGCCCCGGTGGCACGACTGGGCGACGGTGCCGAAGGGCGAGGCGGCGGCGATCCGGGTGGTGCCGACCTCGGAGACCCCGGCGACGACCTGATGGAGGGGGACCCCGGCCGCTGCGAACACCCCGCCGTAGAAGCGGGAGTGATCGGTGGCCGCGTAGTCGGCGTACGCCAGTTTCCCGACCCGGTAGGCCGACTCGAAGACGGTGCCGAAGGCGACGGAGTCGAAGCCTTCCCGGTCGGCGAGCAGCACGGCGGGGATGGCGTTGGCGACGTCCACCGGGAACCCGACCGGGTAGCGGAGGAACTCGAGGTCGGAGGCGGCGACGTGGACGGCCCGGCCCGCCCCGGCCAGGGCCTCGACCGCCGCCAGGGCGGTCTCCGGATGCGCCCGGGGCCGCCCGGGACGGACGGTGCGCCGGGCGAGGTCGGCGAGGCGGAGGGCCCCCGGTACCGACCGCAGCAGATGCACCGCATGGGTCGAGGCCGGCAGCACCGCCAGTGCCGCCGTGGAGTCCACCCCGCCGCTGAACGCCAGGGCGGGCACGCCGCCGGGCGGGATCGGGCGCGGCTCGAGTGACGGGTCCACCGGGCCGGCGTGGCGGCCGAGGCGTTCGGCGAGCAGGCCGCTGATCCCGGTGGGGAACCGGAGGTGCTCGCCCGTGAAGGGGCGGGCCGCCAGGGAGGCCGCCAGGGCGAGGAGATCCGGGTGGACCCGGTCGATCTCCACCGGGACCTCGACGGTGAATCGGCTCCGCAGCATCCGGAACCCGTCGCGCGACCGGGGGTCGCCGGCCTCGGGTTGGAGGCGGAACTCGATGCCGTCGCCAACCTGCCGCCACGAGACCTTCACGTCCGGCCCCCGTGTGTCATGCGGGCAGCCTATCGATCCGCAGGTCTGCCACACTCTGGGGCGTGGACATCGCGGTGAACCTCGTCGAGAACTACCTGCGGCTCAACGGGTACCTCACGCTCAGTGAGTTCGAGGTGCAGCGTCGGGTGCCGGGCGGCGGCTACGAGACGATCACCGACGTGGACATCATGGCGCTGCGTCTCCCCGGGGACGTCGGCACCGGCCCCCGGGAGGCGGACGACGACCGCCTCCTGCTGATCACCGACCCGGTCCTGGAACTGCACGACGACCTGATCGACGTGATCATCGGCGAGGTCAAGCAGGGTGAGGCGGAATGGAACCCGGGGATCCGCTCCCGCGAGGTCCTCCACTCCATGCTGCGGCGGGTGGGTTGGCTCTACGGCGAACCGCGGGACCCGGTGATCGCCGACCTCCAGGAGCACGGGATCCACATGTCCCCGGCCCGGGGCGGCGGGGAGATCCGCACCCGCCTGGTCGCCTTCGGCCGCAGCCCGCACAGCAACCTGCACGTCATCTCGCACACGCACATCGTGCAGACGATCACCCGCTTCTTCGACGAGATGTCGGACGCTCTCCGGCCGGTGCAGTTCCGCGATCCGGCCCCGGCCATGCTGGCGCTGCTCCACAAGACCGGTTTCGAGATTCGCAAGGACCACCACCGCGAGGAGTGAGCCATGCCGGAGATGCAGGCCAACGGGACCCGCCTGTACTACGAGGTGCACGGACCCGCCGACGGCGACGTCGTCGTCCTCTCCAACGGGATCCTGATGAGCACCGCCTCGTGGGCGTTCCAGGTACCGGCGCTGTCGGCCTCCCACCGGGTGGTGCTGTACGACTGCCGGGGGATGTGGCAGTCCGAGCATCCGCCCGGCCCGTACTCGATGGACCAGCACGCCGACGACCTCGCCGCCCTCCTCGACGGCCTCGGGGTCGAACGGGCCCACATCGGCGGGATCTCCTACGGCGGCGAGGTGTCGATGGCGTTCGCGCTGCGCCACCCGGAGCGGACCCGCAGCCTGGTGATCTCGTCGTCGGTGAGCGAGATCGATGCGATGATCCGGGCCGTGGTCGCCACCTGGCAGGCGGCGGTGGACCGGGACGATCCCGACCTCCTGTTGCAGACCACCCTGCCGTGGAACTTCTCGGGGCGATGGCTGGCCGCCAACCCGGAGGCCGTCCGCCAGGCGGGGGAGCGGTACCACCTGCTCGACCTGCCGGCGCTGGGACGGCTCATCGAAGCCTTCCTGGCCCTCGACCTGACCGCCCGCCTCCCGGAGATCCAGGCTCCGGCCCTCGTCGTCGTCGGGGAGGACGACGTGCTGAAACCGCGGCGGGCCGCCGAGGTGATCGCCGCCGGCATCCCCGGCGCCCATCTGGCGGTGATCCCCGACGCCGGGCACGCGGTCGTCTGGGAGCAGCCGGCGGTGTTCAACGCCCTGGTGGCGGGATTCCTCGCCCAGGTGTGAGGCCGCTCAGCCGGCGGCGGCCACGAGGGCGGCGGCCCTGCCGGGATCGACCGGGGCGGTGGTGACCCCGCCGGCCTTGATCGCCGTGCCGACGATCACCCCGTCGGCGGCGTCGAGCAGGTCGCGAACGGTGGCCGGGGTCACCCCGGAGCCGACGTAGAGGGGGGCGGTGGGGACCGCCGCCCGCACCGCGGCGAGGTCGGCGGCGGCCGCCGCCGACCCGGTGCCCCTCCCGGTGACGACCAGGGCGTCGGCGCCGCCCCGCTCGAAGGTGTCCCGGGCGGCGTCGGCGAGGGTGAGGCCCGGCGGCGGGACGGCGTGTTTCACGAACACGTCGGCCAGCACCGCCACCCCGGGAGCGAGGGCCGCCCGCATCCGGCCGACCTCGGCAGACCTCCCGGTGATCGTCCCCTGGTCGGTGGCCATCGTCCCGGCGAGCACGTTGACCCGGACCATGGCCGCTCCGGTCGCGGCGGCGACCGCCAGGGCGGCGAGGGCGTCGTTGCGGAGCACGTTGACCCCCACCGGGACCTGCACGGCGTCCCGGACGACTGCGACGGCCCGGGTCACGGCGGCGACCGTCACCTTGGGGACGTCGTCGGCGAAGAACGGGGCGTCGCCGAAGTTCTCCACCATCACGGCGTCGAACCCGGCCTCGGCGAGGGCCAGGGCGTCCGTCACGGCCCGTTCCAGGACGCCGTCGAGGCCGCCGGAGAAGCGGGGGGATCCGGGGAGCGGTCCCAGGTGGACCATCCCGACGAGGCGGGCGGTCACAGGTAGGCGCGGGCGACGCGAAGGGCCGTGGCTGCGATGTCGCCGGTCGCAGTGAGGTTCTCGGCATCGGGAGCGTCCATCCGGCGCACCACCACCCGGCACCAGTCGCCGGCGCTGCCGCGCACGACCTGGCCGCTGCCCTCGGGGCCGAACACCCACCGGGCGTAGCCGGGCCCGACGAGTTCCACCCGGATCGGCTCCGGGTAGTCCTCGCCGGCCTCCTCGAAGGCCCAGGGGAGCGTCACCCATCCGAGCCAGGCGACGTGCCGCAGCCGGGCGGTGTCCTCGGCGTGCTTGTCGAGGGTGACCTGCACGTCGAGGCCGTGGGCCCAGGTCTCGGCGAGCCGGCTGGTGGCAAGGGTGCGCACGCTGAGATCGGAGACGAACCAGGGCACCCGGTCGGTGGCCCGCATCCGGGAGAGGGCATCCACCACCGCCGCCCGGCGGTGGCGCCACACCTCGACGATCTCTTGAGGGCGCTTGCCGCGGGTCTCGGCGACGCCGGCGGCGTTGAAGGCGTCGATGTCGCCGTGCGCCTTCGCTTCCTCGATGGCGGAGGCGTCGCCGGCGAGGACCCGGCGCGTCAGTTCCTCCCAGGCGGCGAGGTGGCTGATCGTGTCGATGACCGTCCAGGGCTTGGCGGGAGTCTTCTTCCGCCAGTCGCGGTCGGGAATCCGCTGCAGCATCTGATCCAGCGACTGCTGCTCGGCGACGAGGTCGGCCAGGATCTCCCGCATGAGGCTATAGGGTAGCCGTCCACCGGCCGGCCCTCGCCGGGCGTCAGCCCTGGACCAGGCCGTTCACGTGGTCGATCAGGCTTCGCAGCCGGCCCAGGCTGCGCCGGTTGAAGTGCAACTGGATGCGGGCGAGCTCGAGGTGATCGTGGTCCTCGATCTCGTCGGGGGAGGGGCCGACCGTCTCGATCTTCCCGTCCACCAGGATGTCGCCGAACAGGTCGTTCATCTCCTCGATCTGCTCCGGGGTCGGCTCGGAGCGCACCCGCAGCACGAGCCGCCCCTGCACGAACCGCTGCGAGTGGTAGTTGGCGTAGAAGCCGGAGATCTCCTCGGCGGCCTCGTGCAGGTCGGTGGTGTGGAGGAGCAGGCCGAGGTCTTCGGGGAGGATCATCCCCGCCGCCAGCGGGCCCTCCCGCACGAAGTCGAGCCAGCGCTCCCAGTAGCCGGTACCGGGGGCCTCGACGAGCACGATCGGGTGCATGTCGCTCTTGCCGGTCTGGATCAGCGTCAGCAGCTCGAAGGCTTCGTCGAGGGTGCCGAACCCGCCGGGGAACAGCGCGAAGGCGTGCGACTCCTTCATGAACAGCAGCTTGCGAGTGAAGAAGTACTTGAAGTTGATGAGCCGGCTCTCGTGGATGTAGGGGTTGGCCTCCTTCTCGAAGGGGAGGCGGATGTTGACCCCGAAGCCGTATTCCCGGCCGGCACCCATGCTGCCGGCCTCCATGATCCCGGGTCCGGCCCCGGTGACCACCATCCACCCCCGGGTCTCCACCATGTGGCGGGCGAGGTCGGCGGCCAGCAGGTAGTTGGGATCCTCGGGGCGGGTGCGGGCCGAGCCGAAGATCGTCAGCTTCATCGTGTCCCGGTAGCCGGCGAAGACCCGGAACGAGTAGCGCAACTCCTTGAGGGCGGCGTTGATCAGTTTCAGGTCCCCGCGGTCGGCCCGGTCGCGGGCGAGTTTCAGGGCGGTCACGATGATCTCGGCGACGAGTTCGTCGTCTTCGTGGTCGGTCCTGACCCCCTCGACGGCGTCCCGGACCAGTTCGGCGATGCGGGCGTCGAGGTCGGGGTCTCCGAGGATGTAGGGGCGCATCGCCGGGCACGGTAGTCGGGCCCGGGCGCTCCCCGCAGGCTCCCGGAATCCCGCTCGGCGGCGGTCCGCCGTAGAGTTCCGCCGGTGCGGCACCTGGTCTGGGACTGGAACGGGACCCTCTTCGACGACCTCCCGCTCATCGTCGAATCGGTGAACGCCGCCCTCGAGGCGCTCGGGGCGCCGCCGGTGGACGCCGCCGTGTACCGGGACCGATTCCGCCGTCCGGTCGTGGGGTTCTACGAGTGGATGCTCGACCGGGCGGTGTCGGCCGACGAGGAGCGGCTCATCGACGACCGGTTCTTCGACCACTACCACGCCGGCCTCGGCCGGGTCGGTCTCGCCGGTGAGGCTCTCGAAGCGGTCCGGGCCGCCGAGGCCGCCGGGGCGACCCAGTCGATCCTCTCGATGTGGTGGCACGACCGGCTCGGTGCGGCGGTGGAGCGCCTCGGCCTTTCGCCGTGGATGATCCTGGTGGACGGCCTGCAGGGGCCGGCCGGCCATTCCAAGGCCGACCCGCTGCGGCACCACCTCGCCCGGCTGGACGGATCGGTGCCCGGCCTCACCGCCGCCGACGTCGTCGTGATCGGCGACGTCGCCGACGACGCCCGGGCCGCCGCCGAGGCCGGGGCCTCCTGCGTCCTCTACGACGGCGGTTCCCAGAGCCGGGCGGTCCTCGAACGGACCGGGTGCCCGGTGGTGTCGAGCCTGGTCGAGGCGGTCGGGCTCGCCGTCGGCGCTCCCCGTCGCTAGCAGGCGGGAACACGCCCCGGGCGGGTGGCGAGGCCGGTGGAACCGGTGCTAGGGTAGCCGCCCAATGGACGTCATCACCGACGTTGTTGGAACCCGAACGCCGCCCCACGGGCGGCGTTTTCTCATGGAAGAGGGGAGTCCATGGATCTGACGCCGCAACGCCGCGTCGTGCTGGGCCTGCAGCACACCGTCGCCATGTTCGGGGCCACCGTGCTGGTCCCGCTGCTCACCGGTCTCGACCCGTCGGTGGCGCTCGTCGCCGCAGGGGCCGGGACCCTGCTGTTCCACCTCGTCACCGGCCGGATCGTGCCGGTGTTCCTGGGGTCGTCGTTCGCCTTCATCGCGCCGATCATCGCGGCGGCGAACGACGGCTTCTCGTGGGGTGCGATCGGCGGAGGGATCGCCGCCGCCGGCCTGATCTACGTGATCGTGTCGGTGATCATCACGTTCGTCGGGAGCCGGGTGATCCGCCGCCTGTTCCCGCCGGTGGTCACCGGCCCGGTCATCGCGGTGATCGGGATCACCCTGGCCCCGGTGGCGGTCAACAACTCGGCCGAGTTGTGGTGGCTGGCGATCGTCACCCTGGTCGCCACGATCGTGGCGGCGGTCTACTTCCGGGGCCTCTTCAAGATGCTCCCGATCCTGACCGGGATCGTCGTCGGATATCTGGTGGCGTGGGTCGCCGGTGAGGTGGACTTCGCCGCCCTCAGCGAGGCGAAGTGGCTGGCCTGGCCGAACTTCACCCTCGGCTCGTTCGACTGGGAGGCGATCGTGATGATCGCCCCGGTGGCGTTCGTCACGATGATCGAGCACGTCGGCGACATCCTCACCAACGGCCGGGTGGTCGGGAAGGACTTCTTCGAGAAGCCCGGCCTGAACCGCACGATGCTCGGCGACGGCCTGGCCACGATTCTGGCCGGCATGATCGGCGGCCCGGCCAACACCACCTACTCGGAGAACACCGGGGTGCTGGCGGTGACCCGGGTCTACGACCCGGCGGTGCTGCGGATCGGGGCGGTGTTCGCCCTGGCCCTGGGATTCGTTCCCAAGTTCGGCGGCCTGCTGCGGACCGTGCCGCTGCCGGTGCTCGGCGGCCTGTCGATCGTGCTGTTCGGCATGATCGCCTCGATCGGCATGCGGACCCTCGCCGAGGCGCAGGTGGACTTCACCCACAGCCGCAACCTCATCGTGGTGGCGCTCATCCTGGTGCTCGGCCTGGGAGTGAGCGGCCTCGCCACGCCCCTGGAGATCGGCGGCGTGCAGGTCTCCGGCCTGGCCCTGGCCGCGGTGGTCGGGGTGATCGCCAACCTGATCCTTCCGATCGAACTGGAGGCGGAGGACGTCCAGGCGGGCCCGGGCGGAATGGACTGATCCGGGGGAGACGGAGGGCCGGGCCGGCGACGGCCCGGCCCCTGCCCCGGGACGGGCCTCGGGCGGGCTGCGACATCCGGGAGGCCGGGCAGTCCGGCGATGACGACACCGTGTCGTCTACCCTCCCTGGCGCACGCAACC
>Ga0316576_10001366_pt1 | contig 13018 bp, 10 predicted proteins | sample S0NA_FD_203075 | JGI IMG/M metagenome (GOLD analysis project Ga0316576, IMG submission 203075) | Rhizosphere microbial communities from salt marsh grasses in Alabama, United States - S0-2_050615r3r5 | ecosystem: Host-associated > Plants > Roots > Rhizosphere | place: USA: Alabama | collected... | reverse complement strand
CCCTCCGGGACGTGGAGCAGATCGTCTACTTCAACTGCTACGTCGTCCTCGATCCCGGTGATCACAAGGACCTCTCCTACAAGCAGCTGCTCACCGAGGACGAGTGGCTGGAGATCGAGGATGAGATCTACGCCGAGGATTCCGAGATCGAGAACGAGCCGCGCGTGGGCATCGGCGCGGAGGCCCTCAAGGAACTGCTGGAGAACCTCGAGCTCGCCGCGATCGCCGAGCAGCTGCGGGAGGAGATCAGTGCCAGCAAGGGGCAGAAGCGGGCCAAGCTGATCAAGCGTCTGCGGGTGATCGACAACTTCATCGCCACCGATGCCCGGCCCGAGTGGATGGTGCTGGACGTGATCCCTGTGATCCCCCCCGATCTGCGTCCGATGGTGCAGCTGGACGGCGGCCGGTTCGCCACCAGCGACCTCAATGATCTCTACCGGCGGGTCATCAACCGCAACAACCGTCTCGCCCGGCTTCAGGAGATCCTCGCTCCGGAGATCATCGTGCGCAACGAGAAGCGCATGCTGCAGGAGGCGGTGGATGCCCTGATCGACAACGGCCGCCGTGGCCGCACCGTGGTGGGGGCCAACAACCGTGCCCTCAAGTCCCTCAGCGACATCATCGAGGGCAAGCAGGGCCGCTTCCGCCAGAACCTGCTCGGCAAGCGGGTCGACTACTCCGGCCGCTCGGTGATCGTGGTGGGGCCGAAGCTCAAGATGCACCAGTGCGGCCTGCCGAAGGAGATGGCGATCGAGCTGTTCCAGCCCTTCGTGATCCATCGGCTGATCCGCCAGAACATCGTCAACAACATCAAGGCCGCCAAGAAGCTCATCCAGAAGGCCGACGACGAGGTGATGCAGGTGCTGCAGGAGGTGATCGAGGGTCACCCGATCCTGCTCAACCGCGCTCCCACCCTCCACCGGCTGGGCATCCAGGCCTTCGAGCCCAAGCTGGTGGACGGCCGCGCCATCCAGCTCCATCCGCTGGTGTGCCCGGCCTTCAACGCCGACTTCGACGGCGACCAGATGGCCGTCCACGTCCCCCTGGCGATCGAGGCGCAGACCGAGGCCCGGATGCTGATGCTCGCCAGCAACAACATCCTCTCCCCCGCCACCGGCGAGCCGATCATCACCCCCTCCCAGGACATGGTGCTGGGGGCCTACTACCTCACCGCCACCCAGCCCGGCTCGGTGCCGCCGGCCTTCCCCGCCAACCCCAGGGACGACCGTTCGCGCCTCTTCGCCAGCCTCGAGGATGTGATCGCCGCCTTCGAGGAGAAGCACCTCACCCTGCATGACTGGGTCTGGGTGCGCTTCGCCGGCGAGGTGGAGGACGAGGACGAGGACGCCGAACCCCGGGAGACCCAGACCCTGAGCGACGGCACCCGCATCGAGCAGTGGAAATACCGCCGCGACCGCTTCGACGAGGACGGTGCCCTGATCAGCCGCTATCTGCTCACCACCGTCGGACGGGTGGTGATCAACCACACCATCATCAACGCCGTGACCGGCCGCTGACCCCCCGCCGGCCGCCCGTTGCCGGCGGCCCCTTTCCCCTGTTCCCCCACAGCTTCCTCACCGCGCCGCCATGACCGCCACCCCCGCCGAGAACAGTCTCCAGTCCTCCGCCCCCGCTGCCGTCTTCCGCAACCGGGTGATCGACAAGAAGGTGCTCCGCAATCTCGTGGCCTGGGCCTACAAGCACCACGGCACGGCGGCCACCGCCGCCATGGCCGACGATCTGAAGGACCTCGGCTTCCATTACGCCACCCAGGCGGCGGTGTCGATCTCCGTGGACGACCTGCGGATTCCCGGAGAGAAGGCCCGTCTGCTGGAGGAGGCGGAACAGCAGATCACCGACACCGAGGAGCGCTACCGCCTCGGCGAGATCACCGAGGTGGAGCGTCACACCAAGGTGATCGACACCTGGACGGAGACGAATGAGCGGCTCGTGGAGGAAGTGCGCAAGAACTTCAACGACAACGACCCGCTCAATTCGGTGTGGATGATGGCCAACTCCGGCGCCCGGGGCAACATGTCCCAGGTGCGGCAGCTGGTGGGGATGCGGGGCCTGATGGCGAATCCGCAGGGGGAGATCATCGACCTGCCGATCCGCACCAACTTCCGGGAGGGGCTGACCGTCACCGAATACGTCATCTCCTCCTACGGTGCCCGCAAGGGACTGGTGGACACCGCCCTGAGGACGGCCGACTCGGGCTACCTCACCCGCCGCCTGGTGGACGTGGCCCAGGACGTGATCGTGCGTGACGAGGACTGCGGCACCCGGCGCGGCATTCCGATCGATGCCGACGAGAGGGGACGCTTCGCCAGCAAGCTGGTGGGCCGCCTCGCCGCCGAACCGGTGCTGGGCGCCGATGGCGAGACGATCGTGGACCGCGACGGCGAGATCGATCTCGAGGTGACCCGTGCGATCGAGCGCGCCAAGGTCCGCACCGTGGTGGTGCGTTCGCCCCTCACCTGCGAGGCTTCCCGCTCCGTCTGCCGCAAGTGCTACGGCTGGGCCCTCGCCCACAACCAGCTGGTGGACCTGGGCGAGGCGGTGGGCATCATCGCCGCCCAGTCGATCGGAGAGCCGGGCACCCAGCTCACCATGCGCACCTTCCACACCGGTGGTGTGTCCACCGCCGAGACCGGCGTGGTGCGTTCCGCCATCGCCGGCAGCGTGGAATTCGGCCCGCGGGCGCGGCTCCGCAACTACCGCACCACCCACGGCGTGGAGGCCCACATCGCCGAGACGGAATTCACCCTGGAGGTGAAGCCCAGCGGCAAGGGCAAGGTCCAGAAGCTCGCCATCAGTCCCGGCTCGATCCTCTTCGTGTCGGCGGGTGACGAGGTGCCCGCCGAGACGGTGCTGGCCCAGATCTCCTCCGGAGCGGTGGTCAAGAAGAGCGTCGAGAAGGCCACCAAGGACGTGATCTGCGACCTGGCCGGCCAGGTGCGCTTCGAGGATGCGATCCAGCCCCGCGAAGTGACCGACCGCCAGGGCAACATCACCCTCAAGGCCCAGCGGATGGGCCGGCTGTGGGTGTTCAGCGGCGACGTCTACAACCTCCCCCCCAACGCCGATCCGGTCGTCACCGGCAACACGCCGGTCACCTCCGGCGATGTGCTGGCCGAGAGCCGGGTGCAGAGCGAGTTCGGCGGTGAGGTGCGGCTGCGGGAATCGGCGGGTGACTCCCGTGAGGTGAAGATCGTCACCGCCAGCCTCACCATCAAGGACTGCAAACTGGTGAGCGAGTCGACCCATTCCGGGGAGATCTGGCATCTGGAGGGCAAGCACAACATCCGCTACCTGGTGAAGACCCAGCCCGGCATCAAGATCTCCGCCGGTGAGGTGATCGCCGAACTCACCGACGAGCGCTTCCGCACCCAGACGGGTGGCAGGGTGATGTTCGCCCCAGGCCTGTCCATCAAGAAGGCCCGCTCCGCCAAGAACGGGTACGAGGTGAACAAGGGCGGAACGCTGCTCTGGATTCCCCAGGAAACCCATGAGATCAACAAGGACATCTCCCTGTTGATGATCAACGACGGCCAGTGGATCGAGGCCGGCACCGAGGTGGTGAAGGACATCTTCAGTCAGACGGCCGGCATCGTCACCGTCACCCAGAAGAACGACATCCTGCGGGAGATCATCGTTCGTTCGGGTGAGCTTCATCTGGTTTCCGACAGCAAGATCCTCTCCCGCTATTCGGAAGGCAAGATGGTGAATCCCGGCGAGGAGATCGCTCCGGGTGTCACCTCCGATGCGATGAAGTTCGTCGAAGCGGTGGATACCCCCGAAGGCGGTGCCCTGCTGCTGCGCCCCGTTGAGGAATACGCCATCCCCGATCAGGCCCACCTGCCCGACCTCGCCACCGTGAAGCAGCCCGGCGGCCCTTCGATGGGGCTGAAGGCGACCCAGCGCCTCACCTACAAGGACGGTGAGCTCGTGAAGAGCGTGGAAGGGGTGGAGTTGCTCCGCACCCAGCTGCTGCTCGAGACCCACGACACCACGCCCCAGATGACCGTCGATGTGGAGGCGGTGCAGGACCGCAGGGCCAAGACGATCCAGCGGCTCCAGATGGTGATCCTCGAGACCCACCTGGTGCGGGGGGACACCCTCTCCGACGCGAGCCACGGCTCCACCCACACCGAACTGCAGGTGACCGACGGCGAGACGGTGAAGCGGGGCGACGTGGTCTTCACCACCCAGATCCTCTGCAAGGAGGACGGCCTGCTGCAGCTGCCGCAGACCGCCTCGGAGGAACCGATCCGCCGGCTTCTGGTGGAGCGGTCGGAGGACACCTGCCGGATCGAGCTCGGCGGGGCGGCCCCTGCCGTGGCGGTGGGACAGCGGGTGGTGGACGGCGATGCCCTTGCCGAGGGCCTCGGTTCGCCATGCTGCGGCCAGGTGGAGGCGATCGAGGGCGATGCCCTGGTGATGCGCCTCGGCCGCCCCTACATGGTGTCGCCGGATTCGGTGCTCCACGTCCGCGACGGGGAGCTCGTGCAGCGGGGCGACGGCCTGGCCCTTCTGGTGTTCGAGCGGCAGAAGACGGGCGACATCGTCCAGGGTCTGCCCCGGATCGAGGAACTGCTGGAGGCCCGCCGTCCCCGCGATTCGGCCGTGCTCTGCCGCCGTGCCGGCACCGTGCAGATCAAGCAGGGCGAGGACGACGATTCCACCACCGTGACCGTCGTCGAGTCCGACGAGGTGACCACCGACTACCCGATCCTGCTGGGTCGCAACGTGATGGTGAGCGACGGACAGCAGGTGCGGGCCGGTGAGCTGCTCACCGACGGCCCGATCAATCCCCATGAGCTCCTGGAGTGCTTCTTCGAGGACCTGCGCAGCCGCAAGCCCACCATGGAGGCGGCCCAGGAGGCCATCTCGAAGCTCCAGTTCCGCATGGTGCAGGAGGTGCAGAACGTCTACCGCTCCCAGGGGGTGTCGATCGACGACAAGCACATCGAGGTGATCGTGCGCCAGATGACCAGCAAGGTGCGGATCGAGGATGCCGGCGACACCACCCTGCTGCCGGGCGAGCTCATCGAGCTGCGCCAGGTGGAGCAGGTGAACTCCGCCATGGGCATCACCGGTGGCGCGCCGGCGGAGTTCACGCCGGTGCTGCTGGGCATCACCAAGGCCTCCCTGAACACCGACAGCTTCATCTCCGCCGCCAGCTTCCAGGAGACCACCCGGGTGCTCACCGAGGCGGCGATCGAGGGCAAGAGCGACTGGCTCCGCGGCCTCAAGGAGAACGTGATCATCGGCCGCCTCATCCCCGCCGGCACCGGCTTCGGCGGCTTCGAGGAGGAGCTCAGCAAGGAGGCCGGGCCCCATCCCGACATCCTCGAGGAGGAGGCCGCCGCCTTCCGGCGCATCCAGAACCTGAGGCCCGACTACACCGTGGAGATGCCCTCGCCGGCCGCCTCCGCCGCCGTGCTCGACGACCCGTCCGACGAGGACCTGGAGGCCACCCGCAGCCGCCACGGCATCGAGGCCTCCGCCAGCGGGTTCGCCGCGTTCGCCCGGCCGGAGGCGGGTGGTGCGGCCACGGAGGAGACCACCGTCCCCGATCCGGAGGCGGTGGAGGGACTCCAGGAGGAGGGCCTGCTCAGCGATGAGTGAGGCCCCTCCCGCCACCCCCGTGCCCCAGCGGCGGATCCCCCGGTGGGGTTTCCACCGCCACAACGAGCGGCTCCACGGCCGGCTCGCCATGCTGGGCTTCATCGCCCTCCTGGTGCTCGAGTGGAAGCTGGGGCACGGGCTCCTCTCCCGCCACTGAGCCTGCCGTTGTCCCTCGCCGCCCCGCCGCACCCTCCCCACCGGGAGATTCCACCGGCCGTGCCGCTGCTGGGCCTCGGTCCGGGCGAGCTCGAGGCCTGGGCGCAGGCCCAGGGCCAGCCCTCTTTCCGCGGTCGCCAGCTGCACGAGTGGATCTACGGCCGCGGCGCCCGGGGCCTGGAGGAGATCAGCGTGCTGCCCAAGGCCTGGCGCGACCGGCTGGCCCAGGACGCACCCCCCGGCGGTGACTGGATCGGCCGCAGCCGGGAACTGCACCGCAGCCTGGCCCGCGACGGCACCCTCAAGCTGCTGCTGGCCACCGCCGACGGCCTCAGCCTCGAGACCGTCGGCATTCCCACCCGCGAGCGGCTCACCGTCTGCGTCAGCAGCCAGGTGGGCTGTCCGATGGCCTGCCGCTTCTGCGCCACCGGCAAGGGGGGGCTGCAGCGCTCGCTCGAGCCCCACGAGATCCTCGACCAGGTGCTCAGCATCCGGGAGGCGATGGAACGCCGGCCCAGCCATGTGGTGTTCATGGGCATGGGGGAACCCCTGCTCAACATCGACGCGGTGCTGGCCACGATCGACAGCCTCGGCCGTGACCTCGGTCTCTCCCAGCGGCGCATCACCCTCAGCACGGTGGGGGTTCCCCGGGCGCTGCCACGCCTGGCCGAGAAGGCCCTGGCGCGGCTGGGGCGGGCTCAGTTCACCCTCGCAGTGAGCCTTCATGCTCCGGATCAGGCGCTCCGCGAGGAGCTGATCCCCACCGCCCGCGCCTATCCCCTCGACGCCCTGCTGGCGGACTGCCGCCGCTACGTGGCGGTCACGGGGCGGCGGGTGAGCTTCGAATACATCCTGCTGGGCGGCGTCAACGACCATCCGCGCCAGGCCGAGCGGCTCGCCGATCGGCTGCGGGGCTTCCAGAGCCACGTGAACCTGATCCCCTACAACCCGATCGAGGACGGGGACTTCCGGCGTCCCTCGCCGCAGCGGGTGGAGGCCTTCCGGGAGGCCCTGGAGCGCCGCCGGGTGGCGGTGAGCGTGCGGGCCAGCCGGGGTCTGGATCAGGATGCCGCCTGCGGTCAGCTGCGTCGTCGCCTCACGGCGGCCTGAGGCTGGCCGGCGCACCGCCGGACATCCCCCATGCATCCGATCGACTGGTTCATCCTCGTCGCCTACCTGGTGGCGAGCCTGGCGGTGGGGCTGTGGCTCTCCCGGCGCAACCGCGACGAGGACGACTACTTCGTGGCCGGACGTCAGCTGCCCGGGTGGCTGGCGGGCGCCTCGATGGCGGCCACCACCTTCTCGGTGGACACCCCCCTCTACGTGGCCGGCCTGGTGGGGGTGCGGGGACTGGCGGGCAACTGGGAATGGTGGAGCTTCGGCGTGGCGCACGTGGCCATGGCGGTGGTGTTCGCGCCGCTGTGGCGGCGCAGCGGCGTGCTCACCGACGCGGCCTTCACCGAACTCCGTTACGGCGGCCAGGCCGCGGCCTGGCTGCGGGGCATCAAGGCCTTCCTGTTCGCTCTGCCGGTGAACTGCATCGGCATCGGCTACGCCTTCCTGGCGATGGCCAAGGTGAGCGAGGCGATCGGCCTGGCCCCCACTCCCCAGGCCCGCATCTGGCTTCTCGCCGTGGTGGGGGCTCTGGTGCTGATCTACACCGCCGCGGGCGGTCTGTGGGCGGTCGTGGTCACCGACATGCTGCAGCTGGTGGTGGCCCTCTGCGGCGCCCTGGCCGTCGCCGTGGTGTCGGTGCGGGCGGCCGGCGGCCTCGACGCCATGCTGCAGGCGATCGGCGAGCTGCAGCGCCCCGAGCTGCTCTCCATCGTCCCCTGGCAGGTGGAGGGGGGCACCATCCGCTGGCTCGACGGCGCCGGCATCTCGGTGGCCACCTTCTCGGCCTACATGGCCCTGCAGTGGTGGAGCTTCCGCCGCAGCGACGGCGGCGGCGAATTCATCCAGCGGCTGCTGGCCACCCGGGATGAGCGGCAGGCACGGGTGGCGAGCTGGGTGTTCCTGGTGGTGAACTACCTGCTGCGCAGCTGGCCCTGGATCCTGGTGGCCCTGGCCGCGGTGGTGCTGCTGCCCGATCAGACCGACTGGGAGCAGAGCTATCCGCTGCTGGCGGTGCGGTTCCTGCCGCCGGTGGGTCTGGGCCTGGTGGTGGTGTCGCTGGTGGCGGCCTTCATGAGCACCGTGAGCACCGCCGTGAACTGGGGTGCCAGCTACCTCACCCACGACCTCTACCAGCGGTTTCTCCGCCCCGACGCCCCCCAGCGGGAACTGCTGCTGATCGGTCAGCTCGCCTCGGTGGTGCTGGTGGTGCTGGGGGTGATCACGGCGCTGATGAGCGACAGCATCGGCACCGTGTTCCGGCTGGTGATCGCGATCGGCACCGGCCCGGGGGTGGTGCTGGTGCTGCGCTGGTTCTGGTGGCGGATCAACGCCGCCGCCGAACTCGCCGCCATGCTCGGCGGCTTCCTGGTGGGGTTCTCCACCTCGGTGGTGCCGCTGCTGCGGATCGAGGACTACGGCGTGCGGCTGCTGGTGACCACGCTGCTCACCGCCGCCCTGTGGATCCTGGTGATGCTGGCGACGCCGCCCGAGAGCGCCGCGGTGCTGGAGCGTTTCGTGCGGAAGGTGCGCCCGGCCGGACCGGGCTGGCAGGCCTGGCGGCGGCGGACGGGCATCGAGCCCGCCGAAACGCTGCTGGATCTGGTGGTGAAGCTGGTGCTCAGCTGTGCCGTGCTGTTCGGCGCCCTGCTCGGCCTCGGCGGCTTCCTGCTGCGGCAGCCGCTGCTCGGCTGGGGCGCTCTGCTCACGGTGGTGGTCGGCGTGGCGGGACTGCGCCAGCGGCCCCGCCTCCAGGCCCTCCTGCGGGGGAGATGATGGCAGCAGCCTCCCCGCCCCGTTCTTGCAGTTCCTCCGCACCACCCTCCTGCCCGCGGCGATCGTCCTGCTCTTCGGCGTGGCCCTCTTCGCCGTGAGCGCCCGGATCTGGCTGCCGGGGGACATGGCCGCCCCCGCACCGACCGGTTGAGACAATTCCGCCATGCCGGACGACGCCCTGCCGTTCCCCGAGAGTCCCGCCGAGCTGGCCCTGGATCCCGAGGTGCTCGCCCATGAGCTGGCGGAGGAACTCCTCGGCGACCCCCTCGACGAGATCGAGGCGGCCGAGCCCACCGCCGCGGCAGTGGCGGCCGAGTGCGACCTGGGCCTGGAGTTGCTCCGGGGCGGCCACGAACAGCGCATGCAGGGCCTGAGGATCTTCTGCGAGCACCGCGACCCGCGCGCCTTCCCCCTGCTGCTGCCGCTGCTGGAGGAGCCGTGCCCGATCCTGCGGATGAGCGCCGTGTACGCCCTGGGCCGCAATCCCCATCCGCTGGCGGTGGCTCCCCTGCTCCAGCTGCTGGCCTCCGACGACAACGGCTACGTGCGCAAGGCGGTGGCCTGGAGCCTGGCCAACTATCCCGACGCGCCGATCCTCAACCCGCTGATCCGTTCCCTCCAGATGGACATCGCGGCGGTGCGGCTCTGGGCCGCCAGCTCCCTGGCCGATGCGGGCGCCACCGGTGCCGCCAAGGCCGATCCGGCCGCCGCCCAGCTGCTGCTCACCCTGCGGATCGACAGCGAGCCGGCGGTGCGCAGCAACAGCGCCTGGTCCCTCGGCAGGCTCTATGCCGACCTGGTGCCGCCTCGGCAGCAGGAGGTGGTGGAGGCCCTTCTCCACACCATGCTCCACGACAGCGATTCCACCGTGCGGGACGAGGCCCGCCTCGCCCTCGAGCAGCTCGAACGTCCCGACATTCTCGAGCGGCTGCAGACCCTGGTGGACGAGGGGCTGCTCAGTTGACGCCGGGGTGCCGGATGCTGCGGCCGCGGGCCGGGAATCGCGGTTAGCATCCCCCCACCTCCCCCCTCGCACCTGGATGGCACAGCGCACCATCCGTTTCCGCATCCGGCCCGACGGCCGTGTGGAAGAACTGGTCGAAGGGGTCCGGGGCCAGGGCTGCGAGCAGCTCACCGAGCGGATCGAGACCCGCCTGGGTGTGGTGCAGCAGCGCCGTCCCACGGCCGAGGCTTTCCAGGCCGGCGAGCGGATCGTCAGCCACGAACGGCAGCCCCTGCGTCAGCACCACTCCGCCTGATCCGATGTCCCACTTCAGCAGCGTCAAGACCGAACTCCGCGACCGCCAGGCTCTGGTCGAGGCCCTCACCGATCTCGGCCATCCGCCTGCTCCGGAGGCCTGCCTGGTGCGTGGCTATCGCGGCCAGACCGTGTCCGCCGACGTGGCCGTGCCCCAGCCCCACGGGGCCGACATCGGTTTCCGTCTCAACGAGGCGACCGGCTGTTACGAACTCGTGACCGATCTGCAGATGTGGAAGCAGCCGGTGCCCGTCGAGCGGTTCCTCGCCCAGCTCACCCAGCGCTACGCCCTGCGCACCCTGCTCGCGGCCACCGCCGAGGAGGGATTCACCGTGAGCGAGCAGAAGGACCAGCTCGACGGCAGCATCGAACTCGTGGTCACCCGCTGGGACTGATCCGTTGAGCGCCGGCGTCGATCCCGCGATCGCCTACGCGGCGGCCCCCGCCTCCGCCGCCACGGCCAGCGGCCACGAGCCGGTGCTGGGGGGGGCTCTCCGCCAGAAGGCGGTCTGGGTCGACGAAGCGGTCTGCATCGGCTGCCGCTACTGCGCCCATGTGGCCGCCAACACCTTCGTGGTGGAACCCGACTGGGGCCGTTCCCGCGTGATCCGCCAGGACGGCGACAGCACCGAACGGATCCAGGAGGCGATCGACACCTGCCCGGTGGACTGCATCCACTGGGTGGCCTACGAACGGCTGCCTGCGCTGGAGGAGCAGCTGCGGGAGCAGGAGCTGCAGCCGCTGGGCCTGCCCTCTCCGGCCCGGGTGCGGCGCACCCTGCCCCGCGCCGAAGCCCACGGCGCCGCGTGAGCGTTCCCACCCGGCGCTTCGGCCGCACCGGGTTGGCCATGCCGCTGCTCTCCCTCGGGGGCATGCGTTTCCAGCAGAGCTGGACCGACCTGCCGGCGGAGGCGATCGAGCCCGCCAGCCAGGCCAACCTGCGGCAGCTGCTGGAACGGGCGGTGGGCGAGGGCCTGCACCACATCGAGACGGCCCGGCACTACGGCACGTCGGAGCGGCAGCTGGGCTGGCTGCTGCCGCAGGTGAGCGACCGCCGCCGCATCCTGCAGAGCAAGGTGCCGCCCCACGCCGATCCGGCCGTCTTCGAGGCCGAACTGCGCACGACCTTCACCCGGCTGGGGCTGGAAGGCGGCGCCGCCGGGGAGGGGTCGCGGCTGGATCTGCTGGCCATCCACGGCCTCAACCTGCCGGAGCATCTGGAGCAGACCCTGCGGCCGGGCGGCTGTCTCGAGGTGGCGCGACGCTGGCAGGCCGAGGGCAGGATCGGCCACGTGGGTTTCTCCACCCATGCCCCGCTGCCGCTGATCCTCGAGGCGATCGCCAGTGACGCCTTCGACTACGTGAACCTGCACTGGTATTTCATCCGTCAGAACAACACCGCCGCGATCGAGGCGGCCCGCGCCCACGACATGGGGGTGTTCCTGATCAGCCCCACCGACAAGGGCGGCCATCTCCACACCCCCTCGGAACGGATCCGTGCCCTCTGCGCGCCGCTCCACCCGATCGTGTTCAACGACCTCTTCTGCCTCGCCACCCCCGGGGTCCACACGATCAGCGTCGGGGCGGCGCGGCCCTCCGACCTGGACCTGCACCTGGAGGCGGTGCGGCTGCTGAGCCGGGCCGGCGAGCTGCTGCCGCCGATCCTGGAGCGGCTCGAGGCGGCCCGCCGGGAGGCGCTCGGTGACGACTGGCTCGACACGGGCCTGGCGGAACTGCCCGACTGGCAGGACACCCCCGGCGGCATCAACCTGCCGGTGCTGCTCTGGCTCCATGAGCTGCTGGCGGCCTGGGACCTGGAGGGCTTCGGCCGCGCCCGGTACGGACTGCTGGGGCAGGGGAGTCACTGGTTTCCGGGCGCCAATGCCGATGCCCTCGATCACCAGGTGAGCGAGGCGGAGCTGCTGGCGGCGCTGGGCGACCATCCCTGGGCGGATCGGATTCCGGCGATGCTGCGGGACCTGCGGTCGCGGCTGGGGGGCACCCCCGTCCAGCGCCTCCAGCAGGACTGAACCGGCCCGGCACCCTCAGTGGCTGCCGGCCAGCGGCACCAGCGGGCTCCGCTGGGGAACCCCCACCGGGCGTGGGAAGGCGGCCGGGCAGGGCGACGTCGGCCGCAGCCACACGGCATGCCGCACCCCCCGCTCCCGGGGGAGGTCCCGCCGTTCGACGCCCACCACCTCGGCCGCCAGACGGGCGGCGGCATGGCGCAGCTCCCGCTCGTCGTCACCGCTCCACAGGCCCCGGTAGAGCAGGGCCACCCCATCGGGCCGCAGCAGCGGCACCAGGTATTCGGCCACCACCGGCGGCCGTGCCACGGCGCGGGCCATCGCCCGGTCGAACCGGCCACGGCAGTCGGGCGAACGGCCGGTGCGTTCGATCCGCTCCGTCCTCAGCTCCAGCCGCTCCGTCAGGCCGAGGTCCACGGCCATGGCCCGCACCGCCTCCACCTTGCGTCCCACCGAATCGACCAGGGTGAGGCGGGCGCGCGGCAGGGCGATCGCCACCGCCAGCCCCGGGAAGCCGCCGCCGCTGCCCACGTCGATCAGCCGCAGGGGGCGCCCCTCCACCTCGCCGCCAGCGGCCAGCAGATCGAGGTGGGGCCACAGGCTGTCGAACACCTGGGCGATCCAGTAGTCCTCCCCCTCCACCAGGCGGGTGAGGTTGAGCCGTGCGTTCCACCCCCGGAGCAGGTCCTGGAGCTGCCGCAGCTGGTCCAGCTGGGTCCGGTCGGGCTGCCACCCCAGCTGCCGCCAGAGTTCGGGATCGGGCTGCTCGGTCGGTTCGGGCGGCATCCTGGCGCTTTCGGTGGCGGTTCCTAGGATCGCCTCGACCGTGCAGGGACCACGCCGCCGCCCAGGGCCCATGCCCTCTCTCCCCACGAACGCCTCCCCGCCCCCCAACCACTACGACCTGCTGCAGGTGCCGGCCTCGGCCAGCGCGGATCAGCTGCGCCGGTCCTTCCGCCTGCTCAGCAAGCGCTACCACCCCGATACCACCACCCTGCCCGCCGGCGAGGCCCAGGAGGCGTTCCGCAGGCTGCGGCATGCCTACGCGGTGCTCAGC
>Ga0316576_10001365_pt1 | contig 13018 bp, 12 predicted proteins | sample S0NA_FD_203075 | JGI IMG/M metagenome (GOLD analysis project Ga0316576, IMG submission 203075) | Rhizosphere microbial communities from salt marsh grasses in Alabama, United States - S0-2_050615r3r5 | ecosystem: Host-associated > Plants > Roots > Rhizosphere | place: USA: Alabama | collected... | reverse complement strand
GCTCGGATCTGCCCCCGCTCTCGCTCAGCGTCTTCAGCAGCGTCAAGGCGCTCTCCCAGTACAGCGCGGCCGAGCTGGTGGAGATGGGGATCGACTGGGTCTGGGTCGGCTTCGAGGGCAAGCGCGCCGGCTACTCCAAGATGGCCGGCCGACCCTACCGCGAGCTGTTCAACGACCTGCACCGCCACGGCATCAGCGTCCAGGCCTCGATGATCATCGGCTTCGACTACCAGACGCCCGAGATCATCGAGGAGGAGTTCGAGGAGCTGATGAGCATGCGGCCCTCGATGTGCCAGTTTCTCATCTACGGCGCGCCCCACGGCACCCCCTCCTTCGCGCGATTGGTGGCCGAGGGCCGGCTGGATCCGGAGGTCTACGCCGACAACCGCCTTCACGACGGCTTCACCCTCGGCTTCCGCCACCCGCACATCGGCCGGCGGGAGATGTCGGCGATCCAGCGCCGGCTCTACCGGGAGGAGTTCCGGCGGCTGGGCCCCTCGGTCTTCCGGGTGGCCGAGGACTACCTGGAGGGGTTCGTCACGCTTCGCGATCACCCGGTGCCCCGCGTACGGGCCAAGGCCCGACGCTACGCCCGTGACGCTCGCGCGGCCCTGCCCGTGCTCCGGGCCAGCCGGCGCCACGTGCAGCCCCACGTGCGCGCCTGGCTCGAGAGCCTGCGCGCCCGGCTCCTCGCCGAGACCGGCCCGATCACACCCCGGGAGCGGGTGATCCAGCGTCTGGCCCCGGCGCTGCTCTGGCGCGAGGGCTTCAAGCTGCGCAACGACATCGGCCAGCAACCGGAGTTCACGCGCCGGACCTACCGCATGGAGGCGGAGCCGGACGCGGCGCCGGTTCTCTCGCCGCTCGAGCTGCTGCGGTGGATGGCCCGGGTGGCGACGGGCTGAGGCTCAGGCGAGCGCCGCCCGGCGGCGCAGGTATCGGGACAGGACGACCGCTCCCGCCACGGCGAACACGGCCGTGAGCTGGGAGAGCGAGACGAGGCTCACGCTGTCCGGCGGCAGGCCGAGCCAGCTGTTGAGGCCCGGCGTGTGCAGCCGGGCCAGGAAGCCGCGGCCGGGATCGCCGCGGAACAGCTCGATCACCGCCCGCTCCACGGGGTAGAGCGCGAGGTAGCGCACCAGGAGCTGGCCGTGGTAGGCCTTGCGCGGGCTCCACACCGTGAGCAGGACGAAGTTCACGAGCTCGGCGAGCGCCTCGTAGAGCTGGGTCGGGTGCAGGGGCATGGTGGCGGCGGCGCCCAGGGCCAGCTTGCCGTCGCGCGCGAGCTCGACATGGGCCAGGCTGCCCCGGGGGAAGGCCACGCCCAGCGCCCCGCCTGTCGGCTTGCCGTAGCAGCAACCGGCGGCGAAGCAGCCCAGCCGGCCGAAGAAGTGCCCGAGCGCGAGGGGCGGGATCGCCACGTCGGCCACGCGGGGGAAGGAGAGGCCGTGGCGGCGCGTGTACCACAGGCTGACCCCGAGCGAGAGCACGAGGCCGCCGAAGAAGACGTAGCCCCCCTCCCAGATGTGCAGGGCCCGGGTGCAGTCGAAGAGGACCTGGCCCGTGGAGCGCGCGGCATCGCCGACGCCGGCGCACAGCTGGTAGTACTCGCCGGCGTGGACAGCGACGAAGGCGAGGCGCGAGCCGAGCAGGGAGGCGAGCAGGACCCAGAAGCTCAGGTCGAGGACGCGGTTGACGCTGACCCCCTGGCGTCCGGCTGCGCGGACCGAGAGCAGCACCGCGGCGAGGAATCCGGCGGCCATGGCCACGCCGTAGGTCGGTACGCCCCCCTCGCCGAAGCGGATGAACACCGGGTGCATCGGGGGATCAGGCCGCCCCGGGCGCGGGGCCCTCGGGAGTGGGCGGCTCTTTCTTCAACGACGCGCGCCGCAGGCGTCGCAGCATGTAGAACGAGAGGGCGAGCCAGGGAATGCTGATGATCTGGCTCGTGGAGATGAACCCGAAGAACACGCCGCGGTCGTCGTCCCGGAACACCTCGATCACCGAGCGGCCCACGGCGTAGAGGATACCGAACCACCAGAAGACCTGGCCGTCGAAGCGCCGGCGCGGGCGGATGCCCCAGTAGAGCACGGCGAAGATCGCCAGGTTCGTCAGCGAGGAGTAGAGCTGGGTCGGGTGCACGGCGAGGGCCGCGGCCGTGGCGTGGGGCAGCAGGCCCAGGTCGCGCTGGTGGCGCCAGGTCGCCCCGCCCTTGGGGAAGACCACGCCGAAGCGGCTGTCGGTCACCTTGCCGAAGCAGCAGCCGTTGAGGTAGCAGCCCATCCGGCCCCAGAACAGGCCGAGGGGGATGGCGTAGGCGGCGAGATCGGTCACGCGCCACATCGGCATCCGGTGGCGGTAGATGTAGTAGAGGCCGAAGGCCACCGAGAAGATGAAGCCGCCGTAGTAGGACAGCCCGCCGCGCCAGACCTTGAGGGCGAGCAGGCAGTCCCGGGGGGGGTGGCAGTGGCCGGCGGCGACGTCGCAGAGGAAGTAGTCGCCGCACTGGGCGTCGGTGGTGCAGTGGGCCGGGACGTTGCCCTCGGCGGGGATCGTCTCCGGCGCGACGCACATGTTGACGTAGTCCATGAAGTGGCCGTCGGCGATGACGTGGAGCACGCGGGCGCCGATGACGCCGAAGATGATCATGTACAGGTTGAGATCGATGATCCGGTCGGGGTCGATGTCCAGCTTCTTGGACTCGCGCCAGGTGAGCAGGATGGCGAAGCCGAAGCCCACGGCGAGCAGGGTGAAGTAGGAGGGGAAGGTGACCTTGCCGATGACCGGCAGCTCGAAGGCCCAGAGGATGGGCTTCATCGCTCGCCCCCTTCGGGACGACCCGCTGACGTGTCCCCGTCCATCGTCACCATCGCCCGCTTGCGCCGGCGGCGCGGCATCACGAACATCTCGATGAAGAGCAGGGCCACGCCGACGCTGATCGCGATATCCGCCACGTTGAAGGTCGGCCACTTGAAGGAGCGCCTGACGTGGAAGTCAATGAAGTCGACGACGTAGTTGAAGCGGATCCGGTCGATGAAGTTGCCGATGGCCCCGCCCATCACGAGGGAGAGCGCCATCATCATCAGGCGCTGGCCGCGCTGGAGGCGCAGGAACAGGTAGAGGATGAACACCATGGCGACCACGCTGATGGTGACGAAGAAGGGGCGCCGGAAGGACTCGTGGGAGCCGGCGAGGAAACCCCAGGCGGCCCCGGGGTTGCGCACGTAGGTCAGGGCGAGGTAGCCGTCGATCAGCGTGACCCGACGGGTGAGCCGGTGTTGCAGGTCGTTCTCGGCCCAGTGTTTGCTCCACTGGTCGAGGCCCACGGCGACAACGGTGATGATCACCAGCGCGATCCACTTGCCGCGCCAGGGGCTGTAGCTCAGCGTCGAGGCCGTGGGGAGGTCCTCGACGATCAGGGCTCGCTCCTCGCTCTCCCGGGGCTCCATCACTTCTTCTTTTTCTTCTTCTTGCCCTTGCCCTTCGCCCCGCTCTGTCGGGCCTGGCCCTCCTGCCGGCGGCCGAGCACGAGGATCAGCAGCCCCACGCCCACGACCAGCGCGACGTCGGCGACGTTGTAGGCCGGCCAGACGTATTTTCGGTGGAAGTGCATCAGGATGAAGTCGACGACCCGGCCGATGTGGATCCGGTCGACCACGTTGCCCAGCGCCCCGCCGACAACGAGGGCGAAGGCCACGTCCCCCGTGCGGCGCCGGTGTGTCACCTGGGCCACCATCCGCCAGACCACCACAATGGCCACCACGGCGACCCCGATCAGGATGAAGCGGGCCCCGGGCACGTTGCGGAGCAGGCCGAAGGCCGAGCCCGGGTTCTCGTGGTACTCCAGATCGAGGTAGCCGGGGACCACCTCCACGGCTGGCTGGCCCTTCAGGCTGCTCCGGGCCCAGACCTTCGTCAGCTGGTCCGCCGCCAGGGTGGCCACGACGAGGATCGCGATGGCGATGATCCTGTTCTTCACGGTACCTCACTCATGACTGGGCGGCGCTCCAACCCATGGTGTCGAGCACGCCGGCGCAGCGGGGGCAGAGGTCGGCCGCCCGCGGATCCCCGGTCCCCGCCGAGCGCTTCCAGCAGCGCGGACACTTGACCCCGTCGGCGAGGGCCACCGTGGCCCGGCTCTCGCCCCCGGACAGGGGCTGGAGCTCGACCCGGGAGACGATGAACAGATCGGCGAGGTCCTCCTCGCCGTAGCTCCTGGCGAGGGCGTGGTCCGCCGTGGTGAGCTCCAGCACGACCCGGGCGTCGAGGGAGTGGTGCTTCTGGGCGCGGAAGGGCTCGAGCTCCTTGAGCACCAGGTCGCGCAGGCGGCGCAGGCCGGCGACCTGCTCGGCCAGCCCGTCGTCCGGCGCGGCCGTCGGCTCGGCCAGGAGCGCGAGGTGCACGCTGTCCGGATCGCCGCTGCTCCGCGGCAGGTGGGCCCAGATGTCCTCGGCGGTGAAGGAGAGGATCGGCGCCATCAGCGTGGCCAGGTCCCGGCCGATGGCGTGGAGCACCTGCTGGATCGCCCGCCGGCGCGGGTCGTCCGGACCCTCGCAGTAGAGCCGGTCCTTGATCACGTCGAGGTAGAACGCGCTCATGTCCACCGTGCAGAGCTCGATGAGCGAGCGGTAGACCACGTGGAACTCGTAGTTTTCGTAGGCCTTGCGGCAGCGCGCGTTGAGCCGCGCCAGGCGGTCCAGGGCCCAGCGGTCGAGCGTCGAGCGCGCGGACGCGTCGACGGGCTGGTCGGGATCGAAGCCCTCCAGGTTCCCGAGGAGGAAGCGCGCGGTGTTGCGGATCTTGCGGTACGAGTCGCCGAGCTGCTCGAGGAGCGCCTCGGAGAAGGGCATGTCGTTGCGGTAGTCGACGTAGGCCGCCCAGAGCCGGAACAGCTCGGCACCCCGGGTCTTGATCACCTTCTCGGGCGGGAGGTAGTTCTTCAGGCTCTTGGAGTAGGGGTGGCCGTGCTCGTCGACGACGAACCCGTGGGTCAGCACGGTCTTGTACGGCGCGCGGTCCATGCTCACCGCGCCGGTGAGCAGCGCCGAGTGGAACCAGCCCCGGTGCTGGTCGCTCCCCTCGAGGTACAGGTCCACGGGCCAGAGGTCCGGCTTGTCGCGACACACCGCGGCCCAGCTCACCCCCGACTCGAACCAGACGTCGACGATGTCTCGCTCCTTCTCGAAGTCGTTGCCGCCGCAGTGGGGGCAGGTGAAGCCGTCGGGGCACAGCTCGCCGGCCTCGTGTCGAAACCAGGCATCGGACCCCTCCCGCGCGAACAGCGCGGCCACGTGTCGGAAGAGCTCGGCGCTGGCCACCGGCTCGTGGCAGCCCCGGCAGTAGAGCGCCGGGATCGGCACGCCCCAGGTGCGCTGGCGCGAGAGGCACCAGTCCGGCCGGTTCTCGATCATGCCGTAGATCCGGTCGCGGCCCCAGGCCGGGACCCAGCGCGTCGCGTCCACCTCGCGCAGCGCCCGCTGGCGCAGCTGCGCGTGGTCCAGCCGCGCGAACCACTGGGGGGTCGCGCGGAAGATCACCGGGTTCTTGCAGCGCCAGCAGTGCGGGTAGGAGTGGCTCATCCGCGCGCCGGGCCGGTTGAGCAGGGTGCCGTCCCGGTGCAGCCGCTCGACGATGGGCTCGTTGGCCTCGAAGACGTGCACGCCCTCGTAGTCGGGGACCTCGGAGGTGAAGCGGCCGGCGTGGTCCACCGGTGCGTAGATCTCGAGGCCGTGGGCCATGCCGGTGTGGTAGTCCTCCTCGCCGTGGCCCGGGGCGGTGTGCACGCAGCCGGTGCCGGCGTCGAGGGTCACGTAGTCGGCGAAGACGATGAGCGAGCGGCGGTCGACGAACGGGTGCTGGCAGTGGGTGCCCTCGGCGTTGCGGGTGTCCACCTCGCAGAGCACCCGGTGCTCCTCCATCTCGCAGTCCAGGGCGACCTTCTCCACGAGGTCCTTGGCCACGATCAGGACCTCCCCCCGGTGCTCGAGGGCGACGTAGGCGATGGATGGCCCGAGGGCGATGGCCAGGTTGGCGGGCAGGGTCCAGGGCGTGGTGGTCCAGATCACGAAGTACACGTCACGCCCGGCGAGCTCGGGGCACAGACGCTCCGGCGCGTCGAGGTAGCGGAACTTGACGTAGATCGAATTCGACGCGTGGTCGCGGTACTCGACCTCGGCCTCGGCCAGGGCGGTCTCGCACGAGGCGCACCAGTGCACCGGCTTCTTGCCCTTGTAGAGGTGCCCGCTCTCGGCGAAGCGCGCCAGCTCCTCGACGATGGTCGACTCGTACTCGTGGTTCAGGGTGAGGTAGGGCTCCTCCCACTGCCCCAGCACGCCGAGCCGCTTGAACTCCTCGCGCTGGATGTCGACGAAGCGCAGGGCGTAGTCCCGGCAGGCCTGACGCAGCTCGAGCGGCGAGAGCGCGGCCTTGCGGTCGGCGCCCAGGTCGCGGTCGACCTGGAGCTCGATGGGCAAGCCGTGGCAATCCCAGCCCGGCACGTAGGCCGCGCGGTAGCCCGCCATCGTGCGGTACTTCACCACGATGTCCTTGAGCACCTTGTTCAGGATGTGGCCGTAGTGGATCGTGCCGTTGGCGTAGGGCGGGCCGTCGTGCAGGACGAACAGCGGCCGACCCTGGCGAGACTCGAGGATGCGGCGGTAGAGCTTCTCCTCGTCCCAGCGGGCGAGGAGCTCGGGCTCGCGTTTGCCCATGTTGCCGCGCATGGGGAAGGCGGTCTTGGGCAGGTTGAGGGTGGCCTTGAAATCCAGCTTGGTCTCCACGACGAATTCTCCTCTGGCCGGGTGTCCTTTGGCATCACATGCGTAGCCAAATCAAGGACTTCCCGGGGCTGGGACTCTAGCAGAACCAGGGGGGGTGTCAACGCGGGCGCCCCCCTTTCCCGACCGCCGCCAGGCGGCTAAGCTAATAGTAAGAAGGCATGAGCGCCAGGTTGCACATCCTCCTGTTGCTGGTCCTGCTCGGCGGGTGCAAGGGGGGCGTGATAGACCCGGGCAACCTGGACGGGGGCCAGGACATCCCGATCATCTGGGTCGAGGGGGGCGTCGTGGTCCACGACCTGGGCACACCCGTTGACGCTCCCCGCTGGGAGGCCGGGACCACCTCCATCGACCTCGCGGTCAATCCCAACGATCCCTGCACCTACGGCAAGTGCGGGGGCACCATGATCTGCATGGCCAACATCTGCCACAACATCTGCAGCACCGAGTGCGGCGACAAGGCCCCGGAGTGCGAGCCCACCGAGGGCTGCCACTGGGTCACCTCGTTCAGCGCGGTCTGTCTCCCCGGCACGGCCCAGTACCCCGAGCCCTGCGGCGGAGGGACGCAGTGCATCGGGGGCCAGCTCTGCGTCAACCTGAGCGGCAAGGGCACGATGTGCCTCAAGCTGTGCAAGTACGGCTGCCCCTCGGGCACCATCTGCGGCAGCACCGACAACAACTGCAAGGTCTGCATCCCCTACAAGTGACAGCACGATGCGCCGTCCCGACATCTCCGCCCTGCTCGCGGCGGCGCTCCTCGCCGCCTGCCGGGCTCCTGCCCCGCACCCGGTCGAAGGGGCGGGGGCCGCCGCCCCGGAGGAGGTCCGCATCCCCGTGCCGGACGGGCGGATCCCGCACCTCGCCGCCAGCCTGTACGCGGCGGGCGGACCCGGGGTGCTCCTGATCCAGGGCTCCGGCCCCACCGACCGCGACTGGAACAACCCCCTCATCCCGGGCAAGAACGGCAGCGGGGCGGTCATCGCCCGCTCCCTGGCCCGCGCCGGCTTCACGGTGCTGGCCTTCGACAAGCGCGGCACCGGGGGGAGCGCCGAGGACCGGGCCCAGGCGCCGGGGACCGGCCTCGAGGACGCCCGGGCCGCCCTGCGCTTCCTCGCCCGGCGGGGTGGGCCGCTGCTCGGCGTCCTCGGGCACAGCGAGGGGGCGTCCACGGCGGTGCAGGTCGCTCTCGGCGAGGCGCGGATCGGCGCGCTGGTCCTCGCCGCCGCGCCGGGGCGCTCGCTGCGTACGCTGCTGCGCGAGCAGGTCACCCGCAACATCCTGCGGCCGAGCCGGGTGACCGACCCCCGCGCCATCGAGACCAACCTGGCCTGGGTCGAGCGCAACGTGGCGGCGCGCCGCCCGCTCCCCGACCCCCCCGCCGGCGTCCACCCCAAGGTGATCGAGCTGATCAAGCTGCTCACCTCCTCCCCTCGGATCGACGACATGGCGGCGCGGTTCAACGACGACCCGGCCCGGACGCTGGCCCGGCTCCACACGCCGACGCTCGTCGTCGGCGGCGGGCGGGACCTGCAGGTGCGCCGGGCGGACTACGACGCCCTGGCGCGGGCGGCGACCCAGGGGCGGGCGGTGTGGATCCCGGACATGGACCACGTGCTCAAGCAGGAGCGCCGACCGGTGACCCGCCTCTCCGGCGAGGAGGTGGTCGCCCGCTACGGCGAGCCCCGCCCCGTGCACCCCCGCCTGCTGCGCGAGGCCTGCCTGTTCTTCTGGAAGCAGCTCGCGGGCAAGGACGGCGCGGCGATCTGCCAGTGACGCCTGGACATCCGGCCCCGCCTGGTGGCTATATTCAACGACGATGGAGATCACCGACCGCAGGCTCCCCTGGGACGAGTACTTCATGACCATCGCCCACGTGGTGGCGGCGCGCTCGACCTGCGACCGCAAGCACGTCGGCGCGGTGATCGTCCGCGACCGGACGATCCTCTCCACGGGCTACAACGGCTCGATCCGCGGCATGCCCCACTGCGACGACGAGGGCCACATGATGGAGGCGGGCCACTGCGTGGCCACGATCCACGCCGAGGCCAACGCGATCATCCAGGCCGCCCGCAACGGCGTACGCATCGAGGGCGCCTCGATCTACATCACCGCCTCGCCCTGCTGGAGCTGCTTCAAGATGATCGCCAACGCGGGGATCGCGGAGATCTACTACAACGAGTTCTACCGCGACGAGCGCATCTTCCAGGTCGCCCAGCGCCTGGGGATCCGCCTGATCCAGGTCGAGCTCGACCGGGAGTGACCGGTGCTCTAGCAGAACACGAGCACGGTCTTGTTGGCGACGGAGACGCGGGCCGTCTCGTACAGCGCGAGCCAGACCAGGCGCTCGATGCCGAACCGCGCGGCCTCGTGTTCCTCGGCGGCGAGGGCGGCCACCGCTTCGTCGGTCAGGTTTCCGCCCTGCAGCTCGATGCCGATGGAGGGCGCCACCTCGACCAGCTCCCGGAGCAGACACACGCTCGAGCCGAGCATACCCCCCGCGAGGCCACGCTCGTCGACGTCGAAGATCACGTCGAGCTCGGTGGGCAGGTAGAAGCCCTCGCAGTCCGAGTGGCAGAGCAGGTGCGAGTCCAGCATGGACGACGCGTCCTCCACGGCGGGATCCGCGGCCGGGTCCTCGCCGGCGCGCACCGGCTCGAGCGGCCGGTCGGGGTACTCCCGGGTCCGGGCGTAGGCCCGCCGCAGGTAGTGCAGGAACGAGTAGGGGAAGCTGCCGCAGTGGGCCCGGGCCTTCACCGCGCCGAAGGTCTCCGGCTCGGCGTGCGGCGGCAGCCCCTGGGCCGCGAGCAGCTCGTTCACGAGCTCCATCTGCCCCCTGAACCACTCCGCGCCCTCGGGGTCGTTGGCCAGCATGTCCGCGAGGAAGTTGGTCGACAGTGCGAGTCCCATCCTGTCTCTCCCGTGTTCGATCGATCCAGCACGCATTCGCCGCTCCGGTCAAGGACACAGGGCGTGGTATCCTGAGGGCGTTGGGAGCGTCCCGCGCCATCGGCCTGTGGCTGGCCTTGCCCCTCCTCGCTGGCTGTCACCTGGTCAGCCCGCTCGCGCCGGGGCCGGCGGACGCCGGCAGGTCGGACACCGTCGCACGGGATGCCGTCGCAGAGGTCGCCCGCGACGGGGCGGGGCCCGAAGGGCCGGTGCAGGACGCGCGGGTGGCCGACGGTCAGGGCTGGATCCAGGTCTACAAGCTCCAGCCCGGCGCCTGCCCATCCGGCTGGACCTACGACCCGGAGCCCGGCGGCTGCATGAACGGTGATTCGCTCGACTGCGGCTGGAAGGGCAACAGCCTGGGGCTCATCGTCCAGCCTCCCGTGCCCTACAGAGAGGTGCGGGGGCACGTCCAGGGGGCGCAGTACCACTCCACCGACGCCTTCGCTGCCGACCTGGGCAACACCGTCGACGATCCCTACGTGGATGGCGTCTCCATCACCCACGGCGACCCGCGCCAGCACCTCTGGACCTTCGCCTCCGGTCTCTACAAGCACGAGGACTCTCCGGGCTCCTGTCCGGGGTGTGTGCTCTACGCCGAGCAGCCGCCAGCCTTCGTCGGCGCGAGCTGGACCTGTGACAGCGGGAACCCCGACAAGAGCTATGACCCGGTCTGGTACAAGGACCCGCTGTGGGACAGCGACAGCGCCGGCCCGGGCTGCGCGCCGCCGGCCGAGCCGGGCTGGTTTCAGGTCACCCTGGACGATTCGACCAGCGACTTCATCGAGGTCCGCCTGCTCTTCGATGGCTGCGACGAGAACATCGCGGTCACCGAGCTCGAGCTCTACGTGCGCTGAGCTTCCCGGGCGGTCACATCGTGAAGCGGGCGATGAAGGAGTCGGTCGTGAGCCCCTGGTCGAGCCAGCCGCCGACGAGGAGCCGGCCCTGGTCGTCCAGCAGGGCGTGTCGCGTGTGGTCGTCACGACCGGCGAGGTCGACTGTGACGTACCCACCCGATCCGAGCGTGGTGTCCGGCGTCCCGTCGGGGAGCAGCCGGAGAATGACCAGGTCGTGCCCGCTCGAGAGCTGCGCGTCCCCAACGACGAGGATCCGGCCCTTGGCGTCGAGGAGCACGCTGAAGGCCCAGGCGTCCTCGCCCACCGGCACCAGCACGGTCCCGCCGCTGCCGAAGCCCGGGTCCAGCGTGCCGTCGCCGAGCAGCCGGAGGACGAAGATCGCGCCGGTCGCGCCCTCGATGCGACGCCCGGCGACGACGACCCGACCCACGCTGTCCAGGGCGAGGCCCTCGGCGAGCTCGTCTCCGCCGAGGTCGACGAGCACCTCTCCGGCGTCGCCGAAGCCGGGATCGGGCTCACCGCTGGCGGTGAAGCAAGCGATTCCGACGTCGTTCTTGCGGGTCGTCCCCTGCCAGGAACGGCCGATGGCGAGTGGCCGGTCGCCCGCGGCGAGGGCGACGTTCCAGGCGCTGGAGCCGCCCTGGAACGCCCCGGCGATGCCGTTGAGGCCGAAGGAGGGGTCGAGGGCGCCGCCCGGCGTGACGCGGCCCACCACGAACGTCCCGTTCCCGCTGCCCGAGAACACCAGCCGGCCCTGCTGGTCCAGGGCAAGACCCTGCATGTTGTCCTCACCCGTGCTGACCTGCACGGCTAGCTTGCCGTCCCCGGAAAAGGAGGGGTCGAGGGCGCCGCTCGGGAGCAGGCGGGTCAGGGCGACGGCCGGGTCGCTGGCGACGGCGGTCTGTCCCCCGGCGACGATCCGCCCCGCGGCGTCGATGACCAGCTCGTTCTGAACGTCGTGGTCCCCGTTCAGGTCGAGCACGAGCACGCCCCCTGCGAAGCTCGTGTCCAGGGTGCCTTCGGGGGTGTAGCGGGCGAGGTAGACGTCGTTGCCGGGGTTCGTCGAGCTGGTCTGTCCTCCGACGACGATCCGCCCCTGGTCGTCCAGCGCCAGGCTCTTGGCCTGATCGGCGACGGTGCCGCTCACCGGGACCACGACGAAGCCCTTGCCGCCGAAGCTCGGGTCGAGCGTCCCGGGCGGGGGCGTGACCGCGTCGGTCCGGGCGCCCACGTCGGTGAGCTGCGCGTCCAGTCCGCCATCGGCGGTGAGGTCACGGGAGGGCTCGAAGCCCGCGCGGACGCACCCGGCGATGAGCAGCAGCGCGGCTACGAGGAAGCGACGCACGCCACCAGGGTACCACGGAGCCACATTATCTTGGACGGGCCCGGGAGTGGGGCTACGATTCTCTCTCCAACAAGACGCAGGGGTGCGTGATGACGAAGACACTGCTGGCGAGCGCCGCCGTCGCGCTCTGCATCCTCGCGCCGGGCAGCGCCCGGGCGCAGTTCAACCAGTACTGGCTCCCCGTGGAGCAGGGGCGGCTGGACAGCCACGTGGAGCTGCAGATGCAGTACTCCCGCCTCGAGGCCGCTAACGAGGACCTGAACGTCGTGATCCTCGGCGTCGAGGCCCAGTACGCCATCAAGGACCGCTTCGAGGTCGGGCTCAACGTCCCGGCGCTGGTCAAGAGCTACGCCACAGGCGTTGGCTTCTCGGAGTCCGACGCGGCCTTCGGCAACATCATGCTCAACCTCAAGGCGCGCCTGTTCAGCATCGGCGAGGTGCTCAGCCTGGCGGCCTACACCAACGTCATGCTGCCGACTCACTCGGAGGCTGACAGCCGCAAGTACACCATGCTCGTCCCCGGCGTCGCGGCGACGGGCAAGCTGCTCGGCGTGCTGGTCGGCGGCGGCCTGGGTCTGGTCTGGTTCGCGATCGGCGACGACATGCCCGACTCGGCGCTGATCACGGCGGATGTCTACGGCGGCTACTCCCTGTTCGGGATCCTGACCTTCAAGCTCGCCCTGCAGTACGCGAACTCGTTCAAGCCGGACAGCGACACCTGGGGCCTGGGCATCACGCCAGGGCTCGAGGTGGACCTGCTCGACATCGTCCGCGTCGGGGCGGCGGTGCGCATCGCCACCAACGACGAGGCCCTCGTCCTCTACGGCGGCCGGGCCGCGCTGCTGGTCCACGGCGGCATCAGCTTCTAGCGAAACTGCACCCACAAACGGGCCTCGCCGACGGTGCTGGGAGGAGTTACTCACCTCCTGGGTGAAGAACGGGCCTCGCCGACGGTGCTGGGAGGAGTTTTTCACCTCCCGGGTGAAGAACGGGCCTCGCCGACGGTGCTGGGAGGAGTTACTCACCTCCCGGGTGAGGAACGGGCCTCGCCGACGGTGCTGGGAGGAGTTTGTCACCTCCCGGGTGAGGAACGG
>Ga0316576_10001364_pt1 | contig 13018 bp, 9 predicted proteins | sample S0NA_FD_203075 | JGI IMG/M metagenome (GOLD analysis project Ga0316576, IMG submission 203075) | Rhizosphere microbial communities from salt marsh grasses in Alabama, United States - S0-2_050615r3r5 | ecosystem: Host-associated > Plants > Roots > Rhizosphere | place: USA: Alabama | collected... | reverse complement strand
ATATTCCGTTACTTGTGGGCTATTTTATCGACCTCTTCAACAAAAAACTGCGGAAAAATATCGAAGGGCTTTCATCCGAAGCCATGCCCCTTTTAATGGAGCACCCCTGGCCGGGAAACGTGCGGGAACTGGAAAATGTGATAGAGCGGGCAGCCCTGCTGGCAAAAGGGAGCTGGATCACTCCCCATGACCTTCCTTCCGGGCTCACCCAGCCACGGGAAGTCCCCTCAGGTTTCGCTCCCGAGGACGGGCTTTCCATCAAAAAGGCATCCAAAAAACTGGAACAACACCTGATTCAAAAGGCGCTGAAAATAACCAATGGGAACCGGACTCAGGCCGCCAAAATACTTGAAATCAGCAGGCCCATCCTCATCGCCAAAATCAAGCAGTATGGGCTGGGGAATCAGCCCTGACCGTCAGCGAGTTCCAGCCCCAACTGAAGCGCTTTCCGGTTCATCGCCATAAAATCAGGAGGGATCCTCTTTTCCAGAACTTTCTCGAGCGTTTCCACCTTCACCAGGTGGCTCAATCCCAGCAGCGCCCCCAGCATGCATATATTAAAGACGATGGGTTTCCCGATCTCTTCCATCACCGCCTGGTACATTCCTAGTTCGATCTGCTGCGCATCTACCTTCCGCTCAAGTCTCACGTAGTTGCTGTCCGTGAGAAGAAGCCCTCCCGGACGGATAATGCCGGCAAACTTACCATAGGCCTCCTGAGTCAGACACACCAGGTAGTTGGGGTGGGTTACCTTCGGATAACGAATCGGGTCCTTTGAAAGAATCACATCCGCCCTGGTGGCCCCCCCGCGCGCCTCCGGGCCGTATGCCTGTGTCTGCACCGCATTGAGGCCCTCATAGATAGCGGCGGCCTCCGCCAGGATAATGGAGGCTGTTATCACCCCCTGTCCTCCGGAACCGGTAAAGACTATCCGTTTCTTCATCATAACCGATCACTTCTCCCCGCTCTCGCTCGTTCTCCTGCAGTTGTAAACGAGGTTGCGATATTCACCGGAGTATTCCGGGCGTTTCTCCTCCACAAAGATGCCCCGCTGGACGATACCAGGCGTCTCGGCTGCTTTCTTCGACCCTACCGGTGCGGTTCCCGCGCGGTAGCCTTGAAGCATATCCACGGCGCTCCCGAGTTTGTTTTTCCGGCCATAGTAGGTGGGACACTGGCTCATGACCTCTATCACCGAAAAACCCTGATGCTGGATACCCTTGGCAATGAACGCGGCGATCTCCTGCACGTGATAGGTCGTTGTTCTGGCCACAAAGGAAGCGCCCGCCGCCTTTGCCAGCTCAACAATGTCAAATGCATGATCGATATTTCCCAGAGGGGCGGTGGTACCCTTTTCTCCAAACGGTGTCATCGGAGAAAACTGCCCGCCGGTCATTCCATAAATACTGTTGTTCATGATGATGGCGGTCAGATCCAGGTTCCTTCGGGCGGCGTGGATAAGATGGTTCCCGCCTATGGCGAGGGCATCTCCATCGCCCATGGGCACAATCACTCTCAAATCAGGTCTTCCCATCTTCACCCCGGTGGCAAACGCGATGGCTCGTCCATGAATCGTATGCATGGTATGAAAATCAAGATACCCCGACATCCGGGAAGAACAGCCGATACCCGAAACCATGACAATCTCATTTTTCTTGAGGCCCAGCCGTTCGACCGCCCTGATTATGCCTGACATGACGGTCCCGTGTCCGCACCCCGCGCACCAGATATGCGGGAAAAACCGCTGTCGAATGTAGTCCCGTACCATCTTTGCTAAACTCCCCTGCCCTCGATCACGTTCAGTGTCTGCATAATATCCCGGGGTGATATGAACGTCCCGTCAAACCGGTTCGACAGATAAACCTTTTCCGGGTTTGCAACGGTCTTCACTACTTCCTGGTATATCTGCCCCCTGTTCATTTCCACAACGAGTACATGGCGTCTTCCCTCGCACTTCTTCCGGACGGTCCTTCGGGGAAAAGGCCAGAGGCTCTGGAGTTCCAGAAGCCCTATTTTTTCCCCGCGCTTTCTTCGCTCTTCCACCAGATGCAGTGCACTTCTGGCGGGGCTTCCATACGCGATCAACAGGTTTTCAGCATCAACAAGATAATATTCCTTGTAGTGGGCCATTGCATCAGCCCGGTTTTCCAGCTTGTCAACCAGGTGATGGAGAAGATCATAGGCCACCTTCGAGTCGGTGGAGGGAAAGCCCCACATGTCGTGGACCAGCCCGGTCACGTTGTAACGGTGCCTGCCCCCGAAATCGCTCATGGGAAGCCGACCGTCTTCCCGGGTAAGGTAGGGATGATAGTTCGTGCCCTTTGGTACGGATGTTCTCAGTCTTTCTACAACCTCCAGTTCACCGGGAGGCGGAATCGTGACTTTTTCGCGCATGTGGGCCAGGACCTCGTCAAACAGCAGCACAACGGGGGTCCGGTAGGTCTCAGCCAGATTAAAGCCCTGGACCGTCATTTCAAATGCCTCCTGGAGGGTGGACGCGGTGAGCGCAATGATGGAATGATCCCCGTGGGTACCCCACCGGGCCTGCATCACGTCTCCCTGGGCAATGGAGGTGGGGAGGCCCGTGCTCGGCCCTCCCCGCTGCATATTCACCACCACCGACGGGACCTCTGCCATCACGGCATAGCCGATGGCCTCCTGCATGAGGGAAAACCCCGGTCCGCTGGTGGCCGTCATGACCTTCAATCCGGTCAGGGAAGCCCCGATAATGGCACACATGGATGAAATTTCATCTTCCATCTGCACAAAGGTGGCTCCCTGTTTGGGGAGTCTCTCAGCCAGGATCTCGGCAACTTCCGTGGAGGGGGTAATGGGATACCCCGCATAGAATCCCAGGCCCGCGTAGAGGGCACCCAGAGCAACCGCTTCGTTGCCCTGAATAAATCGTATGTCTTCTTCCACAGAGCTCCCTCCTAGACGAGTTCGATGGCCAGATCGGGGCAACGCAGTTCGCACATTCCGCACCGGCTGCATTTTTCAGGATGGGCCCAGCGCGCCTTGCCTTCCTCATCGAAATCGAGTGCCTCTTCCGGGCAGAAGGCAACGCATATTCCGCACCCTTTGCACCATTCCCGGTCGATCGAAACCTTCTTTTCCTTTTTTGCTTTCGCCTGTTGATTCATGTGCCGTCGTCCGTTTTCAGCCCTCCTACACCAGTCCCTGGTCCAGCATGGCATCCACAACCTTTACGAAGCCGGCGATATTTGCGCCCGCCATATAATTTCCCGGCTCACCATACTCGGCAGAAGTATCCATGCAGGTACGATGGATGCTCTTCATGATATTCTGAAGCCGGTAATCCACTTCTTCCCGTGGCCAGTTGAGCCGCATGCTGTTCTGTGCCATTTCGAGCCCGGAGACCGCCACCCCGCCGGCGTTGGAAGCCTTTCCCGGGGCATAGAGGAGCTTCTGCTCCAGAAACAGATCGATCGCCTCGACGGTTGACGGCATATTGGCCCCCTCGCATATGAGGCGTACCCCGTTTTTCACCAGGTTGGCGCCATCCTTTCCGTTTATTTCATTCTGTGTTGCGCAGGGAAACGCACAGTCTGCCCTATGATCCCACAGGGGATTGTGGTCGGCAGTAGCATCGGCTTCCGTATAAACGGCCTCTTTGTACTCCTCCGCGTATTCCTTTATCCGCCCCCGCCTGACATTCTTCAACCGTTTGACAAAGGAGAGTTTTTTCTCGTCGATGCCTTTCTCATCGTAGATATACCCGGAAGAATCGGAAAGGGTCACCACCTTTGCTCCCAACTCAATAAGCTTCTCAGCCGCGTACTGAGCAACATTCCCGGACCCGGAGACCAGGCAGGTTTTCCCCTCCAGGCTCTCGTCCTTTACGGCAAGCATCTCCGCGGCAAAATAGACGCATCCATATCCGGTCGCCTCGGGTCGAATGAGGCTCCCTCCCCATGCAAGGCTCTTTCCCGTAAGCACTCCGGTAAACTCGTTCCGAAGTTTCTTGTACATGCCGAACAAATAACCGATTTCTCTGGCACCCACCCCGATATCACCGGCGGGCACATCCGTGTTGGGGCCGATGTGTCGAAACAGTTCCATCATAAAGGATTGACAGAACCGCATGACCTCATCATCGGACTTTCCTTTGGGATCAAAGTCGGATCCGCCTTTTCCTCCCCCCATGGCGAGGGTCGTGAGGGCATTCTTAAAGACCTGCTCAAAGGCCAGAAACTTCAGAATACTCAGGTTTACGGACGGATGAAACCGCAGACCGCCCTTGTAGGGGCCGATGGCGCTGTTCATCTCTATTCTGAATCCCCTGTTGACCTGCACCTGCCCCTGATCATCCATCCAGGGCACCCGAAACAGAATAACCCGTTCCGGCTCGGTGATACGTTCCAGGATGGCCAGTTTGCGGTAGTGCGGATTCCTGTCCAGGACCGGCTGCACCGTTTCGAGAACCTCTTTCACCGCCTGGTGAAACTCTTTTTCGCCCGAATCCCGCGTTTTGATTAGATCCATTATTTCTGCCATGAGTATTCCTCCTTCGCTGGTTTCACTTTTCTGCTTTTTTTAAGCATTTCATCCTCACTAAGAGGACGTCGTTTGTCTTGATTGCACCCGGTCCTATTTCCCGAGCCACCACTGGCAACTGTCGGGATCCAGATCCATCTGATCCAGTGGTCGCTCTTCTCCCCGGACAATGACACACTGAGACTTACTACTATCGATCTTTACAGTCAACGGCTTTTCCGGCTTTACATGCCTCAGAAAAGGGGTTTCTTTCACCACCGGGCGTGAAAGGAGCCACTCCCAGTCAAGGTGGTCTTCGGCCCCTTCCGTGACAGTGATATAATGGACTCCGAGAGAGGTGATATTGAGAAAAAAGTGTGATCCCTGTGACGGATCCGCTTTCAGTTTTTCATTCCTCAGTTCAATGATTGCGCAGACCCCCGATATGTTTTTCCATTGTACCGGGATACCCAGCCACCGGTCGGCCGTTCCCCATCTGCCGGGGCCGATCAGCAGGTAGGGCTTTTCCGCGGCAACCAGGTCGGCATTCAGCTTTGCAACTTCTCCGGCGATCTGAACGGTTGCCTCAGGACTGAACACGTCCGGCTTCACATACACGATATCTTCAATGCCTTCCTTTACACCGGTGCCCAGGGCCTGGTGCGACCGGCAGATCGCCTGATCCAGATCATCCTGCGAAATCTGCACTTTGTATCGCTCCACCTCAAACGCCATTGGTCGTACCTGCAGAAAAAAGAAGTCTCCCCGCCGGTGTCCTTCTGACCGGAGATTCACGGAAAATTCTATCTCCACCGGGCAACCGAGACTCTTTCGGCTTATGCCAAGGAGATCATTGAGCAGCGCCGGTAGAGGAAAAACATCGTGCTTGATAATGGGGGAAAAGGTGAGCACCTTCGGTCCCGGCATGTAGCCGGTGTCCCTGATACGATATTCATCAGGAACGTAGGTACTGGAAATGGCCTTCACCGGCGCCTCCTCTTCAGCGTCGCCAACCTCCCTCCTCTCCAGATTCGAGTTTGTTTCAAAATGAAGTTCCGCCGGGTAGTTCCGGACTCTCAGTGTGTAGAAGAAACGCTGGGCGTTCGCCAGGATATCGTCAACCGTTGAGAACTGCGGCGTCACCTGGGGGTATTTTGGGCAGAAACGGAGGGCCTTTTCTCCTTCCACCACTGTCTTGCCGAAGCCGAGCGCAATACTGGCAACCCCATCCTCGGGGGCCATGGGCTCAACAGGGTAAAAATTAAATGACTGTGCTACCCCTCCGATGGCCGGGTAAAAGAAATCACCCTGCTCCTGGCCCACCAACTGCTGAATGATCACGGCCATGGCCTCTTCCTGGGGCTGGGTCGAAATACTCTTTGTGTAGGACTTGGCCGAATCATAATAGGTTGAAGCATATACCAGCTTGATTGCCTGCGTCAGGTGACGGAGCCTTATGGAAAAGTCGGGATGATTGTTGGGAATCATGTAGGTCTTATAGATTCCCGCATACGGCTGAAAATGCGCATCCTCAAGGAGACTTGAGGAACGGACCGAAAGGGGATGGCGCACCTGATTCAGAAAGGCCGTAAGGTCTTTGATGAGCCACTCGGGCATCTCTCCCTTGAGAAATCCCTCCCGGATTTCTTCATCACCGTATCCTTCCTTGGCGAAGTGCCTCAGGTCGTTCTTGTCTACGAACGATTCAAATCCATCGGTGCAGATGACCAGCGTCTTGGGGATCAGAATGTTTACTCCCGGATACTTGTCATGCAGTTCCGGCTGTTCCTGAAGCAGCGTTGACATGAACGCCAATCCACGCGCCTTTCCCCCCAGTGACCCCTTCCCTATCTTCACAAAATCCATGGAGTCCGGATCATAGGAAAAGTCATTGAAACGGGCCACCACCCCTTTCTGCCGCCACTTGCGAAGGCCATGGATATGGGAAATGAGGTATGTCTTGATTTCTTCGATATCGCTGAACTCGGATGCGTCCACTTCTCGGAATGTTGATGCAAGGCTGAATTCCGACCGTGCCATGATCCATCGGGAAAAATGGTTGTGCTTCGCATGGTACCAGATGCTTTCGTCGGGGACCTGCCCAATTCTTACCTCAAGCTCGTGGAGGTTGCCCGCACGAGCTATCTCCGTTCCGTCCGGCAATCGAAAATGGAAATCACCAAATCCCAGGTGCGTCAGAAAAAACTCGTGCAGTTCATCGAGGAGGTTTGCGCTGTTCTTGTCAATAAACGCGGCGGGGATATTTTGTGCGGCTTCCTTGTTGGTCGATTCGGAACTCATGAGCAGAAGGGGCAAATCAGGAATTTCCCGCCTGATTCGGGAAAGCAGCACGAAACCAGCGTCATTTTTCAGCCTTCCCCCCCGCGGCATGCGTGTATCCGAGATAACTCCAAAAAGGAAGGACTTGTATTTCTCGTACAGGGCCATGGCCTCGTCGTAACTGCGTGCGAGCAAAATCTTGGGTCGCGCCCGCATGAGCAGCAGCCGGTGCTCCTCGTTTAATCCGCCCTGCAGGACCGCCTGGGTCTGCTTGACGATTTCCTTGTAGATCAGCGGCAGAATCGATGAATAGTAGGCGGGCGAGTCTTCGACCAGGATAAGCACGCGCACCATGGCCCGGTGGGTGTCAAAATCCACATTCAAGCTGTCTTCGGCATTCTTCACCAGGGCCAGCAGCAGATCGGAGTTGCCCGACCAGATGAAGATTCTGTCAATGCCGGAACAGTCCCAGCTCTCCGGGAGAGGATAGATGCTTCGAATGCTGTGCGCCAGCAGGATCACCGGGAGCTGTTTATTTCTTTTCTTGATTTCAAGGCTCAGAGAAAAGGCATCCATATCATCCAGATGGGGCATGGTGATTACCATGTCCACCCGCTTCCGCTCCAGGAGCGCCAGGGCCTCGCGAGCAGAAGACGTTCTCGTTACCCGGGGAGGCTGGCTCAGATTCAGCCCACTGTATTCGTTGATAATCTGAGAGGCAAGACTGGTGTCTTCTTCAATAATGAATGCATCGTAAGGGCTTGAAACAAGGAGGATTTCACGCATCTTAACAGCCATCAGCTCGTGAAAGGCCTTGAAATGGGCATAAAATTCGGTGGGGGCATTACCCTGGTGTTCAAACATGGTTCTCCGTGCGCTCCTCCCTACGGATCGTTCTTTTCTTCAACGTGCCGGCTCAATGATAAAAAATAGCATGGGCAATGGTCAGATGCAAACGGAATCCCTCTTTCCCTTCGAGTGGATGACCAACGAATCAGGTGAACCGTGCAATCCGAAGAGGCGTAGCATCCATAAACGGCGTTTTTCCTGTCATGAGCTGGGAAACAAGTTTTCCGGTGGCCGGTGCCAGGGAAATGCCCAGCATCCCGTGACCGCCCGCAACCACAACATTCTCCCGGGATCCAATCCGGTCGATAACGGGAAGACCGTCGGGGCTGCACGGCCGAAGTCCTTCCCATATTTCCACGAGTTCGAGGTTAGCCGGGTCAAGCCCGGGAACGTATGCGGAGACCGCCTTCAAAATCGCCGCCACTTTTCTTCTGTTGATCCGCTGATCAAATCCCACGAGTTCCAGAGTGCCGGCAAAACGCACGGTGTCTTCCATGGGGCTCATTACCACATAGGCCTCCGCAAAGGTGCAGGGCATTTCCGGACAACGTTCCGGCTTCTTGAATGTAATGCTGTACCCTTTCGCAGGTTCAATCATCAAATGGATACCCAATTGCCGGGCAATCTCCCGGCTCCAGGCTCCGCCGGCCAGCACCACCTCCTTGACGGAAATATCCCCCTTCGTGGTATGAACCTTTGTGACCCTTCGCCCCGACGTTTGAAAACCGATGACTTCAACCTGTGTTGCCAGATGGACTCCCTGCCCGGCCTCGTACGCACCAAGTTGTTTTACGAACCGGTCCGGCATCAAATGGGCGTCCCCGTGAGAGAAGATGCCTCCCACCACGCGGGTTTCCAGGCCGCCCATCAGTTTTTCAACGTCCGCTTTCGCAAGCACATCGGCCTCAATGCCGTATGATTGCAACATTTGAAAATTCTTCTTCGCTTTTTCGAGGCCCTCTCCCGTCCTGAACAATTCAAGAAGGCCCTTCTGCTGAAAGCCGAAATCAAGTTCGGCCAGGTGGGCAAGATCTTCGAACAACTGAAGGCTCTTCCGGGTGAGGTGATAGAGCACGGGGATGGATTTCCGGACATGACGCAGATTACAGGCACCTCGGAACTTCCACAGCCAACGGAAAAAGGAAGGGCGCAGACTCGGTTTGATGTAAAAGGGGCTTTCCGGATCCCCAATCCACCGCATACACTGTGAAATGACTCCCGGTGCCGCGAGTGGAACAGAGTAGCTCGGGACAACAAGCCCTGCATTCCCATAAGATGCGCCGGAACAGATATCCCCTTTCTCAACAAGGGTCACCTCTTTCCCGGCTTCCCGGAGATAGTGCGCACAACAGATACCCACCGCACCACCGCCAATGACCAGAACCTCTGTATCCTTTTTCATAGTCCGGTTGTTTCTCCTTACGTTTCAATATTCCTTTCTCTCGGGAATTTCCTTTCGGCTCATAGCAAATTGTGCTATGAATTGCAATCATCATGCGGGGAACAGGTCACCGTCGGTCTTCATCCGCCGAGCGGGAGGTATCGTGAGACCCCCATGACGGGGGCACAGGGAGGAAGCCTTTCCTGGAGTGAATGGTGAGAGGATCCTCCACCAGAGGTGGAGGGTTTCATCAAAAGTCATCTCACTCTGAGCAAGTACCAGCCGGCACATTTCTTCAAGGAGGATATTTTCATGGGAATCCAAACACCTGAATTACATTTCAAGCCCACCATGCAAATCATTAACGAAGATCAAATCAGGGAGATCCATCTGGCCGCACTGGAAGTACTCGAACGGACGGGCATCAAAATGACCCATCCTCGAGGGGTTGAACTGCTGGCAGGGGCCGGAGCCAAGGTGGATGGCGATCGAGTGCGGATACCCGCATGGCTCGTCGAGGATGCCATTCGAAAGGCTCCATCCCGAGTGGTCCTCGGCAAGAGAACCGGTGAGCGAAGCGTTTTTCTTGAAGGAAACAAGTCCTGGTTTGGTCCGAGCCTCGACTGTATCGACTATCTGGACCCCGTTACCGATACGAGAGTGCCCTTTACCAGCGACCATTGCAGGATCACTGCAACTATCGCTGATGCACTGCCGAATTTTCACTGGACCATGACCATCGGCATGGCCTCCGACCAGCCGCCGCAAATTGCTGACCGCGTCATCGCCCGGCAGGCATTGACCTACTGCGAAAAGCCGCTGGTCTTTTGCTGCAACGACGTACAGAGTGAACGGGACATCTATGAAATGGCGCTGCTCATCTGCGGCGGCAAGGAGGCCTTTGAAAAGGCACCCCTCGTTGTCCAATATTCAGAGCCCATTTCTCCCCTGGAATATTATGATCCGGCCGTGGAGAAAATGCTTTTTACCGTGGAACACGGGATTCCCTTGATCAACTTTCCCGCGCCGCAGGCTGGAGGCTCGGCCCCGGCTACCTTCGCCGGAACCGTTGTTCAGGCAAGCGCGGAATCCCTGAGCGGGCTTGTGCTTGCCCAGTTGGCACGGCCGGGTGCTCCTTTCATCTACGGCGCCTTTGCTACCGTCATGGACATGCGCACCTCAGTTTTCTCCTACGGTGCCCCTGAAATGACCCTGATGGTCGGAGCCATGGCACAGATGGCCCAGCATTACCAGCTGCCCTTTTTCGGCACGGCGGGGTGCACCGACGCAAAATTCTGCGACGCCCAGGCCGCTACCGAGACAACCCTGCAATGCCTGACCGCGGCCGCGGTCGGTTCAGGTCTGGTCCACGACTGCAGCAGCTGGATGGATCACGGCTCTCTGGTCTCCCCGGCTTTCATGGTGCTCGTAAATGAGATGCTTCATAATGTGCACCAGCTCATGAACGGCCTTCCCGTTACCCCGGACACTCTGGCTGTCGACGTAATCGACCAGGTGGGACCGGGAGGACACTACCTTCAGAATAAACACACCCTCGGCCACTTCCGCAACGTCAGATACTCCACACTGTTTGATAGAACGCGGCAAAGCCAGTGGGAAAAGGCGGGCGCAAAACGTTTTGAGGATCGCTTACGCGAGGCAACGGAAAAAGCAATGAAGCATGAACCCGCTCCGCTCTCCGCCCAGGTTCAAAAGGAGCTGGACCGAATGCAGGCACTCTGGAAGTGACCTAAACGGCCTTCTCCCTGATGGTGAAGGTCAACACCGCCGCCAGGAGGGCCATCGCTCCAAAAGAGAGGAACACGGCGCCATAGGAGTGAAACAGGTCGATAATCTTTCCCGAAACCGGTGTGGTGACAATCCCGGCCGCGCTGGTGAAGGTGGTGAGAAAGCCCGTCCCCGTGGCCGATAATTTTCGGGAGAGGATGTCGGAAGGATATGCCGCAAGCAATACGTCCGGCATGACGATCAGTACTCCCACCAGGCAGAGCAGGGTGTAGACAAGGGGCAGGGGCATTCCCGTTGAGAGTGCCAGCAGGGAACCGGACAACAGGAACAGCGTCAGTATGATGAGCGGCTTTCTCCTCCCGGCGAAAAGACGGTCCGACAAGAGCCCCGACAACGGTGACGCAACAATGCCGGGAAGCAGGACCATTGCAGAAATGGCGCCGGCCCGGTCGACAGTGAGCCCGTATGATTCTTTCAAGAACGAAGGAATCCACACCAGGCATCCGAACTGAACATAGACAAAGCAGAAATAGACCAGGGCCACGGACCAGAGGACGCGGTTGGTCAGCACCAGCGATAATCTGGACCGGGGATCACCATCGATCTGCTTTTCCAGGGCTGCCTCGTCTTCAAAGGGAGGAAGCCCTTTTTCGTACGGGTGATCCCGCACCACCAGCCAGAAAAACAGGGTGGTCACGGCCATGAGTCCGGGGAGGATCATAAAGACACTTCGCCACCCCAGAAGATCCCCCAGAAAACCGGAAAGCCGCATACCCGCGCTGCTGCCGGCCGTCACGCACGTTATAAAAAGGCCGAGGGCCGTTGCCCTGCGCGAACGGGGGAACCAGTTTACCACAAGCTTGATGGATGACGTCCATCCCATGGCCTGACCCAGACCGTTGACACACTGCCCCAGAGCCAGCAGGGAAAACGACGTTCCCACGCTGAAAAGCAGGTTTCCCACTACGGAAATGATCGCGCCGCAGGTGAGGACTTTCCTTGGTCCAAAACGATCCCCCAGAAAACCGAAGGGGAATTGAAAAACGGCATAGCTGATGAAAAAAAAGGCCATAAGCCACCCGGCCTTCGCATTGGAGATACCCAGATCCGTTTTCAGCAGGGGAATAATCGGCGAAAAACTGAACCGATTCACGTAATACATGCCGAAAAAGATCCAGGTGACCCCGAGGATCACATTGGCCGGTGTCCACAGGCGGCGATGCATCAGGAGAACCTCTTTTCGATTTCCGTCCAAATCATTTCGGGCAGCGCTCCTTTTCCGGTGTCCCGGTAACCTTTTTGTAACTCGCAACTGCTATACTGCCTGGCAAGAACATGGTGGCGGATTCCTACGGGAGATCGGCAGATCCGCCCAAGTGTCTCCGAAAGGGGAAGGTTGGCTCTCGAGCTTGGTCAGATACGATGATCGAGGGTCATCTGGAGCCGGCACCTCCGCCTTTCCCTTACCACCATGTTTCCCATTAGCCAGGAAAGACCTGCACCATCCCTGCCGTGCCGTCAGCGAATTCACCACTCCGACAGGCTTCTAGAAGCCCACATTTCCCGGGGTGCGGGGAAAGGGTATTACATCGCGGATATTGCCCAGGCCGGTGATAAACTGGATGAGCCGTTCAAATCCGAGGCCGAAACCCGCATGGGGAACGGTGCCGAACCGTCGAAGATCGAGATACCACCAGTAGCTCTCCGGATCCATCCCGGCCTCTTTTATTCGATGGAGCAACGTATCGTACTCATCTTCACGCTGGCTACCGCCGATCACCTCTCCGATCTTCGGAACCAGAACATCCATAGCGCGAACCGTCTTTCCATCGTCATTCACTTTCATGTAAAACGGCTTGATCTCCTTGGGGTAATCAACCAGGACCACCGGCTTTTTGAAAACCTTTTCACACAGATACCGCTCGTGCTCGGATTGGAGGTCGCTCCCCCAGGAAACCGGGTATTCGAATTTCACCGGGGCCTTTTCAAGCAGCTTGACCGCTTCCGTGTAGGTAAGTTGTTCAAAATCCTGCTCAAGAAGTCTTTCAAGCGTTTCTATGGCCGTCTTGTCTATGAATCGATTAAAGAACTGCATGTCTTCAGGGCATTTTTCCAGGACGCGGGAGAAGACAAACTTGAGAAGATCCACGGCCAGATCCCTGTTTCCCTGCAGATCGCAAAAAGCCATTTCCGGCTCTACCATCCAGAATTCCGCAAGGTGCCTCGAGGTGTTCGAGTCTTCCGCCCGAAAGGTCGGGCCGA
>Ga0316576_10001363_pt1 | contig 13027 bp, 5 predicted proteins | sample S0NA_FD_203075 | JGI IMG/M metagenome (GOLD analysis project Ga0316576, IMG submission 203075) | Rhizosphere microbial communities from salt marsh grasses in Alabama, United States - S0-2_050615r3r5 | ecosystem: Host-associated > Plants > Roots > Rhizosphere | place: USA: Alabama | collected... | reverse complement strand
TCTGCCCCCGACGGGCGCCCCGCGTGAACAGCCCCTCGGTGCCGCCGTTCGCGGTGATCGCTTGCCCGGGGATCATGACGTTGACGGTGTCGGGCACACCATAGTTGATCAGATTGATGGTGACGGGCTGACCCTCGGTGACGATCAGGGTCGGCCCCGGGTACTGGGGCATCGAGTACCCGGCGCCGGCGGCCCGATTGGCCTGGCTGCCGCGCATCAGGTCACCGAAGCCCCACATGTACATGCTGGAGCCCTCGGGCAGACCGATCTGAAACGGATAGGCGTACAGCCAGAAGGTCTGGCCCTCGATGCCTCGGACCTCGTGATTGGCGTGTGCGCCCTGGAACGGCCAAATGCAGGCCAGGCCGAGAATCACCAGGCTCAGCAGCCGTGTCGGCTTCTTGCTTTGGAATGTCATGGATTGGATCTCCTTACGACGCGGCCTCAATTGACGACGATCTCGGTGATCATGCCGCCGGTGAGCTGAGTGCGGTTGCTCATCTGGTGGAGCTCAGTCGCGTGGATGAAGTAGGTGCCCGGCGTGAGCCCGGCGGTATCGATGATCGCGTCCAGCGACTCGCCGCCGCCGAAGTTCCAGGAACTGACCTCGCGGTAGATGTTCTTGCCGTCGATACCCCGCATCTGCCGCGCGCCGGTGCCGACGATCTTCATCGTCATGCCCTGGGCCTTGATGGTCCAAAAGCGATCCAGGCCGACGTTGGAGAGGCGCAGCAACAAACGGTCGCCGGCGGTGACCTCGATGCGGGAGCCCAGGGTCTGGGTGACGACGTCGGTGGACGGCGGGATGTCCATGTCGCTGTCGCCGCGGATGGTGTCCGGATAGCCGCGTCCGTTGAGCTGGGGATAATCGCCGAGCAGTTCGGCGAAGGGCAGGGGCTGGACGTTGATATGGGCGTCGTGGAAGTCGAAGTCGAAGCTGGACAGCTGCAGCGCGGCCTCGACGTCCCAGGCGGTGGTGCCGTCGTCGTCGTTGTACACGTAGCCCATGGGGGCGCTGGCGTCGCCGCCCTTGCGCTGCGCGATCGGGCAGCCCGGCTGGGTCTCGCATCCGGTGGCGTCCTGTGCCGGATGCACGAACAGGTTCGCGAGCATGCCCATCTCCATGTGCTCGGTCGCCTCGACGTGGCAGTGGTAGAGGAAGGTGCCGGGCTCGACGATGTTGTAGTAATAGGTGAGCGTGTTGCCCATGTTGATGGCGATGGACGTCTCCGGCACCCCGTCGAAGACCGAGGCTGCATTCGGGAAGCCGTGGAAGTGCACCGTGTGCGGATCGAACAGGTCCGGACGCATCACGGTGCCGACGTTGGTCAGGGCCAGGTAGAACTGGTCGCCTTCGTCCAGCTCGATGGTCGGACCCGGCCATTCGGAGCTCAGGATGCCGCCGGCGATCGCCTGGGCCGGCGCAACGCCGGTGCGGTCGCCGAAGCCAAAGGTGTACAGCTCCTGGTCGTCGGACATCAGCGCAAAGCTGTCGCCGGCGGTCAGGTGCATGCAGACCATGCCGGGGGGCTGTGTCTCGCCGGCGTCGGTGCAGTCGGCATCGCCATTGTTGTCGCAGGGACACTGCACGTTGACCACGGCGGCGGCGTTGAAGGCGCTCGCGAACAAGGCGGCCGCGATTGCCCGCGACAGGGTGCGCTTGGATCGGGGATCGTTCATTTGGAACCTCGCTTTATCACTCCTCGCTGATCGTGATCCCTCTGCTGCCGGACGCTTGGCGTCTGCAGGTGGATCACCTCGGGGTCGGGGCGGCGGGGACGTCCGTGTCCCTCGCCGTCCTCGGTGCTGCCGAACCGGTTCCTCAGCGTTCGTCGGCGCCGATGTCCGCCCCGCTGGCGGGCCTGGCCTCGGCGTCGATGTCCTCGGCCAGCAGTCCGCTTGCGCCCGATTCCGCACCGCCGATGGCCGCCGAGCCGGCACCGATGTGGTAGTCGATCAGGAAGGGCGCGGGATTGCGGTTGGGATCGACCTGGATCAGCGGACCGAAGGCCACCTGGATGAAGTTGCCGCCCTCGTCGAAGGCCCCGGCCGTCTGGATGGTCGTGAACTCGGGGACGTTCAGCGCATCTCTGGAGCCGTTGAAGTAGCTGTCGACGAAGTCGGCGTCGCCGGCCAAATTGGTTCCGCCACCCGAATAGTTGGCCAGCGTGCTGGCGCTGAGCAGCGAGTAGGTCGGGCTCAGCGTCTCCGCCTGCTCGGTGGTCGCGCTCAGCACGCCGAGGTCCCAGGTGAAGTCGTCCGGCGTCAGGGTCGTGATGTCGCAGTTGGCACCATCCGGCGGGGCGAGGCACGAGCTCGGGAACAGGCCCGTCTCGATGGTCGAGGTGCCCGGATCATCGTAATTGACCCAGTAGAACGACCGGTTGTGCTGGATGATGTTCGACGACAGGGTCGGGTCGGAGAAGATCAGGTTCACCGCTGGGGCGACGTTCTGAAGCAGAATGCTCAAATCGGCGCCGTGGACCCTGGAGACGACTCCCGCGGGCAGCGGGACGCTGGCGTTGGAACTGCCCGGCAGGAAGGCCGCCGCCGCCGTCGACGTGCTGTCGTTGTTGGCGATGGTGTTGTGCCGGATGTCCACCTTGAGCGCGTCCTCGATCGACACGGCACCGGCCAGCCCCGCGATGTTGTTGGCGATGATGTTGTTGTAGACCTGCACGCCGTACCACGGGTCCTCGTCGCCCGGGCTCGCGGCCACATCCTCGCCGTTGACGCTGGCGATGCGGATACCGCTGCCGTCGCCGACGCCCGCCATGTTCCCGCGGATGACGTTGCCGTCGATGGTCACGTTGCCGGTGCCCGGCGTCAGCAGCAGGCCGTCACCATTGGCCTGCAGGGCCGGTTGGCCGCCGACGAAGATGCCGCCGCCGGACTGCGCGCTGGCCTGGGAGAACGACTCGTTGAACGTGATCTGGTTGTGCCGGATTACGCCGCCGTCGGACAGGCCCAGGTGCCCGATGCCGCCGCCGTCGCCGATGGTGAAGTTGCCGCAGATCCAGTTGTCCTCCACGACATAGCCGTCGCTGCCGGTGTAGAGCGAGATGGCGCCGCCGGCACCGCCCTGGCCGCCGTTCTTGACGACCTCGTTGTGGTGGATGCGGATCTGGTCGTTGTCGGCGTCGGTGTAGTAGAGGTTGCCCTCTGTATCCTCGAACTGAAGCGTCGGATGGCCGATGCGGATGCCGCCGCCGTAGAAGCCGGAGTTTCCGACCAGGCGGTTGTTGCCGATGTCCATATAGCCGTTGTAGCCATTGACGACGATGCCTCCGCCCTGGCTGGCGCTCTGGATGGTGAAGCCGTCGATGCGGGCGCCCTGGTTGGCAGGGTCGGCAAAGCTCGAACCGGCGTCCGTATTGCCGGCGACGAAGATGCCGGCCCCTTCCTCGGTCGGAAACAGCGCGGCTCCGAGCGGATTGAAGCCAGGCGCGTTGTTCTGACCGGGCAACAGGTCGATGGCGCCGTCGTCGACCAGGACGGCGACCTTGGCCCGCCATGCGTCGACCTTCTCGGTGGGCACCTGGCGCGCGCTGATGGTCGTCACACGCGGGCCCCAGCCCTGCAGCTTGACCGGCTTCCACATGATGACGAGCTCGTCGTAGACGCCGGGGCCGACCAGCACCATGTCGCCGGGATCGGCGGCGTCGATGGCGGCCTGAATGGATTCGCCGTTGGAGACGTGGTGGACGGTGTAGGTGCCGCCGTCCGGGCGCTCTCCCTGATTCGGGCCGGTGCCGACGGTCAGGGTCACGCCCATCGGGGATTCCACGTTCGGTGCACCCCGGCGGGAGGCGCGGCGCTCGACGACCAACTGATAATCCCCGGGCGACATGTTGGCAGGTACCACGGCGTCGACCCGGTTCGGCGTCCACCGTCCGGAGCGGGCGAGGTAGGTCTCGTTGCCGTCCCTGTCGACCAGCTTGATGCGGCCCGATCGGGTGCCGAAGTCATAGGCGTGGGCGATGGTCCGCGGCGTGTTGCTGGTCCCGTCCCATTGCGGGTTCTCGACCTCGACGACATAGCCCAGGGACGTGATGCGGATGGTGTTCCCAGGCTCCACGAAGGGGCCGCCGTCCGTGGAACTAAGGTTGGTCACCTCGCCGATCATGGGCGTGCGGTTCGGTCGCTCGCACTCCACCGGATACTCGCGCGGGTTCGTATAGGCGGCGATGCCGACCACGGGCGTGTCCAGGTAGGTCGTCGCCCCCGGCATGTACTGGAAGGTGTAGCAGAACTGACTGAACTGCGGGTCGTAGTTCGGATCGATGATGGTCTGCGGCACGTCCGGATTGTTGATCGGGTCGTACGCCGGGTTCGGGATCGGGCCGGAGTCGTTCATGCACGAAGTGAGCATGTTCGGCGACATGCCCGAGGGCTGAGGCAGGTTGGCCGTATAGGTGGACGGAACGACGGCGTTGTAGCGGCCGTACTCGTCCGCGTAGATCCGGGTCACCTCCTCGCCCGCCCAGTCGTAGAAGGCGACCGGCATGAAGGGCGGCGCATACTTCTCGCCGAAGGCCGGCGAGTTCGGGTTGAACTCGTTGGCGAGGTCGTTGAGGATGCCGCCGGTGACGTTCGCGACCGGGGGCACGTCCGTCATCAGGAAGAACTCCGCCGCCGTGTTCTCCGCCGACGACAGTTGCACCGCCTTGAAATCGCACAGCGGACGGGTATCGCCGGCGAAGGGGGCGGCCGCGTCGGTGGGATCGAGGCCGGCGATGAGCTGGTCCAGGTCACCCGAGCCGTCCTTCGTGGACATGCTGAAGTAGGGCGGGACGGTGTGATCGTCGCCGACGCAAGGAGGCAGCGTCGCCGCCGGCTGGATCAGGCCTGCCGTTCCGACCAGGTCGGCCGGGATGTACTCGTCGCCGAAGTCGACGTTCTTGTCCTCTTCCTTGATGATCTCGTAGCCGGGGGGTGGCGCGACCTGGACGATGTACTGGCCCGGGATCAGGCCGAGCTGGAGCAGGTCCGGGTCGTGCTCGACGACGTTGTTGTTCACGTTGTCGTAGTAGGCCTGGATGTCCGCGGCCGGGGCGCTGGCGACCGCCTGCAGGTGGGTCAGGTCGTAGTCGTTGAAGGCATAGCCGCCGTCGAAGACGCCGGGGCGGACCTGGTTGAAGTTGCGCAGGCCGTCGAAGCAGCGGTTGGCATCGACGCCGAGGGCATCGAGCTGGTTGTCGCCGGGGCAGTCGGTGGGCAGGCTGTCGTCCCAGCTGTCGGTGTAGGTCACCTGCACGGCGTCGCCAAGGTCGAAGGTGCCGTTGTCGTTGTGGTCGACGTCCTCGGGGCCCGGGAAGTTGCCGAGCGGGTAGTTGTCCACATCGGCGTAGTCGATCTGACCGTTGTCGTTGATGTCGTCGATGACTTGGTCATCGAAGTCGAAGACGCCGTCACCATCCCAGTCGACATCGCCGGGGCTGTTGGGCCAGGGATCAAAGACGTCCGCGAGCGGCGGCGAGTCGATGTCGCCGTCGGCATAGAGGGCCAGCTGGGTGCGCGGGACCCCTGGCTCCCACAGCTCGGCCACGGCCAGGGCCGGGTCGTTTTCCGCGCGGGTCGTGGCGCTGTAGACGATGCCGGAAATGCCGCCGTTCTCGCCGATGAAGATCTCCTGCGAGTCGGGTACCGAGCCGTCGAAGCAGAACGGGAAAGGAGTGTCGCAGACGCAGTTGATCGGGTCGCAGTCCGACACGATTTCGCTCGTGGCATAGTCCGCCTTGCCGAACAACAGCACGCTGGTCTGCCCGAGGAAGCCCTGGGTGGCCTGGGTCAGGACAGGTCCGGTCTCGGTGCGCCAGTCGGCGTTGCCGTTCTCGGGCTGGGGCTGCGGGTTTAGCTGGCCGAAGCCGGGAAAGCCTTCGCTGTCCGTTTCGACCTCGCCGCCGGCGTCGACGACCACGGTGACACCGGTGGCCTTCTTGGTCGCGAAGCTGACCTCGGCGACCATCCAGTGGAAGAACGGGAAGGCCTCGTCGAAGGGCGCCCAGCCTTCGATATCGGTCGCGAAGTTCTGGTAGACCGTCCCGTCGCGCCAGCGCAGGTTCACGTTCTGGCTGTCCGAGCCGACACCGCTCTCGTCCGCATCCCAGAAGCCGTCCTGATCGTCGTCGGTGAAGACGCCGGTGATCAGGCGCGTGAACCAGTTGAACACGGCCACATCGCCGAAGTCGCAGCTGCCGCCGCCGTTGCAGGTCGTCGCGCCGGGATCGACGCTGAAGTTCAGCGAGCCGATGACGATGTCGAGGTTGGAATCGAAGATCGACATCTGATAGGCGCCCTCGGCGAGGCCGTCGATGCTGAAGCTGCTGTCGCCGTTGCAGGGCTGCGCATAGAGGCCCAGGCCGGGCGCCGCGCCGCCCTCGTTGATGGCGATCCAGCAATCCGGGAAGGGCCGGCCGCTGAAGAACTCGAAGTTCGGCGGCCGCGACATGTGCATGTCGGTGATGGTGCCCGAGATCGTGGCCCCACCGGTGCCGAGGTCATCGAAGGGCTGCACGAAGCCCATGAAGACGTGCGGCCCCGGGAGTCCGAACTCGACGAAGTTGGCCGGCTCGTTGGCCTTGACCCAGGCATCGATGACCTTGGTGCCTTCGATGGTGGTGCTCTGCTGCCAGCCCTGGCCCGACGGCGGCACGACGATGACGCCGTACTTGCCCGGCGCCAGGTTCTTGATGGTCAGGTAGCCGTTCTCGTCGGGCGACAGGGTGCCGTCGCCTTCATCGAGGACGTCGCCGTTGGCGTCGTAGGTGGTGCCGAGCGGATTGCCGAAGGCGTCCCGGATCACCGGGCCGCCCGCGGCGCCGTAGCGGCCGGCGGGCTCTTCCAGCGTGACGTTGAACTGGGTCCAGTCCACATGGCCTGGATCGCCGGCCGGGGGGTTCTCTTCCTCCGGCAGGTCCGGCGCGCCGTTGATCGGGTAGCTGTCCCTGAACAGGAACACGGTGATCTGCGCGGTGGGGATCGGATGCTCCTGCACGACCACGGTCACCGAGGCGCTGCCGCCGTCGAGCTGCACCGGCGCACCGCCAATGCCGTAGCCGTCATAGGGCAGCACCGACAGGAAGTAGCGCGCGGGCGCAGACGGCGTGCCGCCGGGCACGTCGGTGATCGTGGCGCTGTCGCTGTCGCTGTTGCCGCGAAGGCCCTCGCCCGTGCCCTCGGCCCGGGCGATCGGGTGGTAGCTGCGATGGAAGCTGAGCGCCAGAAGGTCGTCGGGCTCGGTCGCGGGATTGTTCGGATCGACCGCGAAGGTCTGGTCTTCCTGCAACAGGTACCGGAAGCCCTGCACCGGGTCGCCGTTGCCGTCGACCACGTTCACGGTGACATTCGCGGCCAGCGCCGGCGTGGCGGCGAGCGCGGTTGCGGCTATGAGGGTGGCCGTCGCGAGCTGAAGCGTACGAATCGTGCGTCGTAACGATTCCATAGTTGACTCCGCTGGTAGGTTAAGGGCTCAGGGGCGAATGTCCTGAGAACGTTGCGGACGCTCGGGCGTCTCTTGTTGGCTGGCGTGCCGGCGCTCGGCCGGCGTCACGGGTCCTCGGCGGGCGCGCGCATGCAGGGCTGCCCGGAGGGCCAGGGAGGTTGACGGCGGTGACTCGATTCGGTGAGGCGCAGGGGAACCGCGCGGCCGCTCTCAGCGGCGAGGCGGGCAGACGGAATCCCGGGTCGAGGGGGCGCTCCAAGCGGCGGAGTGACGTACCCGACGGATCGACGAGTCCGACTCCGTAGTCGGAGACGTTTCATCGCGGTGGGCCTCTGTGCGTCGAAGTTGTTGTTTAGGCCGCCGGGTCAATGGCGACCATCATTGGGGCGACGTTATACCGCTGCTCTTTCGGAAGGGAAAGCTGGGGAAAACCCGTATCCTCGAAAAAGTTCCCGCGTTTTGCGAGAAAGTTCACATAATCGATAAGTAACTGTGATTGAAGTAAAAAATAGGTCGAAGGTCCGGTTCGGGCGGCTGTTCTTGCCCTGATCTCGTCGCTGTGCGGTGTTGCCACGGCCAGGAGGGGCGGCTACGATCGGGTCGGAATTCGATGGACACAGAGAATTCGCATTGCCGTGCTGACATGAACGTAAATGCTAGGACGACCCAGCTTCCCAATGCCAAACCGCGCTTGACCAACCAAAGGGGCTCTGCACCATGAGACAGCTGCGATCGGTGACACTCGCGACGATTCTCCTGACCGGGACCGGGCTCGGCAGCCTGGCCCACGCGGGGCACGTCGACCTCTACGGGATCGATCAATTCGATAGCACGACGCTGTACCAGATCAGCAAGACGGACGGCAGCGAGATCAACAGCATAACGATCACCGGCATCCCCGGGCTCGCTGCCGGCGCCGAGGGCCTCACCCTGGGCCCGTCGGGCACCACGGCCTATGCGATCGTCAAGGACGACACCGACTTCAACCTGGCCACGATCGACTACACCACCGGCGTGGGCTCGGTCTTGGGCGGCATGGGGGACGAGTACTTCAGTCTGGCCCTCGACGGTAGCGGTAGCCTGTATACAATTGCCGGACTGAACGCGAGCAACCCGTACGAGCTGAGCCTGGTGGACACCGCCACTGGAGCGACGTCCTCGAGTGGTTTGAATCTGGACCGCGGCAGCGTCGGCGGCTGGACCGACCTCGGCAGTGAGTTCGAGCTGGCGTACAACCGCAACGACGGCCACCTGTATTACCTCCACGACGTCGAGAATGATAATTCGGGGGACTTTGCACTGGTCATGGACACGATCGATCTGTCCGGCACGTCGCCGGCCTTCACGATGAACCGCATTTTTCTCAGCGGCTACGGCGGCGGGGTGCCGGACGGCGTTTCCTCGGCCTTCACCTATGACTGGCAGGCGGATCGGTTCTACCTGGCCGACGAGCTCGGCGGCTTCTACCGGATCGCTTTGGACGGCACCCTGACCCAGGGCGCGTTCTCAAGCTGGCCGGGACTAAACAACGCCGGCGCCCTGGCCGCAGTCCCCCTTCCATCCAGCCTCTTCCTCCTCGTCCCCGGTCTGGTGCTGCTCCGCCGTCGCGGACGACTCTGACCTAATCCTGGCCGCGCCACCACTGCCGGCCGGGGCCGCCGCCGCGGCGGTCCCTGGCCGGGCGCGGTATTGCGCGGCGATTCGGCGCGCACCTGAATGCCGGTTTCCCGCCACCATGGGAGTGCCGTCACGTCGCCATGCACGTGCTGATCACCGAAGACGACCGCCTGCTGGGGGGCGGCCTGAAGGTCGGCCTCGAGCAGGAAGGCTGCTCGGCGGTCTGGATGCGTGATGCGCAGTCCGCAGCGCTGGCGCTGCGCTCGGAGCACTTCGACGTCCTGATCCTCGACCTCGGTCTGCCGGACCGCGATGGCCTGGCGCTGCTGCGCGAGCTCAGGCGCGACGGCTTCGAGGTGCCGGTGCTGATCCTCACCGCCCGCGACGGCCTCGATGAGCGCGTGGCGGGGCTCGACGCGGGCGCCGACGATTATCTGGTCAAGCCCTTCGACCTGCCGGAGCTGGCCGCGAGGCTGCGGGCCCTGGTCCGCCGCGGGTCTGCCGGCGGCGCCACGCGGATCCGGGCCGGCAACCTGACCTTGGACGCGGCGCAGCGTGCCGCAGCCGTGGACGGCCGGTCGCTGCTCCTGTCTCCGATGGAGTTCAGCCTGCTCGAGGTCCTGGTCACCCACCGCGACCACGTGGTCAGGCGCCGGCAGTTGGAGAGCATGGCCTATGGATGGGGCAATGATCCGGACAGCAATGTGCTGGAGGTCCACATCCACAACCTGCGCCGGAAGCTCGGCAAAGACCGCATCCGAACGATCCGGGGCGTCGGCTATCAGTTCGTGAGCCAGCCCGAGCGCTGATGTCGATCCGCAACCGGCTGCTGGTGTCGCTGCTCGCGTTGTGGACGATCGTCTGGGCCGCGATCGCGCTGGTCACCGTGGAGCGCTCCCACCACGAGGTCGAGGAGCTGCTGGATGCTCAGCTGGCGCAACTGGCCCACGTGCTGGTGGGGATGGCCCGGGTCGGCGACCTGTCGGTGCTCGGGCCTCAGGGGCAGACCCTCGCTTCCATCGGTCATCCCTACGAGACCAAGATCAGCTTCCAGCTCTGGGACGGCGATCACCTGATGGCGGCCCTCGGTGCCGCGCCGAATGGGCGGCTGGCGGACCGCCCGGGGTTTTCCGACCAAAGCATCGGCAATACGCGGTGGCGGGTCTTCGGGCTGCCCTGCGACGAGCGCGAGCAGGTCCTCTATGCCGCCCAGGACTATTCGATCCGTCAGGAACTGGTCCGCTACCTGACCCTGACCGCGTTGCAGCCCATCCTGTGGTCCTTTCCGTTGGTCGGACTCATGGTCTGGCTCGCGGTGACCGACGGCCTGCGCTCGCTGTCGCGCCTGGCGCGGGACGTGACCGAGCGGTCCGACCGGCGGCTGGAGCCCATCGCCGACGACGAGGTGCCGGCGGAAGTGCGGCCGCTGATCCGGGCGCTGAACACGCTGATGGGCCAGCTGCGGCAGGCGTTGTCGCTGGAGCGGCGGTTTGCGGCCGATGCCTCCCACGAGCTACGGACGCCTCTGGCCATCATCAATACCCACACCCAGATCTCGCGCCGCACGACCGATCCGGCGGTCTTGCGACAGGCCCTCGACAACGTCGCGCAAGGCGTCGAACGCTCGGCGCGGCTGGTCACGCAGTTGCTGGCCCTGTCGCGGCTGGGCTACGAACGTGCGAAACGGGAGACCGACAGCGCCTCGTTGGTGGTCGCCGTCAGTGAAGTCGCCGAGGTCCGTCGTGCAGCGGCTTCGGCCAAGGGTCTGCATCTCGACTGCCGCCTGCCCGGCGACGATGCCTGTGTCGTCGGTGTGCCGTCCTCGATGCTGGAGGTCCTGGTGTCCAATCTCCTGGACAATGCCGTCAAGTACACGCCGGCGGGCGGCAGCGTGGTCGTCGCCGTCCGTCGCCTCGGCGGCAGGGGCGAGCTCATCGTCAGCGATACCGGTCCCGGCATTGCGGTTCAGGAACGCGAGCGGGTCTTCGAACGCTTCTACCGGGGGCCGGACCAGGCCGAGCCGGGCGCGGGCCTCGGCCTGTCCATCGTCAGACGCATCTGCGAGCTGCATGGTGCGACCATCGAGCTGGACGAGGCCGGGATGGGGTCGAGCCGCAGCGAATCGCCCGGCCTCCGTGTCCGCATCCTGTTCGGCGAGCACGCCGGTGCTGCCGACAGGCCCGGTCTCAAAGGCTAGATACGCCACCCCCTACAGGCGGCACGCCGTCCTCTTCCTCGTGACAAGCCTCACAGTTGCGGGCCATCGAAGCCGTAACCCCAGCGGAATTAAGGCAGCCTTAAGCCTGACTGGCTTACTCTGACTCTGGAGGGAATCGATCCGGGTGCGGCCTGTGGCTGGTGTGCGACCGACTCCGCACGGGTCAACCCCGCTCTGGCGCCGGCACCGTGTTCCGGTCCGGCGCACCGTCCACTGCGAGGTAAGCGATGAAGATGAAAATGGCGGCGTGCGGACAGCGCGCCCAACGAAGAACTGGCGCGACGCACGGTGCGCCATCCAGACCTGTGGCGGGTCGTCGATGGCGATTGCCAATCCTGCCGCTTGCATCGGTGCTGCTGCTTGCCGGGACAGGCGGCGTCGCAACCGCCGACGATGACGACCATGAGCGCGATCGCCGCGATCGCCATCACAGCCGTTTGGACATCGATTACGCCAGTTGGGATTCGAGGCGCGAGCGTCTCCAGGTGCGGGGTGATCGCAGCCGCGACACCAGGGTTACCGTCGTCAATGCGGATGACCCGAGCCAAGTGCTGGGCGCAGACGACGATGACGACCGGGACTGGCGGGTCCGCGCGCGCGATCCCTCGCCGGTGCCTTGCAGGGTTCGGGCGATCACGGATCGCGGCGAGGTCAAGGAGGCGCGTGTGCACCACGCACCGGACGACTGCGGAGGCGAGCCGCCGCCCGCTGAAAACGAGGCGCCGACTGCCGATGCCGGCGCCGATCAGTCGCTGCAGCTGGCGAGCGGTGCGGCGACGATGCAGGCGACCCTCGACGGCAGCGGGTCGTCGGACGCCGACGGCGACGTGGTCGCCTGGACCTGGAGCGGCAGCCCGGACCCGGCCGATGTCGAGAGCCCGATCGTCGAGCTGGGCGAAGGCACCCACGTCTTCACGCTGGTGGTCACCGACGACGACGGTGCCGACAGCGCCTCCGACAGCGTGACGATCACCGTCGAGGCGGCCCCGCCGCCGCCGAACGAGCCGCCGACCGCCGATGCGGGCGCCGATCAATCGCTGACGCTCCCGAGCGGCGCGGCGACGATGCAGGTGACCCTCGACGGCAGCGGGTCGTCGGACGCCGACGGCGATGTCGTCGCCTGGGCCTGGAGCGGCAGCCCGGACCCGGCCGATGTCGAGAGCCCGATCGTCGATTTGGGCGAAGGCACCCACGTCTTCACGCTGGTGGTCACCGACGACGATGGTGCCGACAGCGGCTCCGACAGCGTGACCGTCACGGTCTCCGCGCCCGTTCCCGGTGATCCCCATGCCGGCATCAACGCCTACGTGGGGCCCAGGACCTGCGTCACCTGCCACGAGGAAGAGGCGTACCAGATGCACGGCTCCGTGCACTACCAGCAGAGCGGGCCGACCCCCAACGCGACCAACATCCCCGGTCCGGCCGGCGAGCGCTGGCACGGCGCGCCGGGCGAAGGCTTCTCCGGCATCAACACCTACTGCGGCGCCCACGAGACCAGCCCGCGCTTTACCTGCGCCGGCTGCCACGTCGGCAACGGCCGGTTCCCGAAGACGCCGGAGGAGTTCGCCGGTCTCGACGATGCCGGTCAGCTCAAGGAGCTCAGCAACATCGACTGCATGACGTGTCACCAGGAGGTCTACAAGCGCTTCCCCGATCCGAGCGCGCCCTTCGCCGACCTGGAGATCGTCAGTCCCGGCCTCGACGGCAAGCCCGATCCGAGCGCGCCGCCGATCCTGCGCACCGGGCTG
>Ga0316576_10001362_pt1 | contig 13035 bp, 9 predicted proteins | sample S0NA_FD_203075 | JGI IMG/M metagenome (GOLD analysis project Ga0316576, IMG submission 203075) | Rhizosphere microbial communities from salt marsh grasses in Alabama, United States - S0-2_050615r3r5 | ecosystem: Host-associated > Plants > Roots > Rhizosphere | place: USA: Alabama | collected... | reverse complement strand
CTGGGCGGAATCCGTTGCGGTGAGGGATGGAAGGATTACCTTTGTCGGCAGTTCCTCGGCGTTGGAAGAGACCGTCGGACCTGAAACCGAGGTAGTCGACCTGGACGGGAAGATGATGTTGCCGGGGTTTATCGACAGCCATGCGCATGTCTCCTGGACCACCAACGAGGCCGCCAGTCTGGAGATGTTTCACCTGGATTCATTGGAAGCCTATCTCGAGGCCGTCGGAAATTTTGCCGCCGACCATCCGGAGCACGACGTCATCTACGGCGCTGGATGGCACAACAACCTTTTTCCGCCGTCCGGACCCGTCAAGGAGGACCTGGACACCATTGTTCCGGACCGACCGGTTTGTCTGACGTCCGAAGACGGCCATTTTTCCTGGGTAAATTCCAAGACCATTGCCCGGGCGGGGATTACCCGCGAAACCCCCAACCCCGCCGGCGGTGTCATCGAAAGGGATCCCGGGACCGGAGAACCCAGCGGCACCTTTCGTGAGACCGCCAGGGATCTCGTCCAGAACGTACTGCCGCCGTTTACGGTCGATCAACTCAAGGGCAGTATCCGCAATTTCATGCAGGAAGCCGCCAGGGTCGGCATCACGAGCGTGCACGACCCCCTGTTGATTCTGCCTGAGGCCGCCGGCCAGTTGAACGGATTCGGCGCCGTGCGCAACAACATCCAGGCCTACGCGGAGTTGGCGCGTGACGGAGAACTGACCTTGCGGGTCCGGGGAACGGTGCTGACCGACCCCACCCTCGACGCCGGCCAGGTGCGGGCCATCACGTCCGCCTGCAACCGGAATGCCGACCCCCTGTTTCAGGTTGCCGGGATCAAGGTGTTTGTCGACGGGGTGGTGGAAGGCGGAACCGCCTATCTTCTGGAACCCTATGCGCATATGCCGGAGTCCCGCGGCGAGCCCCTGTGGACGCAGGAAGGCCTGAATCTTTTGTTTGAGGAAGCGGATCGCGACAGGCTGCAAATTCATATCCACGCCATCGGAGACGCGGCTATCCGCATGTCTCTGGATGCACTGGAATATGCGCGTAAAAAAAACGGGAGCCTCCATTCCCGGCACCTGATCACACACCTTCAACTTCTGGATCGGGCCGACATTGCCCGCATGGCGGCCCTGAAGGTGATCGGCGTTCCCCAGCCTTTCTGGCATGTCAAGGGAAGCTATTTTTACGACCTGGAAGTCGCCTATCTGGGTGAGGGCCGCGCCCTGAGGGAATACCCCATGAAGAGCCTGTCCGATGCCGGCATTCTTTTAGCCGGCGCCAGCGACTATCCCGTGCAAGTGCCCAGCCCGCCGCTGCTGGGCATCGCCCTGGGGGTGACACGGTGTGAGCCCGGGGAAACCGACCCCGAGGAAATCCTGGGTCCGGAGGAACGCATGAGCGTCGAGGAGATGATCGCCTGCTTCACCATCAACGGTGCCCGTGCCAACTTCATGGAAAACGAGACCGGTTCCATCGAAGTCGGCAAAAAGGCCGATATGGTTGTGCTGGAAAACAACCTGTTCGATATTCCAGCTGGCACCATCCCTGAGACCAGGGTGCTGATGACGGTTTTTGAAGGCCGGACCGTGCACCGCGCTGCCTCGATATAAAGGATGCGCGTTTAGAAAAAATGTATAAGAACCAAAAAAAAGGAGGAATCCATGACCGCATATAAAAACGAGGTTATAAAAGAAGCGACCAGAATTTTGGATTACATTCTCAAGGAGGAATTGGCGGAAGAAGAAAAGGACCGCATCACAGCCGACTCCATCGAGAACTTCAACGAGCACGTCAACCCGGGTTGGCTGGAATACCGCAAGTCCGTTTCCACGGATGCCGCCTTCGTGGAATGGACGGATTCCCAGGAAACCTTTATGGACACCCATGGAAACGAATTTATCGACTGCCTGGGCGGCTTCGGCGTCTATACCGCCGGACACCGCAATCCTGAAATCCTCAAGGCGGTTCAGGCACAGCTCAGCCGCTACGCCCTGCACAGCCAGGAACTTGTCGATCCGTTACGGGGATATCTGGCCAAGCTTGTCGCCATGTGCACACCGGGAGACCTGCAATACGCCTTTTTCTGCAACGGCGGGGCCGAAGCCGTGGAAATGGCCCTGAAACTGGCACGGCTGGCATCCGGCAAGCACTACTACATTTCCACGGTCAACGGTTTCCACGGCAAATCACTGGGGGCCGTCTCCGCCACCGGGAAGGGCACCTACCGGAAACCGTATATGCCCATCATCCAGGGGGTTCAGCATGTGGAATTCGGCAATGCCGATGCGGCTGAAGCGGCCATCAAGAATCTGATTGCCGTCGGGGAAACCGTGGCCGGTATGATCGTCGAGCCGATTCAGGGTGAGGCCGGCATTGTCCTGCCGCCGGAGGGTTATCTTAAACGGCTCCGGGAAATCTGCGACCAGTACGGCGTGTTTCTGATATTCGACGAGATTCAGACCGGTATGGGGCGCACCGGCACCCTGTGGGCCTGTGAGGGCTATGACGTGGTGCCGGACATCATGACCTTCGGCAAGGCCTTCGGGGGTGGGATCATGCCCATTACCGGCATCATAGCCCGCCCGCACCTGTGGACGGATGAGCTCAAGGAAAACCCCTGGATACTGGGGTCGCCCACATTCGGCGGGAACCCCCTGGCCTGTGCCGCAGCTATTGCCGCCATTAAATTTACGGTTGAAAACGACCTTCCCGCACAGATCAAGGAAAAGGGCGACTATTTCATGGAAAAACTTGTCGCTCTGCAGAAAAAGCACGCCATTCTGGTGGATGTCCGCGGCAAGGGCTTTCTGATCGGCCTCGAATACCCGACCCCGGAGATGGGTTGGGCCGTTTCCAAGGGGCTGTTCAAGAGGGGCGTAATGACCGGCGGAACCCTGAACAACGCCAAGGTCAATCGCATCGAACCCCCCGGAATCTTGAGCTACGAAACCATCGATACGATCATCGAAAAACTGGATGAAACCCTGGCTGAGGTGACCGAAGCATTCAAATAATAATTCTTCCATACGAACAATGTCAGGAAGGATGAAATAAGATTGTTTATTCGCTTTTTAACTGTTCATTAATGGTGAAGGATGGAAGAATTATGAAAAAAACAGTGATCGTCATGGGGACCGGTGCACAGGGCGGCACGATCGCCATGCGCTTGAATGAAGAGCCGAACGTGGAAAAAATTATCTGCGCCGACTATGATCTGGATGCGGCCAAGCGTTATGAAAAGATGCTCGACAAGGCGGTCGCCGTCAAGGTCGACGCCAGCAATCCGAAAGAGATCGTGGCGGCCTCGGAGGGCGCAGAACTCATCGTCAACGGTTTGCCCCCGGACTTCAACGCAGCGGTCATGGAGGCCGCTTTGGCCAGGGGCATGCACTATCAGGATATGGCATCCGGTCCCGTGGCCGATATCGATTTTGTAGGCGCCGTAAAGCGTCAGCTGGCCCTGGATGATAAATTCAAGGCGGCCGGTCTGAGCGCCCTGATCAATACAGGGTCGGCGCCCGGACTGGTGAATGTGATCGCCAGAAACGCCGCCGACAAGCTGGACCAACCCGAAACCATCGACATATACATCTATGACGGTATCTGGACGAACAGGTTTATCCCCTTCTGGTGGTCGCCGGAAACGGCCTTCGGCGATATGGCAGCCGAGCCGATAAGATACGAGAACGGCGAATACAAGAAGGTGCCGCCTTTCAACAACCCGGAAATGATCGACTTCAAAGGTTTGGGCCCCCGCAGGATGGTGGATCACGAGCATGAAGAGCCGGTGACCTTCGGTCTGTTTTTCAAAGGGTTGAAAAGGGCCAATTTCAAATATGGCGGACCTGCCTGCAATATGGCGGAATCCTTTTATAAAATGGGCCTCTTGGGGACGGAACCCGTTGAGGTGAACGGCAGCAAAATTGTTCCCCTAGACCTGGTGTGCCGCCTGACGCCACCGGCGCCCTCGGACCCGGACACCATCCGGGAGGCGCTTTCCGAGGGTATGGCTCTGGAAGAGGGTGCCAGCCTGGTGCGTGTCAAGGGCCAGAAAAACGGACAACCGGTCTGTCTGGACAACTATATCAATGCGCCGGGCTTGACGGAAGCATTCGAAAAATATGGCATAACCCATGAATCCTTTGTAACGGGACAGTCGGCATTTCTTTTCACCAAGCTTTTCGTGAACGCCAAAATAGACATTCGGGGGGTGTTTCCGCCGGAAGTGCTTGAGGTGGATGCCAGGGAATATTATCTGAAAGAGGCTGCCGCCTTGGGTATCACCGTGGATGAGATCGTGGAGACCCGGCTTTACTGATGCCGCACCCCTCGGCCGGCTGGCTTTTACCTTGTTATTGGTTATAGGTCCGAAGATCTATTCTCAAGGAAAGATTGACAGTGATCGGGGCCGGTGGTATATTGATTTGGTATAGTTAGTATTAATAAAATAATTTAAGCGGGTTATTGCGAGATACCCGGTTGCTGCGGTTCAAGAAAAAAGATCTGCGGTGGCGGGGGTTCCGCACAGGAGGTTTGAATGTTTGGAATAGGTATGCCCGAACTGATTATCATCCTTGTCATCATTCTCATCATTTTCGGTGCAGGAAAACTGCCGGAGATCGGCGGTGGAATGGGAAAAGCCATAAAGAATTTCAAAAGCGCTACCACTGAAGCCGAGAGAAAAGAAGCAGAAAAAATCGAAGAGGAAAAAAAAGAAGCCTAATCCCCCATTGCCAAAGCTCTATATAGAAGAATATACAAAAACCCTTGCAGGCAAGTCTGTTTGTATTGCCTGCAGGGAAGGCATCCTCAGAGATCATTTCCAAGACATCATAGCGGATATAAAATTTCTAAACCGGCAGGGGGTCCATACGATCCTCTTCCACAACATGCCCAACCGTTTTTCCAACCAGAAGCATTTTCGAGAACTGTCATCCCGGTTGCCGGAAACCAGAATCGTAAAAGTCCTGCCGGATATCGATTTCTATAACTTTGTTCTCGATTTCGAACCGCATGTGCACAAGCTTATCTTCCTGGAAAGAAAATTTCTGATGGACCATCAGGGCGTTAAAATCAACGCCATCAACACCGGCAGATTCATGGAGGCGTTCGGCGGTTATACCGACTTCATTGCCAACGTCAATTTCAGGGACGCATTGGAAAAGATCTGCCGCAAGATAGACAGCGGCCAATGCGAACGTGCGCACATCCTGCCAGCTGGAAAGCATAGTATCAAACACGAACTGTTCACCATCGAGGGATCCGGAACCCTGATCGCCAACAATTTCGAGGAATCTTTCAGCGTTGTCGCTACTCGGCGCGAAGTAGAGATTATATTCGGCATCCTGAACATGTACAAGCACGAGTCGTATCTAAAACCGCGCAGCCTCGAATATATCCAGGAAAAAAGGGATGCATTCTATGTAACCAAGATCGACGGTATCATCGTGGGGTGTGTCGAAAAAAAGGTCATCGATGACGAAACCGTAGAACTGGGGGCTGTCGCCATTTCTACAAAATTCATCAATCAACGGGTGGGTGTATTCACAATCAACGCATTTATAGATAAAATGGCCGTAGAAGGATACCGGTGTTTTATCTCCCTGACCAGCAATCCCCAGCTGGGAAGATTGTACAAACGAATGGGCTTCAGCAGGGGGCTTTTCCCGCGATACGCTGCAAGGCAGGACCAGTCCCCGGGCGTTACCATGTACGTTAAGGAGATTGGATGAAAGTCGTCAACCGGCTGGACAACAGCGAATTGAAACCAGATCAGATTCTTAGTGTTTATACCGGGCAGGCGTTCGGGCTGGCGGATGATAGCGCATATGAAACCGATCGCTTTGAAGCGTCTGTTCCGGACAGGATCATGCCCCGGGAACTGGTTCTGCACGAGCTCAATCTGCTGCAGATCGGGTTTACATTCTGGGTAAAAATCGACACCGCAACAGGGGGTGGGGCAAAGTGGGTTCCCGCCAGAATCGACGCCTGAAGAAACGGGTTGATTAAAAAAAGATGGCGCATTTTACAGTATAGAATGATGCCGATCTGTCATGGGCAACCCATAGCAGACATCCTGTGATCCGCGCCCTACGGTTTCTTTCTCCACCCCTTCCGGCGCATGCACTCTTTAATCATGCGCTGTTCCTCGGTGTGGTTGTGGAAGGAAAAATCCCGGCCGATGTCATCCCCGTAAATATCGGGGTCCTCCCTTATAATGGCCCTGACCTGCCTTTCGCAATCCCTGTGGTCACTGCCCCATTCAGAGCGCGGTTTGGTGGGGTGGTAGGTCGCGGTAGCGCATGCGGTAACCACGACGGCAAGCGCGAAAATGAGTACAGTTATTTTTTTCATAACCCCTCTCCGGTAATACGACGAGGTTTGGAGATTTCCATTTTACCATTTGGTGCCGGTATAATCCACCTTACTCGTGCGAGAATATTTTTTCAAGAATCACTTTGGTAATCATGTAGGTCGGCTTGACCCCTTCCCTTCCCATGGCACCTGCGGCAAGGGTGTTTCCAGTGGCCAGAGGATTGTCGGAGGCATAGTAGGCGTATCTCAATTTGACTTTGTTGGCGATGTTGCCCTTGATGATCGCGGCGCTGATTGCACGTTGATAATGGCCGCCCTCCATTTCCAGCCCGACCGTCTTCCAGTCCGATTGGAAACGCTCCAGAACGTCCCGGTTCTGGAGTGAGGTTCCCAGGACCGTAACCATCGGACCGATGAAGACATTCACATCCTTGCTGAAGTCCGACCGGGTAAGTTCGTTCTCAAAAATGTAGTTGTCGGAGGTGCCTTCGAACACGTGGGCTGTCGCCAGCATGATGTCGCCTTTTTCTCCTGCCAGGATGCCGGCTTTGCCCATGACGGAAATGGATCTGACATTCATATAGCGGGTTGTGTTGTCGTAGGTGAAAGGGCGCAGGATATTTTCCATTATTTCAAATGCCTGGGCTCCAAAGGCATAGTCCATAACTAGAAGAACAGGTTTTTCCCCGGGCAGTTCAGAGGGATCGAAACCCAATTCCGGGTGCCATTCCAGGCCTTCGAGCATCGCTGTGTCTATCAACTGGCAGTCGACGTGAGTGCCGGAATGATCGGTAAGCTCATACAGGCCGTGGGCTTTGCCTTTGTTGACAACCGCCTGCCGCATATCGCGGATGTGGTAGCAAAAATCATACAGAGGCGTTTCTGCCATATCTGATCGATTTTGTGCCTTGAAGGCGGCATATCCGTATAACAAATTGACCACACTGTGCAGGTTGGCACTGATTATGTGCAGCGGGCGGCCCAAAAGGTTGAGACGCTGCATTTGGGTCTTGATGTCTCCGGCCCACTGAATGCCGTATTTCTGGCGGCCGATGATGTTGATCAGCGAGGGGGTCAGGTAAACAACGACGGCATCGTCCAGGGAAGCGTTTTCTTCATCGATGCGTTTGCCCAGCTGGTATATGGTGGAGAAAAGGCCGTTGTTGCTGCTGTGCTCCTTTTTCACTTTTTCCAGGTAGTCGTATGTTTCGCGTGTTTCCTGATAAGGACGTCCGAGGATGAGGCTGAGGTTCCACAGGGCCTGGTCCCGCCGGTTGCCATCCAACGCTTCGATGACCTCCATGGTTTTCTCCAGCGACCGCCACTCGATGGTCTGCACGTTCGTTTCCGTTTTCATGCGGGTGAAAATTTTTTTTGCTTCGCTGTACAAAAAGGTAAGGTGCGTGAGAATGTCGTAGATCTCACTCAGCCCTCTGGAAATGACGATACAGATTTCGTTGGTGCTGACCCGATAGGCTGTCCTCCGCCTTTTGAAGGGTTCGATCCTTTCGGCTTCGGAATTTTCAAAAGGGTCTTCTTCTGTCAGGATGATCCGGTTGCATTCCTCAATGCCTCTGGGCAGCCGGTCCAGCACGTACTCCAGTCCCTTGAGTTCCACGATCCTGGGATCGTTCATCGATCCGTAAATCTCGGGGCTGAGATTTTTCAAACAGGATTCGAGCTCCCGGCCCAGCTTTCCGGACAAGCGGTAGAATCCGCGCAACGCCAAGGCATCGGTGATGGTCTTGAACTCCCTTATAGCGTGCCGAGCCCTCTGGGAATCGGTCAATTCTTCCATGGCGTGTCTCCCTGTATGATCTGCGTTGGAAGGGTCATCTTTTTTCCATCGTTCCTTTTCAGCTTTTCCAAGGGTAGGGTGCGTGTCAACAGGGACATATCCACCTCGCCTTTCTATCTGGCGGCGTGTGAAAGGGCAGCCCACAACAATTCACCCTCATGGTTGCATAAACAACATGGCAACGTGTATATAATGTTGAGGCTTCTTCAAGGCTTTTGCAATGTTGCGGTCAATATAGGTGATCATTCTGATGAAATCAACCACGGGGTTGACCCTGTGGGGTTTATTGCCTATGTTCTCCTCAACCTTAGGATTCCGTATTGAATTTTTCCGGCGCCAAGCCGCCAGCGGTCCATTCGGATGCAAGCAATGAGGCACCGACAATCGACGTGGCGACAGGAAGGGTCAGCCGGGAGTCAACGAAAGGATGCTGTATGCCGGACACACTCTTTTTGCAGTTTTACAACCAGATCAAGGAGTCTTATTACGATCTTTGCAACGGTTATTCCGATACCTATGACCTCTGCCTGAGCAAGGGTGATTTTTACTGGACCCAACACGAAACGGACCGCAGCAAATGGTATGACGATGCCACTTACGTTGACCGGAAGCTGCCCATCGACAAGGGCAGGATATATATCAGCGCGATTTACAGCAATCACCTCTACCAGGCCTATATTTGGGCCAAGGCATATCCTGAGATTGATTTTGTCGTCGGCGGACCGGTGGCTGCCGAGAGAACGATGGTCAAGGGGGAATGGAACCCGGTGTACGTAGCGGTTGACAAGAATGTCGTCCTTCCTGAAAACCTGACGATTACCGGAAAAAGTCTGGAGGACTGGTTCGGGGTACCGAATTTCAGCGGTAAATGGAAATTGGCCCTGCCGGACGATATCTCATCGAACAGTAGGATCTACTTTTCCTATACCCTGGACAACCGCTGCTATTGGAAAAAATGCATCTACTGCAACATTGCCCTGCACGCCGATGAGGTTTTCCGGGAACGAAAGCGCATCGACTGCGAATTCGCCGACGTCGACCACGCAGGCGTGAAGATCGTTCGTTTGAACACAGGCTCGATTACCCCCAAGTTTTTAAGAGAGGTGCTTCCTGTGCTTCCCAACCGTGACGACCTCGACTACCGCATGTTCATTCGGTCGGGAAGCGTGGAAACCCGTGCCCTGGAATATGCACTGAAACAGCTGGACGGCAACATCCCCAATTTGGTGTTGGGGTTCGGTATGGAGTTCCCCTCCAATCGGATGCTGAAGTATGCCGGCAAAGGCTTCACCACAGGCGAGCTGTTGGAATTTTTACACCTGTCCAAGGCGTATGGCCTGAGAATAAACGCCAACTTCATGCTGGGCTGGAACAACCTGGTCGAAGACGATCTGATCGAGTTGGAAGCCTTCATGGCGGCCATGCCGGAAGATGCCGTAACCACGGCCCAGATCCGGTGGCTGCTGGCCCATCCGTTTGCCCAGGTTCACGATACCTACGAGGGGGAGCCCATCTGGATGGGGCCGTTTTATGAAGGTTTCCGGGTGTCGGTCGACGATGGTCAGAAAGCCCTGAACCGTCAGGCCCTGGAGATCGTTAAAAAGTACAGCCGGGTAAAAAATTTCGAGGTGCAGGGTCTGGTTTCCATCCGGGAGTACATGCAATAATGCAAATTTCAAGGTCGAGGTAGATGCATCCCGTTCTGCGGGCAGCGGAGAATTACAATAAAAAGAAGACCCTGGCGTACAAGTTGAGGCCGATGTAGCTGAAAATAACGTTGCCACGCAGGTCGTTTTCCGGAAAAAGAAGATCGTCGTTTATTTGCGGTTGATTTCGAAGGCGGATCTGATTCCGATTATAATGTAGGTGTATTGTTCGACCTGTGTCAAACACTCCGCTCTTTTTTTTGAGCGACGTCGGCCAGGTGGCGTTTTTGGGCGGGGAGAATGGCCTTGCGCATCCGCAGCGATTTAGGGGTAACTTCCACCAGCTCGTCTTCACGAATGAAACTGATGGCCTGCTCCAGGGTAACCGGTCTGATGGGTGACAAAATGACGTTTTCATCCTTGCCCGCGGCGCGCATGTTGGTCAGTTTCTTTTCCTTGCAGGGATTCACGTTGATGTCCTGGCCGCGGTTGTGCTCTCCGATGATCATGCCCTCGTAGGTTGGGTTGCCGGGCTCCACAAAGAGCCTGCCGCGGGGTTCCAGATTGAACAGGGCATACGGCACGGCATGGCCCTGGCGGTCCGCAACGATGGAGCCGGTAAATCGGCTGGGGCATTCGCCCCTGTGGTCGCCGTAGCCGTCGAACAGTGCGTTCATGATGCCCGTACCGCGCGTGTCCGTCAGGAATTCGTCCCGGTAGCCGATCAGCGCCCTGGCCGGTACGGAAAATTCGATCAGCACGCGGCCGTTGCCGTTGTTGGTCAGGTTGGTCATCTTGCCCTTGCGCAGGGAAAGCTTTTCCGTCACGACGCCGAGGAACTGTTCTTCGCAGTCGACGAATAGTTTTTCCAAAGGTTCCAGCTTGCGTCCGTTTTCATATTTGAAAATGACTTCCGGGCGGCCCACACAAAATTCGTAACCTTCGCGCCGCATGGTTTCGATGAGGATGGCCAACTGAAATTCCCCCCGGCCCTTGACCAGGAGGCTGTCTCTGTCCCCGCCCGCTTCCACCTGGACGGCGACATTCAGAAGCGACTCCTTGTGCAGGCGTTTTCTAAGGCGACTGGACTGGACATATTTTCCCTCTCTACCGCCAAAGGGGGAGTTGTTGATGGTGAACTTCATGGACACCGTGGGTTCGTCCACACTGATCCGGGGGAGCGCTTCGGGTCGTTCACGGTTGCAAATGGTGTCTCCTATGGTGACATTTTCGATGCCTGCGAGCACGACGATATCGCCCGGCTGCACCTCCTCGATGTCCACCAGGCTCATGCCGTTGTATACCTGGAGCTTCGACACCTTCAACGGGGTTACCAGGTCCTTTTCGCCGATGCACACGAGGCTGTCACGGGAACGCGCCTTGCCGTTGAAGACTTTTCCGACAGCCAGACGCCCCACGTAGTCGGAATATCCCAGATCGGATACCCGCATCTGGAAGGGGGCCCCGGGATCGTAGGTCGGTCCCGGTATTTCTTCAATAATGGTGTCGAAGAGCGGGTGGAGATTTTTTCCGCCTTCGATGGGGTCTCGCATGGCGATGCCATCCCGTCCCACCGCGTAAAGCAGGGGAAAGTCGATCTGTTCGTCGGCAGCGTCCAGGTCGATAAGCAGATCGTATATTTCGTCCAGGACTTCTGACGGCCGTGCGTCCTGCCGGTCGATCTTGTTGACGACCACGATAATCTTAAGCCCGGCCTCCAGGGCCTTTTTCAGCACGAAACGCGTCTGGGGAAGGGGTCCCTCGGAGGCGTCCACCAGCAGAATGGCGCCATCCGCCATGGAAAGGGCCCGCTCGACTTCTCCGCCGAAATCGGCATGCCCGGGTGTGTCGATAATGTTGATGCGCACCCCGTTCCAGAAGACGGAGCAATTTTTAGCCGCGATGGTAATACCGCGTTCCCGTTCCAGGTCGAGGGTATCCATGAGCCGTTCTTCCAGGTCCTGGTTTTCCCTGAACATACCACTCTGGCGGAACATGGCATCCACCAGCGTGGTTTTGCCGTGGTCGACGTGGGCGATGATGGCTATATTGCGGAGTCCATTATTTGTAGATCTACTTGGAGTCATTATTCAACCGTGAGGATGTTTCCTTTAACAAGAGGTTTTTGCATGTATTATCTTGTGATGTGCACTCATACACCTTTTGCGACAGTTCGATGAAGGCTTCCAGCAATTCCTCCCTGGTCAAGGTGTCGATGGGTCTTCCATGATAACCGATATCCGCACTGGTTAGTTTTCGCATATTCTTATTCTGCATTATTTTATACTGTTTATTCCATGTTGATGTTTATCTGAGCCGTATGAACCGCATCGTTGTGCAACCGAATTTATCCTCAGGCGCGTTTTTGAAACGGTGAGGTTAAGTTAAGCACGACCGCGGCGAGGTCAAATCGGAACAGCCCCAGACATCAAGACCTGAACCAATGGCTCAGGCCTTTGCTTTGACTCCTGACAGGGGGGGTTAGGCGTTGATTGTTGTCTCCCGTTCTTACACTTGCGCAGAAATCAAGTCCCCATGTTCCAGGAGGCCAGGTATTTTTTCTGCTCCGGCGTGAGGCGGTCGATTTTAGTGCCCACGGCGGCCAGTTTTTCATTGGCGATGGCGGTATCTATCTTTTGCGGCACCGCGTGCACGTCGAGGGGCAGTTGCCCATTCGTTTTAACCATGTGTTCGATGCTCAGCGCCTGGTTGGCGAAACTCATATCCATGACACTGGAGGGATGGCCTTCTGCGGCGGCCAGGTTGATGAGGCGCCCTTCGCCGAGAATATTGATGCGCCGGCCGTCTTCCAGTTGATATTCTTCAACGAATTCCCGTATCATGCGTCTCTTTTTGGCCAGGGTGTCCAAGCCTTCCAGGTCGAGTTCCACGTTGAAATGGCCCGAATTGGAAACGATGGCGCCGTCTTTCATTACCTTGAAGTGCTCTTTGCGGATCACGTTGATGTTGCCTGTGACCGTACAGAAAAAATCTCCCTCTTTGGCGGCTTTTTTGATGGGCATGACAGTGAAGCCGTCCATAACGGCTTCCAGAGCCGCCAGGGAATCCACCTCGGTGACGATTATTTTTGCCCCCATGCCCCTGGCACGCATGGCCAGGCCCCGTCCGCACCAGCCATAGCCGCAAACCACGAAAGTGGATCCGGCGATGAGCCTGTTTGTGGACCGGATGATGCCATCAATGGTGCTTTGGCCGGTCCCGTAACGATTGTCGAAAAAGTGTTTGGTCTGGGCGTCGTTGACCGCAATAATCG
>Ga0316576_10001361_pt1 | contig 13052 bp, 11 predicted proteins | sample S0NA_FD_203075 | JGI IMG/M metagenome (GOLD analysis project Ga0316576, IMG submission 203075) | Rhizosphere microbial communities from salt marsh grasses in Alabama, United States - S0-2_050615r3r5 | ecosystem: Host-associated > Plants > Roots > Rhizosphere | place: USA: Alabama | collected... | reverse complement strand
AGTACGTCGAGGCGCCGGCGTTCCACGGCGGATACCAGGCGCGGCCCGCGCCCTCACCGGAGGACCGGGGCTTGAACACGTGAACGGCGCCACCCATGGACACCAGGGTCGCCCGGGACTTGAAGACGTAGAACTTGTTCTCACGAACGGAGAACCCGTACGCGCCCTTGCACACGTCACCGTCCATGATCGGGCCGGTGATGAAGACGCGCTCGTAGATGTTGTCCGCGCCGATGGCGTTCTTGGCGGCCTCGGCCACGACGACCTTGTAGGACTCGCCGTTGATCATGAGCTGCCAGCGACCCTCGTGAACGTAGCCGCCGCTCTCGTCCTTCCAGATCGGCAGACCCCACTTCTCGAACAGATGGACCGAGGAGTCCACGTGGCGGGCGATGTCGGCGACGAGGTCCTCGCGGGTGACGCCCATGAGGTCGTTGCGGACGTAGTCGACGTAGCTCTTGACGGTGTTCTGGCCGTCCTTGAGGCCGACGTACTGGTTGATGGCGGAAAGGCCCATCGCCACTGCGCCGGAGCGGTCCACCGCGGCCTTGTCGACCATGGTGACCTTGAGGTTGTTCTTCTTGGCCCAGTAGGCGGCCTCGACGGCCGCGCCGCAGGCGGCCATCCCGCCTCCCAGGATCAGGAGATCGGTCTCGACGACAACGGTTTCGAAGTCTTTCATGCCTCTCTCCCTCCCCTACTTCCGAGTCCAGACTTCGGGCAGACCGAGGGCCTCGGGCTCCGCGGACAGCGCGAGGCCCTGGAGGTCGGCGGTTTCAGCGAAGCCTCCGGACGGCTCAGCCTTGCCTTCCGGGGTGGTGCGGATCGGGAACTTGAACCGCTTGAGGGTTCCGTTGCGGAACTTGACGGTCCACATGATCGAGTCGGTGGACCGCAGAGGCACGACCGACGCCCCCATGGGGACGAAGTCGGCATAGCCGCGGACGTCGACCGCCTGCGTCGGGCAGATCTTGACGCAGTTGTAGCACTCCCAGCACATGTCCGGCTCACGGTTGTAGGCCTTCATGGTGTCGGCGTTGAGCACCATGAGGTCGTTGGGACAGATGTACTGGCAGGCGGTCTTGTCCAGCGCCTTGCACCCGTCACACTTCTCAGGATTGACGAAACTTGGCATTGACACCTCCGTGGCATCGGCTGGTCGATCGGCAGAAACGCCCGATCTCCGGCGCCGCCCGATGGCGGCACACCTGGGCGGCGCGTTCGGCGCGCAGCGAGTGATTCAGGGCGGAGATCATCAATGTCGCTCTATCCGAGGCAGCGCCTCTCGTTGCAGTCCGATGCCGCTGCTCGGAGGAGGAGAAGCAAGCTCTACGCCACCTCCCCGAGGGAGTCGACCGGCTGCCTCGGAGCGTTTGAACGGGGCTCGACGGGCCCCGTGGGGGTGGCGGAGCGGCAAGATCGGCGGGCCACGACCGCTGGGCGTTACGCGCGCGAAACGCTCCATCCCGCCGCGCGAAGGGTGGCGCGGAGGGGCTTTACCCGCTACAAGGTCTAGAGCTTCTAGAGCCTAGGTTCTAGGCGAGGGCACCCCGGGCTAGAGGGGCTCCTCTCGGGCCCCGAGCCACTCCGCCCGGACCTCGTGGACCTCGGGGAGCTCCCGGCAGGTCTTGAGGACGTCGTCGAGAAGGGCGTCGCCCGGGAGGATGCCCGAGAGGTGCACGACCCCGTCGTGAGCCTTGACGTCGATCTTCGCCGCCGCCGCGGCGATCTTGGGGTTCAGGAAGAGCGTGGCGTGGGTGTGGGAGGCGAGCTCGAGGTCGGCGAGCTGGCGCCGGTTCTCGTCGGTGACCTCGAACTCCGGGCGTCCCACCATCGTCGCGATGACGGAGCAGGCGCCCTCGATGGTGAACTTCTCGAGGTTCATGGTCATGTCGTAGAGGACCGGGTCCAGCCAGTCGATGCCGTAGAGGAACCGGGTCCAGGAGGCCCGCTCCTCGTCTCGCTTGCGGATGAAGCCTTCGGCGGCTCCCTCGGACAGCCCGTGCTCTCGAACGGCCAGGGGGATCCTCTGGTTCATGGGCATGATGATGCGCACGCGGAGGACGTGGCCGACACCCCGGAGGAGCAGGTGCCCGGCGTGGCCGTGGTAGACCACGTCGTCGCTCTGGACCAGGCGGCACAGGCTGGCCTGGGCCACGCTCACGTAGATGCGCCGGTCCACCCGGAAGCGGTCCCAGAAGCGGGGCGCCTCTTCCAGGCCCTTCTGGAGGGTCTTCTCGTCGATCCCGTACCTCCTGGCGCCCTCCTCCACCAGATCCTCGCGGCTGACGACCCGGTAGTTCAGGTTGGCTCCGAGGCACCGCGCCAGGCTCCGGCCCCCGCTGAGCGACCCGCGCGAAATCGTGATGATGGCCATGGCTCCCTCCTCGACTCCTGGCTGTGCCTCAGATCGAACCCCGCACGCCGGCGACGTGGGGTGCACTCGCCGTGCCAGCGTACGTCGGCGTCCGCACCGGTCCTAATGATGCTCCGACACGAGGCCTCGCGGCTACCGATTTCGAACGCGGGGAGAGGCCCGGGAGCGTCCCGGGATCCCCCGGCTAGCGGCGGATGATCCGGTTGTCGGTGCCGTCGTCGTTGACGATGTCTTCCGCGCCCACCACGGCCAGGCACGCACTCGTCTCGCGACCGAGGTCGAGGTGAGGGCCACTCCCGGTGTCGAGACCGCTGAGCGCGTTCCAGAAGACGCGGCAGCCGGAGGTCTGATCCAGCCTGACTCCGGTTGCCGCTCGGCCCTGGAACCGATCGCCCCACACCCGGACCTGGCCGGCACCGTAGGCCTCCAGCGCGCTGGCCGCCGCCCCCTCGCCGTCTCCCAGGGTCACCCGGTTGCTGCTGACGGTGAGGGTGGATTCGCCGGGCACGGGCAGGATCCAGGGATCCGCGAAGTAGACGCCGGAGCCGAAGCCGAAGTAGGAGCCGACCGTCCCCCGGTTCCGGGACACGAGGAACGTGTTGCCCTGCGATGGCTCCCCGTCGACGTTCAAGATCACCTGGACCCCGACGAAGCCGGCATCCCACTGGTTGCCGTTGACGCTGACCCGAGAGCGGCTCCCGTCGAGGACGTCCACCGCCAGCAGGGACTGGAAGTCACTGCGTGTGATCTCGACCTCGGCGCCCTCCAGCTCCCCGAGCTGGGTCCCGCTCACCATGCCGGTGAGCTCGCTCTCCGAGAGCCGATACTGTCCCCTCACCGGGTGGACGGGAAAGGTGCCGGGATCGGCGGGGTTGAAGAGGAGCCCTCGGAAGGAGACGCCGGAGATGAGCGTCGTGTCCAGGTAGCTCTCGGGGTCCGAGCCGGCGACGACGCGAACCCGGCTCACCTCGAACGCGACGGGATCCCGGCCGGTGATCAGGATGGCGCCGCCCAGCTCCAAGGTCGGGTCCGCGCCCTCGATCTCCATCTCGTGCCAGCCCCGGGTCGGTCGGTCTCCCGCCGGTGGGGTCGGGATCTCGATCGTGAGGTCGCGGATCTCGCCCCGACCGCCGATGAACTGCACGAGGTATGGCCACGGGTCGAGGCCGGGGTCCAGAGGATCGTCGTGCCAGTACGGCACGTTGTTGTTCACCTGCAGCTCCGGCAGCGCCTGGATCACGGTGCGCCCTCGCCTCGCCCCGCGCAGAACGCCCCGGAAGTCGCCGACACGCACGGGCGACGTCCGAAAGACCCCCCGGCAGAGCCTGACCGTGCACCGGGACGACCCCCCGGAGCAGCGCTCGAGAGCCGACTGCAGCTCGACCGTGTCGTCGACACCGTTGGGAGCGAGGCAGGCGCGTCGTCCCCAGCCCTGCGCGGTGGCCGGTGAGGTGAGCAGCGCGGCCGTCGCCAGCGACACGACGACCACCAGGATTGTTCTCGTCGCGGCTCGGCTCATGGGACGGTCCTCCCGTTCACGGACCTCCCGGAAGGGACGGGGTACTCGATGCTACCACCTCGCCGGGAGAGCGATCCAGACGAAAACACGGCCCATTGACCTCCGGGAGGGCGTGCCTAGCCACTTTGCGTGACGGCAGAACCCAGAGAGTGCGCTCAGTCGCTCTCCCGCCCGTCGTCGAGTGGACGGGAGGCGGCCGCCCGGGATCAGGGCTCGTAGATCCGAGGCACGCGGTCGTTGATGGCGGTGAGGATCTCGTAGGGGATGGTGCCGGCCCACTGCGCCAGCTCCTCCACGGTGACCCGCTCGTCTCCCTGCTCGCCGATGAGGATCACCTCGTCGCCGTTGTAGCCGGTGCCCCACTCGATGTTCACCATCACCTGGTCCATGCAGATCCGCCCGACCTGCCGGTACCGGCGGCCACGCAGGAGGACCTCGGCCTTGTTCGACATGCTCCGGAAGTAGCCGTCGCCATAGCCCACCGGCACCGTGACGATCCTCACTCGATGGTCGCTGGACCATGTGCCCCCGTAGCTGACGGGGTGGCCGGGCTCGGTGACCTTGAAGAAGACGACCCGGGATTTCCAGGCCAGGGCCGGCTGGACCTCCACCGTGCGGGGCGCTCCGGCGTGCGGATAGACCCCGTAGAGGAGGATTCCCGCCCGCACCACGTCCAGGTGGCTCTCGGGCAGGCGCAGGAGTGCCGCCGAGTTGGCGATGTGGCGCTGGGGCGTCGGCAGGGACTGGCGCTCGTAGAACGCCAGGGCCTCCTCGAAGCGGGTGAGCTGTTTCCGGGTGTCGGCGAGGTCCTCTGCGTCGGCGTTGGCGAAGTGGGAGTAGACGCCCTCCACGTTGACGTGGGGAGAGCGGGCGGCGGCCTCCAGGAGGCTCTCCGCGTGGTAGTGATGCACCCCGATCCGCTCCATCCCGGTGTCGATCTTGAGATGCACCCGGGCCGTGCTCCCGTGGGTGGCGGCCGCGTCTTCGATGTCGCGGAGGCGGGCGAGAGAGGGGACGGTGAAGGTGAGCCCGTGCTCGAGGAACAGGGGGATCTGTCGAGTCCAGATCCCTCCCATGACCAGGATCGGGTTCTCGATGCCGAGGCGGCGGAGGGTGATGCCCTCCTCGACGAGGGCCACGCCGAAGGCGTCGGCCTGGGGCGCCAGGCACCGCGCGACGGCCTCGAGCCCGTGCCCGTAGGCGTTCGCCTTCAAGATCACCATCACCCGGGACGGGGCCACGTGCCTCTTGACCGCGGCCAGGTTCGCCCGCAGCCGAGAGAGGCTCACCACCGCGTAGGTGGGACGGAGCCGGGCCTCCTCGGCGTCGTGCGCAGGATCCATGGTCAGAAGTGAAGCACAGCCCGGGCCGAGAACGAAGCGCGGCCGGGCCCGGGGCGGGAGAGACGGCGGCGGGGCTCAGCCCTCCTCGGCCAGCAGCGCTCTCGCCAACCCGGCGTACGTGTCCACCGCCGCTTCCATCTCGGCGATCTCGATGCTCTCGTCCCCGGTGTGGGCGACGTGGATCGAGCCCGGTCCGAACAGCAGGGGACGGCCCCAGCGCGTCAGGAGCGGGATGTCGGTGGTGAAGGCGAAGACCGCGCTCTCGAGGCCGGGCAGGGTGTGGAGGCGAACGGGCGGAACCTCGAGGACCTGCTCGACGGAGACATGCTCCCTCACGGGAGCGAGGCTCTCGAGGACGTCCGCGCCCGGGCCCACCGTCCGGAAGTTGAGCTCCGCCTCCGCCGCGGGGGAAACGACGTTCGGGGCGATGCCTCCGGACACGAGACCGACCACGTAGAAGGTGGTCCCGAGATCCGGCTCCGAGGGCAAGGGGAGGGCACGGAGGGCCACGAGCGCGTCCACGAGCTTGTCGATGGCGGAGACGCCGAGGTCGGGCTGGGACGAGTGCGCGGCCCGGCCCTCGGCCGTCAGCTTCACCCGAAGCACGCCGCGCGTCGCCGCGCCGAGGCGGCTGTCGGTGGGCTCGCCGTCGATGAGGTAGCGTGATCCCGGGGCGACGGTGTTTGCGGCGGCCGCTCCGTCGCTGCCCCGCTCCTCGCCGACCACGAAGAGGAGGCCCACCCGCTCCTCCCCCTCGTCGAGCAGGCGCTCCGCGGCAGTGACCTGGGCGGCGAGGATGCCCTTGGCGTCGCAGGCGCCCCGGCCGTGGAGCCGCCCGTCAGCCACCCGGCTCGGGAAGAAGGGCGGCACACAGTCGATGTGGGTGGAGAGGACCACGTCGGGCTTCGGGTCGAGGAAGGCCGTGAGGTTGACCCGGTCCCCGTCCACCGGCTGCTCGGTCACCGTGAAGCCCCGCGCCCGCAGGTGGTCGGCGAGCCAGCGGCAGGCCTCGCCCTCCCGCCCGGTCGTCGAGTCGATGTCGACGAGGCGGCGGGCAAGATCGAGGGTGTTCATCGGAGCCACTTCTCGAGCTCGGTGCGGGCGTCGGTCTTCTCGTCCCGGTACTTCACGATGACCGGGGTCGCGAGGGCGAGCCCCCAATCGCGCCCCGCCCCCACGGTGACCGCGCGGGCGCCGGGGACGACCACCGCCCCCTCGGGGACCACCAGGGGAGCTCCGGGCTCCGGCCGGAGGATCCGCTCGTGGGGGAGGTCGTACACCGGCGTCGAGCCCGTGAGCACGGTGCCCGCCCCGATCACCGCGCGATTCTTGATCACCGCACCCTCGTAGAGGCCGGTGTTGCCGCCGACGAGGACGTCGTCCTCCACGATCACCGGCATGGCCCCGATGGGCTCGAGCACCCCACCGATCTGCGCGGCGGCGCTGACGTGGACGCGCTTGCCGACCTGGGCACACGAGCCCACGAGCGCGTGAGAGTCGATCAACGTGCCCTCGTCGACGTAGGCCCCGATGTTGACGTACATCGGCGGCATGGCGATCACCCCGCGCCCGAGGAAGGCTCCGTCGCGGACGGCGGAGCCACCGGGGACGATGCGCACGCCCGAGGCCAGGTCCAGGGGCTTCAGCGGGAGCGTGTCCTTGTCGAAGAAGGTGAGACGCCCGTGGTCCATGGAGGCGTCGGCGAGGCTCCCGTACCGAAACCCGAGGAGGATTCCCCGCTTCACCCACTCGTTGACGCGCCACCCGGTGGTCGAGTCGGGGGCCGGCTCTGCCGCCCGGGCCGTTCCCTCCGAGAGCGCGGTGCGCAGCGCGCCGAAGGCCTCGCGGGCGGCGGCGGCGTCGGCCCCGTCGCCCGCCGCCGAGAGCTCCTCGATCGTCCGGCGGAGCTCGTCGAGTCCCGCGCTCATCGGCGGGCCCCGGCGGGGAGGAGACCGAGGTCTCCGAGCACCTCGGCCAGCTGCTGTCGCGTCTCCGGCTTCGGCGGCACCATGGGGAGCCGGAACGACTCCTCGAGCAAGCCCATGAGGGCCATGGCCGCTTTGACCGGGATGGGGTTGGACTCGAGGAAGTTGGCGGACAGAAGGGGGAGGAGGCGCTGATGCCGCCCGCGGGCGTCGGTGTAGTCGCCCTTCTCCGCGGCCTCCACGAGCTGGGCCATCTCCGCGGGGGCCTCGTTGGAGGCCACCGAGATCAGGCCCCGGGCCCCCACCGCCATCGCCGGCAGGGTCATGGCGTCGTCGCCCGAGAGCACGATGAAGTCGGGTGGAACCGTGCGGCAGACCTCGCTGATCTGGTTCATGTTTCCCGAGGCCTCCTTGACCGCGGCCACCGTGGGGATCGTGGCGAGGCGCTCCAGGGTCTTCGGGGTGACGTTGCAGCCCGTCCGCCCCGGGACGTTGTATACGACGATGGGAAGCGGCGTGGCCTCGGCGATGGCCGAGTAGTGTCGGAACAGGCCTTCGGGAGTCGGCTTGTTGTAGTAGGGCGTGACCGAGAGCAGGGCGCTGGCCCCGGCCGCGTGCATCGACTTCGCGGCCTCGACCACCCCGGCGGTGTCGTACCCCCCGGCGCCGGCGAGGACCGGCACCTGGCCCCGCGCTTCCTCGACCACGAGCTCCACCACGCGGCGCCTCTCGGCGGCGGAGAGGGTGGGTGTCTCCCCGGTGGTGCCACAGGGCACCAGGAAGTGGATCCCGGCGTCGATCTGCCGGCGGGCGAGGCGCTGGACCGCGGCCTCGTCGACGGCGCCCGACGAGTCGAAGGGCGTGACCAGCGCCGTGCCGCACCCGGTGAGGGGGGTTCGCATGATCATCCTCGCTTTCTTCGCTATTCTCCCAGACCCAGGACGTCCCGCATGGTGAACCATCCCTTCCGCCCCTTCACCCAGCGCGCCGCTTCCAGGGCCCCGTGGGCGAACGTCGCCCGGTCCCGCACCGCGTGGGTCAGGGTCAGGCTCTCGGCGGGACCGTCGAATCCCACGGAGTGGGTCCCCGGGACCCAGCCCGCGCGCGTGGACGAGACGTCGACGGCGAGGCCGTAGCCCGCGGCTTCGAGGGCGCGCTTCAGCATCAGCGCGGTGCCCGAGGGCGAGTCGACCTTGGCCTTGTGGTGCGCCTCGTGGATCCAGGCCCCGTAGGCCTCCTTGTCGGCGAGGAGCCGGCCCATGGTCCCGACCAGCGCGCTCATCAGGTTGGCGCCGAGGGAGAAGTTGGCCGCGACCACCGCCCCCACGCCGCCGCCCTCCACCGCTCCCCGGACCTCGGCCTCGCGCTCCTGCCAGCCGGTCGTGCCGACGACGAGATTGACCCCGGCCTCGGCCAGGCGCGGCACCGTAGCCAGCGTCGCCTCGGCGGTCGAGAAGTCGACGGCGACGTCCACCTCCCGGCACCTCTCGAGGGTCACCCCGCTGCCGTCGGGGTTCTGCTCGATCTCGAGGATCCCGGCCACCTCGAAGCCGTAGTCCGGCGCCAACCTCTCGACCAGCTGTCCCACCCTGCCGTGACCGACGATGAGCAGTCGCATGGCCCCTCCTCAGGCGCTGGCTGGGGTTGAGTCCCCGGTCTCGAAGAAGCGTCGGTGGAGCCGCTCCATTGCGCTCGCCGTGTCACCGTCGCGCACCACCGCGGTGATGTTCTGCCGGGAGCCCCCCTGGGAGACCATCACCAGGGGCAGGCCCTCCAGGGCCCCGAGCATCCGCGTGGCCAGGGACGGGTCCCGGCGCAGCCCGTCGCCCACCGCACACACGATGGCCATCCCGTCCTCGCTCGAGACCTCCGAGAATTCCGAGAGGTCGGCCACGATGGCGTCGAGGGCACGGCGGTCGTCGATGGTCACCGACACGCTGACCTCGGAGGTCGTCACCACGTCGATCGACGTCCGGTAGCGCTCGAAAACCTCGAAGACCCGCCTCAGGAAGCCGTAGGCCTCCAGCATACGGGTGGAGGCAATGTCGAGGCGCGTCTGGCCCCGCTTGCAGGCGATGGCCGTGGGGCCGGCCACCCCCGGGGCCGGAGACCGGGTGATGCGGGTCCCCGGCGCCTCGGGCCGGTGGGAGTTCAGGATGCGCACCGGAATGTCGCGACGCACCGCGGGGAGGATCGTGCTGGGATGGAGCACCTTGGCCCCGAAGTAGGCGAGCTCGGCCGCCTCGTCGAAGGAGAGGTGGGGCACCACCCGGGTGCCCGGAACCATCCGGGGGTCGGCGGTCAGCATGCCGTCCACATCGGTCCAGATCTGGATCTCCTCGGCCCCGAGACCGGCCCCGAAGAGGGCGGCCGAGTAGTCCGACCCTCCCCGGCCCAGGGTCGTGGTGAGGCCGGCGGTGCTCGCGCCGACGAAGCCGCCGAGCACCGGCACGATGTCCTGGTCGAGCAGCGGCTTCACCTTCTCGAGCAGGCGCGCGTCGGTGGCCTCGAGATCGGGCTGCGCGCTGCCGTGCTCGCCGTTGGTCACGAGCACGGTGCGGGGGTCGACGGCGCGGGAGGGGATCCCCGCGTCCTCGAGGGCAGCGGCAACGATCCGGCTGCTGGTGAGCTCTCCGAACGAGACGATGGTGTCTCGAGAGCGGGGGGACACCTCCTCGACCACGGCCAGGGCGTGCACGATGGCCTCGAGCTCGTCGAAGCGGTCATCGAACTCGGCCAGGAGCGCCGCCTTCTGCTCCGGGTCTCGGACGAGGGGCGCCATCTCCTCGTGGCGCCGTCGGAGCCCACGGACCGCATCCTGGGCCGCCGTCCCCTCGCCGCTCTCGACCTGGCCGGCGATGTCGAGCAGTCCGTCGGTGACGCCGGCCAGGGCCGACACCACCACCACCCGGGGCCGCTTCTCCCGCCCCACGATCTCCACCACGCGGCGCACCGCGTCCACGTCCCGGACCGAGGTTCCTCCGAACTTCATCACGACCATCGCGCGCTTCCTTTCCTTCTTGCTCACCCTCGCCCTCCCGCGCTCCCCCTGGCCGTCGCTCCGGGTCGACTCAACGCACGAAACCCGCCGGCGGCTCCGGGGCCGCGTCGGCGGGTCGTGGTGGCCGTTGCTGCTCTGGCTGAGACCTTCAGGTGCTCGAGGCCGCCCCGCCGACGAGGGGCACGCGCTTTCGAGAAGCCCGCTTTCGGTTGGCGGTGTGGCTCGGAACCTGAGGCATCGTGGAGCGGAGTATAGGGTCGCCCTCGTCGAGGGTCAAACCCGGCCCGTGGACGGAGGCGTCAGGTCCACGCGCCGAGGCGGCGCCGAATCTCCACCACCTGCCCCAGGTGATACGCGTTGTGGTCGGCCACGAGGAGCACCTCGCGCAGGTAGCTCCGTCCTGCGCCGTGGGGGATCTCGGCCGTGAGGTCGCGCTCGGGGTCCGAGACCAGGGCCCTCACCTCCTCCAGGTCCCGGCCGAAGGCCTCGAGTGACGCCCGCCACTGCTCCTCGGTGGGGGTCTCGATCGTCGGCCAGTACCCCTCGGGAAACTTCGGTGACGTCCAGCCGGGATCGAGGGTGTACCGCAGGATGTCCTCCTGGGCGATCCGCAGGTGCTCGAGGAGCTGCCAGATCGTGCGGCCTTCACCGCCCGAGCGGTGGGCCCGGTGCTCCGATCGCACGCCGGCGAACGCCGCGTCCGGCCCGACGTGGGCGCTGCCGCCGCCGAGGAGCTCGAGCAGGTCTCGTCGCAGCCGCGAGTCGTCCATGGGTGCCTCCTCCGCTGGTGACGCTACCGGATCTCCGGGGGGCGTCGATGGGGATCGCTCGACGTCTTGAGACACGGAAGGCTCGTCGAGGAGAAGCGGGCGCCCCTTCCCGACGAGCCCTCGAACGCGGCTACGGCTGGCGCTTCGCGGTGAGCTCTCCGGAGGCGGCGGCGCCGGTGTAGGTGCCTTCCATCGTGTCGCCGTCGACCTTCAGCTCCACCTCGTAGGGGGCCCCGTCGTACATCACGGTCATGGTGAGGACGTCGCCTTCCAGCTTCTCGTCTTCGATGCGGCGCTCCGTGCCACCGATGTCCATCGTGGCCTCGAGCACGCCCTCCTTCTCGGTGATCGTGAGCAGGGCGGGCAGGTCACCATCGGGGGTGACGGCGACCGCGTCCCAGGTGCCCACGACCTCGGCCGCGCCGGCGACGGCCAGCGGGGCGACGAGAGCGCAGGCGGCAAGCAGGATCAGGAATGTGCGTACGGAATGGATCTTCATGTATTCGAGTTTCCTTGCGTTCAATAGAGCGTCACCATCGGCTGATGCTGCACCGATGCGGCGCCGGGCGAGACCTGCTCGCCAGGCGACCACCGGTCCATTCTGCCACGCCAAGGGCTCACCGGGCGTCCGGATCGGTGTGTCCGAGAGAGGTCGACGCCGCCCACGGGCCGCCCGCGGTCCGGGCGACGACCTCGAGGAACCCCGGGCCGTACTTCTCGACCCTGGCCGGGCCGATCCCGTAGAGGGCGCACAGCTCGTCTAGGCTGGCCGGTCGTGTGGCCGCGATCTCGCGCAGCGTCCGGTCGCCGGCGACGACGTAGGGCGGCACACCCTGCTCGCGGGCCAGCCGCCGCCGGTGGCGGCGCAGGGCCTCGAAGAGCTCCGGGTCGACCGCGCCGTCGTCGACGGGCACGGCCGCCGTGCGTCGCCGCGACGGGGCGCGGGGTGTCGCCCGGCTGCGGTCCGCGGTGGAGGGGAGAAGCAGCCGTGCCGGCCTCTCCGCCTTCATCACCGCCCGCCCGGCGCTGGTCAGCCTCACCATGGGCCGATCCCCGGAGGTGAAGTCGACCCAGCCCGCGGTGACGCACCGCCGGAGCAGCTTGAGCAGCCACTCCTCGGAGTGCTCGCTCAGCGCTCCGAAGGTGGGTGTCTGGTCGAGCCCGCTGCGGGAGAGCCTCGGGTCGGCCACTCCCCGGAGCAGCTTGACCGCGGCGGTGAGGCCGAATCGCTCGTGCGTCCGGGCCACCGCGCTCAGGGCCTTTCGCACCACGAGGGTGACCGTCTCCGGGTCTCCGGCCGCGCCATCGCCAGACAGACCCTCGCACACGTCGCAGCGGCCGCAGCCCGACAGCGTCTCGGCCTCGTCGCCGAAGTAGCGGAGTATGGCGTCGTGGCGGCAGCTGCCCCCCTCGGCCCAGCGCATGAGCTCGAGGAAGAGATTCCACTTGTGCTCGAGCGCGGCGGGGTCGACGCCTTCGCCGTGCTCGAGGAGCCGGCGCCGGAGCGCCATGTCCCCGGGGGACACGAGAAGGAGGCCCCAGGCGGGGGCGCCGTCCCGGCCCGCCCGCCCGACCTCCTGGTAGTAGGCCTCGACCGAGCCCGGGGGGGCGAGGTGGATCACCGTCCGCACGTCGGGGCGATCGATCCCCATCCCGAACGCGACGGTCGCCGCGATCACCTCCACCGTCCCCTCGGAGAACACCCGAGAGGCCTCCGCCCGCTTCTCCGCGGTGAGCCCGGCGTGGTAGGGCATCGCCCGCCAGCCCCGGTCGGCCAGGCGGGTGGCCTCCCGTTCGGCGCCGCGCCGCGTGGGACAGTACACGATCGCCACGCCCCGGTCGGCGCCGGGCTGGCCCAGGGCCTCGGCCAGCTGGGCGTCGACGTGCGCGGCGCGGTCTCGCCCGTCGGTCACCTCCGTGGCGCGCAGGGCCAGGTTGGGCCGCGCGAAGCCCCGGACCACCTGGGGCGTGTCGGGGCCGAGGCCGAGTCGCTCCAGGATCTCGTCGCGGACGACGGGGGTGGCGGTCGCGGTGCAGGCGAGGACGCGCGCGGCCCGAAGCTCGGCGATCACCTCTCCGATCTGCAGGTAGTCGGGGCGGAAGTCGTGGCCCCACTC
>Ga0316576_10001360_pt1 | contig 13055 bp, 8 predicted proteins | sample S0NA_FD_203075 | JGI IMG/M metagenome (GOLD analysis project Ga0316576, IMG submission 203075) | Rhizosphere microbial communities from salt marsh grasses in Alabama, United States - S0-2_050615r3r5 | ecosystem: Host-associated > Plants > Roots > Rhizosphere | place: USA: Alabama | collected... | reverse complement strand
GAACGCGTGAACATGGCAACGGAGGGTCCGCGGAACGACGGGCCTACGGATGGGTTCCGCGGACGTGAGAGTCGAGGAGCACGGCCACGAAGATCACCGCGGCCAAGACCATCGGGTAGAGGTAGGGGTCGGCGTTGACGATGACGAGACCGTTCTCCACGGTCTGCATCAGGAGCGCCCCCAGCAGCACGCCGGGCAAGACGCTTCCCCGTCCCCCGAAGAGGCTCACGCCCCCCAGGACCGCGGCCGAGATGGCCGCGAACTCCCGGTCTCGCCCGAAGGTCGGGGACACGGCGCCGAGCTGGGCCACCGCCACCGCTCCGCCCAGGGCAGCGAGGAGGCCGCAGAGGGCGTAGGCCGAGAGGATCAGGCGCCTCACCGGGAGCCCGGCCCGCCGCGCCGCCTCCGGGTCGGCTCCCACCGCGTACAGGTGACGGCCGAAGGCCGTCCTCTCCAGGGTGAGGTGGGCCCCCACGAGGACCAGGGCGACGGCGACCACCGGGACCGGGATCCCGGCCAGGCGAGCCGAGCCCACGGTCAGGAGGGAGTCGGGCAGGTTCAGGGCGCGCGTCTCCGTCAGCCACAGTGCGAAGCCGCGGCCAATGTACAGGGTCGAGAGGGTGACCACGAAGGGCTTGATGCCCAGTCGGGTGACGGCGATGCCGTTCAGGGCACCCCCGATGAGGCCGGCCACGACCACCACCGCGAACGCCGCGGGCAGCGACCCGCCCCCGACCACCAGCTTCCCGGCGAGAGCCGCCGAGACAAACATCAGCGATCCCACCGACAGGTCGATGCCGGCGGTGAGGAGCACGAAGGTCATCCCGGTGGCCAGGATTCCCAGGGAGGCCGACTGGACGGCGATGTTGACGAGGTTCGGGACCTCGAGGAAGCGCGGGGACCCGAGCGAGAACCCGGCCATGACGAGGACGAGGAGGCCGAGGGCGGGCCAGCGCGTGACGAGACGGGTCACTCCCGCTCCTCCTCCGGGCGGGCGACGCCCCCGAGGGCGGCCGCGAGGATGCGTTCCTGGTCGAAGTCCTCGGGGGGCAGCTCGGCCACCACCGCGCCCTGTCTCATGACCAGGATCCGGTCGGCGAGACCCAGGAGCTCTTCGATCTCGGAGCACACGAGAAGGACGGCGGTGCCGGCGTCGGCCAGATCGCTCACCAGCTGGTAGACCTGCTGCTTCGCCCCCACGTCGATGCCACGGGTGGGCTCGTCCAGGAGCACCACCGAGGGGCGTGTCAGCAGCCACTTGCCCAGCACGACCTTCTGCTGGTTGCCCCCGGACAGCGTGGCCGCCGCGCGGGCAAATCCTCCCGCGGTCTCGAGGCGCACCTGGCCGGCCTGGGCCGCCAGGGCCCGGGCCAGGCCCGGGCCGTCGATCAGGCCCCGGCGGGCGTGGGCGCCCAGGGCGGCGAGGGCCAGATTGTCGGCCACCGACGCCTCCAGCAGGAGACCGTCGTCGCGCCGGTCCTCGGTGACGAGAGCCAGTCCTCGGGCCACCGCCTCGCGGGGGGAGGGGGGAGTCAGCGGCTCGCCCCGCACTCGCACCTCGCCGGACTCGATCCGGTCGAGGCCGAAGATGGCCCGCACGACCTCGGTGCGGCCGGCCCCCATGAGCCCGGAGAGACCCAGGACCTCGCCCCGCCGCACGGTGAAGCTCACGTCGCGGAACGCCCCCGGGCGAGTGAGGGCGCGGACCTCCAGGACCGGGTCGCCCGGCCTCCGACGGGAGCGGGGGGGGAAGACGGTGGCGAGAGTGCGCCCCACCATGTGGCGGATCAGCGACGGCTCGTCGAAGCTCTCGGCGAGGCCGGAGGCGACGACCGCACCGTCCCGGAGCACCAGGACGTCGTCGGCCTGGCTGAGGACGTCGCCGAGGGAGTGGGAGATGTAGATGAGTCCCCGTCCCTCCCCCTTGAGGCGGGCCAGGAGGGCGAAGAGCCGGGCGATCTCAGCCGAGCCCAGGGACGTCGTGGGCTCGTCGAGGATCACCACGCGGGCGTCGGCAGCGAGGGCGCGGGCGATCTCCACGAGCTGGCGCTCCCCCGCCGCGAGTTCGGACACGGGCGTCCACGGCGAGACCTCGAGACCCACCGCGGCCAGGATCTCTCCCGTCCGCGAGGCGAGCCACCCCCGGTCGAGGAACGGCGTGAAGCGGCGCCGGGGAAGTCGCGCAAGGAAGAGGTTCTCGGCGATGCTCAGGTTGGAGTGGAGGTTGAGCTCCTGGTGGATGAAGGCAATCCCCCGGCTCGAGGCCTCGGCGGGAGTGCGGGGCCGGTAGTCCTCTCTCCCAAGGGTCATTCGCCCCGCGTCCGGGGCCACGACCCCGCCCAGCACGTTCATGAGGGTGGACTTCCCCGCCCCGTTTTCCCCCACGAGGCCCAGCACCCGGCCCGCCTCCAGAGAGAAGCTCACGCCCTCGAGGACCGGGGCCCCGCCGAAGCTCTTGCCGATGCCCCGGGCCTCCAGCAGCGGGGCGCCGCGCGGCCGGTCGGAGGGGATCACCGTCCCCGCTCCAGGCGCTCGCGGGTCGCGTCGACCAGGGCCGCGGCCAGGATCACCGCCCCCTTCACCATCAGGACGGCGAAGCTGGAGAGTCCCATGAGGTTCAGGCCGTTGTCGAGGAGGGTGATGAACAGGGCCCCGTACACCGTTCCCAGGACGCTCCCCCGCCCCCCGAACAGGCTCGTGCCCCCGATGACCACGGCGCCGATGACATCGAGGAGGATCCGCTGGCCCAGGACCGGGGAGCCGGTTTCCAGCCGGGCGGTGTAGAGGATCGAGGCCACCGCCGCGCACACCGCACAGGCCACGTATGCGAACAGGACGACCCGCTCCACCGGCACCCCCGACACCCGGGCGGTGCGGGCATTGCCTCCCACCGCGAAGAGCCACCGCCCGAGGACGGTGCGGGTCAGGAGGAGGTGGACGCCGAGGGCGAGAGGCCCGACCACGAGCAGAGCGGCGGGCGCGGGACCGAGGGATCCCGCCCCCAGGAGGCGGAAGCCCTCGGGGAGACCGGCGATGTTGGCTGAGCGGGTGAGCCAGATGGCGAAGCCGCTCACGAAGGTCATGACCGCCAGCGTCGCCAGGAAGGGCGGCATCCGCAGACGGGACACCGACAGGCCGTTCGCCGTCCCGACCAGGAGGCCAATGACCAGCATCAGCGCCACTGCGGCCGGCACCGCGAGGGGGCTCCCGGCCAGGAGCCCCCCGTCCGCGGTCATCACCCGGGCCCCGAGGACGCTGGCCAGGGCCACCACCGCGGTCACCGAGAGATCGATCCCCCCGGTGATCAGGACCAGGGTCTGGCCCACCGCCACCGCCAGCAGGGGCAGCAGGCTGGAGAAGACGTTGCGGAGGTTGGCGGAGGAGGAGAATCCCGGGACGACGGGACCGAGAACCGCCACCAGGACGACACAGAGGAGGGCCACCCAGTGCCCGGCCAGAAGCGATCGAAGACGGCTCACGCCCCTCCGCGGCCTCCCCTCGTTGCCCGCTGCGCCACCCGGGCGCCCCACATCCGGCCCTGGACCTCCTCCATGTTCCCGGAATGGATGACGAAGCCCTCGTCGAGGATGACCGGGGGCACCTCGGCCCCGCGCCTCAGGTCCTCGAGGGCCTGGACCGACGCCTCGGACTCGAAGAAGACGTCCTGGACCCCGGTGGCGTCGAGGTAGCCGTCGGCCAGCATCCGCCAGGCGGTGACGTCGCCGTCGAAGCCCCCGAGGATCACGTGCCCCTCCTCGCCGGCCTCGTGGTACTTCCCCGCGGTTCTCAGGGCGGAAACGATCGAGGGGAGCATGAAGTCCGACGACGTGAAGATCAGGCCCAGGTCGGGGTGGGCCTGGAGCGCGTTGGTGACCCCGGCCAGGGCCTTCTCCTGGTTCCACTCGGTGGGGATTCGCGAGACCACCTCGACCGCATCCTCGCACCCGGCCATGGCCTCGCCGAAGCCGTCCCGGCGATGGATGGCGTTCTGGTCGCCCAGATCCCCGACCAGGATGGCGGCCTTCTTCCGCTCGCCGCTGGCCCGGGCCTGCTCGCACAGGAACTCGCCGGTGGCCCGGGCGATGGCCAGGTTGTCGGCGACCACGGCCACCGAGCGGGCGCTGGACGGGTCGGGCGGACGATTGAACAGGACGATGGGGACGCCGGCGTCGTTGGCGGCCCGGACCATGGGGATCACGCTCTTGCCGTCCCTGGGAACCAGGATGATCCCGTCGACCCCCCGGGCGATGAAGCCCCGCACCTGCTCGAGCTGCTTGTTGGCGTCGCCGTCGGCGATGGCCTCGAGCATGGTCATCCCGCGGGCGTCCAGCTCGCTCCGGATGGCGTCGATGGCCGCCACCCAGAACTCGGTCTGAAGGGTCTCGAAGGCGACCCCGATGGTCCCCGCCCCCGGGTCCTCGGGGGCCGGGGCCGAGCAGGAGACGACGGCGAACGCTGTCGCTGCCAGGATCCCTCTCGCCGCGTGCTTCCTCATGTCCTGCTCCTCGTCTCCAGGGTCTCCGCTCTCGATCGGTCCCGTCGCCTACCCCGACGGGGGCTCCAGGATCGACTCGAGCTGGGCCTTGACGCTCTCCGGCTCGAAGACGCGTTTCCAGTCGGGCTGGAACAGCCTCGCCTGGGCTTCCCGGAGCATCTTCAGGGCCCCGTCGGAGTAGCGGGCGTCGATCTCCCCGAAGGTGATGGCCAGCTGGACGTTGATGTGGCCCATGAGGAAGGCCCGGGCCGCCTCCGGGGGAACGCCCCGGCGGATGGCCTCGTCCAGGCCCTCCCTGATCATCATGATCGCCGGGGCCGAGGTCGTCTCGGCGAGGGCCGGCTCGAGGAGGGCCATCTGCTCCACGGTGACCCGATGGGCCTCGATGATGGGCGCGAACAGGGCTCGGGCCAGGGCCTCACCCCTCCCGTAGTCGTCGTCCGTGCCCTGGACCAGGGCGCACACGATGTGCTGCTTCGCCTTGACCCCTCCGAAGAAATCGCGCCGGGCCTCGGGATCGGTCTCGTCGTTGAACACCGGCGGGTGGCAGGGGTGCACCACGAAGCAGGGGACCTCGGGACGCGCCACCACCCGCCCCGCGCACGGGGCGGCGGGATCCAGGCACACGAGGAGGGTCCCGTCCCGCATCAGGGGAGTGAGGGCCTTCGAGATCGCCTCGATCCGGTTGTCGGGCACGGCCAGGACGACCCGGTCGGCGGCGGGCAGCGCCTCCTCCGCGGTGACCGGCGTCACCCCCCGCTCGGCCAGGCGCTGGCGGCCGGCGTCGGCCACCTCCACGTGAAGCACCCGGTACTCCGTCTGCTTCTTCATGTTGTCGGTGATCCGGCAGCCCATCTTGCCCCCGGCCCCGACCAGTGCCACGGTGGTCATCGTTTCGCCCTCCCGGCCGGGCGGACGTTACCAGTGCCCGGCGGGAGCGGTCAACGCAGCCCCCAGGCTCGCCGAAAAACGGGGACTCTGGCGTAGTCCCCATGACCCAGGAGCGCATCGTGCGCGGCCCCGGGCCGGGAGGGTATGATTCGCCGGCCGACACAAGGAGGTAGAGCGTGCACAGCATTGTCAACTGGCTGTGGGTCTTTGGTGTCGTCGCACTCCTGTTCGCCTGGTACAAGACGCTGTACGTCAACCAGCAGGACAGTGGCACCGAGCGCATGGCCGAGATCTCGTCCTACATTCGTGAGGGCGCCATCGCCTTCCTGAAGCGGGAGTACTCGGTGCTCGCCGTCTTCGCCATCGTCGTCGCCATCCTGCTGTTCGTGGCCAACTACCAGAATGGCACCCAGCTGGTGGGCGTCTCCTTCATCGTGGGTGCCGTCTGCTCCGGCCTGGCCGGGGTCTTCGGGATGCGCGTGGCCACCAGGGCCAACGTGCGGACCGCGGCCGCGGCCCGGGAGTCGCTGACCTCCGCCCTGAACGTGGCCTTCTCCGGCGGCACTGTGATGGGAATGTCGGTGGTGGGCCTGGGGGTTCTCGGGCTCTCCACCCTGTTCGTCGTCTACGCCCACCACTTCGGCACCGGCCTCGACGTGATGCAGAACAGCGTCCTCCAGGTGCTGTCCGGGTTCAGCCTCGGGGCGTCGTCGATCGCGCTGTTCGCCCGCGTGGGCGGCGGCATCTACACCAAGTCGGCCGACGTGGGCGCCGACCTCGTGGGCAAGGTCGAGGCCGGCATCCCCGAGGACGACCCCCGCAACCCGGCGGTCATCGCTGACCTCGTGGGCGACAACGTGGGCGACGTCTGCGGGATGGGGGCCGACCTGTTCGAATCGTACGTGGGCGCCATCATCGGGGGGATGGTCCTGGGCCTCCCCTTCGCCTATTCCCTGGGAGAGGGGGCGGTGGCCAATCCCCTGAACTACGTGATTCTCCCCCTGGTGATCGCGGCCGTCGGGATCGTCTGCTCCATCGCCGGCACCTTCGTGGTCCGGACGAAGGAAGGGGGGAATCCCCAGAACGCCCTGAACCTCGGCACCCTCGGGGCCGCCGTGGTGATGCTGATCGTGGCCCTGCCGGTCATCAAGTGGCTGTGCCCCGAGGCCTGGACCGGCCTGTATGGGGCGATGATCGTCGGCCTGATGCTGGGCCTGGCCATCGGGTTCATCACCGAGTACTACACCGCCGAGTCGAAGAAGCCCGCGCAGAGAGTCGCCGCGGCCTCCCAGACCGGCGCCGCCACCAACATCATCGCCGGGCTCGCCCTGGGAATGCGGTCCACGGGCTGGCCTCTCCTCCTTCTGGCCATCGCCATCGTGGCGACCTACCAGATGGCCGGGCTGTACGGCATCGCCCTGGCCGGCCTCGGCATGCTGGCCACCGTGGGCATCCAGCTCGCGGTGGACGCCTACGGCCCCATCGCCGACAACTCCGGCGGCATCGCCGAGATGGCCGGGCTTCCCCCCGAGGTCCGGCAGCGCACCGACAAGCTGGACGCCGTGGGCAACACCACCGCGGCCATCGGCAAGGGCTTCGCCATCGGCTCGGCGGCCCTGGCTGCCATGGCCCTCATGGCCGCCTTCCGGCAGCAGGCCGAGCTGAGACCCGAGGATGTCTCGGTTCTCAACCCCATGGTCCTGGCCGGCCTCCTCATCGGCGGAATGATCCCGTTCATCTTCTCCTCCATCGCCATGGAGGCGGTGGGCAAGGCCGCCTTCGACATGATCGAGGAGGTCCGCCGCCAGTTCCGGGAGATCGAGGGTCTGCTGGCCGGCAGGGAAGGCGTCAAGGCCGATTACGCCCGGTGCGTGGACATCGCCACTTCGGCCGCCCTGAGGAAGATGGTCATCCCCGGGCTCATGGCCGTCCTGATCCCGGTGATCGCCGGGTTGATCGACAAGAACTTCCTCGCCGGCGTTCTGGCCGGGACCATCGTCACCGGCGTGCTGATGGCGATCTTCCAGTCCAACGCCGGCGGCGCGTGGGACAACGCCAAGAAGCACATCGAGGCGGGAGCCTTCGGCGGCAAGGGGAGCGATCCCCACAAGGCCGCGGTCGTGGGCGACACCGTGGGCGACCCCTTCAAGGACACCTCCGGCCCCAGCCTCAACATCCTCATCAAGCTGATGTCGGTGGTCTCGCTGGTCATCGCGCCGCTCATCCGGTAGCGGACCGCCGGTCCGGTCCGGGACCACTCCCCGGGCCGGGCCCCGAATCCTGGCCATAGTGTGCCGGCGGCGCCGTCGAGGAGCCGCCTCACCCAGGAGGACCCATGAAGATTCCCGCCTTCCCCTGCGCACTTGCCGGCCTGGCCATCGTCGCTCAGGCGCTGACCCCTTCCGCCCATGCCAGAGACGGTCTGACCGTGACCGACCTCCGGTGCGACTACCGCGCAGACCCCGTGGGGATCGACGATCCCGAGCCGCGCCTGGGCTGGAAGCTCGTCGCCGATCGGCGTGGCGTCACCCAGTCGGCCTACGAGATCCAGGTCGTGGGGTCCGGTCGCGACTCCCGGCGCTCGGGACGGTCCCTCTGGAAGACCGGGAGGGTCGAATCGGGCCAGTCTCAGCACCTGGCCTACGGGGGCCCGGCCCTGGAGAGCGGGCAGCGCGTGTACTGGCGGGTCCGGGTGTGGGACGACGAGGGCCGACGGTCGGGCTGGAGTGACTGGGCCTTCTGGGAGATGGGGCTCCTGGTTCCCGGGGACTGGAAGGCCTCGTGGATCGAGCCCGACCTGAAGGAGGACTACACCGTCTCGAACCCGGCCCCGATGCTCCGCCGCGAGTTCGAGGTGAAGAAGAGGGTCGCCTCGGCCCGGGCCTACGTCACCGCCCACGGCCTCTACGAGGCGGAGATCAACGGGACGCGCGTGGGCGACGAGCTGTTCACCCCCGGCTGGACGGCCTACGACAAACGGCTCCAGTACCAGACCTACGACGTGACGTCGCTGCTGAAGAAGGGGACCAACGCCCTGGGGGTGACCCTGGGTGACGGCTGGTGGCGCGGGTACCTGGCGTGGAAGGACGACAAGGGCGTCTACGGCGACCGGCTGGCCCTGCTTCTCCAGCTTCGCCTCGTGTACACGGATGGGAGTGAGGAGATCGTGGGAACCGACGACGCATGGAAGGCGTCCACCGGCCCCATCCTCACCTCGGACATCTACATGGGCGAGACCTACGACGCGCGCCTGGAGACGACCGGCTGGAGCGCGCCGGGGTACGACAACTCCGACTGGTCGGGGGTGAAGGTCGTGGAGCACTCCAAGGACGTCCTGGTGGCCCCCGACGGCCCCCCGGTGAAGCGCATCGAGGAGATCGCGCCGAAGGAGGTCCTCACCACCCCCGAGGGGGATACGGTCTACGACATGGGACAGAACATGGTGGGCTGGATCCGCCTCGCGGTCGACGGCCACGCCGGCGACACCGTCACCCTCCGCCACTTCGAGGTCCTGGACAAGGACGGCAACGTCTACACCGCCAACCTCCGGTCGGCGAAGCAGACCGTGACCTACACCCTGAAGGGGGGCGGGCCCGAGGTCTTCGAGCCCCACTTCACCTTCCAGGGCTTCCGCTACGTCGCCGTCTCGGGTCTCCCCGGTGAGGCGCAGCCCGAGCAGCTCACGGGGATCGTCGTTCACTCGGACTTCGCCCCGGCCGGGACCTTCTCCTGCTCCGAGCCCCTCCTGAACCAGCTTCAGCACAACATCTGGTGGGGCCAGCAGGGCAACTTCCTCGACGTCCCCACCGACTGCCCCCAGCGAGACGAGCGCCTGGGCTGGACCGGCGACGCCCAGGCCTTCGCCCCGACCGCCTGCTTCAACGCCGACGTGGCCGCCTTCTTCGTCAAGTGGCTGAAGGACCTGGCCGCCGACCAGCAGCCCAGCGGGGCGGTGCCCCACGTCATCCCCAACGCCATCTCCCACGGGAAGGACTCGGGGGACTCGGCCTCGGCCGGCTGGGCCGACGCCGCGGTCGTGGTTCCCTGGGTCCACTACCTGGCCTACGGCGACCCGAGGATCCTCGGGAGCCAGTACGCCAGCATGAAGGCCTGGGTGGACTACCAGAAGCGTCAGGCCGGCGACCGGTACATCTGGGACCAGGACTTCACCTTCGGCGACTGGCTCGCCTTCAACACCACGCGGTCCGACTACCCCGGAGCCACCACGGACAAGGACCTGGTGGCCACCGCGTACTTCGCCCACTCCGCGGACCTGCTCAGCCGGGCGGCGAAGGTCCTCGGCAAGAGCGCGGACGCCGCGGCCTACCGCCAGCTCTTCGAGAAGACCCGGGAGGCCTTCGGGGCCGAGTTCGTCACCGGGGGCGGCCGCCTCGCCTCCAACACCCAGACCGCCTACGCCCTGGCCCTGGCCTTCGACCTCCTCCCCGACGACCTGCGGAGGGATGCCGCCCGACGCCTCGCCGCGGACGTGCGCCGCTTCGGCCACATCACCACCGGCTTCCTGGGCACGCCCCTCATCTGCCCGGTCCTGAGCGACCACGGCTACTGGGACGAGGCCTTCATGCTCCTCAATCGCAAGGAGTACCCCTCGTGGCTCTACCCGGTGACCCAGGGCGCCACCACGATCTGGGAACGCTGGGACGGCCAGAAGCCCGACGGCACCTTCCAGGACGCGGGGATGAACTCCTTCAACCACTATGCCTACGGGGCCATCGGCGAGTGGCTCTACACCCGTGTGGCGGGGATCCAGATCGACGAGGAGAACCCGGGCTACGCCCACGTGATCATCGCCCCCCACCCCGGGGGCGGGCTCACCCAGGCCCGGGCGACCCACCAGTCTCCCTACGGGGAGGTCGTTTCGGGCTGGAAGGTCGCCGACGGGAACATGACCCTCGAGCTCGCGGTCCCGCCCAACGCCACCGCAAGTGTCCATCTGCCCGGGGCCACCGCCGAGAGCGTGACCGAGGGAAGCGTCACGGCGGGCGACGCCGCCGGCGTCCGGGACGTGGCCCAGGGCGAGGGCGAGACCACTCTCAGGGTGGGTTCCGGGCGCTACCGCTTCTCGTGGCCCGTGACCGACTGAATCCAGGACCGCGGCCATCCCGCCGGCGGGCGGCGGGACTGGGTCGCCCGGCCGCCGGGAGCTGGCGCCTGGACGACGAAGCGACGAGCTGGTGTCGTGTCACCGAAGTCGAGTACGCGAGGCCGTCAGCGCGGCTAGGAGGCTCGGCGGGCGGGGTGCCCGCCGAGCCCCCCAAGGCGTCACGGCCCCGGTAGCAGACAGGACTTCGGTGACGGAACGTTAGGCCGTGACCTCGGCCGCCCGGGCCTCGCCGAAGATCTCGGTAGCCCGGCCCGCGGAGCCGAGCACCTCCTTGTTCTTGTGGATGATCAAGGACTTCAGCTCGTCCCGGGCCGGACCCAGGTACTTGCGGGGGTCGAACTCCCCGGGCTTCTCGGTGAGGACCCGGCGGACGGCGGCGGTGACCGCGAGGCGGCCGTCGGAGTCGATGTTGACCTTGCACACCGCCGAGCGTGCCGCCTTGCGCAGCTGCTCTTCCGGGATGCCGACGGCGTCGTCCAGCTTCCCGCCGTGGGAGTTGATCATCTCCACGTACTTCGGGATGACCGAGGAGGCCCCGTGGAGCACGATGGGGAAGCCGGGGATCCGCTGCTCGATCTCCTCGAGGATGTCGAACCGGAGCGGGGGCGGCACCAGCACGCCCTTGTCGTCCCGGGTGCACTGGGCCGGCTTGAACTTGTAGGCCCCGTGGGAGGTCCCGATGGAGATGGCCAGGGAGTCCACGCCGGTGGACTTGACGAAGTTCTCCACGTCCTCGGGCTGGGTGTAGACCGACTTGGCCGCCACCACGTCGTCCTCGATGCCGGCGAGGACGCCGAGCTCGCCCTCGACGCTGACGTCGTGCTCGTGAGCGAACTCCACCACCTGGGCGGTGAGCTCGATGTTCTTGTCCATGGGGTGGTGCGAGCCGTCGATCATGACCGACGAGAATCCCGAGTCCACGCAGGACTTGCACAGCTCGAAGGTGTCACCGTGGTCCAGGTGAAGGGCGAAGTTGACGTTGCTGTCCATGCTCTGGATCAGCTCCCGGGCCCCCTGGGCCAGGTAGCGCAGCAGGGTCTGGTTGGCGTACTTCCGGGCCCCCGAGCTCACCTGGAGGATGAACGGCGACTCGGACTCGACGCAGCCGAGGACGATGGCCTGGAGCTGCTCGAGGTTGTTGAAGTTGTACGCGGGGATGGCGTACTGGCCTTCCATGGCCTTCTTGAACATCTCCCGCGTGTTGACGATTCCGAGGTCCTTGTAAGAGACGGACATGAGGTCTCCTTAATGCGATAGATTTCGATTGGTCGACGAAGCCTCGCCAACCCGGACGAGCCCGACAGGCCGGAGGACCTGTCTGACAGGTCCGTCCCCGGAGAGGATCCGCTCGGCGTCCACGGAGGACGTGGGCCGTACGACGTCGCCTTCCAGACCCCTCGAACCGGCCAATTGTACCGCAGCCCGGCCGGGCTGCGGGGTCCGGCCGGATCTCGCCGCGAGCGGCTGGCCGGCGCCCCGCGGGGGGCAACCCTGTGATCGTCGGATGCTCGCAGGTCACTTCGTTCGGAGTGGCCTTCCAGACGGGCTGCTTCGGGCGGCCGGGAGCTGCTCGAGCACACCGTCGTCGAAGACGACGACCCCCTCCGCGACCGTCCGGTGAACGCGTAGCCCCGGCAGCGCCCCATCGGGGCCGCTCAGTGGGTCCGCAGACACGACGATCCAGTCGGCCGGCCCACCCACCGCGAGCGGCGGGCGCGCCGGGCCGCCCCCGCCGGGCTGGCGTCTCGTGAAGAGCCTCAGCCCCTCGAGGCGGGTCAGGCGATTCTCCGGCTGCCAGCCGCCGGGCGGCGCGCCGTCGGGATTCTGACGGGTGACGCCGGCGTGGACGTGCCGGAAGATCGGCTCTGGCACCGAGAACTCGTCGGTGGAGCCGGCAAGGCGGGCGCCCCCCCGGATGAGCCGCCCGAACGCGTAGACGCGGGCAGCCCCGGGGTCCCCCACCCGCGCCTGCTCCATGGTGTGGCCCTCGGCATCGGGCCACACGAAGCCCGGCTGCACCACCAGCACCACGCCCAGGCGCGCGGCGCGGGCGATGTCGGCCTCGGAGGCGAAGGAGAAATGCTCCACGCGCAGCCGACGCGGGTCGAGGGAAGGCCGGGCGGTGAGCAACGCCTCGTAGGCGTCGAGCACGCTGGCGACCGCGGCGTCCCCGATCGCGTGGGTGGCGACATCGAGCCCGGCGTCGAGGGCGCGCTGGGCCCACCGCTCGATCGACTCCCGGTCCATGCGCGGCACGCCGTGCGTCGAGGGGTCGTCGGCGTACGGATGAGTCAGGGCCGCGCCGCGGCTGCCGAGGGCGCCGTCGGCGAAGAGCTTCAGGTGTGTCACGTGCAGCCGCGGAGACAGCTCGGGGGGACCCGAGAGCACGCGCGTGGCGAGGGCGCTGGGGGCGGGGATCATGAGGCCCACGCGAACGGGCAGCGGCCGGTCGGAGTCCGCACGCACCAGGAGGTCCAGGTAGCGTTCGAGCGGGGCCTCGAGATCGACCAGCCCGGGCGGCGACAGGAATCCCGCGTCGTCCAC
>Ga0316576_10001359_pt1 | contig 13055 bp, 12 predicted proteins | sample S0NA_FD_203075 | JGI IMG/M metagenome (GOLD analysis project Ga0316576, IMG submission 203075) | Rhizosphere microbial communities from salt marsh grasses in Alabama, United States - S0-2_050615r3r5 | ecosystem: Host-associated > Plants > Roots > Rhizosphere | place: USA: Alabama | collected... | reverse complement strand
CATCGAGGCCCGACTCCGACCGCTGGTCGCCCGCCTGGCCCGCCAGCTGCGCAGCGTGAGCGGCGGGACAGCGGGCAGCCTGAAGCTGCGGCTGACCCTCGACGCGTCGGGCACGGTCACCCGCGTGACCTTCATCTCCGGCTCGCTGATGCTGCCCAGCCTCAAGCGCGAGCTGAGCCGGATCGCCGGGGCCTGGCGCTTCGGCGTGCTCCCCGAGCAGACCCAGGTGGTGCTCACCCTGCGCTTCTCCTAGCTCCTGGCAACCACGAGGCGCAGGCTCGCCGGCGGTCCCGACGATCGGGGCCGCCGGTTTTTTTCCACCTGTGCACGTCAGAGCCCGAAGCGGGCCAGGAACACGTCCCGCGACGGTGCGCCGTTGACCAGCGTCGCGCCGCCGAAGCTCAGCGGTGCCTTGAAGCTCCCGGCGACGTACAGGTCGAGGCCGACGACCTGGATCGCGCTGCCGTAGTCCGTGGAGGTGGATCCGAATGGCTTGAAGAACACGAGACCCCCGCCAGAGGTGAAGCCGGCGACAAAGACGTCCTCCTGTCCCACGCTGGTGTACGATGCCCCCCCGAGGCTCACCGTGTCTTCAAAGCTCCCCGTGGCGTAGACGTTGCCGAAGGCGTCCGTCGCCAAGGCGTATCCAAAATCGTCGAGGCCCCCCCCGAAGAGCTTGGACCAGCGGTGCGCGTACGACGAGTCAAAGCTGGCAACCAGCACATCCCCCTGCCCGGCGCTGGTCAGCGTTCCACCGCCGAGGTCCGCCGAACCGTAGATCGTGCCACAGATGTAGACGTTGCCGGCGCCGTCGGTGACGAGCCCATAGGCCTCGTCGTAGGACGTCCCCCCCACGCTCTTGGAGAAGCGGTGGGCTCCGGTGGAGGTGTAGCTGGCGAGGAAGATGTCATCCTGCCCCTTGCTCGTCAGCGTGCCGGAGCCCAGGTCCACGTCGCCGTAGTGGTAGCCGACCACGTGGAGGTTGCCGCTGGCGTCGACGGCGAGGGCGGTGACGCCGGTGGCGCCGACGCCCCCCAGAACCTTGTGAAAGCGGTCGGCGCCGGTGGATGTCAGACCCACCAGCAGGACGTCCTGGTCGTTCTTCGCCACCGATGACACCTGCGTGCCGCCGACGCCCACGGTCCCCATGAAGATGGCGCCGAGGTAGACGTCGCCCGCCCCGTCCACTGCCAGGGCAACGCCAAAGTCATCGCTGAGATCGCCATACGTCTTGGAGAATCGGTAGCTCCCGGCCGCGTCGTAGCTGGCGATGAAGATGTCATGCTTGCCCGCGCTGCTTTGCACACCGCCCCCGAAGTCTACCGAGCCCTGAAAGCTGCCCGCCAGGTAGATGTTCCCGCTCCCATCCACCGCGATGGCGCTCCCCCCGTCCTCCTGGCTGGCACCGAAGGTCTTCGCCGCGAGGTGCTTCCCCGACGCATCGTAGCTCGTGTAGTAGATGTCGGTCTTGCCCGCGGCAGTCAACGGACCGCTGCCGAAGTCCAAGGTATCCCAGAAGTAGCCCGTCAGGTGGGTGGTCCCCGACGGATCAACCGCCATGCCCTGGACCTCCTCGGCCCAGGTGTTGCCGAACGAGAAGGACCAGTCGTGGGTCAGCGCCCCGGTGGGCAGCGCCTGGTCCGGCGTCAGCGCCTGGTCCGGCGTCACCGCCTGGTCCGGCGTCAGCGCCTGGTCCGGCGTCAGCGCCTGGTCCGGCGTCACCACCTGCTCCGAGCTGACCGTCTGATCCGGGGGCCTCGGCCCGTCGGCCAGCGGGCCATCGCCGGAGTCGGTGACCACGTCGAGGCTGCTCGCCCCGTCCGCGTCACGCCCGGCGTCCGCCGTGGGACCATCCTTCTTCACCACCGGCCCGCTTCCGCCAAAGGGCATCAGGGCGTCGCAGGCGCCGAGGAGAACAACCAGCAATCCGCAGGCCAGAGCCCGTCCTGTTCTGTCCATGGAAGCTCTATTCTATTTGCGGCGTCCGTCGACGGCAATCGGATAGTCTTGGGGGGCTGGTGACCCGCCGCCCCCCTCGTGTACCCTCGACTCATGGCCGTCGTCCGCCACCGCGTCCTGCCGGCCCGGGGCACCCTGCTCGTGGGCACGGACCTGCACGGCAACCTGGAGGACCTCGAGCGGCTGCGGGAGCTGTTTTTCGAGAGCGGGCCCGACACGCACCTCGCGCTGCTCGGCGACCTGGTCCACGGCCCGGACCCCTGGGCCCGGGAGCAGTGGCCGACGCTCCACGACTACGACGATCGCTCGTGGGAGGTCGTCCGGGAGGTCATCGCCCTGCGACAGAGCTACCCCGAGCGGGTCCACCTGCTGCTCGGCAATCACGACCACGGTCACGTCGGCGGGCCGCACACCGGCAAGTTCCACCCGGACGAGGTCGAGCACCTGGAGTCCCGCCTGAGCCCGGACCAGCGCGCCGCGCTCCGTGGGCTCTTCCGCTCGGCGTTGCTGATGCTCATCGCCCCGTGCGGCGCGGTGCTGGCCCACGGCTCGCCCGATGACACGCTCGACGACCCCGCGCGGCTCGACCGCGTCTCGCTGGTCACCGGGGAGAACACCCCGACCGACGCCCGGGTGCTCGAGAGCCTGCTGACCTCTTACGGCCAGCAGGCCGAGGTGACGGACAGGCTCCTCGCCGCGCTGTCGCGGCGGGTCGGCTTTCCGCTGACCCTGGTGGTCCACGGCCATGACCGGGACGAGGAGGGCTACTTTGTCGAGGGGGGCAACCAGGTCTGCCCGGTGATCTTCGGCGCTTCGAGGGAGACGAAGCGCTACCTCCGCCTGGACCTCGCCGCCCGATACCTCGGCCCGGATGACCTGCGCGAGGGGATCGAGCTCCGGCGCCTGTACGGCCCCGCCTGATGTCCACCGGTGTGCGCCGACGACCTACGTTGCCGCCGCGACGATCGTCCTTATACTTACCTGCTGGATGTTGAGGACGACCACCCTGCTCCTCTTCGCGGTCTGCTGGCCAGGGCCAGCTGCGGCGCGGGGGCTCCCGCTGACCAAGAGCCTCACCGACTGCGGCTACGCTCCGGTGATCCGCAAGCGGGGGATCGCGGTGTTCCGCAACAAGCGGGCCTCGGTCACCGACATCGCCGCCCAGGGCATCCTGAGGGTGCCGACAGACCAGCTGCAGCGCGCGCTCGTGGACTACCGTCGCCACGTCGCGTACATCGACCGCGTCGCCGAGAGCCGCGTGCTCCGGCGCGACAAGGGCGAGCTGCTGGTGTACCAGCGCCTCGATCTCCCGCTGCTCAGCGACCGGGACTTCACGCTGGACGTGCGCTGGGGCAAGGACGGCGAGATCCGCTGGGTCGACTTCCACGCGGTGACCGATCGGGGCCCGCGCCCGCGCGAGGGCGTGGTCCGCGTGACCCATCACCGCGGAAGCTGGGAGCTGTTGCCGATCATGGGCGGCAAGGCGACCCTCGCCCGATACCAGGTCTCCATCGACCTCGCCGGCTACCTGCCGCGCTGGATGGCGCGCTCCAGCGCCGGCAAGGAGGTCCCCGACCTGTTCGCGGCGATCTGCACCATGGCCGTGGGCCGCGACAAGGCCAGGGGACACTGTCCCTGATCGCGCCCGCGTTCAGGACAGTCGGACCGTCGTCAGCGCCCGGCGAACGGGGACCACCGCGGCGCGCCCCTCCACCGGTAGCCCGGCGAGGTCGCGCTCCCGGGCGTCGCAAAGGTGTGCCGTACGGACCCGGGCGCCGCCGAAGCGCAGGCGGATCTGCAGGTCCTCCCCCGGGGGCGCGAAGCTCTGGAGCCGCACGATGATCCCCTCGCCCCGGTCCGCGCGCTTGACCGTCGTGACCATCACACGCTCGTCATCGGTGGACACCACGTCCTCGGCGCGGTCGCACAGCCGGCGGGCGCGCTCGGGCAGCCAGATCCCGCGCATCAGGCGCCGGGCCTGGCTGGGCAGCCGGTTGTCGCGGAAGTCCCCCGACCTGGTGAACCAGACGGCGTACTCGAAGTGGTGCACCTCGGGGTCGTGCCCCGTGGCCGGGTGGGCCAGGAGCGGGAAGACACCGTAGGCCCACTCGCGGTGCACGTTGCGCAGGGCGACCCACTCGAGGACGCCGGCCGCGGTGATCCCGACGCAGGCTGGCCCGCCCATGAAGACCGCCAGCCCGCTGCCGTGCTCGGCGGGCGCGTGCTCCATGTGGGCGAACGTCCTCGCCGGCCAAAACGTGGGCTCGTACAGCTTGCTCGCCGGCCGCTCGACGAACCCGCCGGGGACGTCCATCACCAGCCCGGGTGCGCTGATCGTCGTCGGGAACCGACAGGTGATCGTCCTGCGCGTCGCCGCCGACCCCACCAGACGCATGCGGATGATCGGCGAGCGCGCGTCGAACCACATCCAGCGCACAACGGGCCGGCCACAAAGCACGGACTCCACCCTGATCTCCAGACCGTCGGGGCGCTCGCGGGCCTCGAGGCGCGCCGGGCGAAGGCTGGCCCGGTCCCGCTCGCGGAACTGGCCGCCGAGGTACTCGTGCCCCATGCGCCAGAGCCCCCCCGTGTCGTAGTGGGCCGCGAGATCGTTGGCCGGACCGGCGAGCATCTGGTGCTGGCCGACCCACAGCTCCACGAGGCAGCCGCCCGCCCCCTCGTCGAGAACGGCCCGGTAGTGGTCCGTCGACAGCTCGATGCGCGATCCCTCGCGCCGCCAGTCGGGGAGCGAGTCCCCCGACGGCGCCGCGTCGCCGCACTGCTCGCAGCACACCGCGCCGAGCGCCCGGTCAGCGTGGCTCTCCGCCTCGCGTAGCAGCGGCCGCTGCTCCTTGTGGAACACCCGATCCGGAGAGGTGCCGGTGATGAAGTCATGGTGGTTGCTGACCACGACCAGGTCCCACGCCGCCCGGATGGTCTGCTGCACACCGTCCGGCGGGCCCTCGCGGCGCACGGCCAGCTTCTCGGCGAGCTCCAGCTTGCAGGTGGTTCTGTTCGTGCGGTACTTGGTCTCGGGGCGGCTGGCGTAGAACCCCATCCAGTACGGGTTCGGATCGAGCTCGAGCTCGGGCAGCGCGTCCCGGTGGCAGGCGACCAGGTCGAGGTAGTCGTCCATCGCCGCGTTGACGGCCCAGACGCCGTTCTCCGGGTACTGCAGGCCGTTGTAGCGATCGAGCAGCTCCACCAGCCTCGGGATCGGCCCGATGAAGTCGCAGCCGATGGGACAAAACATGTAGGGCGTACGCGCGAGCGGCTCGAGCTGACCGACGAAGCCCCTGATCCGACGCGCCACGTGTCGAGCCGTGCGCCAGCTCATGCGCAGCGGAAGCCCCATCCAGCGGATGATGCCGCGGTGGGCGAGCATGTCCCCCTGGAAGTAGGTGAAGGCGTTCCAGTGGCAGAGCACCTCGGCGCCGTCGGGCCCGCGCCAGACGAAGTCCAGGGACCGGAGCTTCTCCAGGAGCAGCTCGGCGCTGGAGCCGGGGAGGGGAAACCGGCGCCTGGAGCGCAGGTCCGTCCCCACGAAGTACATGCCGTCGATGCGGGTGATGCCGGCCTGCTCGAACCCGAGAGCGTGGAGCACGGACGGAAGGGCCGGCGAGTGCCCGAAGTCGTCGGGCAGGTAGGCGATGCGCGGCTCCGGCGTCATCCCGTGGACCCGTAACCACTCCTGGCCGTGGAGGTAGTCGCGCAGGATCGCCTCGGTGTCGGGGATCAGCGTGTCGGGGGTCGTGATGCCGCTGCCGGTGAGCCTGAGCTGCCCGCGGTTGATCAGCGCGCGCGCCCGATCACGCAGCGCGGGGACCCGCTCCCAGAACATCCGGAAGAAGAAGAGGCTCTCGACGGAGAAGACGCGGCGAGGCTCGGCCTCGAGCTCGTCGATCACGGCCTCGAGGATGCGGCGGATCCGAAGGCGGAAGTACTGTTCGGAGGTGAACAGCCAGTTGGGATCCCAGTGGCTGGTCTCGCCGAAGATGAGCACCCGCCGGGCGTCCGCAGGGATCCCTAACCTGGCTCTCAGATCGGTCTCTACTGCAGTCAACCCGCTCGCGCGCTCCACCGTCGTTTCCGTCCAACATCGGACGGGGAGAAAGATAGTTCAGAAACGGGGCGGAGCAACCGGAAAGGAGGTCGGCCCTGGGCTACTCGTCGTCGCCCTTGGGCGCCTTCTTCACCTTCTTGGCGGCCTTCTTCGGCGCCTTCTTCACCACCTTCTTGGCGGCCTTCTTCGGCGCCTTCTTCACCACCTTCTTCGCCTTGGTCGGCTTGGCCGGTGGATCGTCGGCCATGGCCGCGGGGGTGATGAACGCCATTGCGACAACGAGGCTCAGAGCTTTCAGCAGCGAACGCATCTCACTTCTCCTTTTGTTCGAATACCGATTCCGTGAAGCGACTAGCTCTTCACTCTTAGGTCTTCGCGCTCCTCCATGACCGGAGAGGCGGAGTCCTCCTTCGAGACGACCGGCGCGCGCGAAGGATCGTCGTGGCTGCCCTTCTTGGCGCCAGCCTTCCCCTTGGGGGGCTTCTTCTTCTTGTCCTGTTTGGGCGGCATCTCGTCCTCCGTGCGGGATGGCCCTGATTCAAAGGCTGTGCCACCTCCAGGGGGGCGTCGGTTCCGGCAGTTAGGCCTGGGAGGGGGCGGGGTCGGCTGTAACGCATCCGACGCGATCGGAGCTCAACCCTCCGACATCGAAGATTTCGGATGTGGGACAGCCGATCGTCAGCGCCGGTGTGCCAGCACCCGCTGACCGTCGGGAAAGAACACCTGGATCTTCCCGTCCTCGAGCACCCGCTCCACCACCCCGGTTCCGAAAGAGGGGTGCACGATGGTGTCACCGGCCTCGAAGCGCTCCGTGATTCGGTACGGCCGGGGCGGGCGCGACGGGTCGGCCACCACCTCGGGCTCGGTGGGCTTCGTCTTGCGCGCGGATCTGGGCGACGACGCGCGGGGGGCGCGGGGCGCGCGCGGGGGGGTCTTGCCGCCGGGGGGCTTGTGGCGGTGGTAGCCGCCGCACTGCTTGCACTGGACCTTGGCGATGGTGTTGCCCTTCATCGCCACCACCACGTGCCACACATCCCCGCACTTACCGCAGATGGATTCGATGTCCTGGCCAACGCGTGCGCTCATTGTCGACCATTGTATCAGTTATAATGCCGACGCAATGGAGATCTGGAGCATCCTCGAGCGCGCCGTCGCCCTCTTTCCCGACCAGGTCGCCGTGGTGGACGGGGACCGGCAGGTGACCTATGTGGAGCTGGGCGAGCGGACGGCACGCCTTGCCCGGTTCCTCCAGGCGAGCGGGCTGCAGGCTGGCGACAGGGTCTCGATCATCGAGGTCAACTCCCTCCACTTCCTCGAGGCCTACTTCGCCGTCGCTGCGGTCGGCGCGATCCTCAACCCGCTGAACCACCGCCTCAGCCCCCGCGAGCTCGAGCTGATCCTCGAGGACGCCGGCTCGCGCTGGCTGCTGGCCGGGCCGCGCTTCGAGGAGACCGTCTCCCGGGTCGCGGGACGGGTGGGGCTCGAGGGCGTGGGCTGGCTCGGGCCGCCGACCCGACCCGCCGACCTGGCCTGCCCCGCGCTGTCGCTGGAGCACGAGCTCGCCGCCCTCGCCGGCTGCTGGCCCCTGGCCCGCCAGCCCGTGTCCCCCGACGAGGTGGCCCAGCTCTACTACACCAGCGGCACCACGGGACGCCCCAAGGGCGTGATGTTGACCCACCGCAACGTCTGCGTCCACGCGCTGGCCGCCGTCGCCGAGCTGCAGCTCGTCGAGGGGGACGTCTGGGGGCACATCGCGCCGATGTTCCACCTCGCCGACGCGTGGGCCACCTTCGCGCTGACCTGGGTCGGCGGACGGCACGTGATGGTCCCCGCTTTCAGCGCCGGGGCCGCGCTGGCCGCCATCGAGGAGCAGCGGGTCACCGTGAGCAACCTGATCCCCACGATGCTCAACCTGATGGTCAAGGACCCGGGCGTCGACGGGTACGACCTGTCGAGCCTGCGCCTTGTCCTCTCCGGCGGAGCCCCCATCGCCCCGGCGCTGGTCGGTCAGGTGATGCAGACCTTCGGCTGTGAGTACGTCCAGACCTACGGCATGACCGAGACCAGCCCGTACCTGACCCTGAGCACGCCGAAGAGCTCGCTGCTTCGACTCCCCCCGGAGCGGCAGCTCGCCTTCCGCGCCCGCACCGGGCGCCCGTTCCTCACGGTGGAGCTTTGCGTGGTGGACGAGGAGGGCGCGCCCGTCGCCGCCGACGATCGGCAGGTGGGCGAGATCTGGGCGCGCGGTGAGACGGTGACCCCTGGCTACTGGCGGCAGCCGGAGGCGACCCGCGCCGCGTTCGCGCCCGGAGGCTGGCTGCGCACGGGAGACCTCGCCACCGTCGACCGGGAAGGATACGTCAACATCGTCGACCGCAAGAAGGACATGATCATCTGCGGCGGAGAGAACGTCTACTGTGTCGAGGTTGAGCACGTGCTGTACGCCCACCCCTCGATCCTGGAGGTCGCCGTCTTCGGCGTGCCCGACGAGACCTGGGGGGAGATCGTCTGGGCCGCCGCGGTCCTGCGCCCGGGCGAGCAGACCACCGCCGACGAGCTCATCGCCTTTTGCCGGGAGCGGCTGGCCGGCTACAAGACACCCCGCGGGGTGACCTTCCTCGACGCGCTGCCCAAGACCGGCTCGGGGAAGATCCAGAAAGCCCTGCTCAGGGACGCGCACCGATCCCGGGGATGAGACGGGGCAAAGGTGGCGCGAGCCGCGCGGGCCGTGGTAGCGGCGCAAAAAAACAAGAGGGCTGAACCGCTCGCCATCCTCGTCCGCCGGCAATCCGGTGTCCGGCGCGCCCGTACCTGCCACCAAATTGAGGCGGCGAGGGGGGCAAGCGGTTCAACCCTCTTGTTGTTGATACAGCTGGACCGCCCGTCCCTCTTCGTCGAACCGGTGTCCGGCGCGCCCGTACCTGCCACCAGGTCAACGTGACGAGGTCACGAGCGGTCCAGCGTTTCCATGACTCAAGCTAACTGCCGCTTAATGATCTTCAGCTCCTCTTCGGTCAAGTGCTCACCATACTGCTTGAGCACGTCGATCCACTCTTCATTCCCGTCGGGGGGGAAGGCGTCCTCCCCGGCCCTGGATGCAGCTTGTTCCACGACGTGTCGTGGCTTGGAGGAGAAGGATGAGCTGTCCAGGACCGGGGAGGGTTGGTGCGAAAAAGCCGAGGCCTCACGGCGATGGGGCAAGGTGGGGTCCTCACGTCCTGTGAGGACGGCTCGCGCGTGCTGCACCGAGCGAGAGTCGGGAATGGTGGGGTCTTCTCGCTCCTCGGCGTTGGAGGCAAACATGGGGGGGTGCTCGTCCCTGATCGTGTCGCCCTCGTCATCGGGCAGACCGGCGAGCGCGCGGTACATTCGACGGATGGTGTGCCGCCGGGGACGAACCGGCTCACCGCCGCCGACCTGGATCGGTCGTCTCGGTCTCTCCTGGAGCCAGCCCATCACGTTGGCGGCCTGGGCCGTGGCCGAGACCGGCACGGGTGTCCAGTCTCCACCCGCCACGTCTGGAATCAGGCAATGCTGTTTGCTGAAGAGACGTTTGAGGAAGGTGGACACGTTTCTGAGCTCCAGATGTCTGTTTCTTCGTTACCGCGTGCTCACCTCTCCCTAAATGCGAGCCGCGTGCCACGTCGGCAGATTCGCTCGTCGCTTTCAACATGCCCAAATGAGACGCCACCGGCGGGTGTGACACGTAGGCTCTGTGGGACCCCCTCCCCCACCTGTGGGTTGCAGACCACGAGGTGGCCACGCCACTCGCCGTCAGAAGGTGAGGTGGCTCACCAGCAACCCAAGGGCCCTAGTGATTCGTGAGGTCGAAGAGATCCAGCTCGAGGTCGAAGGGGTCCTCCTGGGTGCTGCCCTGGTGGTTGAGGCAGGTCGATGGAGTGGGCAGCGCAGGCGCCGACCATCCCCTGGACGCCGCCCCACACACAGCCCCGGTGTGACGACAGACTCGGCCCTGCCATGGAGGATCCTGGGGAGCAGCGAGGGGACACCCCTCCCCGCCCGTGCACGGCACTACGGTCTTTTTCAGCATTCGAGCAGTGTTGCAGGCAAGGCTGGTGCCATGGCCAAGACGGAGTAACCATTCAGAATCATTGAAAACATGTACCGGTCGCCCTCTCCGATTTCGCGTCAACCCGGTGACGGCTGACCGATAGCTGGAGCCTTGACGTTGAGCGACCAGTCATAGGGCAGGTACTCGAAGTGGGTCATCGTGGCGAGCCGAGGAGCGGCGGTCTTGTGGTATCGGGCCAGGAAACGCCCCACCGACCCCGCGTCTCGCTTGAAGTCCTCGGCGAACCAGCTGAAGAGCTGCGAGACCCGAACGGTGTCCCCCTTGATCCGCACACCGTTCCAGCTGTTGATGAAGCTTCGTGTCAACCGGTCGAGGACACGGTCCAGCGAGGCACCCTGAAACGCCGCGGCCCGCAGTGGAGGACAGCTCCTCGCGGCGCAGACCAGGGCAAAGTGGATCCGGGCGTCCTTGAACTCGGGGCGGATGGTCTTGTGCTCCAGCTCGTCGAGCGTGAGCATCTTGCCGGCCACCTTGTGCCTGAGCCCCTTGAAGAAGCCGGACACCTTCTTGACGCTGGTCAGGGGGTAGCGACGAGCCACCTCCCGGATCACGAGGGCGTTGTAGGCGTTGAGGAAGAAGGCCAGCCTGGCGGGCTTGCTCAGGCCGTCCAGCCGGGCCCGGGCCACGCTCGCCAGGTACGCGTCCAGCTCGGCCATGGCGCTTCGCTTGATGCCCGCGTAGTCCACTCGACCTCCCTCGACATGGGCACGGAGCACCCTGTCGAACCGGCGGTGATCGAAGGCATCCGCGTCACCCGGGATCGCCCCGACGATCAGTAGCATGGCCAGCGCGCGTCTCATTTTTCTGTCTCCTTGGCGTTTGACGTCCCGGTGTTCCGCGTCATCTCTACATGACAAGGACAGGTACTCCGCGCAACCCAAACGGTTACACGGGAGTCGACGATGGTCGCCAAGTCACTCGTTTTGCTGTCAATGCTGCTGGTGGGCTGCACCGCGGCGCGCTCCGAGCCGACCTGCAAGACCGGCCTGGCCGCCTCGGCCATCTCCGAGAGCCCGGCGGCCGGAGTCCGCACACCACGCCCGCCCAGCCGCGTGTCCGCCGGGTTTGGCCAGCGCTGGCGTGACGGCAAGGCCGAGATCTCGGGCTACCGGGTCACCACCATGAGGTACGGCGAGCCGCGAGAGGGGACAAGCGCGCTGATCTACGTCACCGAGCCGATGAGCCGACGGACCTGGATCAAGGATGACCACGCCCGGGGCGACGACCGGGTCGAGGCGCTCAAGCTGAACCACACGCTCACGTTCCGTACCGGGATCTACCCCTACTCCGTGATGACCAGCGTCTTCTCCCCAGTGGAAAGCCAGGGGCGCGAGCCGTTCACGCCGGCCAAGATCTCGCTCTCGGTCCAGGAGTGGTGCGGGCACGTCTACCACCAGATCTACCCCAAGGGAGATCACTTCCACTCCGTGATCCACTCCTACTTCGCCAGCGAGGGCGACCGGGCCGAGACGGTTCAGACCGAGGAGCATCCGCTCTACGAGGACGCACTGCTGATCCAGCTGCGCGAGCTCGATGGGCCGTTCCTCGGGGGCAAGACCTCGTGGAGCGGAACGCTGGTGCCCTCACTCTGGTCCACGCGCAAGGCCCACCACCCCCTGAAGCCGGTGGCAGCGAAGCTCTCGCGAGAGCAGACGACCCTGAACGGAGCGCCGGTGACCCGCTTCACCCTCGAGCGCGCGGGGGTTCGCTGGACCTACGACGTGGAGCGTGCGCCGTCCCGTCGGGTGCTGGCCTGGAGCAGCACCAACGGCGAGCGCGGCACCCTGCTCAAGACCGCGCGGCTGCCCTACTGGAAGCTCAACGGCCCCGGGGGAGAGGCGTACCTCGAGCAGGTCGGCCTGAAGCCCTGACATGCCCCCAGATTTCGCTTCCGTGGGTGATTCTGCTCGCCCCCGTGGCCGCCCCCGGCGCACCATGGAAGGGGATGGTCAAGGGTAGCCACAACGGCCTCGCTTTCTGCCGCGCTGCGCTGCGAAACACGGACAGGCGGCCGGGCGACCCAGCCCGCGGGGCCGCCGCCCGCCGTGATCCGGATACGCCCTTGAGCCGCTTCGCGTCGTTGCCCCTCCTCGCCCTGCTGGCGTCCTGCTCGGAGACCCCGGCCCACCCCGTGGACCTCGCCCTGGATCATCGGCCCGTCGACGCTCCGCCCCGGCTGGACACCGTCGCCGACACGGCGCCGGACCGCGCGGCCGCGGACGCCCCGCTCCCCGACGCCCCACCCGGCCCCTGCCCGGCCGGGATGGAGCTCGTGGGCAACGCCTGCCTCGACCGCTACGAGGCTCCCAACGTCGCCGGCGCCGACCCGCTGGTGATGTACTCCTTCTACGAGGCCGAAGCCTGGTGCCAGCAGCGCGGCAAGCGCCTCTGCTTCGATGACGAGTGGACCCTGGCCTGCGCCACCTCCGCCGGGCTGAGCTACCCCTACGGCAACGCCCACCAGCCCGGCGTGTGCAACGACGACAAGATCTGGAAGGTCTACAGCCAGACGAAGCTCAACGGCTGGCCCTCCACGGCCTCCGCGCCCACGGTGAGCACCCTCGCCGACCTGCTCGCCGCGGCGAGCGCGGCGAGCGCGGCGGGCCAGATCGCGGCGGACCACGTCCAGTCGCTGTACCAGGCCGAGCCCTCGGGCGCGAAGCAGGGCTGCCGCACGGCCCAGTACCAGGTCTACGATCTCTGTGGCAACGTCGAGGAGTGGACCCGACGCCGGGACGGCGGCGGCGGCGCCGAGCTCTCGGGCAACCTCAAGGGGCGCTACTGGGCCGAGGCCCGCACCTGCCAGAGCGGCGTGACGACCCACGCCAACGCCTTCCGCTTCTACGAGATCGGCTTCCGCTGCTGCGCCGATCCCCTGTAAGCCGCCTGCTCCGCCACCGTTACTGGTGAACAACACGCATGCGCGCCGACGTGGCGGCG
>Ga0316576_10001358_pt1 | contig 13056 bp, 9 predicted proteins | sample S0NA_FD_203075 | JGI IMG/M metagenome (GOLD analysis project Ga0316576, IMG submission 203075) | Rhizosphere microbial communities from salt marsh grasses in Alabama, United States - S0-2_050615r3r5 | ecosystem: Host-associated > Plants > Roots > Rhizosphere | place: USA: Alabama | collected... | reverse complement strand
CTGCAGCGCCGCGGCGACGGCGGCGGCGGCGAGCAGGATGTCGGCGCTGCCGGCGCTCGTGCCCGACACGACCAACGGCCGCGCCGCCTCTCGGAGCGCCGCCGCGGCGCCTTCGGCGAGCGCCGCGAGCTCGACGGGCAGATCGAGGTCGCCGGACCCATCGCTCCTGATCGCTGCAGCGATCGCGCGTCCGACACGCGCGACGTTCTGGGGCGCGGCTCGGCCGACCCGCGTCGCGAAGGCGTCGAGACCGGTGCGGCCGGTCGCTGCGATGTACAGGGGTCCGGTCTCGTCGTTGACGATCATGCGGTTGATGGCGTCGTTCCAGGACGGGATCTCGAGCTCGCGGGCGCGTTCCAGGGGGACGTTGAGCAGCGCCTGGCGGATCGCGAGGTCGAGCCGTGGCGCGGTGTTGGTCGGGTCCTCGCCGAGGATGAGCACGGCGTCGGCCTGCTCGACCTCGCGCAGCGACGGCGTGCGTGCCGGCCCGTGCCGCAGGAGGTCGGCGACGATCCGCATCAGCTCCGCCTCGCCGGCCGAGACGCCGATGAAGAAGGCGTCGGCGCCGACCAGGGTGCGCAGCGCGTAATTGGCCTCGAGCGACGCCCGCGGCGAGCCGATGCCGATCGCGCCGCCGTCGGCGATGAGAGCCGCGACGCGGGCGACGGCCCGGTCGGCGGACGTCTCGCCCGCCGGGTCATCGCCGCGCACCACCGGTCGGCGGATGCGGTCCGGGCTGTTGACGAACTCGAAGCCGAACCGGCCTCGGTCGCACAGGAAGTACCGGTTGACATCGTTGTGATAGCGGTTGCGGACCCGGCGCAGCCGGCCGAGGCGCTCGCCGGGCAGGGTGTTGCAGCCGACACCGCAGAGCAGGCACAGCGACGGCGCGGTCTCGAGGTCCCACTTGCGGACGAAGTGCTCCTTCGAGACCTTGTCGGTGAACACCCCGGTCGGGCAGACCTCGACGAGGTTGCCGCTGAACGGGCTCTCGAGAGTGCCGTCCTTGACCCGGCCGAAGTAGCACCGGTTGCGCGAGCCGAAGACGTTGAGGTCGTCGCCACGGGCGTAGTCGCGATAGAAGCGGACGCAGCGATAGCACTGGATGCAGCGGTTCATCTCGTGGTTGATGAACGGCCCGAGGTGCTGGTTGCGGAAGGTGCGCTTGTTGAAGCGATGACTGCGGACCGTGTGGCCGGTCATCACCGTCATGTCCTGCAGGTGGCACTCGCCGCCCTCGTCGCAGATCGGGCAGTCGTGCGGGTGGTTGGTCATCATCCACTCGATGACCGAGGCCCGGAACTCGCGCACCTCGGGATCGTCGATCGAGATCCTCAGACCGTCGCTGACCGGGGTCGTGCAGGCCATGACGATCATCCCGGTGTCGTCGTCGGCGTCGCGGAACTGCTTGACAGCGCACTGCCGGCAGGCGCCGACCGAGCCGAGCTCGGGGTGCCAGCAGAAGTAGGGCAGGTCGTAACCGAGACCGAGCACCGACTCGAGAAGATTGTCGCCCTCCCGGGCCTCGTGCTCCCGGCCGTCGACGTGGATGGTCACCATCGACCCGTCGTCGGACATTCAGCCCCCGTTCCGGACCGCTCGGCCCGCCGCGGCCGATCCACCGGTCGTCAGATTCCCCGCCACGGACATCTCCCTTTGTCGATGTGGCTTTCGAAGTCCTCCCTGAAGTGCTCGAGCGCGCTCGACAGAGGTTCGACGGCGCCCGGTGCGAGGGCACAGAAGGTGTAGCCGGGTCCGAGCATTTTGCAGTGACGCTGCAGGACGTCGAGGTCGTCGCGCCGGCCTTCGCCCCGCTCGATGGCGGCGAGGGTCCTCTCCACCCACGGCAGGCCGTCGCGGCACGGCGTGCACCAGCCGCAGCTCTCCTGGGCGAAGAAGTGCTCCATGTTGTGCACCATGCCGACCGGGCAGGTGCGGTGGTCGAGGACGATCATGGTGCCGGTGCCGAACCGACTGCCGGCATCCTGGATGTGGCTGAAGTCCATCGGCAGGTCGAGGTGCTCGGGGACCAGGAACCGGGTCGAGGCGCCCCCCGGCAACAGGCCGCGGAGCGCGTAACCGTCCTGCATCCCTCCAGCGTGCTCCTCGAGAATCTCGCGGATCGGCGTCCCCATCGGGAGCTCGAAAATTCCCGGCCGCTCGACCTTGCCGCTGACCCCGTAGAGCTTGGTTCCGGCGTCCTCGGTGAGGCTCAGCCCGTGGTACCAGGCGGCGCCGTTGGCGACGATGTGCGGCACGTTGCACAGGGTCTCGATGTTCTGGACCACCGACGGCCTGCCGTACAGCCCTGCGACCGGCGGAAACGGCGGCTTGGACCGCGGGTTGGCCCGGCCGCCCTGCAACGACGTCAAAAGGGCGGTCTCCTCTCCGCACATGTAGCGGCCCGCGCTGACGTGGACGTGAAACTCGAGGTGGAAGCCGGATCCGAGAATGTCGCGGCCGATGTAGCCCGCCTCGCGCGCCTCGTCGGCGGCTCGGCGCAGCCGCAGGAACGCATCCCGGTAGGCCCAACGGATGAACACGTAGCCGAAGTCGGCCTCGATGGCGTAGGCGGCGAGGAGCATCCCTTCGATCAGCTGGTGCGGGTTGCCCTCGATGAGCAGCCGGTCCTTGAACGTTCCGGGCTCCATCTCGTCGCCGTTGGCGATCAGGTAGCGACGCCCGGTGTCGCCGTTGCGCTCGGGGACGAATCCCCACTTCATCCCGGTCGAGAAGCCCGCTCCGCCCCGGCCCCGGAGCCCTGACTCTTTGACCGTGTCGACGACCTCGGACGGCGCCATCTCTCGCAGTGCCTTGCGCAGCGCCCGGTAACCGCCGATCGCCTCGTACTCGCGCAGGGTGAGCACGTCGCCGTTGGGCCGGATGCCCGTGGTGAGGGGCGTTTCGGCGGTCACTCGGAGTCGGCCTCGTCGCACGCGTCGAGAACGTTGTCGATGAGCTCCGGCGTCAGCGGGCCGCACAGGACCTCGTCCACCATCATCGCGGGCGCCATGTCGCAGGCGCCGAGGCAGGGGATCGTCAGCCAGGTGAACCGCTGATCCTCCGTGGTCTGTCCGACATCGATTCCGAGCCTCCGCCTGATGTGCTCGCGCGCCGACTCGTAGCCCATGACCCAGCAGCTGACGCTGTCGCACATCAAAATGACGTGCCGGCCGACCGGCTTGCGGAAGACAAGGCTGTAGAAGGTCGCCACGCTTTCGAGGTCGGACAGGCTCACGCCGAGCTTGACCGACAGCCACTCCATGGCCTCGTCGCTGACCCAGCCCCGGCGATCCTGGATGAACTTCATGGCGGCAACGGACGCGGACCGCGGGTTTTCCTCGAGGCTCAGGCCGTGGTCGAACAGCTCGAGCTCCTCCGGAGTGAGAACCACGTTTCTCCTTTCTACCGATCGACGTCCGCGAGGACGAAGTCGATGCTGCCGAGGATCGCGAGCAGATCGGCGACGAAGCCGCCGCGGCTGATCCAGGGAACGGTCTGCATGTGGGCGAAGGACGGCGCCCGGATCCGGGTCCTGTACGACATGGTCGAGCCGTCGCTGACCAGGTAGTAGGCGGTGAAGCCTTTGGGCGCCTCGATACCCTGGAACGCCTCGCCGGGTGGGATCACCGGCCCCCAGCTGACGCCGAGGAAGTGCTGGATCAGGGTCTCGATGTCGTGCATCATGGCCGGTTTGGGCGGAGGCGTCGTCAGCGGATGCTCGGCCTTGAAGCGTCCGTCGGGCATGTTGTCGAGACACTGGCGGATGATCCGCAGGCTCTGCCGAATCTCCTCGATCCGGACCTCGGCACGGGCATAGCAGTCGCCGGCCTCTGCGGTCGGGACGTCGAAGTCGAAGCGGTCGTAGCCGCCGTACGGCTGGTGCTTCCGGAAGTCCCAGTCGACGCCGCAGGCGCGCAGGTTCGGCCCCGTGACGCCCCACTCGATGGCGTCGTTCGGGCAGTAGCGGCCGACGCCCTTGGTCCGCGCCTTGAAGATCCGGTTCCTCATCACGACCTTGTCGTACTCGTCGAGCCGCGCCGGCAGGTAGTCGAGGAAATCGCCGACCAGGCGGTCCCAGCCCTGCGGCAGGTCCTGGGCGACGCCGCCGATGCGGAACCAGCTCGGGTGCATGCGGCCGCCGCACACCGCCTCGACGATGTCGAAGATGCGCTCGCGGTCGGTGAACATGAAGAACACCGGCGACAGCGCACCGACATCCTGGGCGAAGGTGCCGTACCACACCAGATGGCTGGCGATGCGGAACAGCTCCGCCATCATGATCCGGATGGTCTCGGCCCGCTCCGGAATCTCGATGCCGGCGAGCTTCTCGACCGCGAGCACGTACGGGAAGTTGTTCTGCACCCCCGACAGGTAGTCGATCCGGTCGGTGTAGGGGATGTAGGTGTGCCAGCTCTGACGCTCGGCCATCTTCTCGGCGCCGCGGTGGTGATAGCCGATGTCCGGCACCACGTCGACGATCAGCTCGCCGTCGAGCTGGAGCGCCATCCGGAGCACGCCGTGGGTCCCCGGATGCTGCGGTCCGAGGTTGAGGAAGAGGAAGTCGGCACGATCCGAGTGGCGCTCCATGCCCCACGTCTCGGGCGTGAATCGGAGCGCCTCCTGCTCGGCCTCCTGATCCGCGTCCGTCAGCTGGTACGGGCCCATCTCGGTCGCCCGGGCGGGGTGCTCCTTGCGCAGCGGGTGGCCCTCCCAGGTCGGCGGCATCAGGATCCGCCGGAGACCCGGATGGCCGTCGAACCCGATGCCGAACATGTCCCACACCTCGCGCTCGTACCAGTTGGCGGCGGACCAGCAGCCGGTCGCGGTCGGGACCGAGGGGTGGTCGCCGAGCAACGGGACCTTGAGCCGGAGGTGCTGGTTCCGGTCGAAGCTGAAGAGGTGGTAGACAACCGTGAAATCGGCGTCCGGCTGGTCGTCCCTGTGGACCCGTTCGCGCTCGTCGATGGCGGTGAGATCGAGCAGGGTGGTGAACGGTCGATCGGTTTCGCTCCGCAGCCGACGGGTGATCGCGCCGAGCTGCGCGGCTTCGACCCAGAAGGTCGGGATCCCGTCCGTCGTCTGCTGCACCGCGGTCGTCAGTCCGTCGAGCTGCTCCGCCAGCTCTCGCGTGGCCGCGGTACCCGACATCATCGGTTCCGATCTCCGACCCCGTCCGGTGACGCGACGTCGGTCATCCGGACTCGGCGGTCGCGTTTGAGATCTCGCATGCAGGCGGGCTCGGGTCGGCGCACCTCCTGCGACCCGACCACCCAGCTGAGCGGTCGCCGCTCGGTGCCGACCGCGTGGCGCAGCAGGTGGAGACCCTCCATGAAGGCCTCGGGCCGCGGCGGACAGCCCGGCACGTAGACATCGACGGGGAGGAAGCTGTCGACCCCCTGGACGACGCTGTAGATGTCGTACATCCCGCCCGAGTTGGCGCACGACCCCATGGAGATCACCCACCGGGGCTCCATGAGCTGGTCGTGCAGCCGTTGGACGACCGGCGCCATCTTTCGGAACACGGTGCCCGCCACTACCATCAGGTCGGCCTGGCGCGGCGAGCCGCGGATGACCTCGGACCCGAAGCGGGCGATGTCGAACTTGCTGGTCAGACTGGTGGCCATCTCGACGAAGCAGCACGACAGGCCGAAGGCGAACGGCCAGATCGAGTTCTTCCTGCCCCAGGCGATCAGGTCCTCGAGCCGAGCCGTCAGAACGCTGCGGCGGATCGCCGCGTCGACGGTTCCAGTACCGAGCTGCTCGAGAATCTCGGCGGTGGTCGGCAGGCCGGGTCGAGAAGTCATGGGCCGCCGTCCGCGAGCGTCGTCCGGCGCGACGGCGAACCGCCTTTGATCGGGCCCCAGTCGAGGGCGCCGATTCTCACCAGGTAGACAAGAGCGACCAGGAGCAGCACGATGAACATCGAGATGACGCCGTAGCCGGTCCAGCCCAGGTCGCGCGCTGCCACCGCCCAGGCGAAGATGAACACCGCCTCCAGGTCGAAGATCACGAACAGCATGGCCATGACGTAGAACTGAGCGGTCATCCGGACACGCGCCGAGCCCTCGGACACGATGCCCGACTCGTACGGCTCGCCGGTGGCCCGGTCCGCGTGCCGCTGACCCAACACGAACGACGCCCCGACCATGACCGACACGACTCCGACCACACAGGCGACGTAGACGCCGAGGGGCCAGGACATGAACAGGTCGGTCTCAACCATGAAAGGGATCCTTTTCAGAGGTTCGACTTCCACCAATCATATAGTTGCTGATATAATCATTTCAACAATTTCACTGATGAGACCGGGAAGTCTGTGAATGAGACCAGGTCCGTCCTGCCGTTCGAGCCGCGGTGTGCCGGGGACGTTGTCGAGCCCCCGGGGCGTGCCGGACGGTGCAGCGGACGGAGCACTGCCGTGTCGCGGCGAATCGGTATCGGGGTGTAACGGGGGTCTGGCGGACACCGGCCCCGCCCCGAGCGATGCGTCCGCGCGTGGGCGAGTGCAGGGCCACTGGCCGCCAATCGGCTGGAATCCAGGGCGGCCGACGGGAGGAAATCATGTTAGTCGAGGCGCCGACCGTTCGCGACGTGATGCGGAAGCCGAGTCACTCGTTCAAGTTGGACATGTCGATGCCGGAGGCGGCCGGAGACGTCGCCCGATCCCCGGTGGCGGCCGTGCCGGTGGTCGACGAGGACGACCACGTGGTGGGGTTGCTGACAGAGAAGGACTGCCTCAGAGCGGTCGGGCGCTGGGCCTACGAAGGGGTCTCCGGCGGTGAGGTCAAGGACTACATGTCCGAGCTGACGGTCCGGCTGACGCCCCAGATGGATCTGTTGTCCGCGTCGCTCGCATTCGTCGAGTGCAACTTCGCCTGTCTGCCGGTCATGGAGGACGACCTGATCGTCGGGCGGTTGGAGCGGCACGAGCTGTTGAACGCCCTCGAGACGTGGGCGACCGAGATCAACAAGGAGCTTGAGGGGCGAGTCACCGCGACACCGGACCACGAGAGGCCATCGGCGATTCCACACATGCTCAAGGTCGTCGGCTCTGCCACCCGCGAGCAGATCGCGCAGATCTTCCGGAAGAACTAGCGAGCAGCGCCGGCGTCCGATCGATCAGCGACGGTGTGCGGAGGGGGCGTGGCCACGGAGAGGACAGAACGATGAAGACCATCCGACATATTCTCGACGCCAAGGGGGGAGAGGTCTTCGACATCGCACCCGACGCCCTTGTGTTCGACGCGCTTCGCGTCATGGCCGAGCGCAACGTCGGGGCGCTCCTGGTGCGCGATGGCGACGATCTGGTCGGACTGATCTCGGAACGCGACTACGCCCGAAAGGTGATCCTCAAGGACAAGGCCTCGAAGCACATCCCGGTGAGCGAGATCATGACCCCTCATGTCGTCTGCGTCGGCCCGGGCCAGAAGGTCGACGCCTGCATGGCGCTGATGACGAACAAGCGGATTCGTCACCTCGCGGTGTTGGACGACGAGCGCCTGATCGGCGTGGTGTCGATCGGCGACATCGTCAAGGCGATCATTGATCACCAGCAGTTCACCATCGAGCAGCTCGAGGACTACATCACCATGGGACGCTGAGTCTTCGACGAGGGGCGCGGACAATTCGTCCGACGAATTGCACGACGAATTGCTGTAGGATCGCGGGCGATGGACTGGGTCCAGCTCGCACCGTGGATGATGGTCGTGATCGGCATCGTCGGTCTCGGCTGGGGTGCGTCGTGGCTGGTCGACGGCGCCTCGAGGCTCGCGCTGCGGCTCGGCATGTCGCCCATGGTGGTCGGGCTCGTGGTGGTCGGGTTCGGCACCTCGATGCCCGAGTTCGCGGTGTCGGTGCGCGCCGCGGTGGTCGGCTCCGCGGGTCTGAGCGTGGGCAACGCGGTCGGCTCCAACATCATGAACCTGCTGCTGGTGCTCGGCGTTGCGGCGGTCGTCAAGCCGATCGCCGTGATCGGCGGCCAGCGCGTGCTCCGGCGCGATCTCATCTTCGGTCTGCTGCCCGCCGCCGTGATCATGGCGGCCGCCTGGGACGGACGGATCAGCCGGCCGTCGGCGGTCGTGCTGCTGCTGGTGTTCTTCACCTTCATCGCGGTCGCGCTGCGTCAGGCGCAGGCCGACACGAGCCGCACCGTGGTCCGGCGCGGCAACGTCTGGCGGCACGCAGGTCTCACGCTGCTCGGCATCGTGGTCTTGGTCATCGGCTCGGAGCTGATGGTGCGGGGCGGCATCGAGCTGGCGACCCGGTTCGGCGTATCGAACGCGGTGATCGGGTTGACGCTGGTCGCGTTCGGCACGTCGCTGCCCGAGCTCGCGACCTCGGTGACGGCCGCGCTCAAAGGCGAGTCGGAGATCTCGATCGGCAACGTGCTCGGCTCGAACATCTTCAACCTGGGTCTCGTGGTCGGGACCGCGTTCTCCATTCGTCCGGCGACGGTTCCCGCCTTCGTCATCCGTCAGGACATCCCGCTGCTCATGCTCGCCACCTTCATCGTCGGCGCGATCGTGGTCCGCGATGGGCGGATCAGCCGGACCGAGGGTGCGATGATGCTCGTGCTGGTCGGCGCCTACGTCGCCTTCGTCGTGATCCGCGGCGGCTAGTGCTCGCGACCGGCGGACGTGCCGTCTCAAACGATGTTGGGAGAGAGTCCGCAGCGGTCGTCAGCTCGCTGCTGGCCCAAGCATCGTTTGAGGGGGCAATCGCCGAGCCCAGTCGATGAACATCGTTGACGCATCCCGGGTCCCATCATCGTTCCTCGGGGACCGACACCGACACCGACACGAACGCGGACGCGGGATCAGAACGGGATCCCGAAGCTCAGCCACCACTCGCCCGGAGACTCGTCCGGCTCGCGGTCGAGCTTCCAACCGTACTCGAGGCGGATCGGTCCGGCCGGCGTGTCGAACGAGAAGCCGAGACCCGCGCCCCAGCGGAAGTCCTGGAACCGGACCGCGCTCGGACGTTCCCAAACGTTACCGGAGTCGACGAACAGGTGCGCCGAGAACAACCCGCTCAGCTTGCGAACGTACTCGGCGTTGATCAGCACCAGCGCGTTGCCGCCGATCGGATCGCCGTCGTCGTTGATGGTCTGGTCGGGAATGCCGAGAAAGTCGCGGGGGAAAGCGCGGTGGGTGGTGGCGCCGCCGGCGAAGAACCGGGTGTTGAGCGGAACCTGGAGGTTGGCCGGCTCGCTGGTGTCGGCGCCGAGCGGTTGGATGGCGCCGAGCCGGATGCCGACCGCGCCGCGACCGTTGGCGATCGGTCCGTACAACGTGGTTCGGGCCTGGAGCTTGAGAAACTCGGCGTTGGCCTGGAGCAGGGGGAAGGCGTAGCCGAGCGAGACCTCGCTGTAGGTGCCGCGGGTCGGCACGAGCGGGTTGTCGCGGTAGTCCCACTCCAGAGTGGGCACGATGGACGAGATCCGCGCCTCCTGATCCTCGCGCTCGAGATCGGACAGCACGTCATCCGGCGCGTCGGGTCGGACGATCTGGTACTCGTAGCGCCACCAGGATCGGAACGGCCGCTTGTACCGATCGCCGACGTCGATCCACAGCCCCCGCCGACGCTGCGAGTACGTTGCGAACTCCTCGTAGGTCCGGTAGACGACGAAGTAGGCCGGCAAGTCGAGCACGGGCAGCCGGGGCTCGCGGACGCCGAGCTGGTAGCGCTGCTCCCGGCTCGACAGCTGGGTCTCGACCGAGAACGCGTGGGCCCCGCCGAACAGGTTCAGGTGGTACCAGCCCAAGGTGACGCGGAACCGGTCGGTCTCGTTCCAACCCAACCCGACGACGTAGGAGCGGTGCAGCCCCTCCTCGAGCAGCACCACGACGCCACGGTCGGTGTGCCGTTCCTGACCCGGCATGGGCAGCAGCTCGACCCGCCGAAACAGGGCCAGCTCATAGAGCTGACGCTGGGCCTCGAGCATCCGGGCTCGCGAGTAGGTCTCGCCCGGCTGGATGCCGGTGCGATGGAGCACCCGTCGGACGACCGATTTTCGGGTTCGACGCAGGCCGGCGATCACCACGTCGCCGATCTGGACATACCGGCCGGGATCGGCCTCGAGCTCGATCCGTGCCTCACCCGGCCGGCTGTCGTCGACCCGCGCCTCGACCCTGCCGTCCGGGTACCCCGTGTCGGCGAGAAGGCCCTCCAACCGACGGCGCGCCACCTCGAGCTGCCGCGGGTCCCAGGGCGTCGTTTCCTCGACGCCGAGCGGGGTGCGTTCGAGCGCCGCCGCCGTCTCGGCGGGGACGCCGATCAGCCGGACCGACGACACGAACCAGCGCAGGCCTTCTTCGATCGGAAACACGATCCGTACGGCATCGTCGCCGTCGGGCTCGAGGACGGGGGCGTCGACCTCGGCATTCGGGAAGCCCGCGCTGCGATAGAGGTCGATCAGCGCCAGTCGGTCACGCTCCAGCGAGTGGTCGCTGACATCCTGACCGCGGAGACCGCGGGTCCGTCCCTTGTGGACCGACACCGTCGACTCGAGGCGTCGCGACGACAGGTTGCGGCCGCCCGGAAACTCGACGGCTGAGATGGACCGCACGACGCCCGGGTCGGCGGTGATGGTGAGGACGGGGCCGTCGTCGGTCTCGGTCAGCTCGGCGTCGACCTCCGCGAGCAGGAAGCCGGCCTCCTGGAGACGCTCGTGCACCCGCTGGGCGAGGGCGTCGGTCTGCTGCGGGTGGAGCTCCTCGCGAGCCGGGTCGGGTATCGCCTTGGTCACCGCCTTGGCCCCGGCTTCGGGGTGGACCACGTGCAACTGGTAGCGCTCACCGGTGTCCACCGACAGCACGAGATCGATCCGGTCGCCGCCGCCGCGACGCGCCACGTCGATCACCTCGGCGTTCCAGAAGCCGGCCTTCCTGAGCCCGGTCTCGGTCTCCTGGCGCAGGCGGTCCTCGAGCTGTGTGGTGAGCCGCCGGCCGGGCTTGACCTTCGGGGTGATCTGCGCCGCGATCTCGGGATCTTCGACGCCCTCGACCCGCACCGACGCGACCGCCAGCGGCGGACCGACATGGACGTCGACCTTGAGCTCCACGGTGTTGGCGGTGCGGTCGTAATCGAGGTAGATCCCGACCTTCGGCTCGCTGAACCCGCGATCGGTCAATCGGCGCCGGATCCTCCGCTCGCCGGCCTCGACCGCGGCGACCGACACGACGTCTCCGGGCTCGATCTCGAGCCACTTTTCGATCCGTCGTCGGGCGATGACGCCGCTGACGTCGATTCTGACCGCCGACACCTTGGGCCGATGACGGATCTCGACCCGGACGTCCAGCCCGTCGGGCGTCTCGGCCGCCGCGATCCGGACCCAATCGGTCGTAGTCGAGGCGTAGAGCGAGACGATCGCGTCGCGCAGCTGCATGCGATCGAGGTCGGAGCCGACCTCGAGGCCGAGCACCTCGAGCAGTGCCTCGCGGTCGACCGGGCCGTCGCTGTCCACCGTCACCGAGGCGATGGTGGGTCGCGACGCCGAAGCTGCCGCCGGGAGCACGCAGCCGACCGCCGCACAGACGGCGATCAACAGCCAGCGGCGTCCGATCGGAGTGGCGGTGGTGGTCGTCAACCTGCCGCCCCTCAGTACGGTCGGCGCATCTTGAGGTCGACGCCGTACGAGCCGTCGAGCTCTCGGCTGGCCTCGACGAACAGCCCGGGTGCCAGGTACCACCGGCTGACGATGACCTCGGCGCGTTCGGCGGACAGGTTCGATTGTAGGGTCACGGTCCAGTTCGGCGCCAGCTGCTGGACCAATGTGACCCGGGCCGCCGGGCCGCCGGTGGCGGTTTCGGCGAACGGGTCGACACGGACCTGGGGCAGGACCAGCTTGGTCCGACGGTCGAGCTCCGACGTCAACTGCTGGGACAGCAGCGTGGATGCCAGGCCGACGCCCATCGCACCGCTGCCGAGGGTGTCGCTGCGATACCCCATGGCGAGCAGCGAGTAGACCTCCTCGGTCGGCAGCGGCGGGTTGGACGTGACCTGGGGGACGAGTCGGTCCGAGGTGCCCGACACTCGGAGCGTGACCTGGTAGTTCTGGACCCAGGTCCGAAGCTGGAGCTCGACGTTGGGATCGATCCGATCGGGATCCGAGAATGTGAGGGTGCCCCGCTCGAGCTCGTAGCGGAGGTTCTGGAGCGTGACCTCGCCGCCCTCCTCGAACTCGATCTTGCCGACGATGCCCGGGCTGCCCAGCGTGCCGGTGATCTGCAACGAGGCCGATCCGGTCAACCGGATGAAGGGATTGCGCAGCACGATGGTCTGGTCGGCGTCGACCCGGAGATCGAGGGTCGGGCCGCCGCCGCCGACCGCGGGCGCCGACTCGCCGCCGAACCACTCCACCAGGAGGACCGCGGGGTCGTCGCGGCGCTGGAGCGAGACGCGGTCGACCTCGAGATCACCGCCGATGTAGAGGTCGTCGACGGGGCCGCTGATCTGCCACGGCCCCGAGATTCGGGCCTCAAGGCCCGGCAGGACCGCGTAGCGCAGGCCGTCGATGTCGCCGGTGAGATCGAGCGTGATGACGCCGTCGCGCACGGCGATGCGACCGTTCGCCCGCCCGCGCCCCTGCATGAACCGGAAGCCGGATCCGTCGATGACGAGCTCGTCCGACGACAGCAGCACAGTGCCGTCGATGCCCGACAGGATGGTCTGTCCGCCGGGCAGCCGGAACGAACCCTGGGCGATCTCGGCGATGCCCTCGAACCGGGGGCGATCGAGGGTGCCGAGCATCTCGATGACACCGGTCGCGCGGCCCGCCGGCTCCCAGTCCGGGACCAGGAACCGAAGCAGCAGCGCGTCCAGGGTCCCGGTCGCGTTGCCCCGGATCGACCCGTCGGCATCGATGCCCCAGCGCAGGAAGATGCGGTCGGCTCGGTGGGCGAGATACAGGTCGCTGACCTCGAGACCGTCGGCCGACAGCTCGAAACGGCCCGGCTCCAGAAGCTCGATCGGCGACTCCTGGAGATCGAGGTCGAGCTCGTCGATGGTGCCGGAGATGACCGGCGTCGATCCACCCGGCCAGTCAACGTCGAT
>Ga0316576_10001357_pt1 | contig 13064 bp, 12 predicted proteins | sample S0NA_FD_203075 | JGI IMG/M metagenome (GOLD analysis project Ga0316576, IMG submission 203075) | Rhizosphere microbial communities from salt marsh grasses in Alabama, United States - S0-2_050615r3r5 | ecosystem: Host-associated > Plants > Roots > Rhizosphere | place: USA: Alabama | collected... | reverse complement strand
TGAAGAACTGGTTTCCCCCGACACTCAGCCCCGTGGAACCGCCATAGATCGCATTGATGGCGCCCGCGAAAGGCTCGCCGCTCACCATCTCGAAGGGAACTCCGACGGCGAGATCCGTGAACCCGTCCCCGTCGAAGTCCCCGCCGGCAGCCGGCCCGGCGACGAAGAACGCGACCAGGACCGAGAGAACGACCGTTACCTTGAATGCCTCGAATCGTGCTGCTGTTCCAACCATGAACACCTCCTGTAGCGATTGGTCGTTGTGGACAATCGGCTGTCACCACAGATGGTGTCGCAGGAAACCCCGGTGGGCCATCGACAGACGCGCCAACACCCTGTTCGAACGCGACAATCCGCCGCTGACTGCCGCACGGCGCGGCATCTGGTGCTCGAGAGTGGTGCGGGCCTTCCGGCCGCTATGGCCCGCCGACCACCGAGCTCCAGCGGCGCAGGTCGCCCGGGATGTTGAAACCGTCAGCGAAGAACGGGAGGTCGTCGGAGCAGGGGATGCTCGAGCCGAAGTCCTGGTACCAGAAGCCGACGCCGGCGGCCACCGCCACGACCGCGGTGCTCGAGCTGTTGAGCGCCAGCGACGAGACCGTGTTGTTCGCGGGCCCCTGCCACGAAAAGGACTGCCCTCCGGTCTCGGAGAAGTAGGCGCCGCCGACCTTGACGCCGCGGATCATCTCGCCGCCGAAGAGGCGGTTGGGGCAGTTGCGGTCCAGGGTCAGGGCGTTGCCGAAGTCGACGTAAACGCCCGGGGACCACGAGTCGCCGCCGTCGCGCGACACGAAGAGCGTGCTCGACTCGGTGAGGAAGTAGGCGTCCCCGGTCACCGGGTGGACCTCGAGGTTGAGGCCGTGACCGCTGGCCAGGCTGCCGGTCAGCGGTGCCATCTCCTGCCACGTCGAACCCCGATCGGTCGAGCGCATCACCACGGGGTCGACCAGGTGCTGGGCGTCCTCGGTGCTGAAGTACCAGGTGCCGCTGGCCGGGTCCTCGGCGATGTCCCAGATGTGGTATCCGGCCGGGGACTCCCACGCGAGGTTCCAGAACAGGTACCCGCCGACCACGAAGCTCGTGTAGACCCGGGCGCTGTGGAGCATGGACGACAGGCCGACGACGATGGTCCCGTCGATGGCGCTGACGAGGATCGAGTCGATGAAGGTGGGTGAGTCGGGCGGACCCGGGATCGGGTTCGGAAACGATGTGAGCGGGTTCCAGGTCGCGCCGGAGTCGACCGACCAGAAGAGGTCCGAGCCGGAGCTCGCGTAGACTGCCGGGGTGAAGCGGGGGTCGAAGGCGACCGCGCCCACGTTGCCGGACAGGTGCTGCTCCCAAGAGCCGCTGGCGGTCCTGGTGACGTACAGTCCGCCGCTCCAGCTGGTGACGTACCACAGCGCGTCGTCGTTCGGGTCGATGACCACTTCGCTGATGTCCGGGTTACCCAGCGGCGGGCTCAGGAACCACCAGATGCGCTGTTGCTCTAGGTTGCCGGTGCCGGGCGGCGCCGCCGCGATCGCGGGCGCGAGAGGCAGCAGGGCCCAGATCGCGACGACGACGGTGACCGTGCGGGCTGCAGCCCGCCGCCGATGCCGCGGTGGTCGTCGCTCCGGTTCGGTGTCTGCTCGCGCTCGCTGCAGGGAAGGCATCATGGTGGGGCCCCTTGTCGTTCAGTTGTTCAATTGTCGCATTCAATCAGTGCGGTGTCACGCCGCTGCCGACAGGGGGCGGCGACCACCCGGTTGGCAGGAGGCCCTTCGACCCAGACTCGGTGTTCCACGACGGCCGCGGCAGCGTGGGGGAGATCTCGGCCGAGGTGGCGGGAGGCTCGTTGCGGTGTTGTAGGGCCGGCGCCCCGCCGGCCCACATGAACCGACCCGGCATTGCCGGCGACGAGGAACCGATGAATCCCCGACCCGGACAGGACGCCTGCGCCGCAAGGCACCGTGCGAAGTTGTGGGGCCGGCGCTCGCGCCACACGAGGTCGGCCAATTGAAGCGCCGAGCTCCAGGTTCGCGGCGTGGGCGTGGCCCCGGCTCAGCCGCCCTTCCGCGGATCGATCCAGATCGCGTGACGAAGCAGATTCCGGATCTCGGAAGCGCGAGCCTGGACCGCCGTGGCCGGCGACGTGGTCGCGAGGGTGTGCACGTCGCGTCCGGAACGATCGAGAACATGGAGCTCGAGGTTGGTCGTGCCTTCCGGAAGCTCAGCGGGGGGCGCCAGGTCAACCACCATGTAGGTCTCGAAGTCGCTGATCGGCGTCTGCTCGTCGCTGTCGCCGTTTTCGCGCTCGATCCACGGGTAGGTGCTCTCGAAGTCGGCGAAGGGCTCGAGCGATTCCGCGGTGACGGTGACCATCCAACCGTCACGGTGTGACCACGCCGATCGAAGGCTCGGATCGTTCCCCAGGGCGTCTGCAGAAGCCCGGCTCCACGGCTCATCGGACACGACGAAGTCGAGATCGGCGCTGATCTGCGTGTTCATGGAACCTGCGAAGAACAGGGGCGCCGCGAGGAGGACTGCGAACAGCACGACCGCGGGAATGCGGAGGCGATCCCAGAGCCGTCTGCTCCATCTCAGACCGACGCCGGACCGGGCCGCCATAAGCCTGGCCATCCGGATACTCTCGAGCTTGATCAGGGTCAGGAGGACGGCAGCGCCGAGCACAGCTGCGGCAAGCACCAGGGCGCCTCCCGACTCCAAAACGACCCTTCCGAAAACAAGGACCGCAATGAGTTCGAGGACGAGCCTGCCCATGCCGAGCACCGGGTGGCGGGTCATCCACAGCCCTGCACCGGGGATCTTCCAGCCGTAGGACGCCACCTCGTGCGGGTCGACCACCCCGGCCCTGCAACCCGAGCATACGCGCCCGCCGCTGAATGCGGCCGATCCGCAACGATTGCACACCCGGTTGCCGAACGGTTCGCCAAGCCGGTCAGCGCTGTTCCTGATGCGATCCAGAGCGGTTCGTGCGATCGGCAGCCGGACCTCCCACTCGACCGTTTGGCCGGTCCGCGCGGTCAGTTGCAGGCGATGAACGCTGCACGAGATCGCCTTCACCGCCGACCACGGAAACGTCCTGACTCTTCCCTCGAGCCGGCGTCCCATCGGTCTCACGCTGAGCTCGAGGAGCCGGCGATCGGTGATCAGCAGGACGACGCGGCTGAGCCAGGGCCAGCCGAAGCCGAGCGTGGCTCGCTGGTCCAACCCCACCGCTTCGGCGCCCTCGACGACACCGTGCAGGTTCTCCAACGGATACATGAGCTTGGGTACGATCTCGTTGACGGCCTGCCTGAGCTTTGGGTTGCGAACCCCTTTCGACACGGCTTCGGGAGTGGCGTCCGCGGGGGGGGCCTTCCGGTTGCTGCTCATCGTCACCCCTCCTCGGTCGGAGCCGCATCGGGAGCCGGGTCGACGGCATCGGTGGCTTCCGGCGGAAACGGGGTGACGAGGTGCTCGAGCGGCGGATCCCAGAGATGACGGATCTCAGTGGACAGCTCGGCCTCGTGGACCAAGCGAACTCGAAGCCCTCCGGGTTCGGCGGTCCATGCCCAGAGCGCGCCGGGTACACTGGACGGTCTACGCACAGGCAGTTGGGCGACAAGCTCATTGATCTGCTCGCCGGTTGCAGATTCGACCCAAAGCACCGCGGCGGTCAGCTCGGCCGTCAGCCGGGCCCGCGCCGCTTTCGGCCATTCGTGCCACGGATTCGGCAGCGCGTCCCGGGCGACCCGATTCCATCGCGGAATCCGGTGGTGAGCCTCGACGTATCGGAGATCCGGATCGACGGTTGTGAAGCCTGCGGCAGCCTGCGACTCGGTTCCGACACGCAGGCTTTCCGAAGCCGACGTCAGGAGATATCGCCGCGCCGGATCGACGGTCAGCGACAGAACGAGCGGCCAGAGCCCACCCTCATCCCGAAGGGTCCCTCGCATTGTCGAGGCGGGCAGCGAGTAGGCCTCGATGAGCACCCAGCCGCCCAGCCTCTCGACGGGATCGAGCTCGTCGAGCCTCGCCCGCCAGGTCTCAATCGCGAGCGAGGGATTGACGGTGCGCACCGTCGCCAGCTCGAGCTCGAGAACCGAGTAACCCGCCAAGCGCATGTCGCGTTCCGGCCGGCGGAGCGACTCTTGATTGATCCACCAGGATGCGTCGAGGCAGGCCGAGGCCCGGTGGTCGTCACCCCGATGCCAGCTGTGGACAGCGGCAGCTGCGAGCCAGCGGTGCAGCTTGACGAGCTGGCCCGGGGACGGCACCCGTCCGCCGCCTCCGGTCGCACTTTCCAGCTCCCAGACAATCGGTTCGCCGTCGGTCACACTGGCAATGATCTCGGTCAGCGCGTCCGTTCGGTTTTCCAGGATCGCCTGCACAGCCTTCGGAATCGGGACCTCTGAGCCTCCGGACGCGGTCGTCATCGCGTCGCACCACGAACCGAGCTCGGGGTTGTTGGCGAGCGGAGGTGTCGTTCGGGATATCCGGTCCGAATCAGCCCCTGACGTGAGGTCGATGCCGAAAGCGGCGGCGGCCCGGTCGAGCCGCAGGGCGCTCGAGTTCGTGCCGTGCGGAGTCACCCGTTCGAAGATCTCGGCCGGCGCACCGACGGTCGCGGTCCAGCGCTCGTCGAGACCCTTCTTCTGAATCGCGAACAGGAGTGTCGTCACCACCCAAACGGCCGCGGCCAGAACGACGGCCACCGCCGCGGCGGCGACCGCGACACTCACAACTCTCAGGGTTGCCCGCTCGAACGAGCCCCTGATCGAAAACGCGAGGAGGCGCCCCCACCACCGCACTCATCAATGATAGCAACGGATCGCAAGGTCAGACAGTGACGGCCGGCTCGCCCGGCTCGCCGAGCAGAAGATCACCCGCGGATGATGCGGGCTACGGCGTCGAGCTGACGACGAACGACACGAGCTCCACGGGAACCTGGGTGCCGTCAAGAGCCATCAGTGCTTCGGCATGAACCTCGACGCCACCGGGTTCTGCCGTTGGTGCTCCCGGGTAGGCGAGGAACTGTCCCGTTCCCTGCTGAAGACTGAGAATGAAGGTTTCTCCGGCGAGAGCCTGTGCGTTGTACGTCACCGGATCGTACGAGACCAGCGCCATGATGGCGTAGGCGCTGCTCTGGGTGTCGGCGTTGGCTGGGTCCGTGGGGTCCGCGGTTGAGTTCAAGAGCCACGCACCGTTGTCCGCGGTCAGCGTCATCCCGGAAAGCAGGACGGCCAGGTCGGCGGTCGAGTTGGCCCCCGCGTAGGCGCCGGCTGTTGGATCGAGGTCCACTCCGGTTCTCCCTGAAGCCCACACGGCGCCGGCCAACCCGATTACATCGTAGGTGTCACCGGCCGTCGTGCCCTCGAGTCCGGCGAGAATCGCGCCCATCAGGGCGTCACGGGCGGTCGTGTCGCCGGCCAGATCAGCGGCGATCGCGGTGGCCGAAAGATCCCACGGCGACAGCGCAGGGTAGCCCTGGCTGGTGCGAGCGGCAACCACGTAGGCGCCAAAACCTGCAGCGTCGAGGTCGTTGGTCTCACCGTAGGTTCCAGCGGTCAACAGACCCCAGAACCAGGTCTGAACGAAGTCGGAGTAGGCGGAGTCGCCGGTGACCCGGCTCAGCTCCTCGAGGAAGAGAGGATTGTGGGTGGCGAAACGCGGATCGCCATCGGTGAAGGTGTCCGGGTAGGTGGGGACCAGAAAATCACCGGTCGCGACAGCCGAGCTCAGATACAGCGGATCGCTGTCTACCTCGTAGGCGCCGAGCATGCCGAGCGCAGTCGGTCCCTGGGTGTTACCGTGCAATGTGCCACCCACGGTCCAGGGAAAGGCGCCGGAGGCATCCTGTTGAGTCAGGAGCCAGTTGGCGCCTCCCGGAATCCCCGTTGTGCCTGGGGACAGAGGGGCCCCGCCGCCGGAGGGACTGCCGCCCGAGGTGGCCAGCGACTGGACATCGATTGGGAAGGGCCGCGCCGCTGCGACTGACCTGCCGCTCTGAGCCAGGGCGACCGGTGTCGCGGCAACCAGAATCGCAACGGCCAGGGGGAACATTATTTTGCGATAGTTTCTCATTATATCTACCCTTTCTGCAAAACCTCACCTATCGAGATTACCTGACCCGGCGTCCTGGTGAACCGATTGCCGTCTGGCGGGGCGATGACGGTCCACTGCCGTTGAGACCGGAGGGAGCTGCGGCCCGGCTGACAACGTGGACGATGTCGTCGATGAGCTACTCCGGGAGGGAGTCGGTGACCTTGTACCTCGGCTTCGTCGACATCGCGGGATACCTCTCGGCGGTTCAAGCTTTCTGTTGCCCAAATGGCAAAACCCTCATGATCACGGTCCCGGATTCTCGCTCGGCTTCTCCCGGGGTGGTTTGTCGTCACTGTCGTCCTGGCCCGACTCGAGAATGCGGTCGAAGGCGGTGAGGCCGCCCATGGCGCCGAGGCCCATGGTCTCGACGGCGGTGGACGGTACGATGATCATCGAGCCCTTCTTCTTGAGGCCCTCGAAGACCATGTTCATGGCGCGAAGGTGGAGCGCGGCCTGGTTGCGGCGGTAGTGCTCCGATGCTCGCTCGAAGCTCTCGGCGATCTCCTCCTCGGCCTTCGAGAGAATGATCCGGGACTGCCGCTCGCGCTCGGCCTGGGCCTGGCGGCTCATGGCGTCCTCGAGCTCCTTGGGGATGATGATGTCGCGGATCTCCACCGACTGGACGGTGATGCCCCAGGCGTTGGTCTTGGCGTCGAGCACCTGCTGGATCTCATGGCCCAGCCGGTCGCGGTGGGAGAGCATGTCGCCTAGGTCGTGGCGGCCGATGGCGTCGCGCAGTCCGGTCTGCGCGGAGAGGGTGACCGCAAGGTCGAAGTCCTCGACCTCGAGCACCGACTTCTCGGCGTCCCACACCATCCAGAAGGCGATGGCGTCGACGTTGACCGGCACCGTGTCCTTGGTCAGCGTGGTCTCGGCCTTGAAGTCGGTCACCCGGATCCGCTGGTCGACGTAGTTGGCGACCTTGTCGATCACCGGAAAGATCACGAACAGCCCCGAGCCGCGGAGACCGCGGAACCGTCCGAAACGAAGGACGACGGCGCGCTCCCACTGGTACGCCATCTGCAGGCAGGGGGAGGCCAGGCCGGCGACGATCACCGAGCTGACCAGGATCCAGGAATCTGGCCGGTGGTGCAGGTAGACGAAGAGCGCGCAGCCGGTGGTGAACACCAGCACCGCCTCCCATACCTGGGCGATCCGGAACACCATCGCCAGGCCGATGGCGATGCCGACCATCATGATCACCGTCTCGAGATGGAACGGGTACACCACCAGGTGGGCGACCAGCCCCGCGAGGCAGATGACGATGACGATCATGATGTTGAGCGGCGCGAACCGGTAGTCCGCCCGGAATGAGGTGGCGAAGCGATCTAACGCGTCCAACTTCATCTGACTCATCTTGTTCACGGCGAATCCCCTTTCTCAGCGCTCCCGGCGCTGCTCGAGGTTGTGCAGGACGTCGCTCAGGGTGAAGCCGTGGGTCGAGGCCCGCGACAGGAACTCCTGGCAGAGCTGGTCGAGGAGCCGGCGCTTCTCGATGTCGCTCCGCTCGACGGTGCGGTTGCCGACGAAGGTGCCGGAGCCCATCTGGGTCTCGACCAGCCCGGTGAGCTCGAGCTCGGTGTAGGCCCGGCTGACGGTGTTCGGGTTCACCGAGAGGTCGACGGCGAGCTGGCGGACGGTGGGCAGCCGATCCCCGGGCGCGATCGTTTCGGTGGCGATGGCGGCCTTCACCTGGTCGATGATCTGGCGGTAGAAGGGGACGCCGCTCTTGAGGTCGAGGTGGATTCTGATGGTCAACCGCCGCTCCTTTGTTCCAGTGTACTAGTGCACTATTGTACTAGAGTACTAGTACATTCTCGATCGAGGATTGTCAAGCCCCTGGGGATCGGAGCTCATCGGCGCCGCACGCGGGGGTCCCGGTGGATCGGCAGCTAGGGGCCCGCGCCCCCGTCCGCACGGCCGACAGCAGTCATGAATGCCTCGAGCTTGGCGGGATCGAGGGCGCCGCCGGTGCGGACGCCGGAGCAGAGGTCGACGCCGAAAGGGCGGACCCGGGTGATCGCGTCGCCGACGTTGGTCGAGTCGAGGCCTCCGGCGAGGAGGACCGGGATGTCGAGGCGTCGGACGATGTCGCGGCTGAGCGTCCAGTCATGGGTGCGGCCGGTTCCGCCGAGCTGGGGGACGGTGTCGTTCGGACGGCCCGAGTCGAGGAGAACGGCGTCGACGTGGGCGGCGAGGCGGGCGGCGGTGGCGATCGAGGACTCGTCCTCGACGTGGACGACCTGGACGATGCGGACCGAGGGGCAGGTCTCACGGATGGCGGCGTAGGCTTCGAGCGGGACCGGGGAGACGAGCTGGACGACGCTCGTGCCGCAGGTGGAGACGTGGTCGACGACGTCGGCCGGGGACGTGCGGCTGGTGAGGAGGAAGCTCGCGACGCCCGGGGGGATCGTCGCGGCGATCTCGGCGATGAGCGCATCCGGGATCGGGCCGGGGCCGCTCGGCATCTCGCCGACCAGGCCGACGGCGTCGGCGCCGAGGCGGACCGCGGTCCGGGCCTCGTCGAGGCTCTTGATGCAGCACACCTTCACCCGTGTTCGCACGCCGGAGACGCTAGCACAGGCGGTCGCACCGTCGCGAACCTCGTCGGTCTCGACGCCCACTTGGAAGTGGGCGCCACAAAGGGCGACGCGGAGCGCCGACGTCCAGGGCGGCGTCGCGGACGTGGGTAGGCCTTCAAACGGGAGGTTGCAGCGTCGACTTCCAAGTTGGTGTCGGAGACGTCGTGATCTCGCCGTCGCTCCGAGACTGGGAGATCCGTAGACTTGCTCGCGTCGCTCGCTCGCTCAGGATGACAAGGAGGGAGAATCTCGCTCGCTCGAGATGGCCCGAGCGAGCGACGAACCCCGGCCGCGCCGGACCCGGTCCGGTTCCCGCGCTACGTGTGCCGCGCATGCCGTGGACGGCACCAGCCGCACCAACGGCTCGAAGACCGGCGGCCGTCGTCGCCGCGGCCTCGGGTCCACGCCGCCATCAACACGGCGCCCCCGGCCACGATCAGCAGCACCGGCCCGAGGTCGAGCGGGATCCGGTACAGCTCCCATGCGCCGGCGAGCAGGAAGACAACTCCGACGGCGACCCAGAACCGCTCGAGGTGAAGACCGCAGAATCGCCGGGCGCCCTGCGTGAGAAAGATGACAGCTGCGGTGCCGATGAGCCCGACCCCCCAGCCGATGTCCATCAGAAACGACAAGCCGGCCCAGATCAGAAAGAGGCCGAAGCCAGCAGCGCCCAACCTCCTGTCGATCCCGTCGTTCGGGGTCGGTGATGGTGTTTCTGGATTCAATGTGCATTCGGTCATGACGACGCTCCTTTCTCTCGATTCGTCGATGATCGGCGCCCGAGAAACGTCAGGCCTGCCTGGGGAGGGGAATGATCCTGCAGCCCTCGAAATCGACAGTCCCGGGCAGACGGAAGCTCAGCCTGGCGTTCATGAGGCCGGCGACCTGCATGCCCTCGATCACCCGGACTCTGGTCGGCTCGACGGCTTCGCGTACGGTTTCGTTCGCCGTGTCGCAGCCGAGCACGATCACCGCGTCATGGGGCTTCGCCCGCTTCCGGAGCCTCCTCCTGCGGCCTTCGGTCCACATGCACATGAACCACTGGCGATAGAGCGGGTTTCGGAACACCTCGGTCGTGACACCGCGCTCGGCGAGCCGGGACCGCAGTGTCTCGATGTGCCGCTCGAACGGGGCGGACCTCAGCCAGCTTCTGAACAGCTTCATGAACGGCTGCTTCCGGTCGACGGCCACCGAGACCGCGGGACACATGTTGCACGGAACGATCAGGGCGGAGCTCAGTCCTTCCGCCTCCGACACGACGTCCAGATCAGTGAGATGGATGGGCATGTCTTCCTCATTTCTGTAGTCGGTTCGGAATTCGGGCGCGAGCGTTCGGCCGGTGTCGGGCGATCAGACCTCGGGTTTGCGATCGCAACGAAAGACGTTGTTCTTGTCGCGATAGAAGCGGCACTCCTCATTGAGAGCCTGCTTCAGACGCCCTCGAGCGCGGTGGATGCGGATCTTCGCCGTGGCGATGGAGCAGCCGACGATGTCGGCAACCTGCGCCGCGGTGTGTCCCTCGAGGTCGTGCAGCACCAGGGCCGTCCGGTAATCCTCGGGCAGGGTGTCGATGACCCCCCGCACACAGCTGTTCATCTCATCGATGACGAGCCGCTGATCGATCTCCGCGTCGAGGAAGAGGGGGATCCGGGTCTCGTCGATCTCGACCATCCGCGCTCTGTTGTGGGGGCGACGGAAGTGATCGGTGGCGGTCCGCGTCGCGATCGAGAACGCCCACGTCTTGACGCCCGACCGTCCCTCGAAATCCGGCAGGGCGCGTGCGACCTTGAGCAGCGTCTCCTGGAGGAGATCGTCGGCGGTGGCGCGGTCGCCCACCAGCCGCTCGAGATACCGCCGGAGCGGGTCCGAGAGCTCGCGCGCGACGTCCTCAAACAAGAACCGTGGAGGTTCGGGGCCCATGGTGCCTCCGATGTCGACGTTGCTCTGGCCTGCAGGTGGCGTCCAGAGCATATTACCGGACGTCGGCCGCCGACGCGGATCGTCGATCTCGCAGCACGCGGGCATCAGCTGACCTCGCCGAGGTCGGAGCGGCTGCGCGATCCGGCGCATCCGCAGGCAGGGGCCGCAGTGCCAGCCGAGTCGACCTGCGGGGCGTCGATCCTCGCCATCGCCGCCTCGAGGACCGCACGCGCGGGCACGCGCCGCACCTTGTCCGCGATCCGGAGCGCGAGGCTGATCTGTCGGTCGGTCAGCCCGACCTTCTTCGCCCCCGGAACGTGGAACTCGACGCACGGCACGCAGTTGCTCGCGACGGCCGCGCCCAGGGCCACAAGGGTCATTTCACGATCGGTCAGTGTGCTCATCCGAACCTCCCCGGAGCCCGTCGGTCTCGCGGCTCCTACCCATGAGACGGAATCGTCGCGCCGAGGGATACACCCGCGAGCCGTTGACCGGGGATGCGTGGTCACTCCCACGCATGTGCTGGTCACCCGGCCGATGCGCGTCGGTCTCCAAATGGTCAGGTCCCCCTTGTCGGTGTCCGGCTGAAAGCACCCGTCCGATTGCACGACGATTGATCGGGTCGAGATCTGAGCGCCTTGGTCGGCGTCGATGAACTCCCGCGGGTCGGAACCCGTACCTCCCCGGTAACTCGGTGCGAACAGGGAGAGGCGCCATGGCACGACGCGTCGGGCGGCTGGTGGTCGCGGTGGTGGCCGGTGCGGCGGTTGCGGGCGGCGCGGCGGCGGTGGTGGAGGACGGCGCACCCGTCGTCATCGGCAGCTACCGGACGATCCACTCGAAGGTGCTCGGCGAGGACCGGACCGTGCTCGTCCACCTTCCGGAGGGCTACTCGAAGACGACGGCGTCGTACCCGGTGGTCTACATGCTGTACGGCGACCACGTGACGACCTACTTCGCGCAGGCGGTGGTCGCGCTGGACACCCTCGGCTCAGGCGGCCGGATCCCGGAGTGCGTCCTGGTCGGGATCATGAACACCGACCGCTACCGCGACCTGCTGCCGGAGGCCAGGGGCGGGCCGACCGGGATCGACGACTTCCTCCGCTTCCTCGACGGCGAGCTCTTTCCGTGGGTCGAGAAGGAGCTGCGGACGAAGCCGTTCCGCGTCCTGGTCGGGCCGCAGGCGGGCGGCAACTTCGCGCTGTACGCGCTGATGGAGCGGCCGGGGATGTTCGACGCGTTCATCATCGAGAACCCCTTCCGGTGGCGCGGGGGGCGCGAGCTCCTGGTCGAAAGGGCGGCATCGTTCTTCGCTGCGGGCGCCGGCCGGACCGGGTTCCTGCACGTGACCTGGCGCGAGAAGGACGAGCTCGAGACCGAGAGCCTGCCGTACCTGAGGGACTTCGTCCGCACCGTCGAGGCGGCCGGAAACCCCGGCTTCAGGCTGGTGCTGGACGAGGTGCCGGTCGACGGCGAGTTCCTGGTACCGTTCCGGATCGGCGCGGGGCTCCGGGAGCTGTTCGACGGCTACCCGTTTCCCGACGACGCGGAGGTGGCGTCGCTGGACGACATCCTCGGCCGCTACCGGGCGCTGTCGGTGCGAGTCGGCTTCCAGGTCGACGCGCCCGAGCGGGTGCTGGCCGCCCAGGGCCACCGTCTGACGGAGCGGGGCGAGACCGGGGCGGCGGTCGAGGTCCTCGGGTACATGCTCGAGCGGAACCCGACGTCGCTGGACGCGTTGTGGCAGCTCGGCAACCTCGCCGAGCGCGCCGGCCGGCCGGCCGAGGCGGTGGCGTACTACGAGCGGATGGTCGCCCTGATGGGCAGCGACGCCGGGATGATCGCCCGGCGCGTGGAGCAGCTGAAGGCACAGATCGGCGGGCCGGTTGCCGAATAGAAACCACGTTCACGTTTCCGAGCTCGTAGGTATCACTCGCCCCACACCCTGTTGACATCCACCACGATCGCGGTCAGGGAATCTCCTGCGGGTGATTCCGCGTCGAGGAGGGGTGGCGGCGGAGGCGCTGGGCGCAGAAGGACCGGTCAGTGGAGTGGTTCGCGACAGTCATGTCGAGTCCGGGCAGCACTGGTCTGAGGTTCCTCCGCCTCCGTTTACAGGCATCAACGTTCGAGGTGAGCGTCGTGCATCGATGTGGGCTCTTGATCGACGAGCCGGTCGATCGCCATCTCGGGAGGCAGACCGAAAGCCTCGGCGTGCAGATAGAGGCCGCGCTCGTTGTCGGGCTTGTCCTCCTCGACCGGGATGCGGTTGGCCTCGGCGAAGGCGTCGTGCCGGATGCCGGTCACCTGCCAGGAGACCTTCACCCCCGGTTTGTCGGTCCGGACGACGAAACGCCCGTCCTCGATCTCCTGCGCCACGATCGCCTGGGCGAACTCGCCGATGACCGTGAGCTGGTAGCGGAAGTCGCGGTTCAGAGCCTCGAACCAGTCGGGCAGCACGACGGTGGCGAAACC
>Ga0316576_10001356_pt1 | contig 13065 bp, 11 predicted proteins | sample S0NA_FD_203075 | JGI IMG/M metagenome (GOLD analysis project Ga0316576, IMG submission 203075) | Rhizosphere microbial communities from salt marsh grasses in Alabama, United States - S0-2_050615r3r5 | ecosystem: Host-associated > Plants > Roots > Rhizosphere | place: USA: Alabama | collected... | reverse complement strand
TCATCCTGCGCCTGGCTTTCAGCCATGATGGTTCAAAGCTCGCTTCCGTTGGTTTTGACAGCCTGGCCAAAGTTTGGGACGTGGCCTCCGGTGAGCAGCTGGCGACGCTGTACGGCGGTACGGGCAACGTGTTCGGCGCGGACTTCAGCCCTGAGGATAAGCATGTAGCGACGGCCGTGGGCGACGGCACGGTGCGCCTCTACACGCTGGATATGGAGGAGCTAACGGCGTTGGCTCGCGAGCGAGTGTCGCGCGAGCTGACCGAAGAGGAATGCCGCGCCTATTTGCATATCGAAACTTGCCCGGCGAATTAGCAGTGTACCATTTATTGGTTCCGCATAGGGTTAGCCATACCGGCTAGAACCTGCCAACAGGTTACACACTGTTATATTTTGGGTCGTGCTGCCAGGGGCCACTGGACGGCCGATGTGGCCGGAGTGGCGCACATTGCCTTTGCCCTGGCGGCGGATATGGAGGCATTTTATTCCCCACTCCCGCCGCTCCAGTAGCGTTGTGCCAGGTCAAAGGCCTGCGCGCCAATCTGGGTGCCCATTGCGCGGCCGCGCAGGTCACCATCCTGGAAATGGATGCCGCCATAGCGCCGTGATAGTCCCGCCTCGTCCGCCGCGTCCTGGAACGTCGGCCACTGCAGGACGACTACTTCGGCCGGACTGCCTTCGAACATGTTGCCGCCGACGCGGGTGAGATGTTGGCCCAGTACATCGGGCACGCCATCCCGGTTGTAGTCCTCGTAGTAAAGAATGGTCTTGCCGTCGTAAAAGACGTTAGAGCCGGTGAAGCGCGTGAGCACTTCGGCCGCGGTGGCGCTAAAAACGCTGTGGCCCGACACGTATTCGGCAAACGCCGGCGTGACGAAGGTCGAGGATTGATAGGGACGCCACTCCGCGGCCGGGATTAGCTGCGTGCCGCGATTCGGGCCGCCCCAGGCTTCAATCTCCTGGCCAAAGTACAGATCCTGGATCGCCGTCGCCGGGCGAACGAAATCATAAGCTCGTTTCGCATCCCAGGCCGCTATACTGGCATCAAAGAGCGCGCCGTCAAGGGCCAAATAGAGCTTAACATCCTCGTCGATGCCCAGCATATCTCGCTCCGAGATGCCGTGCGCCAGTGAATTCCAATGACCAGGCGGCGTCTCCGAGCGCGGGCCATCGGCCCAATACTCCGCGGTCACTTTCTGCTGGTCGGTCAGCTCGGCGCTGATGCGCCTGATCTCCTCTACCTGCTGGCGAAAGGCTTCATCATTACTCATTTCGCTGCCTGCGGCATCGGTGTAGGGTTCATTTGAGCCGCGCTGCGGCGGCGCGGACGGCCGGAACTGGTCACCGGAAAGGAGCGCAAATGGGACTACCGCGCCCCAATGAGGGGTCACGTACACCTGGTCATTGAAAGACTCGGGTATGGCCGCGTCGGCCATGGGCTGGCCATACTCGTCGGTCAAGATGCCGGTAGGTACGCGCAGCGGCTGCCAATGGTTAGGATCGTAGTCTGCTCCGCCGACTGAGCGGCCGCTCGTGGGATCGGCGCTGTTGACCGGCTGGTAGAGGGTAGGGTAAGTCTCGGAGATGATATCGGCATAATTGCCGGCCATGTTAGAGCCGTCACTTTCTCGCCCGGCCAGGACCGATGCCGCAGCCAGATAACCGATGCCATGCGGCGTGGAGCTATCATCACCTTCAGTGAGCGCTGGATATCCCTGCATGGCGATCAAAGTGCTGAAGGCGTTGCTGTTCTTTTCATAGTCGGGAAACAGCACGGACAGCATTTGATAGGCGGCCTGGGAGACAGCGGCTGCTTTGTTGGCCTCTGTGTGTTCCGCAGGCGGGCGGCGCAGGGCCGGATCGAGATAAACCGGCTGCGCTGTGGCGTCGTAGGCGCTCCAGGCGTCATACATGGCCTGGTGCACCAGGTAGAGGCTGCGGGCGATCACCGTCGGCCGTGGCGGGCCGTTGCGGACGGCCGCCAGCATCACCTCATTCCAGAGCACGACCGGGCTGGGATGGTACGATGCGTGCGGCTGCGCGTTCTCCGGCATCACCGGCACGCTGTTGTTTGCCGTGCGGGTAACGCCGTTCTCTTGAGCCGGCCTGTTGGTTACTACCGCTTCGGAACTGACCGTGGTGCGGATGCACAGACGCGTACCGGCGATGATGTAGTTTGGATTCCTAAGGTTATTGAGCGCTGCCAGCTGGCGAACATCAACGCCATAACGCCGGGCCAGGCTGTATAGGGTATCTCCGCGCTGTACCAAATGGCTTTCGGCGCAGCGATTCGCTATTTGTCCATTCTGGCTTGCTGCCGGGGACCACACCAGTATCACAAGGACGAATGCCAGGCTTAGGCCGCCAACCAACCAGCGTTTCCAGGCAAAAGCGGCGCCATAAAGACTCTTTGCTTTTGACATACTTGCAGACCCTCACAAAAACTTTTTCTGCTTTTTTACTCACTCGCCGTATCTTGCCTTTTACTGTGCTCTCTGAGCCAGTATTCACTTTTTTAAGAGCATGATGGTTAGGGCGCGATGTGCGGCAAGAAAGATACTACTCACAGCAACCATAAAATAGGGAAGGTGTTTTTGTCCATGACTTACCCGTGAATAGTTAGCCGAAATGTTTTCACGCTGAATCAAGGTTAGCGATTAGCGCAAGCCGTGCTAGAATTTATGATCGGATTACGAAAACGAATGGTGTAATGTCTTGATACAAGAAATGCGAGTAAACGCCCAAGATTGGGCAAGCCAAATCATACATAAACTGGAAGAACGCGGCCACACGGAGCAATTGTTGCTGATCATTGCTGCTGTTATCGTGGGCAGTATTACTGCGTTGGGCGCCATCATCTTCATCTGGCTGATGCGGCAAATCAATCACGTGGCGCAGTTGACCACGGATCGCTTCGGCGTAGCTGGGATGCTCGCTTTTATGACCGGGGCCGGTGTCATTGTCGGTTTTCTGATCGACCGTTTTGCCTCCGAGGCGAAGGGGCATGGCGTACCGGAAGTAATGGAGGCCATCGCTCTGCGCGGCGGCCGCATACGGCCGCAGGTGGCCGCGGTTAAGGTGATGGCTTCGTCGCTCACGATTGGCGCCGGCGGGTCGGCCGGGCGTGAAGGACCCATTGTGCAGGTCGGATCCGCATTAGGATCCACCCTGGGCCAGCTGCTGCATTTTTCCGAGGAGCACCTGCGCACGCTGGTAGCCTGCGGTTCAGCGGCGGGTATAGCGGCGACTTTTAATGCGCCGATTGCCGGGGCATTGTTTGCCCTGGAGGTCATCTTGGGACGCCTGACTGTACGCCATTTTGGGGCCATCGTGATCAGCGCGGTATCGGCCAGCATCGTGAGCCGTTCCTTCCTTGGTAACCAACCGGCATTTTCAGTACCGGCATTTTCGATTAACCATCTGGGTGAAATTCCTCTCTATGCCATCCTAGGTGTGCTGGCGGCACTGATGGCCGCGCTTTTTATTAAGCTCCTGTACTGGACGGAAGAGCTCTTTGATGAATGGAAGGTGCCGCTGCCGCTCAAAACAGCCCTCGGTATGTTCATGACCGGCCTGGTGGTGCTTGCTGTGCCGGGGAATGTTGTTGCCGGTCCCGGGTTGGACTTCATGGGTGAAACCATTGCGGTGGATTTTGACCTTACGATTGGGTTGATGGCGCTGCTGCTGTTCGGCAAGCTGTTCGCCACAACATTGACCCTGGGCTCCGGTAACTCCGGCGGTGTTTTTGCGCCGTCGCTGTTCATGGGCGCGGCACTGGGCGGCATCGTGGGCACGGCCGGAAAGATGCTGTGGCCGGGCGTGGTGGCCAATCCAGGCGCCTACGCCATTGTGGGTATGGCAGCGTTGTTCGCCGGCGCCGCGCGCGCCCCCATTACCGCGATCCTGATTGTTTTCGAAATGTCCAATGACTACAAGCTCATTCTGCCGCTGATGCTCTCCACCGTGATCGCCACGCTGCTGGCTGAAATCATTCAACCGGACTCGATTTACACCTTGAAGCTGCGCCTGAAAGGCATTAATTGGGGCGGCGGGCGCGATCAGGATGTCCTGCAGGGTGTCATGGTAGGCGAAGTAGCGCGGCGCAATAACCTGGAAACGCTGGACAAGAATGCCTCGCTGAGCGAGGTGGAGGAGGCGTTGGTACACAGCCATTACAATTCCCTGCCTCTGCTCGATGAACACGGCAAGTTATGGGGTGTGGTGAGCGTTTCCGATATTGAGAAGGTAAAGCTTAACGCGCCGGAAGGTTCGATAACGGCGGCCGATATTGGCACCGTCTGGCCGCACCTGCGCGTTGCTTATCCGGACGAGACGATTGGTGTGGCCCTTTCGCGCCTCGGCTCGCGCGGGTTGGGCCGCATGCCGGTTGTTTCCCGTTCAGATCCCTACCAACTGGTAGGTATGATTGGCAGGCAGGATATTATTCGTGCTTATGATGTGGCCCTGGCCAGGCGCGATGAGATCCAGCACCGGGCCGAGCGCATACGCCAGCTGCAAAAAGAAGATGGTACAGAGTTTGTAGATATTTATCTGGCCGAGGGCGATCAGGCTGTCGGCATGGATATCAAGACCGTGGCGAAGGAAATGCCGCAGGACTGCGTGCTTGTCTCCATAGAGCGCAACGGCCGTGTCGTTATTCCCCATGGTGATACGGTCCTCCAGGCTGGTGATCATCTTGTTGCTTTCACCCGCATTCAAGATGCCCAAGTGCTTTTCGACCTCCTGCACCATGAGGATGCGGTGGCTTCATAGGACTTGTATGAGGGCAGCGCGCCCCGACAGCGGCCAACAATCTTCACGACCGCACCATTTCCCCTTTACATCCTCTTCATAACTGCCCGCTATAGTGGCGCTTTATAACGGCCGGGTAAAGACCGGCTTCACAACAGCATTCCGTCCATCCACTACCGATGTTGGAGGCATTTGCATGTCTGAAACTTCCTCACGCACCTTGAAGGATAAGCTTCTTTATACGCAAAAAACAGATGATCGCCACCGTATGCGCGCCGTCGCTAACAATCTCATTCTTCACCTGCATCCGACCAAAGTACCCGCGCCGGCGCTGCGCTGGTCCTACACATGGGGGTTGGGCGGCATATCCGCGCTTCTGGCCCTTGTGCTGATTGTGACCGGCGTACTGCTGATGTTTCGTTACGATGCCAGCGTCGAGCGGGCCTACACGAGTATTCAATGGCTGGAAACGCAGGTGTTCTTTGGCTCATTGATCAGGGCGCTGCACCACTGGTCGGCTAACTTATTGATCGTCGCCGCTTTTCTGCACCTGCTCCGTGTTTTCTATACAGGCGGCTATAAGATAGGGCGTTCCGCCAACTGGTTGGTCGGTTTAGCCCTGCTGATGCTGGTAGTCGCCTTTAATTTCACCGGCTACCTGCTTCCCTGGGATCAACTGGCATACTGGGCGATTACGGTTGGTACCAGCCTGCTGGCTTATATTCCGGTTATTGGCAGCGCTATCAGCAATTTCTTGCTGGCCGGGCCCGTGGTTGGACAGGGCGCGCTGCGCAACTTCTACGCCATTCACGTGGCTGTGCTGCCAGCTTTGATCATCCTGATTATGTCTTACCATTTTTGGAAAGTGCGTAAGGATGGCGGTATCTCCCAGCCCATTGAGGCTGAGGCCGGCGAAGATCAACCAAAACGGCGTGGCGTGGAGCGCGTGACCACCATTCCCCACCTTGTAGAACGAGAATTTGTAGCCGCCGCGGCGGTGATTTCACTCCTGGCGCTGTGGGCCATGGCTATCCCTGCGCCGCTGGAAGAACTGGCCAATCCGAGCCATCCGCCCAATCCGGCCAAAGCCGCCTGGTATTTTATGGGACTGCAGGAACTGCTGCTGCACATGCACCCGCTGGCGGCTATCGTGCTTCCCGGGCTTATCTTGCTGGCCATCGCGCTCATCCCTTACTGGGACAAGGAAGGCAGTGACATAGGCCATTATTTTCGTTCGCGCACAGGCAAGCGGCTGGCTATCGCCGGGGCTGTGCTGGCTGTGATTGTTGTGCCCATTCTGATCCTGGTTGATGAATACTGGCTCGATCTTCCGGCGCTGCTGCCCGCCTGGCCCACCATTTTATCCAATGGTCTCTTACCGCTTTTGCTGACATTGGGCGGCCTGGCCGCCATCACCTTGTTGATGCGCCTTGTTTCCAGGGCAAGCCGCAGCGAGCTGCTTGTGGGGCTGTTCACCTTTGTCTTGACTAGCTTCATCGTCCTGACCGTCACCGGCATATTTTTCCGGGGCGCCAACATGGCCCTGGTGCTCCCCTTCTGACCGCCTGTAATGAGCCGTCCTGACCAGATATCCCCTGATGTAGGTAACTGTTATGAAACAACGACATACGAAACAAACACAGGACCGTGAAAGCAATGGAGCCGGCCAATTGTCCCGGCGTGATTTTCTCAAACTGGGTATTGGTGCCTTTAGCGCCCTGGCAGTGCTCGAAATCAGCGGCGCCAGCTTGCTGTTCATGAAGCCGCGCGCCTTGGAAGGGGAATTCGGAGGAACGGTAAATGCCGGCGCGGTTGACAGCTTTCCAAATGGATCGGTCGTCGAATTCCCCGCGGGGCGTTTCTTCCTTGTTCGCTCTTTGGACGGCGGTTTTCTGGCCCTCTACCAGAAGTGCACTCATTTGGGTTGTACCGTAAGCTGGGAGGCGGATAACGGGCATTTTTTCTGTCCCTGCCATGCCTCTAGTTTTGACCTGCATGGGGATGTCGAAAATCCACCCGCACCCAGGGCGCTGGATACATTTCCGGTCGCTATCGTTGGTGGGGAAGTACTGGTAGACACGGGCCAGATACATACACGAGACGCTTTTGCGACGGAACAACTGGTTTATGCGTGAGGCGAGACATGAATAGATACAAAATAGTTAGCCTCCTGGCGCTCTTTACTCTCGTAGTGGCGCTGCCAGTTTATGCCCTTATTGAGCCACGGCGCATGACCGAAGCGCAATTGACGCTGCGGCAGCAATTTGTTGCTGATGCCGCGGTTATCTACCTGGAGAACTGCGCGCTCTGCCACGGTGCGGCCGGCGAGGGTATTGGCGCCACGCCGGGTCTTGATAATGAGGCGATGCGGACTGCAGATTATGACTTTCTATATAAGACTATCGCCCGCGGTCGCTATGACACCGTGATGTCCGCCTGGCACGTTGATGAAGGGGGTACACTCAATGATTATCAGGTCGAAGAACTGGTGGCCCTTATCCGCTATGTAGATTGGTCAAAAGTTCATGACTACGCTGCCGCAGAAGGGTTGATCCCACCCACGCTGCCTGTGCCGGAGATAGAGCAGGCTAATCTGGACGAGATCGCTGCCCTGGGCCCTGAAGGGACGCAGTGGGCAGAGGGCATGGCACTTTTTGCCAGCAACTGCACGGTTTGCCATGGAATTAATGGCGAAGGTACGGACCTAGGTGTCGTCCTGAACAGCCCCGAGTTGAGGGCAAAGGCGCCGGATGAATTGGCGCGCACGGTTGCAGAAGGCGTGCCGGGCACGGCCATGGCCGGCTGGAAAAACGCCTTGAGCGCGGCAGAAATAGAGTCGTTGGTGGCTTTTCTTCGGAATTGGGACGTGATTGAAGCCCAAGGCATTGCGCTTGAACCACCGGCGCCTGTGCAGATCGATCTTAACAATCCTGAAGAAGTGCTCGCGCTGGGGGAGAAGATTTATGCCACGACTTGCAGCGCGTGTCATGGTGATAATGGTGAGGGGGGATCAGGCCCCGCGTTGAACAGCCTACAAATATTAACGAATAAAACCGACGAGCAGATAACGGACACAATCATTAACGGCAGTCACCGGCCCAACTCTATCATGCCCGCCTTTGGCGATCGCTTGAGCAGTATCGAACTCGCGGCGCTGGTTGATTTTATTCGCGATTGGGAGGCCACAGCCGTCTGGGTCGAGAACCCCCGCGGTACGGAGCAGGGCGGCGGCCCGCCCTGGTTGCGGGCTACGCCGGATGCAGCTAGTTCAATCGATCCTGGCCAGGGATCGGGAACCGGCCGCGGCGGGCGCGGCGGAGGCCCTCCCTGGAGACAACAAACGGAAGCGGCGGCAACTGAACCGGCCGTGCCTTGAGCCCATGGGTAGTTCCTTATTGGTAATGGCAGCACCCAGCGGCATCGGTCGCCCGGTGCTGCTGCAGCAAAGATTGGGGATTTTGCGACGGCATTACTTTTTGGATATGATGCTGCCCGTGGCGTGAGGAGCATGGCGGAAAGGGGAGCATCCTTGAAACAATTCAACCGGCGTATCTATAACAGCCTGGGAGATTTTTGGCGCGATGTGCGCTTTCCCTTACAAAACCGCGCCCAACTCCGGCGGGCGATGAAAGGCGACCTGGTGTCCTTTGCCTTTCGCGAACGGTTGATGCTGGCGGTAACGGCCGTGAATGGCTGCCGTTACTGTTCCTATTACCACGCCAAAGAAGCGGTCAAAGCGGGGCTGCCGGATGAAGAACTGCGCCGGATGCTCGAAGGCGTTGTAGAAGGGGCCCCGGCCGATGAACTTCCCGCGCTTCTCTACGCGCAGCATTGGGCAGAAGCGAATGGGCAGCCTGATCCCGCAGCGCGGCAAAAGTTGGCGCAAACATACGGTGCTGAGCGGGCCGAGGCGATTGAAACCGTGCTGCGCATGATTCGCATGGGCAATCTTTTGGGGAACAGCGGCGACTACTGGTTATACCGGCTTTCAGGAGGCGTACTTGGAGCGCCGGGGCGGGCCAGTTGAAAGCGTGCTTGACGTACAGAGCGCCTAGAAGCTAGGACTGGCGGCCAGCCAGCCGCAAGAGGTCGCTGTTGGAAGGATCGTGCACAAAATTCCAGAACGCTTCCTGGGCGCGATTGGGCGCTTCTAAGGTGCGGCGCATCATATAGATTGTGCGCTTAAGATTAAAATCGGCAACCTGTACCGCGACGACGCGCCCTAACAACAGGGCATACTCGGCGGCCAGGCTGGAGACGAAAGAGACCCCAAAACCGGCATCGACAGTACGCAGAATCGCTTCCGCGTTCCCCAGCTCCAGGAAGGTGTCCAGATCGTTAAGACCAATGTCATGCCGGGCCAATTCGGTGAGCAGCAGCTTGCGCGTGCCCGAAGTAGGCTCGCGCATGAGCAGCGGCTCATCCAGCAGCTCGGCGGGCTCAATGTAATCGCGCCTGGTCCAGGGATGGTTAGCGGGCACGATAAGGTCAATCGTGTCCTTGAAGAACTCCTGGCATTCAAACCCTTCCCCGCACAAATCGTAGCTGCTGACCACGGCCAGGTTTGCTTCGCCTTCCAGCAGCTGGGGCATGACATGCAGCGGGCGGCAGGCGAGGATGGTGACATTGATGCCCGGAAAGCGGCGGCTGAAGCGCGCCGCAAGTTGAGGCAGGATATATTTGCCCGCCGTGGTGCTGCAGGCGATGCGCAAATGACCGACGATATCCTCCTGCAGCGAGGCCATCAATTCCTGGACCTCGATCGCTTGATGGATGAGTTGGTTAGCGAAAGGCAGCAGCAGGCGGCCCGCTTCTGTCAGCTTGAGCATGTGGCCGCTGCGCGCGAACAATTCCACGCCAAGTGTCTTTTCCAGCATCTTAATATGATGACTGATGGTTGGTTGAGTGACATGAAGCAGCCGCGCCGCTTCGGAGAAGCTGAGGCTCTCGGCGGCGAAAACGAAGGCGCGCAGGCGTATAAGGTCAATCATCGTTATCTATCTACAAAACGCATTATAGCGCAAGGTGACCTGGGCCGGTTTGTGGTGTCCGCGGACACCTGGCGCTCAGGCGCTGCCCAGCAAAGTATTTAATGGTTGGTGAAGTGCGCGATTCTGGGCGAAAATTTAGTGCAGCCGCTCGGGGTGGTCTTCAATTGTCCCATCGATGACGGCCTGCACGGCTTCGTCTATGGTTTTGATCTGGGTCAATATCGGCTGCAGGTCTGCCTGCATGGCGCCCTGGTAAGCGCCCTGACCCATGCCCCGCGCTAATAACACCTGGCAGTCGGGAATGGCGGCGAACATGATGCGATGCTTCTCGGCGCTGTGCTGGCCATGCCCGTGTCCATGCTCGTGGTCGTGATCGTCATGGCTGAACTGGACGTTACCCTGGAAGTCGCGGTGACCGGCCTTGTCGCGCAATTCGCTGGCAACGACCTGCCCGTCTTCTACCGTGACAACAGCATACTTAGTAGCGCGCCCAAAATGGGCACTGATGGTTTGCCCATCGTCAGTTACAAGGGCGATTTTCATGATTGTATTCCTTTAGTTCTGGGCGCAGCGGCGGCGCTGCGGTCTGAGTTAGGGTAATAAGCGTTGACGGCACTCCAGAAGCGGACGCCATACCGTTCGACAACCTGAGCGCGGCCGCTTTCCCGCAGTTCAGCTAAGACCGTCTTTGCCTGATCGGGCGCATAAATAGCGAGCGCCTCCTGTAACTCATTCTCGCTCATCGGGTGGCGGGTAATGATGGCCAGGATGGCATCAACGATCGAGGTGCAGCCGCTTAGATCAAATGCGCCGGAAGCGGGATGTACCACCCTGGCCACGTCGCTGAGGATCGCCTGGGCGCGCACGATGGCTGCTGTGCCGGCCGGCTTTACCCACGTCTCTGCCGGCGGCCGTGTGGGTAGATTGATATGGACCTCGTCAGGAGCGATTCGTTTGAGCAGGTTCGCAATTTCGCGCAAGGACGCTTCGCTGTCATTGATGCCGTCCAGCAGCATGAGTTCGATCCACAGTTTTCCGTCATACACCTCGCGGAAGGCGATCAGGCCTTCGATCAGGCGGTCGAAGGTGACGTCTGGGTGAGGGCGGTTGATGCGCCGGTAAAGGTCAGGCGTGCCGGCGTCAAGGGATGGCAGTACGGCGTTGGCCGCCCGCAAGGCGAGACGCACTTCGGGTAGATAAAGCAGCGCACCATTTGTAATGACCGCCACGGGTATGTTCGTGAGCGTCTTTACAGCGGTAATGAGCCTGCCCAAACCGCTGTGCAGCGTGGGTTCGCCAGACCCAACAAAGGTGATCCAGTCGATCTCGCCTGGTTGGTGGCGGTCGAGCGCCTCCTGCACCTGGGCCAGAACGTGCTTGTCGTCGACGTAGACGCGCCTTTCATTAGTAACGGGCCGCGTCCGGCCGAGCTGGCAGTAAATGCAGTTCCAGTTGCAGGTCTTAGGAGGAATGGTATCAATGCCCAGCGATTGGCCTAGGCGGCGGGAAGGGACAGGACCGAAAACTTCGTTCATTTCATTTCCCAGTATAGATCACTGTGCAACACGGCCTTTAGCGTTTCTGTGTCTGAACCTGCATCTTGCCTGCCGGCTGTGGCATTGTGAAATCGCGCACGACCAGGAACATGATCAAGGTCGTCAACACGGCCGATGAGAGGCACCAGGCGCAAATGGCGCCGATGGCGAACAGCTCCAGCAGGGTCAGGTAGATGGAAAAGAGGACGCCAAACATGGTCAAGAACAGCAATGCCTGCCCGGCCAGCGCCGCTGCGCGACCGGACAGCCAGTGCTGCGCGGCCCACAGGCCGATAATCGCCAGGTAGCTGAGGGCGCCCAGCACGGCGACGGGGATGCCGGCGATGCGCGCATAGGTGCTGCTCTGCACAATATTGCACTCGCCCACCGGGCCGCAAACGGCGGCCACGCCGGTCGTCTCTACGTAAGCCAGGTAGAGGGCCACACCCAGGCCAATCAAGGCCAGTACAGGTATCCCCCAGTTGGTATTCATCGGAGCGCCGGAACCCGGGTTCTGCGTGCGCTGCGGCCGGGTCACAAGAAAGTGATAGCCAGCATAAACAAGGGCTGCTACCATGCCCAGGAGTACGATCCAGGCCAGGGCGAAGCCGACGGGGTCGGCGGGCGGCGCGTCTTCCGTTTCGGCCGACGCAATCGCCTCGCTCGCTTCCTGCAGGTCCGTGCCGGCGCTCTCGTTTGGCGCGGCGGTGGCAGCATGATTAGCCGAAGATGCGGCCACCGCGGCGTCGGGACCGGCCGAGGGCGACAGATCCGGCACAATCAGCGCCAGCTCCGGAATGGCGGGCCAACCGATGCCGCCCGCGGCGAGTCCGGTTTTTACAATGTCCGGGAACTTGCCGGGAATTTCGCCGCTGCCGACCAGGATCGTGCTGCCGACGATAAGCGTGGGCACACCCAGGCGATCCTGCGGGATCTCAAAATAATCGATGGCGTTCTGGTAAAGCTGGGCGCCGGCAGCGTTGGTCGTATCCACCCCCAGGATTTCCAGCCGATCGCCGTACTCTTCCTGCATCGGCACCAGCAGTTCAGTGATAACCTGGTGGCAGTGCGGGCAAGTAGGCGAATAGAAAAGGACGGCCTGGACGGTGGGCTCCACCGTTTGCGCGGCGACAAGTAAAGGCATTAATAAAATGGCTAACCAGGTCAACTTGCGCATAGGAAGTGGATCATACCCGATCTGCGTTAAGAGTTCCAGATAGTATGGCAGAACGAAGCCGCCGGCATGCCGGCGGCTTCGCTGGCTTTGGGCGATCGCGTATGGGGTGCAATAAACGCGAACGCTGAACCAAACCCACCTAGAAGACTAGCGAGAGCCCCGCTCCCTGCGCATCAAGTAAGAAGGAGGGTGCATTCATAACTTCGACGCCATCACGGACATCCTCTACAGCGATGCCTTTGTTCTCCAGCGCCAATTCACATAGGATGACGCGGCCGCCTTGCTCGACAATGTCATTGTAGAGCTTGACCGGATCAGGCAGCCCCTTCAACTTCATTTCGCGGATTTTCTCCAGTTCGCCTTTGACCAGCGCGTTGGCGCCGCCGGGGCAGAAGAAGAGCATGACATCATCGCCAATGCCAACACCCGAGGCGCCCATGATCAACGTAGGCATAACATGCGGCGCGTCAGCGTGATTGCAAACGACGACCATTTTGCTGTTTCCATTTTCACTCATTGAAAAATCTCCTTATTTGTTCATTTGAAGATGTGTGTATCGTTTTTATAGAGCCGCCTGTTTTAGTCGGTCCCGGCAGGCGCAGGAACAGGGG
>Ga0316576_10001355_pt1 | contig 13065 bp, 8 predicted proteins | sample S0NA_FD_203075 | JGI IMG/M metagenome (GOLD analysis project Ga0316576, IMG submission 203075) | Rhizosphere microbial communities from salt marsh grasses in Alabama, United States - S0-2_050615r3r5 | ecosystem: Host-associated > Plants > Roots > Rhizosphere | place: USA: Alabama | collected... | reverse complement strand
AAGAGCAGCTGAACCAACAGCACCGTCCGGCGGGTTCCAGGCAACTGGGGCCCGCCGTCGTGCGTCCAGGGCACCGTCGTAGTCACCTGACCCGGCGACCCTTGTCCTCCAACGCAGGCGTGGCCGCGGCCGGCACCACCACACAATGGCAGCCGGCGTTGGCCGTCCACACCCGCCACATCGGCCCCGGCGCCGTGGGGTCGAAGATCATCTCCAACCCGACCGTGCGGGGGTCCTCGGCGACCATGGAGATCGCCGCCGCCGCCTGCACGAGTTGCGCGGGCTCGCTCCATGTCGGCACGGACGCGGCTTGCGCGACGACGGTGCCCCACCCGGGATCGGTGGCGGCCCACGTCCGGTCTATGCACTGCGGACACGGGCCGCGCGCGGCGTCGAGGACCGGCCCCACATGCACCGCGCGGGTCTCGAACCAGATGGGGATCAGCCGCCGGTAGAGCGCGGGCGCCCCCAGCATCGAGGGCACCTGCCCCTGCCCGAACACCACCACGTCGGATGCGTCATCCACGTGCATGCCCGACCACGTCAGTAACTCCGAAAGAGGCGCCGCGAGCAGCCCGCAGGCATGCAGGCGCACCCGCCCGGGCGCCTGCTGCTCGGTGAGGATCCCGGCGGCCAGGAGCCGGTCGAGCACCCCGACCGCCTGATCGACCAGGATGTCCAGCCGTTCGGCCGCCTCGAGCAGTGAGGCCCGGGACCGCTTACCGTTCATCAGGCCCAACCACGAGGGCAGGCCCCGCGGCGCGGGGTCCACGATCACCGAGTGACTCCCCCAGCCGACCTGCAGCACCGAGTCATCACGCCACGCCACGAGGGGGTTACCGACGATCTTGGGGTCCATGGCCGTCATCGTGGACCGGAGCCGGTGTGGATCGCCGCTGCGATCCACACCCCACACGTGGTATCGCCGGTGGTGCCGTCCCCCGATGCGAGGCACAATCACAGATATGGCCAACGACAGCAGCGCGATCCCCAAACGTGCGGTCGCTCGCACTGCGCGGATGGCCAGTCTCCCCCTCGGATACGCCGGTAGGACCGCACTCGGGATCGGCAAGCGGATCGGCGGGCGGCCCGCCGAGGCCGTCGCCACGGAGATCCAGATGCGTACCGCCGAGCAGATGTTCAAGGTGCTCGGTGAGCTCAAGGGCGGCGCGATGAAGTTCGGCCAGGCGCTGAGCGTCTTCGAAGCAGCGCTTCCCGAGGAGATGGCGGGCCCCTACCGAGCAACCCTCACCCGCTTGCAGGACGCCGCACCCCCGATGCCGGCACAGACCGTGCACGATGTGCTCACCGACCAGTTGGGGTCGGACTGGCGGGAACGCTTCAGCGAGTTCGACGACGATCCCGCCGCAGCCGCGTCGATCGGTCAGGTGCACCGTGCGGTGTACCGCGACGGCCGGACGGTCGCCGTCAAGATCCAGTATCCCGGCGCAGGCAAAGCCCTCATGGGCGATCTCAATCAGGTCGCGCGCATGGGCAAGATGTTCGCGGGCATGGTGCCCGGGATGGACATCAAACCACTACTCGACGAGTTGCGCGCACGTGTCGCGGAGGAGTTGGACTACCTGCGGGAGTCGGAGTCCCAAAGGGCGTTCGCAGTCGCTTTCGAGGGCGACCCCGACTTCCGGATCCCGCACATCCTGGCCGCCGCACCCCTGGTGCTTGTCAGCGAATGGGTGGATGGGATCGGGCTGTCGCACATCATCGCCGATGGCACCCGGGAGGAACGCGATCGGTACGGAACGTTGTACAACCGCTTCCTGCTGGCCGGGCCCGCCCGGGCAGGACTGCTGCACGCCGACCCCCACCCGGGTAACTACCGAGTTACTGAGGACGGCAAACTCGCCGTCCTCGACTTCGGCGCGGTGGCGCACCTACCGGACGGTCTGCCCAGGGCGATGGGCCAGTTGCTGCGCATCGCCATGCTCGAGGACGCCGACGGGGTCATGCAGGGCCTGCGGGACGAGGGCTTCATCAAGCCGAACATCACACTGGACGCCCGAGCCCTGCTGGACTACCTGACACCTCTGGTGGAACCCGCCCGGTACGAGTCGTTCCACTACACGCGTGACTGGCTTCGCGGCGAGTTCCAGCGCATGAAGGACCCGCGCAGCGAGGAGTTCACCATCGGCTTCAAACTGAACCTCCCGCCGAACTACCTCTTGATCCACCGGGTCTGGCTCGGCTCGGTCGGAGTCCTGTGCCAACTCGACGCCAACGTGCCTTCTCGCGCCGAGATCGAGCGTTGGGTCCCGGGCTTCATCGCCTGATCCCCGCCGGTCAACCCGTGCGGAAGAGTCGTCCGCCCCGGCTGAGCGGCGGCATCACACGGAAGCGAGCACCGAGTGGATACGTTCGGCCATCTGCGCGCGGAGCACGGCGTCCGTCATCTCCGCGTCCTTCCGGGGACGGCCGTTGCGCTTCGGGGAGGGGACCGGCAGACCGCGGATGAACAGTTCGCCACCCCACACCCCACAGGTCTCCCGGCGCTCGAGCGCACCTCGCAGACACTCCGCACGCAGCGGACATCCCGCGCACAGGGCGCGGGCACGATCTATCTCGCCGGGGACGTCGGAGAACCACAGGTCGGCCGGTCCCACCACACATGGCACATCGACAGTCATTTTCACCTCCATCGGGACAAACAAAAAGGCCGCGGTTTCGCGCCGCGGCCTTGCAGATCTGGAATCAGGACTACCCGGGACGCACCGCACACTCAGCAGCCGGAACGGCCGCCACGAACAACGTGTTCTTGACCATCGTCGGCTCCTTTCGTAGAACGTCCTCGGACAGGCTACGTGTTTCAATCGGGCTTGGCAACGGGGTTCCGGGCGACTATCGCGAGCAACTCCTGCCAGTGGTCGGCCACCACGGCCTTGTGGATCCCCTTGACCTTCGCGAGTCCGGCCCGGTCACGCGGACGACTGCTCGCGATCCCGATCAGCACCGCGTCGGTCGCGACCAGGAAAGCGGGGATGGATTTGCCCGTCTCCTGCTTGCGGGCCGCGACGACGGTGTTGCGCCATGCCCGCAGATCCTCGACCAGTTCCGCCGAGATGTCGCTGGGGCAGGTGCGGCACGTGCCCATCGCCCGCTCCAAACCACTACTCAAACGCTTGCCACACACCCGGCACCCCGGCCGTTTCGTCGTGGGCTTCGTCGCCACGGACTGTGGCAGATGCCCCCCCGGCAGGAATCGCGACGGCTGTCGTTTCTCGCGGCGGGAACCGGCACTGGCGTACGACAACTCGAGGATGTCCCGGGCGCGGGTGATCCCCACGTAGAACAGCCGACGTTCCTCGGCCACGTCGACCATCTCGCCCTGGTAGCGCAGCGGGAGCCCGCCCTCGTGCAGACCGGGCATGAACACCGCGTCCCACTCCAAGCCCTTCGCCGAGTGCAGCGACGCCAGCGTCACCGCGGCCGCCACGGGGGCGTCGTCGTTCTCCGCTCGCTCGTCGAGATCGGCGACCAGTGACTCCAGGTTCGGATGGGTGCGCGCCAGGCCGACGATCGCGGCCAGCGACTCCCACTCCTCGCGTTGTGCCTGCCCCAGTGGAGGGGTCGGTGTGTACCCGACCGGTTCCAGGGCCGCCGCCACAGCATCGACCACGTCGGCCGAGCCCGGTTGCCTCGCGGCGACCCGCAGGAGCGACACCGCACGTTTGACCTCCGGCCGCTGCATGAACCTGGCACTGCCCCGCACGGTGTAGGGAATGCCTTCGGACTGCAGTTCCCGCTCGAATCGAGCCGTGGCGGAGTTGATGCGGACCAGGATCGCCACCTGCTCGGCAGGACGATCCGCCAGGAGTCGCTTGATCGCGGCGGCCACTCCTGCCGCCTCGGCCTGCTCCGACTCGAACACCCGGGTCTGGACGTCGACGTGCGGACCCCGCTGGGATACGAGTTGCAGCCGCTGCCGTTCGTCACCGGCCGCTAGCACCCTGTTCGCCAGGTCGATGATCTGCGACGAGCACCGATAGGAACGGGTCAGTTGCAGGACCGTCGCGTCGGGCCACCGGTTCCGGAAGCCCAGAAGGTACTCACTCGTGGCCCCGGCGAACGTGTAGACGGTCTGCGAGGGATCCCCGACCACGCACAGTTCGTCCCGTGTTCCCAGCCAGCCGTCGATCACCTGTTGTTGGAGCGGTGAGACGTCCTGGTACTCGTCCACGGTGAGCCACCGGCACCACTGACGCACCTGCTCGGCCATCGTCGGGTTGTCCCGGATGAGCCCTGCGTTGAGCAGCAGAATGTCTTCGAAGTCGAGGACGCCGGCGCTGGACTTGGCATCCTCGTAGCCCTGGTAGACCTCCGGGAGTCGGTCGCCCACGACACCGTCGGTGGCGACCTGGTGCGGGGCGAGCCCCACCGCCTTCGCGCGCTCGATCTCGCTGGTCACGTCACGGCGACCCGCGTCGTCGAGCTTGATCCCCGCCCGTGAAAGGGCCGCCGAGACCAGGCCGATCTTGGAGGCCTGGACCCGCGGCAGTTGCCCCCCGATCGCCCGCGGCCACATCCACCGCAACTGTCGCAGGGCCTCGGAGTGCACCGTCCGGGCGCGGACCTCGTCGACACCCATCTCGCGCAGACGCCGGCTGAACTCCCCGGCCGCCCTCGTCGTGAACGTGACGACCAGGGTCCGGCGTGGATCCATGACCCCGGTCGCCACGCCATAGGCGACGCGGTGGGTCAGCGCGCGTGTCTTCCCCGTGCCGGCGCCGGCGAGCACCGCGACCGGTCCGGAGGTCGCCACCGCAACGGCCCGCTGGTCGGGGTCCAGCGGCTGCAGGATCTCTTCGGCATGCACTTGACGATCCTGACACCCGGGCCCGACAGCCGACGCCCCCGGGAGGCTCAGCGGCTCCAGGTGTGCGGGATCGGACGGCCGAACCAGTCCGCGATCAGATGGTGGGCCACAGAGATCCGCGGTGGGATGCGCACACGGCCGGCCTCGGCCTCGTGCAGGAACTCCTCCCGGCTGAACCACGCGGTCGCAGCGATCTCCTCACCGTCGGGCACCGACGGCTGGGAACGGGTGTGGGCGGTGAACGCGATCATGATCGACGACGGGAAGGGCCATGGCTGGGTGGCGCGGTAGTGCACGGCAGATACCGGCACCCGCACCCCCGCCTCCTCAGCCACCTCCCGGACGACGGCCTGCTCGAACGTCTCCCCCGGCTCGACGAAACCCGCCAACGTCGAGAACCATCCCTGCGGCCATATAGACCGGCGGCCCAGCAACGCCCGCTCCTGGTCATCGATGACCAGCACGATCACGGCCGGATCCGTGCGCGGGAAGTGCTCCGAACCGTCGTGGGGACATCGTCGGATCCACCCGGCCCGTGCCACCTCGGTGGGCTCCCCACATCTCGGGCACCGGGTGTGCAGCGCGTGCCAGTTGTCCAACGCCACCGCCGTCAGCGCCGCGGACCTCTCGGCGTCGGTGAGCCGGTCGGACAGCACCCGCAGTTCCTCGGCGGCTGGGGTGGCCGACCGCAGCGCGAACCACGGGACCCCCTCGGCCGTGCCCAGGAACATGGCCGCGTCGGGGTCGCCGGGGTCCCCGGGAGCGAGGTCGAGCCGTCCCTTGCCCACGGCGATCAGACGCCGGTCCGGTCGGCTCCATAACTCGCGCAACCGCACCTGATCGCTGCGCAGGGCTTCGTCGCGCTGGAAAAGGTCCGGTTCCGCGGTGGGCCACACGAGGCAACCGTATCCCCTGTGTCAGGATTGGCGAGCATGGGCGATTTCATCAAGCAACTCACCGGGGTGCGGTTCGTGGCAGCCGCGTGGGTGATGCTTTCCAACCCGCGCTGGCCGCCAGCGGGGTGCTGGTGCCGGTCCTGCATGAAATCCTGCGCCTCGGGTCGGTGGGGGTCGACCTGTTCTTCGCACTCTCGGGCTTCATCCTCACGCACACGTACCTCACCCGCCTGGGCCCCAGGCTGACCGCGTCGGCGAGCCTCAACTTCTGGTGGCTGCGCCTGGCCAGGGTCTACCCGGTCTACTTCGTGATGCTCAACGTCGCAGGACTCGCGGCCCTGGCACAGGGGCTGGTCACCGGCGAGGGGCGCCGGGACTGGATGACCCTGCCCTCGTACCTCAAGCAGGTCTTCATGGTCCAGGAGTGGGGACCGAACCCCTCGCGCGGATGGAACTTCCCGGCTTGGTCGCTGTCCATGGAGTGGCTGGCCTACCTGTGCTTCCCGCTGCTGGTCCTGGTCCTGTGGCGCCTGCGGGACCGCCTCGGACCTTGGGCCCTGGCCGGGCTGGCCTTCCTCGCCCTCACCCCCCTGCTCTACATCGGTCTGACCCGGGACGACGACCCCTTCCTCGTGCAGGGCTGGGCCAGCACCATCCGGATCGCGACCGAGTTCACTGCCGGCAGCCTCACATACCTGGCGGTCCGCAAGTGGCAGCACAGCGCCGCCGCCGGAAGGGCCGCGTCACTGCTGGCCTGGGCGGTCCCCATCGCGATCGTGACCATCGCCGTGGTCATGGGCAACATCGGCGCGCTGCAGTGGGAGGGCCTGCCCGACGAAGCCCCCCGGGGCTACGTCGTCATCATCCCGCTGCTGGTGCTGTGGCTGGGCTCACTGGCGCTGAGCCAGGGCCGGCCGTCCAGGTTCCTCAGCACACACACGCTGGTCGTCGGCGGCTTCATCTCCTACTCGCTGTATCTCATCCACATCGTCTGGTACGGGTTGTGGCGCGCGGGCATGGACGTGGTCGGGATCGACGGCGGTCCCCTGTACCTGCTCAGCACCCTGTTCCTCATCGCATCGACCGTCGGGCTGGCCTACGTGATGTGGCACCGCGTGGAAGAGCCGGCACGGGAGTGGATGCGCAGCAAGGTCGGGGTGCGGAAGGTTCCGACCGAGGAAGCCGGCGAACGCACAACATGACCTTGCGGGTCGGCAGCTACAACATCCTGCATGGAATGCGGGTCCTCGGTGGCGCCCAGGAACGCGACGACGCCGCACTGCGCGAATGCGTCGCACAACTCGACGTCGATGTTCTGGGCATGCAGGAGGTCGACAAGGGGCAGCAACGCAGTGACATGGTGGACCAGACGGCGGCAGCGGCAGCCGCCCTGGGTGCCGATCACTGGCGCTTCATCCCCACCGTGGTCGGCACGCCGGGTCCTGGTGCGGACTTCCGGCCCAGTACGGAGGCGGACATCGAGGAGTCGATCCGGGGAGAGTCGCACGACCCGCTGTACGGGGTGGGGCTGGTCAGCCGGATGCCCGTACGACAGTGGAGTCACCTCGTCATGGAGCCCGCCCGGATGACGATGCCGCTACTGGTTCCGGGCAACCCCAGGCCCAGGATGCTGCGGGTCCCGGACGAACCCCGTGCGGTGCTCGCCGCGGTGCTCGACCTCCCCACCCCTGTGACGGTCGCCACCGCGCATCTGTCGTTCGTCCCCTTCTTCAACGTGGGACAACTGCGCCGCGTGAAGCAGTGGCTCGCTGACCTGCCGCGTCCACTCATCCTTGCCGGAGACTTCAACCTGCCCGGCCGCATCCCCACCCGGGTCACCGGATGGGCCGATGCGGAACTCGGAGCGACCTACCCGGTGTTCAAGCCGCGGGTGCAGTTCGACCACATACTCTCCGACGGGATCGCGGCGCGATCCGCGGCCGTGCATGCCCTGCCGGTTTCGGATCACTGCGCCGTGACCGCGACGTTCGGGTTGTGATCACCGGATCCGAGCATCTCGGCGAGAGCGTCCAGCCCGGGCAGATCCGGGCGGACGATCGTGGCGTCCCGCACGTAGACGAACGCCGTGAGAACCTGCTCCGGTGCGACTCCGACCCGTTCCGCCCACCCCAGACGGTAGATCGCCAACTGCAGCGGGTCGGACGATTGCGCCCGGGTGGTCTTCCAGTCCACGACCTCCCAGGTCCCGTCGGGATGACAGAAGACGGCATCGATGACGCCCCGCACTGTCAAGCCTGCGATCCGTACCGTCACCTCCGTCTCGGACGCCACGGGTGTCATGTGTGCGTACGGCGTCCGTCGATACCCCTCGATCAGGTCGCTCAGGTCGTCGTCGGCACGATCGGCGTCTTCTGCGAGCTCCCAGTCCGGAAGTAACGACAACTGCTGATGTGACGCCGCCACCCATTCGTGGAAGGCCGTTCCCCGTCGCGCCGCCATCGAGGACACCTTGGGCATCGGACGCGCCAGGTCGAGGGCCAAGGCGTTCGGGTCCTGTGCCGCCCGCATCATGGTGGAGGCGCTGATCACCGGTGGCATGTCGACCTGAGTGGTCGGCAGCGACTGTTCGAACTCCCGCGCGATGACCGCGTCGATGTCGGTGTCCATCCGGGCGAGTCGTGCGGACTCCGCAAGCGTGAGAGCCTGATCGCCCGCAACCGGAGCGGCGACCGGGAGGAACACCGGGTCGGCCGCCGGCCACAGGACGTCCCCGCTGCTGTCCCCTGGACCCTCGTCGGACGGCTGGTCGCACCACGTGTCGACGCGTACCGCAGGCACCTCCTTGCTTGCCAGCAGGTAGGCGCTGGGGGAACCCCGGCGACCTCCGGGCGACCACCAATGGCCGGACACGAACAACTCCTGTCGCGCCCGGGTCAGTGCGACATAAGCGAGCCGGTTCTCCTCCCAGGCGTCATGACGCCGGTAGTCCGACTTCAGGGCGAGCGCCGCCGGCTTGAACCCGTGCTGGAAGGCGCCACCGGCGGACCCCCATCCGGGCAGCGCTGGCAGGCGCGATCGGTCGCCCCGCAGTGTGTAGGGCAGCGCCTTGTAGTTCGTGGTCCACAACGGGCGACCCTGCGAGGAGGGGAAGACACCGTCGCGCAGGGCGGGCACGAACACACAGTCCCACTCGAGTCCCTTCGCCCGGTGCACCGTCATCACCCGCACCGCCCGACCCCGGATCGGGAAGTCCGTGTCCGGCGTCTCATCGAGGTGTTCGGCGAAGTCCAACCATCGCAGGAATCCTGCGACCGAGGGGTCATCGTGTGAGGCCCGGTAACCCGATATCACGTCGAACAGTGCGGCAACCGCGTCGATCCGCGACTGCGGGTCGGGGCCCATCCTGATCTCGACGGCGAGTCCGCTTATCTCGATCACGCGGTGAGCGGCCTCCTCGATCCCCGCTACCAGGGCGGGACGCATGGCGTCGAGCTCTAGGGTGAACTCGTGCAGCCGGGATCGCGCCTCATCGCTGATCTGCGGGCCCGGATCGTAGACGGCGTCCAGCAGACTCACGACATCGACCGGATCCACATCGGCCACCGCGGCCCGCAAGGACTCCTCGAATCCGCACTCGGGGGCCCGGTTGCCGCCGACCAGTTGCTGGGCTCTGGTGCCGAGCACCGCCAGGTCGGACTGTCCGATGCGCCACCTCGGGCTCGTCAGCAATCGCACCAGTGCCCCGTTGTCGGCGGTCTCCAGCACCCTCAGCAGGCTCAGCACCTCCACCACCTCGGGCTGGTTCAGCAGAGAGCCCAGGGACGCGGCTGCCGTCGGGATCCCCGCCTCACGCAGGGCAGTGGCGACCAATCGGACGTACTCGTTGGTGCGGCAGAGCACTGCGATGTCATCGGGACAGCGACCCGTGTCGATCTGGGCGCTGATCCGCGACACCAGCCAGTCGATCTCGCCGGCCCAATCGTCGAACAGCGCCGCCGTGACGTCACCGGCCTGCTCCGTCCCCGCCCGCAACGGTTCAACGTCCCGATGCTGGGTTCTGACATCCGCAGCCACTTCGTTGGCGACATCGAGGATCGCCGAACCTGATCTGCGATTGATGGTCAGCGTCCTCGTGGGCGCAGCGCCATCTCGGGTGCGGAAGTGCTCCGGGAACGAGTCGATGTTCGCGACCGAGGCACCACGCCATCCGTAGATGGCCTGCAGTGGATCTCCGACCGCCGTCAACGGATGCCCCTGACCGAAGAGGTTCTGCAGGATCATGCGCTGGGCCACGGATGTGTCCTGGTACTCGTCGACGAGTACCAGCGCGTACTGGTCCCGGAGGTGTTCGCGGACCCGGGCCAGGCCCGACACACGCACCGCGTGGCGCATCAGGTCCGCGAAACTGACCACCCCTCGCGCAGCACGGTCGGCTCTGACCTCCTCGACCACCCTGGAGGCGAGGATCCGCTTCCGGGCAGCCTCCCTGGCATCCCGCGCCTCCGCACCGGTGAGATCGGCCAGCGTGTCGATCAGCAGTTGATCGTGCGCCCGCAGGGCGGCGGGGTCGACCAAGTGCTCGGACATCTCCTCGTCGAGCGCCCGCACACGGTCGCTGACGGTGCGGATCGTGGCTGTGTCCATCTGCTCGCAGTCGACCCGACTGCGAGCCACGGCACGGTAGGTGCCGACGGCGAGGTCGGTGGGACTGAGCAACGAGGCCGACGGCTCAGCGCCGATCAGCAGCGCCCATTGGGACAGCAGATCCATCGCGAATCCGTGGTAGGTGCTGACGGTCGGGTCGGGTTCAACGTCGTCCTGGCGTTCCCTGACCCGCGCAAGCAGCTCCCGTATCCGGGTGCCCAACTCACCAGCCGCTTTGTTGGTGAACGTGAGTCCGAGCACCTCGCCCGCCGACACCTGACCGGTGGCCACGAGCCAGACCACACGTGCGGACATCACCGCGGTCTTGCCGCAACCGGCCCCCGCCAGAATGAGCATCGGCCCGTCCATCGGAGCGCTGATCGCCGCCCACTGCTCATCGCTGGGCGGGAAACCCAGGATCTCTCCGAGGAACTGCCGGTTCACGGCCGCACCTCCCCGCCGCGGGGATCCGCGGGGCAGGAGGTGGACACCACACAGGTACGGCACCACGGACCCGGGCGTGCCTGCGCGAATTCACCCCGGATCCCGGCGACAGTGGATTCCAGGATCGGTCCGAGCCACTCGGAAACGTCATCGCCTTCCTGACGCATCACCTTGGCTCCCGGCAGTTGTTGGGTCCGCGGTGGATCGTGGCGGAGGAACAGCAGTTGTGCCACGGCCCGGCCCGGCTCGCCCAGCGCGCCGAGTTCCGCGACCCACCGATACAGACCCATCTGGATGTGCGATGCGGCCTCGGCCTTTGTGACGGTCTTGCCGGTCTTGAAGTCGGTGATCACCAGTTGCTCACCCTCCCGGTCGACACGGTCGGCCTTTCCGATCACCCGCAGCGCCTCCCCGGACGGCAAATCCAGGCGGCTGTCGAACGCCACCTCGGCACCCACGAACTCACCTGGGGTGCGCCGCAGCCACGTCAACAGCCGACGAGTGGCCTCCAGCGCCTGCGTGCGTTCGTAGCGGGCCTGCCAGCCCGGCTCGTAGCCCACGGCATGCCACACGCCGTCCAGGACCTCGTTCACGCGATCCTCGTCCGGTTCGAGGTCCCCGGCCGCGATCGCCTGCGCACACAGGTGCAGAAGGTTCCCGAAGGCGACTCCGGCGCTGGCGGGGCCGGTGGTCCGCACCCGCTTCTCGAAGAACCACCGCCTAGGACACTGCACGTATGACTGGACCCCCGACGCGGAGATCGGCAACGGCTCCGAAGGATCGAACCAGGGGGTCTGGTTGAGCGTCCACTCCCGTTGACCCCACCAACGGCCGGCATCGGCCCACGGGAAGATCTCATGACCCCGGGAGTCCCTGGTGCCGGAGAGCGCCTGCAGTCGCTGCCACACCGCGGCCCGCAAGGCGGGCGAGGACTGCGGATCGGCAACCACCTGTCGCAGTCCGGCCACCACTCCGACCGGGGTCAGAGGACGGTGCGGACGCCCCGGCACGTCGGTCACCCCGGTTTCGCCGGCCGCAAGCGCGACGAACGATGAGGGCATCGGGCCGTCCTCCACCGTGCTCCTGACCGCGGTGATCAGCAGAGCCTCGGACGCGCGAGTACACGCCACGAAGAACAGGCGGCGCTCGTCGAGCAGTTGTCGCTCACGCCAGGACCCCGACGATTGATCACCCTCAGAGCCCCCGAACAAGGTGGGCCGGGCCCGCAGATCCGGCCAGGTACCCTCCTGCACGCCGGCGACCACCACCAGCGGCCACTGCCCGCCCTTGGCCCGATGGGCGGTGAGCAGTCGTACCGCATCGCGGTTCCATGCCTTCTGCGAGTTCGGGGCCGCCGGGATCGCCTGCGAATCGAGTTGGTGCAAGAACTCCGCCATGGACCGCACCGACTCGAACGCCAGGTCCATCTGCTCGGCGTGGTCGAACAACTCCATGACGGCGTCCAGGCTCTGATTGGCCTCGCGCGCCCTGCGACCGCCGCCGAGTGCTTCACGACGTAACCGGTCGGGCCAGTGGGTCGACCGCCACACCAGGTCCAGGACCCGCGCGGGCGGCAGGTCCCGTCCGATCGCGTCGGTCGCCCTATCCAGCAGTCCGGCCATCTCGGCGACGGGTCGTGCCAGATCCGGGTCGACACCCGCCAACAACTCAGGTGAGCGCAGACAATCGGCCACGAGTTCGGAGGAGGACGGTGGCGCAGCACGGTCAGTGACACCGCGACGGAGCACCCGGCCGAGTCTCGAGACCTGGCGCGCATCCAGCCCGCCGAGCGGTGAGCAAAGCAGGTCCCTCGCCCGCTCTCCGGTCAGTCCGCCGTCGACGCCGGCACCTGCTCTGAGCACGTCGAGCAACGGGCGCACGGCCCCGGACAGTGCCAGCGGAATGTCGTCCCGGGGGATCTCCGTCGGGATCCCCGCCGACATCAATGCGCGTTGCAGCACCGGCAGATCCCTGCGCCCGGAGCGGACGAGGACGGCCATCTCGGACCACTGGAGCCGCAGGCCGGGAAACACCTCGGACTTGCCGGAACGCACCCGCCGCAGAACGTCCGCGATGTGATCGGCCTGCGCCGACTCCGACTCGTAGAGACGCGCCGCCACACTTCCGCTCACCGTCGCCAGCGGCTCGGGGCTGCGATGGGCGCGGACCTGTTCGGCGGGCACCCCGGACAGCGCATTGCGGGGCACCACCCGGCGTGCGACCTCCGCGAGAGCCGGACCGAAGCGGCGGGTCGAGCGAAGCGCAACAGTGCGGCACGGTCGGTCGCCGAAC
>Ga0316576_10001354_pt1 | contig 13065 bp, 9 predicted proteins | sample S0NA_FD_203075 | JGI IMG/M metagenome (GOLD analysis project Ga0316576, IMG submission 203075) | Rhizosphere microbial communities from salt marsh grasses in Alabama, United States - S0-2_050615r3r5 | ecosystem: Host-associated > Plants > Roots > Rhizosphere | place: USA: Alabama | collected... | reverse complement strand
AAGAAAAGTGCGAGGGGCCGCAGTGGTACTTTCGCCGGCTGGGGCTGTTTCTGCTGCGGCGCTCCCTTCCGCTTCTTGGTATGACTCTGCTCTTCGGGTTTTACAGCTCCGCGCAGTTTTCGCTCCTCGATATCGACCTGGGACGCTTTTTGTTTTATATTTTTCTTTTACTGCTGGTAACACGCTGGGGTCTGGATTACCTCAATCATGGATTTCGCGGTCCGCCGACCGATTTGCGGTCTTTCGTATCCCGTCATCTCAAGCGTTTTTTACGGATTTTCCGCACAGCAGGCTGTGTCGCCCTCTTGCTTTTATGGATCGAGGGCCGGGACAGCTTGTTGGCATTGATTGCGAGGGCCATTGTGTCGGCTGGTTTTCTGGCCTGGGCCGTTTTTTTCTGGCGGCAGATGAAGCCGGTTGTACTCGAGGGGGTGCGCGATGGCCAGTCCGCGCCCGATCCGAAAGGGATCTCGCTTGTCAAAGGCTGGACCTACCTTTTATTCGGCGGAACCCTATTACTGGATCTGGTCGGCTATAGCACTTTGGCGGGTCATTGGCTTAGAGCGTGGACCCAGTCGGTGGCTCTGCTGTTCTGGGGATGGATCAGCCTGAACGCCGTGCAGGAATGGCATCGCGACTATCGGGCCGAACTGGCGGCGTTGGACGGCGAAAAACCAGTGACCAGTGCCCTACATTGGCGCTGGTCAATGATCCAGCTTGCCCGGGTCGTGTGGTTGTTCAGTCTGGCGGCAGCCGTGATATGGGTGTGGGACCCCTCGGGTTTCATTTGGTCGCGGCTGAGGTACTTTTTCGATTTTATGATTACGATCGGTAGTCTGAATCTCAGCATAAAAGGTATTGTGCTGGCGATCGCCATTATTTTTGCAACCCAATTGGCCGTGCGTGTCGGACGGGAGCTGTTAAAGGAAAAAATCCTGGACAAGCAGTCGCTTGAACGCGGCCTCCAGGATTCGATTCTCACGATTACGAGCTATCTCGGCTGGGGGCTGGGCCTGATACTGTCCCTCGGTACGTTGGGCGTCAATGCCACTTCGTTGGCGGTGATCTTCGGGGCGCTCAGCATCGGAATCGGGTTCGGGTTGCAGAACATCTTCAACAATTTTATCAGCGGCCTGATCCTTCTGTTCGAACGGCCCATCCAGGTGGGGGATTATGTCGAGGTCGGTGGTCTGTGGGCCGAAGTCAAAAAAATCAACGTGCGCGCCACCGTGGTGCAGACCTTCGACAACGCCTCGGTGATCATCCCCAACTCGGAACTCATCAGTCAGCAGGTGACCAACTGGAGTTTCAAAGACAAGCGGATGCGTCGCAACCTCGATGTTGGGGTTGCCTACGGGTCGGATATAGACCTGGTTCAGAAAACGCTGCTGGACATTGCACAAAATACGCGCGGGGTTTTAAAATACCCGCGGCCGGACGTGCTCTTCATCGATCATGCCGACAGCGCTCTGATCTTCCGCCTGCGCATCTGGGTCCACGTAGATGATTTCTGGACGGTTCCGAGCCAGATCCGCTGCGACATCGACCGGCGCTTTCGCGAACTGGCCATCGAAATTGCCTTCCCTCAGCGGGATCTGCACATCCGCACCCTCCCCGGGCAGGCGGCACCGATCGCTTCACCCGCCGACTTGAACTCGGTTTCACCCAAGTTTGAGGGCTGAAACCTGAACCAAAGATCTTTCCACACTTTTCAGTTGACAGCCAAGCAGTGCGATTTCCGATCAGGATCCGCATTTTGACGATGAAATATTGGATTGCAATTCTGCAGGAGTTCCGCAATCATGATTGTCGATACCCCTATAGACGCTTAGCGATATTCTGCAGCCAAAATGACCCCGCTGCACAATGGCCCGAAGCCCGCTGAGCCAATGCCACCGCAAGCCAACCCCTGCTCTCTGTTTTGGCCCAAGCAGAAATAGATCCGCCCGCCCAGACGTCAAAAAGAATCCCTTGTCCGCATACTGACTGGTCGCCCATTCTCGCTCCAAAGTGCAGATGCCATCTATCACAAAAACGCACACCGGCCCCGAGGACCATGCGGATCAGATCCGCGCTCGAGGCCACCTAAATGGTTTGGATTCCGTGCTCCTGCAGGCGGGCGGCGGCGTTCTCCAAGAAGCCATCCAGTTTCTGTGGGGCCTCCCAACAGAGGCGCTCGACTTCATCGAGGAAAGCGGCTAGGGCCTGACGGGAAGAACGGCCGAACCGTTTGCCGAATTTGATTTATTATAAAGTGGTTTGACCTCTTGGCCATAATTTCCTTGACACCAACTGTGCTTTAGGTCATCTTGACCATAATGATAGACATCAAGAGGCAAGCCATGATCGAAGAGACAGTCAATATTGCACAAGCTAAAAAGCATTTTTCAGAACTGTTGGGCCAAGTGGCTTTTGGCAAAAAGCATATTCTTATTACCAAAAGGGGTAAACCCATGGCTCGCTTGGTCCCTGCGAACGAAAGCTATATGCACCTGTGCGATGCCAAGGGATGGTTAGAGAATAACGATCCTTTTTTTGATACCATCGATCGAATTATCTTGGATCGATCCAAACATGTGCCAAGAATGTTAACAGAAATCCCCGCCGAATAATGTACCTGCTTGACACCAATATTTTGAGTGAACTGATTAAAAAGCATCCCAGCCCCTCAGTATTATCTCAATTGGGTACAAAGCCGGCGAATACTTTGTTTACTTCATGTATCTGCATTATGGAATTGCGCTTCGGTAGTGTTCTCAGAGAAGATGCCGAAATTTTTTGGGAAAAAATTACCCAAGAGATTATTTCAAGGCTCAATATCGTTCCCATCGCCAAAAGGGAAGCTTTAAGCGCCGGGAACATTCTCGCTGAATTGCGTAAAAAAGGTGAAAGTATAGGATTGGAAGACGTGCTGATTGCAGCCTCAGCCCTTGCGAATCAATACATTGTGGTTACAGCCAATATCCGCCATTTTACAAGAATCAAGGGCCTGAAAGTTGAGAACTGGCTTGAAGCGGTTTGAGCAATGTGAAATCATTCTACTCGTGGCGGCATGCCCTGCAAAAAAATGAAATGATCATTTTTAACATGGATCTCACAAAAAGGAGGTGTGCATCATGAGGCAAATTATTATCTGTTTAATTTTGGCAGCGCTAATGATCGGTCCATGTCTGGCCGGGGAGGTGAGTGTTGAAGACTTCCAGGTTAAAACCACCAAGGACATCATCGATCTGTGTACCGCACCAAATAACGAGCCCTTGGCTTCGCAGGCCATTCACTTTTGTCACGGGTACTTGGTCGGTGCTTACCATTACTACGCGGCGAGCGTGGCGGGACCAAATGGCCTCCCAGTGGTATGTCCCCCTGATCCGCGGCCTTCCCGCAATGAAACCATCGCTATGTTTGTCCAATGGGTCAAGGACCACCCGCAGTACTGGAACGAGTTGCCGGTCGAGACCGAATTTCGTTTCTTGACAGAGAAATGGCCATGCGAGCGTTGACCTAGACCGGCACCATACAAAGCATCATACAAAACGGATCACCAAATTGAGCTTAAGCAAGGAGGACTCCATGAAAAAACGGGCGATAGCCGTAATCCTGGTGACCAGCTTGGCGTTTCTGGGATGTGCCGGCATGTCGGATACCGAACAGCGAACCCTCAGCGGGAGCGCCATGGGCGCTGCAGCAGGGACGGTGGTTGGTGCCATTGCAGGCAATGCGGGCTGGGGAGCCGCCATTGGGGCGGCGACCGGAGCCGCCGGCGGTTTCTTGTATGACAGGAATCAGAAAGCCAAGGAAGAAGCTTTCAATCAAGGTTATCAACAGGGTCAAATGGCAAAATAGTGCGTGGGAATAATTTATGAACGGTGTCAGGCGTATTTTCGGCTGGATCGTGCGCACCGCTGCCATTGCGGGACTTATCGCCTTCACTGTTTTGCTCGTTTGGGCCTTCGAGTCCCGCCAGATGCCGGCGATTGGCATATGGCACACGGTGCCTCTGGAAAGCGAATTTACGGCTCGCGACGCGACAGTACGGACAAACCCTTTGTGATTACCGGATATTCCAACGGCGGCGCTCTGGCAGTCAAATACAGCCTCGATGCACTGTCCGATCCGGGTCTGCCGACGGCCGACAGGCTGCCGCTCTTCTCGCCGGAGATCGGCATCACGCCGGTCTCCGCCATCGCCAATTCCCACAAACCTCTGAGCTTTCTGCCTTACTTCGCCCAGTTCAAATGGTTGTCGATCCAGCCCGAGTACGACCCTTTCAAGTATAACTCGTTTCCGAAAAATGCGGGCCAGCAGGCTTACGAAATCCCGGCCGCATTAAAGCGGCAGATTGGTGAGGCACGGAGAGCCGGCAAGCTGGCCGACTTTCCCCCGGTGCTCACCTTTCTTTCTTGGGTCGATGCCACAGTCGAGACCTCCGCGACCATTGACCGATTTTACGGGCAACTCGAAAACCAGGGCAACGAGCTGGTCATCTTCGATGTGAATCGCCCCGACCGACTTAAGCCTGTTTATCCGGCAATAGACGCCGCGTCGTTGGAGCGCTACGAGGACCGCTCCGATCTGACCTACCGGCCCACGATCATCACCAATGCCACCCCGGATTCACAGTCTTTGGTCCGGCGAACAAAGGCGCCCCGCTCTCAGACTGTCGCCACCACAATCATGGATTTGGTATGGCCGCCTGGCGTCTACTCTCTGTCCCATGTGGCGATTCCGTTTTCTCCGGACGATCCGGTCTATGGTTCAGTTGAAAACCCCGACGGTGCATATCGGGGCCTGCCGTTCGGTAGACTCCAGCCACGAGGGGAGATTCATTACCTGTTAAGTTTTTGTGTAAAAAAAAACGACATGCGGCGATATACCGCCGGAAGTCGTTTTTTTAAATTGAAACGGGTTAGAGTTTGACGACGTTTTTTGCTGCGGGACCTCTTTCGCCATCTTCAATCTCAAAACTGACCCGTTCACCTTCAGCAAGCGTTCTGAAGCCCTCCATTGAAATTGCAGAGTGGTGGACGAACAAATCACCGCCTTCATCTTTTTGGATAAAGCCGTACCCTTTCCGATCGTTGAACCATTTTACTGTTCCTTCAGGCAAAACATGATCTCCTTTGTCAAACAGGGTTGGTATTGATCCATCCGGCAGGTCGTCTGAGCAGCCGGATTAAGCAAATTTATGATAGAACAACTGCAAAAAAAAAATCAAGAAATAATTCCTATCGGGGGAAGAGCTGTAGCAAACGACTCATAGACGTCGTTTACCATGGTCTGCCATTTACTTGGTCGTGAATATTTTAAAGTTAAGCCGCAGCCGGTCTGAAGGCTTTTTGCAAAGCGGGATCCATGACGGCTTCGCAGCCGGTCATTTGCGCCACCACGGTGCCATCGGCGTCAAGAAAAGTAACGGTTCCCCGCATCTTGTGATCGCCGGCCGCCGTGATCTCGAGAACGGCGGTAACTCCCTCGGCCGGAAACCGGCTGCGGTACTGGCGGTAGGCGGCACAGTAACTCGGAAGGGAAACAGCGCCTTTTTCCTCGAAGCACCAGATCGTCGCCATCTGAAATGCCGCATCCAGGGCTAACGGGTCCGACAGCCATCTGTTCCGAAGCGGTTCCTTTACCCAGGCAGAGGGTGCCGGTGCCGGCGCGACATTGGCCACTATGCCGTCGGCGGACAGATGGGTGATTTCGCGGAGGCCGCGCATATCGGGTCCGTGAAACAGAATCCGGTCATAGACTTCCGCGATGGTCCGGTCATAGGATCGCCGGGTGAGCTTCGCCGGGATGTGGTATGGCGGTGCCGGCGGCAGTTCGTCGACCAGAATCGCCCTGGCTCTGGAATGGATCACTTCCACCTTGCCGTGGATGCCATCACGCAACTCCAGCGGCACTTCGTAGGCGCCTTGTTTTCGACGGGCTTTTCCGGCCATAAGCCGGATGTGTTTTTTCCCTCGATCAAGCTTGATACCGTTCAAGACCCGTATATCATCCAATCCTTGCAGCAAAAGCCCCGGATTCCCATGCAGGGCGCCATGGGCAAACCACTCGGTCATCAGCGCCAAAGGCACGACTGCTTTACCACCGATCACATGCGAGCGCAGAACCGGATGATTTCCGATGTCGAGATCGCGTTGAAAGGTGAGAGACAGGCCGGCGGCGGCATCCGATTCGGAAAATTCAGAAAGGGTGGCGCCCATCGGAAGCACCTTGCGCACATTGACACCGGAAAGCGTTGCGCCGACCACCACTTCGACGGCTGTGTCATCGGTCCGGCACATCTCGTCGACCAGATGTCGTGTCCCGCTGGCGATGGAAATCAGTTCGACCCCGCGGCGGCGAAATTCTTGACTGAGGCCGGCCGACACCATGCCGCCTTCCCACGGCCCCCAGTTGACGGCCTTCACACGACAATGCGGGTGGCGGGCGGCGAACTGTTGGGCGATTTTGTTCAGGGCTTCATTGGCCATGGCATAGTCGGCCTGCCCGCGGTTGCCCATCCGGGCGGTCACAGAGGAGAACAGCACCAGATGACGCAGCGGGTCCTGAGCCGATGCCGCCAGAAGGTTCTCGAGTCCTTTTACCTTGGTATCGAAGACACGCTCGAATTGTTCCGGTTTCTTGTCCACGATCAACCGGTCTTCGAGCACACCGGCCCCGTGAACAATCGCCCTGACCGGCCCGTGAGTCGTCCTGAGCGAATCGAATACCCTGCGAACGGCAGAGGCCAACCGGACATCGACACTGTGATAATGAGCTTCGGAACCGGTTTTCCGTATCGCCGCCAGGGTCGCTGCGATTTCCCGATTGGCCATATGCCGGCGGAAGGCGGATTCCAGTTGGACCGGTGTGGAATTGCCGTTGAACTCGTGATGCAGAATCGCCCGCTTGACGGCGGCCTCATCGGTCAACTCTCTCAGCCAAAAGGGTTCCGGTTCGGGGGCCGGGGAGCGTCCCAGCAGGATCAATTTCGGCTGCGTGTCGACCGCCAGCGCGAGGGCAACGGCGGCCGTCACACCTCTGGCACCGCCTGAAATCACCACGACATCACCGGCTTCCAAGGACCGGGCCGACGGTGCGACGACCGGCAGCGGCGCATCTTGCAGCACCAAAGTGCTGCGTCGCTTTTGGTCCAGTCCGATTTCAACTGCGTCTTCTTGTCTGTGATGAAGCAGTTCATCGGCCACCATGGCGGCCACTGCAGCCGTGTCCGGCCAGTCCGGCGTCACATCGATGGCCCGGCAGTGAACGGTTTCCCATTCGATAGCGGCGGTTTTAATTAGACCGGCCAGAGCGCCCTGCAAGGGATGGTCGACCCCCCGTCCGTGAAAACCGAAGGCACCGTCCATTCTTGTGACCGAGGCAAATACGGCACCGCTTCGAGCGGCTGATTCCACCAGTTCGGGTCCTAAACGGCTCGCCAGCCGGAACATTTCCTTCAGATCGCCGGAAGTGGACGGGGAGGGCACCGAGGGGATCAATACCAATCCTGCAGCCGGCGACAAGTTCGGCTTGTCATTTAAAAAAGTCAAAGGGATCAGGATCGTTTCGATATTTCGCCGTTCCAGTTCGTCGGCCAAAGCGGCCGCCAGTCCGGTGCCGTCATCGGTAATAAGCACCTTTCGTCCGGCCGGAATCGTCACCGTTTTCCACTCCTCGCAAGGGGCCTCGACCACCTTGATGACCTGACGTCGGAGCGGCACGGGCGCCGCCTCTGTTTCCGATACTGCCGTCGTCGCTTCGGCCTTTGCCGACGCCGCATTTGCCGGAGTTTCCACCGGCTTCATATCCGTCGGTGAAACACTGGTCGAGCCGCCGAGATAGGCGGCAATCTGTCCCAATGTTTTTAATTGGCCCACGTCTCCCGGTGATACGGTTTGAAGACCGGGCACCTTCTCCTCGACGGCCGACAGGATTTCCACGCGTTTGATGGAGTCGATGCCCAAGTCGGCCTCGATGTCCATGCCCGGTTTGACCATGTCAACCGGATAGCCCGTCAGTTCGCTGACCACTTCAATCAGGATGGTCATCAGGGCGTTTTGCTCCCGATCGGCGGCAGGTGTCTCCAGCTCCGCTGTGTCGATGCGCGCTGCCTCTTTTTTATCGGACGCCGCTTCGGCCAATTCGCTATCGCCATTGGATCCGGTCAAGAGGTCTGCCACTTGCCCCAAGGTTTTCATTTTTCCCATGACAGCAGGTGGAATGGCGGGCAGGTCGGGAACCCTTTCTTCGAGGGTCGACAGAATCTCGACGCGCTTGATGGAATCGATGCCCAAATCGGCCTCGATGTCCATATCCGGTTTGATCATGTCAACCGGATAGCCTGTAAGGTCGGAGACGACTTCCATCAGGGTTCGCTGCACTTCCGGAACGCTCGGCGATGCCGCAGATGCAGCGGCAGATATCTTCTCTGGCGGGATGCCTTGCCGGGACAAACTCTTCGGCACATCATCCGATGGCGTTTTATGGAAGGGAACCCCGGTCACCATAACCGGGTCGTTCACTCCACTGGGGCCGGGGGTCGATTTTTCACGGGACTCAACAACTGCGGTGGACGGGGCAATTGGAAGTCTTTGTTCGGGTATTTCAACGGGAATGGGCGTTTCGGCCTGATACGGCGATGCCTCCGCCAGGCGGCGGGTGTGCTCCAACATGGTTTGCAAAGTGCGACCGGCCTGTATCTGCGTGTCCAGGAATTTCTGATGCGTCTCCGCTGTCTGTTGTTGCAGCGCCTGCATCGAGGCTAAGCCCTGTTGCAGGGTCGACAAGGCTTGCCGGATCCAATCGGTGCCGGTATCCGACCCGGGTTCTGACGGGGTATTGAGGTGTCTATCCAAGTGGTGCGGGTGTGAGAATTCCTTGGTCATATCCGTGCTCTCAGTATCATGGGCCGACCGGTCGATACGAGGCTTTGCTCCCAATAAGCTGCGGTCGGGTTGAGTCGGGCGCGCATGTGTGTAGTTGATTCGGGGCCGATGTGCGGATTGTTGCGGCGGCCCTTGATTTTCAACGCGAGGCGGTCGATAGTTCGCTCCCGTCAGTTCGACTTGCATCAACGGCTTGCGGCCGCTTAGCGGCGGGGTTTCCCAGTGGTTGAGGTCTACCGCGTGTCCGAGGGCCGCCAGACGGCACAAGGTGCGGGCCATGTCGCCGATTCCGGTGCGGTTACCGGCTGAAGCGTCTATGGCGACGGCCTCAAATGTTTCGCCGGCGAGAATGTCGGTAACCAAACCGGTGAGGATGCTTCGGGGGCCGATTTCTAAAAATGTCCGCATTCCGGCTCTGTATAGGTTTTTGATGTCGTCGATAAAAGCGACCGGCTGGTGCAGATGGTCTCCGAGCAGGGCCGCTGCACTGGCCGCATCGGTCGGATAGGGACCGCCGGTCGTGTTGGAGAAGACCGGGGTCGCCGTCGGTGAGAAGACGATCGTGCGGAGTTCTTCCCGGAAAGGATGCCGGGCGGCTTTGATGTATTTGCTGTGGAATGCGGCGGCAACAGGAAGGCGCATGCAGCTATACCCCTTATCCCGGCAGATCGACCGAACGGTATCGAGCGCTGCGAGGGTTCCGGCTATAACGCCCTGCTGAGGTGCGTTGCGGTTGGCCAGGATGACATCGAGCCGGCTCGATTCGATAAGCGCTTCGACTTCTGCCAAAGGCGCTTTGACGGCCAGCATTCCGCTGGCGGGCTTCCCCTCGCCCTGTCCGGCGGCGGCCATCAGACGACCGCGGGAAACGGCCAGGGAAAAAAAAGCCTGCTGGTCGATCCAGCCGGCGGCATGCAGGGCAGTCAGTTCACCGAAACTGTGACCTGCGGTGGCATCCGCCTGAACGCCGAAGGCTGCCAGAACGTTGAGCATGGCGAGGCTGACGGCACCGATGGCCGGCTGTGCGATGTCGGTGCGACGCAGGGACTCGTCCTGCAAAGCGGTTTCTTCCGGTGAGGATGCCGGAAGCGGGTAAATGGCCCGGCTCAGGCTTCTCTCGTCGTCGAACCGTCGATCGGCGGCCGCGAGGGCTTCAAAGGCTTCCGGAAACCGGCAGGTGAGATCGCGGCCCATCCCCGGGTACTGACTGCCCTGACCGGGAAACAAAAACGCCAGTTTTCCGGCGGGCCGTCCTTCACCATAAAACAGTCCCGGGCGCTTGACGACCGTTTCGGTCCGGAGATCCTCAAGCAATGCCGACCCCTCCTTCAGGAAAAAGGTCTGCGTCGACTCCTTCATCCGGTCGTCAGCGACCGTCTGTTCGATGACCCACAAAAGGCGGCAGTCATCGTCAACAGAGAATGTGCGGCGTGACCGCAAGGCCGCTTCAGGCAACGGTATCCCGTTGCCGATGTCGCTTTTCAGACGCTCGAGTTTTTCGATCAATGCGGCTTTTGAGGTCCCGGACACCGCCACGATCTCAACCGAACCATCCCAGGCGGTGACGGTTTTGTCCGGCCGGTATTCTTCCAGAACGAGGTGAAAGTTGCTGCCCCCGAATCCGAAGGCACTGACCCCGCACCGGCGCGGGTGGTCCTTATTGGACAGCCACGGTCGTGTGACGCTGTTGAGGTAAAACCGACTTTGGTCGATACCGAGTTCCGGGTCCGGTTGCTCCGCTTTCAATGTCGGCGGCAGGATTTTGTGATGCAGGGCCAGGGCGCTTTTTATCAGGCCCGCCGCACCGGCGGCGGCTTTGGTATGACCGATCATCGACTTGACCGAGCCGATGGCGCAGTCCGGCCCGTTGGCGGTCTTGCCGCCGAACACCTGGCTCAGGGCTTGAAATTCGACTTTGTCGCCGACGCGGGTGCCCGTGCCGTGGGCTTCGATCAGTTCAACGGTGTCCGGATCGATACCGGCGCTCGCGTACGCATTTCGTAAAGCGAGCGCCTGGCCTTCGGGGCGGGGGGCATAAATGCTCTGGGATTTACCGTCGCTGGCGCTTCCTATGCCGCGAATTATGGCATAGATGCGGTCGCCGTCCTTTTCGGCGTCGACCAGTCGTTTGATCACCAAAAGACCGATTCCCTCGCCGAGGACCGTTCCATCGGCATCCTTCGAAAAGGGACGAACGTCTCCGGTGGGTGAGAGGATGCGGGTTTTGGCAAAGCACATGTGCATGAAAATGTCGTTGAGCGTATCGACCCCGCCGGTGACCACCATGTCGCTGCGGCCGGCGGTAAGTTCCAGGAGTGCCATGTGAACCGCACTCATCGAACTGGCGCAGGCCGCGTCGACCACGCAGTTGGTGCCACCGAGGTCGAGACGGTTGCAGATGCGGCCGGCGACCACATTGCCGAGGAGTCCGGGAAAGGAGTTTTCCTGCCAGGGAACGTAGGAATCGGATATTTGTGCGACGACTTCTTCAGCGGTTGCTGCGTCCACTCCCGCGCGCTCGAGTGCTTGTCGCCATTTGGGAAAGCCGAGCCTGGCCCCGAGCGGAATGACCAGTTCCTGGGTACCGGTGACTCCCAGAATGACGCTGGTTCTTTCGCGATTGAACGCTTTGCCGTCATCGTAGCCAGCGTCCGCAAGTGCCATCTTGGCCGCCATGAGTCCCAACAGTTGGGATGTATCGGTGGCTTCCAGGGTGTTGGGCGGTATACCGAATTCGGTCGGGTCGAACATCACCGTCGGTAAAAAACCGCCTCGCGTGCAATATGTGTGGTCAGGGACGGTCGGTTCGGCGTCAAAATAATCAGCGGCAGTCCAGTGAGTCGGCGGGACCTCGTCAATGGCGTTTTCACCGTTCACGACTAGCCGCCAGAATTCTTTCAGACCGGAGGATTTCGGAAAAAAGCACCCCATGCCGATGATGGCGACCGGTATCGCTTGCGGGTTTAATTGATTATCGTCTGTCAATTTTCAACCCTTTTTAAGGCCCTAAAAGATTCTGCCGGAGTTCGAATAGTGAGGCATGAAGAACCCAAATGCGGGGAATGGCGGATCTGTTGAGTCCGCACAGAATCAATTATCGTTTAAAAACTTATTTATATTACATGGTAACGGCAAATGCAAGGGGTTGACGCTCAAACAATATGTTGATACATTGATATATCAACTATTCAAGGAGTGCGTATGCTCCGTTTTTTTTCAAACCGCGAACTTTCCGCCGGATTGTCAATTCCGCTGGCGAGATGGAAACGGTGGTCGCGCGAGTTTCTGCCGCCCGATCCACTCGGCGGGCTTCAGTCGGGAGTCACTCGGCAGTTTAGTGTGGATGAAGCCCTGATCGTTTTTTTGGGTGGCCACCTGGTGGCTGAATTGAAAACGAGCGTGCCCGATGCCAGACAAATCCTGAAGGACTTGGCACCTTGCCTCCGGGATATCGGTTTATTTGCCAATAGCCGGGTTCATGAGCGCTTTAACGCCGGTTCTCCCGATCCGATCACCATTTACACCCTCTTTATTTACCGAGACAGCCCTGATCTGAGTTCTGCGTCTCGGTTTACCTATGCGCTCCGCGGCGAAATATCCCGCACATTGAAGGACCATGGCGGCCGCACGGTTTACCTTGAGCGGTATATCGAAGAGCGCATTCCGCTCTCGGCGCAGTCGTTGCCGAAACAGCTGAGCAGCCGCACTCTGAACATTTCGGCGATGGCCGATTTTTTCGTGAATGCCCTGGGGCTGGATAAGGGGCATTTTGCGATCCTAAACGGACGGGGCTGATCCTTAGGGCTCGCGAAAAAATAAGTTTTTGAGCGAGCCCTTAGTCTATCAGAGACATGATTTCTACGAGTGGCAGGGGACGAAATATTCCGGCATCAGGCGGCATGACAACCTTCTGGACTCTCAGCCAATTAAAACGCGTGGCCACGGCGGCGCCAAGCAGCAGGTTGAGAGCGACAGTCACGACCGATCGGTTTTCGGGCCGTTCGAGAAAAGAGCCCCGCGCCCATTCGTTGAAAGCACCCATCGACGGACCGCACCAGATCTGGTAATCGATTTTACGCGCCGGATCGCCACTGTTGGCCCAGTTCGAGGATTGCCCCAAATAAGAACGGAAAACCAGCGCCATCTTGTGCTTGGGATCCCTTTCGGCCCGCTCGATTTGTTGTGGGTCCCG
>Ga0316576_10001353_pt1 | contig 13066 bp, 10 predicted proteins | sample S0NA_FD_203075 | JGI IMG/M metagenome (GOLD analysis project Ga0316576, IMG submission 203075) | Rhizosphere microbial communities from salt marsh grasses in Alabama, United States - S0-2_050615r3r5 | ecosystem: Host-associated > Plants > Roots > Rhizosphere | place: USA: Alabama | collected... | reverse complement strand
ACGATGTCGGCCGCTCTGGCGGCGGTCGGTGGGGGCGGCAGACCGGGCCGCTGCTACAATCCCGGTTCGCGCCGGCGCCGGTCCCGCCGGGCGTGACGGAGGCCGCATGTCCGACCACACCCCCATTCCCGACCCGTTCCGACAGGCGCTGGAGGACGGCGACTGGGACCGCGTGGAGGAGCTGTGGCTCGAGGCGCTCGACACGCGTCCGATCGCGGTGCCGGCCCTCCTCGAGGTGCGGCGGCGGCTGTGGAAGGACAACCAGAAGACCCAGGCGCGCACCCTGCTCGAGCTGCTCGCCGAGACCCTGGAGACCGAGGCGCCGTCCGAGGATGCCCTCACGGCGCTGCGTGAGCTGGTGCGCCTGACCGACAAACCGTCCCGGGAGCTGCTCGAGCGGCTCGAGTCCGCCTTCGTCGCGGTTCGCCGCGGCAGCCCGTCGCTCGACGCGGTGTTGAGCCGCGCGGCGCTCACCCAGGCACGACGACCGATCGAGGTGCTCGACGCGATGAACCAGTGGCTGGACTATGACATCGGAACCGTGGTGGAGGTCGCCGGACAGGGCGTCGGTCGCGTGGTCGACCTGAACCTCGAGCTCGAGAACGTCAAGGTCGACATCGGCGCCGCCAAGCCGGTGTCGGTGCCGTTCGGCGCGGTCCAGCGCTACCTCCGGCGGCTGCCGGACGGCGACTTCCTGCGCCGCAAGGTCGAGGAGCCCGAGGCCCTCGCGGCGCTGGTCGCCGACGACCCGGGCGAGGCGCTCGTCCAGATCCTGGCCAGTCTCGGGGGGCCGTCGGACGTCGCCGCGATCAAGGCGGCTCTCGACGGCCTGCTGCCCGCGACATCGTGGACCTCGTGGTGGGCGAAGGCGCGCAAGCACCCGCGCATCGTGAGCTCGGGATCCGGTTCGCGACTGAAGTACGAGGTGACCGCGAGCGGCGCCGACGCCACGGCGGCGATGCTCGACGAGCTCGACACGGCCACGCCGCGCGATCGCCTCGCGGTGGCGCGCCGGATCGCCGCACGTCGCGACGAGGCCGCGTCGGCGGCCGCAGCCCGGCTCGCCGAAGGCCTCGCCGACCTCGAGAAACGCGACCCGGGGCTGGCGTGGGAGACCGCGGTGATCCTCGGCGACCTGCCGGGCGGGGCGGCGCCCGCCGCCGCCTCGCGAGAGCGCGTGCTCGGGTCGGTGGTCCCGCTGCAGCTGCTCGAGGGCATCCAGGACCGTGCGGCCCGCGAGGCGGCCCTCGAATCGCTGCGAGAGGCTTCCCCGGACGGCTGGACCGAGATCTGGGCGGAGTGGCTGCTTCACGAGGACAGTGCCCAGGTGCTGGAACGGATCGCCGCGACGCTCGACCGTGAAGGGGCGGGTGATCTGCTCGACGGCGCCCTCGAGGCCGTGTTCCGCGACCACACCGAGCACACAGGGGCGTTCGTGTGGTGCTGCGAGGCGATGACCGCCGACGGCGCCCCCGAGGCGGTGCATCGTCGACGGACCGCGTCAGTGCTCGAGAAGCTGCCCGACACGCTCACCCGGGCGGAGTTCGCCCCGTACAGGGCACGCGCCAAGGCGCTGCTCGATGCCGGCGGGACCGCGATCCGGATCATCCTCGAGGCGGCCACCCCGCAGCAGGCGGCGCGGTTCGCGCAGCGTGTCGGACGGCTCGACGTCGTGGAGCCCGACCGCCAGCGCCTGGTCGAGCAGGCAGCGGCCCGTCGGCAGACGGCCGACGCCACCGCTCCGGAGGCGCCCATGCTGGTGGCGACGCGTCGAGCGGTCGACGCACGGCGTGCGGAGCTCAAGGAGCTCCTCGAGGTCGAGATCCCCAGGACTCTGAAGGGCATCAACGCGGCCGCCGCCGAGGGCGATCTGCGTGAGAACTTCGAGTATCACATGTTGCGCGATCGGCAGGAGCTGCAGTCCGCCCGCGCGGCGAAGCTGCAGCGCGAGCTCGGCGAGGTCCGGATTCTCGAGCCGGGAGCGGCCGACACCTCGGCGGTCAACATCGGCACGGTCGTCCACTTCGACGGCGGTGTGCAGCCGCTGACGATTCTCGGGTCGTGGGATGCGGACATCGAGCGGCGGGTGTTCGCCAACGGCGCGGAGATCTCCCAGAAGCTGCTCGGCCGTGCGATCGGCGACGAGGTGGAGGTCGACGGCCTGACGACCACCATCGCCCGCATCGAGCCCTGGACCGGCTGAGGAGCCCGCCACGACATCCGGCGCAACGGCGGGATCGGCGGCAGCTCGCGGCCCGGCGGCGGTAGCCCTCCTCAGCGCTGGTTGGAACGAGCGGTGGGTCGGATCGCCGACGACCGCCGGCCGACCGTCAGTCGGCGAGCCGGGCGAGCACCCGTTCGATCCGCTGCTCGACCTCGTCCGCGATGGGCTCCATCGCGGGGTTGTCGACGATCCGGAACCCCTTCGAGGGCCGGAAAGCGAACACGGTCGAGCCGCCGCCGTCCCGCTCCATGACGATCACGTTGCACGGCAGCAGGGCGCCGAGATGGGTCTCGGCCTCGAGTGCCCGGTGGGCCAGCGGGGGGTTGCACGCGCCCAGGATCAGGTAGCGCCGGAAGTCGACATCGAGCTTCTTCTTGAGGGTGGCCTGCACGTCGATCTCGGTGAGCACGCCGAAGCCCTCGTCCGAAAGACAGGCCGTGACCTTCTGCACGGCGGTGTCATAGTCGACGTCTGGCAGTTCGCGCTCGAGAACGTATTCTGGGGGCATCGATACCTCCGAGGGTTACAACCGCGTGCGGAAGACCGGTGATTCCGGCCCTCATCCCTGGCGGGGGGGCGGAGGGATCCTCAGACGCTGTCCGGGGAAGATCGGGTCGTCGGGACCGATGCCGTTGACCTCGCACAGCTGCGCCACCCGCACGCCGAACGACCGCGCGATGTCCCACAAGGTGTCGGCGGACCGGACGACGTAGGTGCCCTGCGGCGCCTCCCTGCGGGCCGGCGGCGGCGGTGCGTCGAGCCCGAACCGTGGGACGATCAGCTCCTGGCCGGGTCGGATGAGGCTGCCGTGGAGGTCGTTCGCCGCACGGATTGCCGACACCGACGAGCCGTGACGTGCGGCGATGCCCGACAGCGTGTCCCCCGATCGCACCGTGTACAGCATCCTCGGCGCCCACTCGGATCGCGGCAACTCGGCGAGCACCGCTCGCGCGGCGTCGGCGTCGGCAGGCGGCAGCCACAGCACGGTTGGACGGCCGGCAGGCGTCAGGTCGCGACGCAGGGCGGGGTTGTGCTCCCGCAGCGCGGTGACCTCGGTGTCCATGTGTTTCGCGAGCACCGCGAGGTCGAGCGGCTCGGGGATCTCGATGGGCTCGAGCGTCCAGGGCCGAGGCTCGGGCGTCGTCAGGCCGAAACGGTCGGGGTCGGACGCGACGATCACCGACGCGATGAACGCCGGGACGTAGCTCCGCGTCTCGCGGGGCAGACGGTGCTGCAGGGCCCAGAAGTCGGTGGAGCCGGAGCGGCGGATCGCGCGGCGCACGTTGCCGGCGCCCGAGTTGTATGCCGCCAGCGCGAGATGCCAGTCGCCGAACTCGGTGTGCAGATCGGCGAGGTACGCCGCGGCGGCGCGGGTGGCGAGCACCGGGTCGCGCCGCTCGTCCACCAGCCCGTCCACGCGCAGCCCGTAGTACCGCCCGGTCGAGGCCATGAACTGCCACATCCCGTGGGCACGGGCGCGCGAGGTCGCCGTCAGCGAGAACGACGACTCGATCAGCGGAAGCCAGGCGAGGTCCCGCGGCACGCCCGCGAGCGCGAGCTCGTCGCGGATCATCGAAAGGTACGGCCCGGCACGTTCGAGGCCGCGCTCGATCCGGTCGCGGTACTCGCCCGGCCGGCTGAACGCGTCGAGGAACCGCTCGACGGTGGCGTTGCGGACGAGCGGGTAGTCGCTCGGCGGCAGGCCGTCGATGGACCAGCCGGTCGGGTCGTCGGTCGGCGGCGGGAGCTCCGGCAGGTCGGCGATCGCGGTTCCGTCCGCGGTGACGACGGCGGGGGATCGTCGCGCCTCGACCTGCTCCACCTCCGCCTCGAGCTCGGCGAGATACGCGCGCCACGCGTCGCGGCGGACGTACCCGTCGGGCGTCGTCCGGACGAGCTCGATCGCCTCGTCCAGGAGCACCCGGGCGGCGTCCAGATCCCCGGTGGCGGCGAGATCGTGAGCCTCGTCGACGAGCGCATCGGCCCGTTCGCGGGTGGTCCGCTCCCAGTCCCAGAATGTGGGGGCGAGTCTCTCCTCTGCTGCCGGTCGGGTGGGTTCGACGGTTGCCGACGGCGTCACGTCGCCCGAAGGGGCCGGCGCAGTGGCGCAGCCGGCGGCGACGGCCGCCGACAGCAAGCTGATCCGGGTGGCGGCGCGCAGCCGTCTCCCGGCGGGTGTCACTTGAGGTTCTCCAGATCGACCGTGAGCTGCAGCGACAGCTTCTTGAGCTTGTCGGCCTTGTCCACCACCAGCGACACCGGGTCGAGCGTGTGGATGGTCTCGCCGTCGCGGTCCTGGATCCGTACCGCGAGCTGGACCCCGTGCATCCGCTTGAAGATGTCCGAGTTCACGGCCTTCTCGATGCGCCGTCGCAGCTCGCGGACGTCGGAGGAGCCGTCGCCGATCAGGGCGTCGAGGTCGATCTCGCGCTCCAGCCGGCCCGCGGTGCGCGACGAGGCGCCCATCGTCGCCTGCTTCCGGAGGCCGTCGAGCTCCGCCAGGATGTCCATGTGGTTCGACAGATGCACCCGCTTGACGGGTGGGGCGGACGGCGCGTTGTCGCTGGATGCGCCGTCGGTCGAGAACTCCACCTGGACATCCGAGTCCTCGTCCACGAAGGGTGACGACGGATCCGCGTCGCCGGACTCGGCCTCGGTGAACGGCACCCCCTCGAACGGCGGCCCCCCGGGACCGGCGTCGCCGGGGTGTTCCTCGTCGTCGAGCTCGAGCTCCACAGCCTCGCCGTGGTCCTCCTGTTCGACCGACGCCTCCTCTTCGGGGGCCGGCGTCGCGTCGAACTCCATCTCGAGCTCCGTCGGGGGTTCCAACGGTGATGACGGCTCGGCCGGGGCCTCGTCGACCGCCACTCCGGACGCTGCGGACGCGTGCATCGCAGCAGGCCCGGGCGCATGGGCGACCGCCCGGCCGCTCTCCACGCCCTCCTCCGCGGCGCGGGCGAGAGCCGCCGCGGAAATCGAAGCGGGCCGCGGTGCCTTGGGCGGAGCGGGGCCGGGCGGGGTCGCGGGGCGCACCGGCGTCGCTGCTCCGGGCCGTTCGGTGGTGACGCTCGCGGACGGCTCCGCCATCTTGCGGCGCAGCTTCTTGAGCGTGAGCTTCGTGATCTCCTTGAGCGTCTCGAAGACGCCCTCGCCGTTGATCGCCGACGCCTCGTAGCTCACCAGCCGGCCGTCGGGGTTGAGGTCGTGCTCGAGCTCGTCGACGGTCAGCACGTTCTTGAGGTCGCGTTTGTTGTACTGCAGCACCAGCGGCAGCTCGTCGAGGTCGAGGTTGAGCTCCTTGAGGTTCTCCCGGAGGCTCGCGAAGCTCTCCAGGTTCGCCTCGCGCATCGGGCGCTGACTGTCGGCGACGAACACGATGCCGTCGACGCCCTTGAGCACCAGCTTGCGGGTGGTGTTGTAGAACACCTGGCCCGGGACCGTGTACAGCTGCAGGCGGGTCTTGAAACCGCCGATGGTCCCGACCTCGATCGGCAGGAGGTCGAAGAACAGGGTCCGGTCGGACTCGGTCTCGAGCGACACCATCTCACCGCGGGAGTTCGGTGCGGTCTTGGCGTAGATGTAACTGAGATTCGAAGTCTTTCCGCACAGACCAGGACCGTAGTACACGATCTTGGCCGCCATCTGCATGGTTGCCCAGTTGAAGAAAACCATTGTAGAGCTCGCGACCTCGCGCGTTTATGACGCTAACACAAGGCCTTGCAACGGTCAATCGAGCCAGTCGGTTGCATCATTCCGACGGAGCGCCTCGGCGAGCACGCGGTAGACCTCCCTCAGGGTCGGCGGCAGCGACTCGAGGTGACGGCGCACGGCGTCGTCGTCGCCTCTCGCCAGAGCTCCCGTCAGGCCGTCGAGGTCCGGGTGCTCGAGAGCGGAGCGCGTACTGTCGCGCACCAGCGGCCACAGTCCGAGGTCGTTCGGGAGACCGCACGAGCGCATCACGTCCCGCGCCCCGGCGACGAGCAGGTGCGTCAGATTGCTCGCCACGGCGGCGGCAGCGTGGTACCGGGGCTTGACCTCTGGCCGGATCCTCCACGGACAAGCCCCGAGCGTGACGGACAGGGCCTCCGCCGCGGCCACCGCCTCCGGGTCGCCCTCGATGGCGCACGGCACGCCGCGCCACTGTCGCGGCGACACCAGACCGCCGGTGAACGTCTGCAGGGGGTGCCACGACCCCACGGCGGCGCCCGATCGGCCGCACGGGGCGAGTACGTCGGAGGTCAGCCGTCCGGAGGTGTGGAGGACCGTGTATCCCGCCCCGAGCTCGGGTGCGAGGCGCCGGGCGACCGTCTCGATCTCCGGGTCGGGCACGCACACCAGCACCAGAGCCGCCCACGGGCCGTCCGCGGGAGCGTCCCAGTGGTCGACGCGCAGCTCGTCGAGCTGCGCAGCGACACGGGCGGCCCCCGCGGCGTCCCTGGCGCGCACGCGGCTGCTGCGCAGGCCGGCCGCCGCGAGCGAGGTCGCGAGTGCGGTGCCGAGGCGACCGGAGCCGATCACCGCGAACTCCGGGCAGGTGCCGATCACGGGGTCGGTCACGCTCCGGATGCTACAATATCGCCCGACCCGGACGTCGTGAATCCCGTTCGTCGGTAGCGTGTGCGGACCTGAGGCCGAAAGCGACAATGCGAGGCCTTGCACCGGCGGCGTCGGGGTCTGGAGGACGTGAACGGACATGGAACTGAGCAGACGTGAGCTGTCCGTGCTGTGCGGCATCGTGGACATCTACGTCCGCACGGGCGAACCGGTGGCGTCGCGCCAGGTCGCGCGCTCGCCGGGGCTCAGTCTGTCGTCCGCCACCATCCGCAGCGTGGTCGCCGGTCTCGAGGAGGCCGGACTGGTCCGCAGGCCGCATCCGTCGGCCGGATGCGTGCCCACCGACCGCGGGTTGCGTGCCTATGTCGACAGCCTCGGCGAGCGGTTGACGCTCGGGTCGACGACGCGGCAGCGGGTGACGGAGGTGGTGAATCTCCGGCGACGCGAGCTGTTCGAGGACTTCGAGTGGGTGGCGCGCGTGGTGGCCGAGGTGACCACGGAGGCCGGAATGGCGGTCCGACCGATCGCCGCCGAGCCCACCGTCGCGGCGGTCTCGTTCGTGCCTCTCGAGGGCGACCGGGCGCTCGGCGTGATGGTCACCACCGACGGGGCCATCGAGAAGCGGGTGCTGTCGCTGCCCCCGGACGTCAGCGAGCCGGCGCTCGTGGAGGCCGAAAACTGGGCCGCACACCGGTTCCGGGGGACGTCGATCGATGTGATCCGGGACGAGCTCGGTCGTGTCGCAGGGGACGAAGCCCCGGGCGCTGAACGGCTGGCCCGCACCCTGCTCGAGGGTCTGCTGAGCGGTGCCGGCGATGCGGTCGAGCTGCTCGTGGTCGGGACGGACACGCTGCTGATGTCGAGTGACTTCTCCGAGATCGACCGGGTGAGGTCGGTGCTCCGGACCCTGGCGGACGGCGGCCGCATCGTGCGCGAGTGGCGCCGGGGCTTCCGCCGGTCGCGCACCCACGTGGTCATCGGTGACGAGTCCGACGTGACGGCGTCTGGTGGCCTCGGGATGGTGGCGACCCTGTTCTATCGCGAGGGGCGGCGCGCGGGCGCGCTCGGAGTCGTGGGCCCGCGGCGGATGGACTACCGCCGCATCGTGCCGACGGTCGAGCTGATCGGGGACACCCTGACACAAATGCTGAACGGATCGGGAGCGACGCATGCAGGATGACAAGCCGTCGTACGACGCGGTCGACGACGACGAGGCCATCGAGATCGAGTTCGTCGAGACGGACGACGACGAGGGCGGTGCAGCCGGCGAGACGTCGGAGGTGCCGGAGGGCCTCAAGGGCGAGGGCGACGACGCCCTGCGGCGCGAGAACGAGCGCCTGCGGGCGGAGCTCGACCAGCTGCGGGACCACTACCTGCGCAAGCTGGCGGAGTTCGACAACTTCCGCAAGCGGACTGAACGCGAACGGGAGGAGTTCCAGCGCACCGCCGGCGAGAAGGTCGTCCGCGAGCTGGTGCCGGTGCTCGACAACTTCGAGAGGGCGCTGACGCACGCCGGCGAGAGTGACTCCGAGTCGTTCCGCCAGGGTGTGGACATGATCGCCCGCCAGCTGTGGGAAGTGCTCGAGCGGCAGGGGCTCGAGGTGGTCGACCCGACCGGCAAGCCGTTCGAGCCCGAGTACCACGAAGCCGTGCAGCGCGTGGAGGACCCCGGGCACGAACCGGGAACGGTGGTGTGGGTCCTGGCGAAGGGCTACCTGTTCGGCGGTAGACTGCTGCGACCGGCGATGGTCGGGGTCGCCGTGGAACCGATCGGCCCGCGGACCGACCCCAGGGGTGACGAAGGGAACGGCTCGACGTGAGCAAGATCATCGGCATCGATCTCGGGACCACGAACTCGTGCGCCGCGGTGGTCGACGTCACCAAGCCGGTGGTGATCCCCAACCGCGAGGGCGCGCGGACCACGCCGTCGGTCGTGGCGTTCACGTCGTCGGGCGAGCGGCTCGTCGGTCAGATCGCGCGTCGTCAGGCGATGACGAACCCGCAGAACACCGCGTACGCCGTCAAGCGGCTGATCGGGCGCAAGTTCGACTCCGAGGAGGTCCGATGGGCCCGCGGTATCGTGCCGTACTCGATCGTCGAGGCGGACAACGGGGACGCCTACGTGGAGGTGCAGGGTCGCAAGTACAGCCCGCCCGAGATCTCCGCCCTCGTGCTGCGCGAGATCAAGGAGTTCGCCGAGGAGTTCCTCGGCGAGGAGGTCACCAAGGCGATCATCACCGTGCCGGCGTACTTCGACGACAGCCAGCGGCAGGCGACGAAGGACGCGGGCACCATCGCAGGCCTCGAGGTGGTCCGGATCATCAACGAGCCGACCGCCGCGTCGTTGGCCTACGGCTTCGGCAAGGACAAGAACGAGGTCATCGCCGTGTACGACCTGGGCGGTGGCACCTTCGACATCTCGGTCCTGGAGATCGGCGACGGCATTCTCGAGGTGAAGTCGACGGCCGGCGACACGTTCCTCGGCGGGGAGGACTTCGACTCGCGGATCATGGAGCACCTGCTCGAGCAGTTCAAGCAGGAGACCGGGATCGACATGTCCGAGGACATGATGGCGATGCAGCGCATCAAGGAGGCCGCCGAGGCCGCCAAGTGCGACCTGTCGTCGAACGAGGTCGCCGACATCTCGCTGCCGTTCATCGCCGCGGACCACACCGGTCCGAAACACCTGCAGGTGCGACTCACGCGGAGCCAGCTCGAGGAGCTGGTGGGCGACCTGGTCAAGCGAACGCTGGAGCCGTGCCAGAACGCCATGGAAGCGGCGCGCCTGAAGGCGGGGGAGATCGATCAGGTGATCCTCGTCGGCGGACAGACCCGAATGCCGATGGTGATCGCGACCGTGACGGAGTTCTTCGGCCGGCCGCCGTGCCAGGACATCAACCCCGACGAGGTGGTCGGGATCGGTGCGGCCATCCAGGCGGGCATCCTGCAGGGCGAGGTCAAGGATCTGATCCTGCTCGACGTGACGCCGCTGTCCCTCGGCATCGAGACCCACGGCGGACTGTTCACGAAGGTGATCGAGCGCAACTCGACGATCCCGACCAAGAAGTCGATGATCTTCACCACCGTCGCCGACAACCAGACGACGGTGGAGGTGCACGTCCTCCAGGGTGAGCGCGGCATCGCGGCCGAAAACCGCTCCCTCGGGCGGTTCGACCTGGTCGGCATCCCGCCCGCGCCCCGCGGCGTTCCGCAGGTCGAGGTGACCTTCTCGATCGACTCCAACGGCATCGTCCACGTGGCGGCGCGGGACCTGGCGACGGGCAAGGAGCAGGGGATCGAGGTCAACCCGGCGGGCGGCCTGTCGAAGGCAGAGATCGACAGCCTGATCGCCGAGGCGGACAAGTACCGCAAGGACGACGACCGTCGGCGCGAGGTGCGTCAGCTGCAGAACCGGCTCGAAGGACTGCTGTACACCAACGAGCGCGTGGTGCGAGAGTTCGGCGGCAGCCTCGCGACCGAGGACCGTGACCAGGTGCGGTCGACCCTGAACCGAGCCCGGAAAGCCCTGACGAGCGAGGAGCGATCGGTGCTCGAGGAGGCGATTCTCGCCGTTCAGGATGCGGCTCAGATCCTGACCGAGGTCATCATGGTCAACCCGCTCGCGGCGCTCGGCGGATCGATGGGCGACAGCGACGAGGACCCCACCGAGTCGGAGTCCTGAACCCGACATGGCGACCGGAACCACCAGGGACTACTACGAGGTCCTCGGCGTTGCACGCACCGCGGACGTCGTCGAGATCAAGAAGGCCTACCGCCGTCTGGCGGTGCAGTACCACCCCGACCGCAACCCGGGAGACCCGACGGCCGAGGAGCGGTTCAAGGAAGCATCCGAAGCGTACGCCGTCCTGTCGGACGCCGACCAGCGCGCCCGCTACGACCGGTTCGGACATCAGGGCGTCGGTGGAGGCTTCTCCGGATTCGACGCGGATCACTTCGGCGACTTCGCGGACATTCTCGGCGATCTGTTCGGCTTCGGCTTCGGCGACATCTTCGGCGGTCGACGCCGTCGTGCGCAGAACGTGCCCCGACGGGGGAGGGACCTCCAGTACACCCTGCAGCTCCGCCTCGAAGAGGCCGCCACCGGGATCGAGCGGACGCTCCGGATTCCGCGCTTCGAGGGGTGCGACACCTGCAGCGGGTCCGGTGCCGAGCCGGGCACCCGTCCCGAGCGGTGCGGTACGTGCGGCGGTCAGGGGCAGGTGATGTTCCGGCGGGGGTTCCTGTCGGTGGCGCAGACCTGCCCGACGTGCGGCGGAGCGGGGAGCGTGACCACGTCTCCGTGCACGGCGTGCGCGGGTCGCGGCCGGGTCGAGCGCGAGGCGAGCCTCAAGGTGACCGTCCCGGCGGGGGTCGACACCGGAATGCGCCTGCGCCTGGCGGGCGAAGGGGAGGACGGATTCCTCGGCGGTCCCCGCGGCGACCTGTACGTTGTCGTCACGGTGGCTGATCACGAGCGGTTCGTGCGCCACGGCGACGACCTCCACCTCGTGGTGCCGGTGTCGTCGTTCCAGGCGATGCTCGGAACACGGCTCGCGATCGACACGATCCTCGACGGAGACGCCGAGCTCGAGGTCCCCGCCGGTGCGCAACCCGACCAGAACATCCGGCTGAAAGGCCGGGGCATGCCCCGCGTGGACGGCCGCGGAACGGGCGATCTGATCGTCCACCTCAAGGTCGTGGTGCCTCGCAAGCTGTCGATGGAACAGCGGCGGCTGGTGGAGGAGGCGGCGCGTCTCGGGGACGAGGCGGTGTCGGTCGACGACGACCCCGGGATCCTGCGGCGCATCAAGCGCGCACTCACCGGCGAGGAGTGAGATGGGGAGGTGGTGGGATGGCGACCGCCTACCTCGAGCTCGACTGCACTCTCCCGTCGGCGTCCGAAGAGTGGCTCCTCGAGTGTCTGGACGGACTTGTCGTTCTCGGATCGAGTCTGGACACACTGCCTGACGGCCGGTTGCTCGCCCGGATCTACGTCGACCCCACGCAACACCGGGACATCGCGGAGCTCGTCAGACGACTCCGTGAGCTCGGGGGTGAGGTGTCCGGCCCGGTGGAGCGGCCCGAGGAGGACTGGATCGCGGCGTACCGCGAGCACGCCGTCCCGTTCGGGGTCGGTCGCTCGTGGTGGATCGACCCGCACCCCGACCGGCCGACCGCCGCGCCGACGGGTCGCACGCGGCTGGTGCTCGAGCCGCGGCGAGCGTTCGGCAGCGGGACCCACGAGTCCACACGCCTGGCACTGACGGCTCTCGAGCATCGCCCACCCGAGGGGCGTTCGGTGCTCGACGTCGGCACCGGGTCCGGTGTGCTCGCGCTGGCGGCCGAGCGCCTCGGCGCCCGCGAGATCGTGGCGCTGGACATCGACCCGATGTGCGTCTGGATCGCGCGCGAGACCGCTCGACAGCAGGAGTGGGAGGTGCGCGGTGTCCGGCTGCTCGCCGGTACACTCGACGCCCTCGCGCCGGGCGCGCGCTTCGACGTCGTCGTGTGCAACATGGTGGGAGATCGCATGTCGCCGCTCCTTGGGCTCCTGGCGGATCACCTCGCGCCGGACGGGTGGGCGGTGCTGTCGGGGCTGCTGGCGGTCGAGCGCGCGCCGCTCGGCGAGCGACTGTCGCGGTGCCGACTGGTGGCCGGCGACGAGTTCGCCCTCGGCGACTGGATCGCCTTCGAGGCGCGGCATGCGTGACCCGCGCGTCGTGGTCGCGCCGGGCACACTCGCGGAAGGGGCCTGCCTCGAGCTCGAGGCCGGCGAGGCGCGGCACGTCGCCACGGTACTGCGTCGCGCGGTGGGCAGCGAGCTCGTGGCGCTCGACGGCGCCGGCCGGTCGGCATGCGTGCGCGTCGAGTCGGTGCACCGGCATCGCGTGACCGTGCAGGTCGGGACGGTCGTCCGGCACCCGCCCCAGCCCGGCCCCGCGCTCGACCTCGCCCTCGCGGTACTGCACACCTCCGCGATGGACTGGGCAGTCCAGAAGGCCACCGAGCTGGGCGTACGCCGGCTGGTCCCGCTCGTCGCCGCTCGCAGTCAGGCCGGTGGACGGGCCGCCGAGCGTCGCCTGGAACACTGGCGACGGACCGCGATGCAGGCGCTCAAGCAGTGTGGCCGTCCGTGGGCCCTCGAGATCGATCCGCCGCGGACGCTCGACGAGCTGGTGGGCGAACCGCCACCCGGGCCGGTGGTCGCGGCGTCCGACGGCGTGCCGGTCGCCCGTTCCGACGTGGGGATCGCGGACACCACACTGGTCGTGGGTCCGGAGGGCGGAT
>Ga0316576_10001352_pt1 | contig 13067 bp, 12 predicted proteins | sample S0NA_FD_203075 | JGI IMG/M metagenome (GOLD analysis project Ga0316576, IMG submission 203075) | Rhizosphere microbial communities from salt marsh grasses in Alabama, United States - S0-2_050615r3r5 | ecosystem: Host-associated > Plants > Roots > Rhizosphere | place: USA: Alabama | collected... | reverse complement strand
CAGCCGCGCGGGCTGCCGTGCCCACCCGTGTCACGAGCGCCCGGGCCACCGGCAGGAGCACCAGCCAGCACAGCAGTGCTGGGGTGAGGCCGAGGAGGCCCACGGGGACGGACACCACGAACACCGCGACCGACGCGTAGGACCGACGCGTCTGCGCGGTCACGACGTGCCTGTCCGCGCCCTCGTCGATCAGCCCGGCGCGGACGGCGTGCAGCCACACGGCCATGGTCAGGATGCTCGCCAGCGCCAGGCACCCGGCGTAGAAGGAGACCACGCTCCCGTCGTCCGAGCCACGCGCACCCAGCAGGGCCGTCGGGAAGGGCAGGAACGAGATCACCATGAGCGCCAGCAGGTTCAGCCACAGAAGCAGCCGGTCGTAGCGCCTCACCAAGCCGAAGGTGCGGTGGTGGGCCAGCCAGAACTGCCCGATGACGAGGAAGCTGACGACGAACGCCATGATTCGGGGAGTGAGGTCGGCCAGCAGCACGGCCAGGCGTACGTCGGGCGGGCTGTCGACGCCCGCGTCGACCGCGATGGGCAGCACGAGCAGCGTGATGACGATCGCGAAGACGGCGTCGCTGAAGAAGACGACCCGCTCCAGACCGGTGGAGTCGTCCTGGCGAGAGCTCATGGCTCAGTGTGGGTGGGGCGGGGCCGTCACGGAGCGACGACCCCCCTCCTACAGTGTCGGACCGTGCCCACTGCTCTCGTCACCGGCGCCAGCGCCGGCCTCGGGCGGGCCTTCGCCGAGAGGCTGGCCCGCGACGGCTACGACCTGGTCGTCGTGGCGCGCGACGACCAGCGGCTGCTTGACCTGTCCGCGGACCTCGAGCACCGCTTCGGCGGCTCGGTCGAGGTGCTGTCCGCCGACCTCACCGACCGGTCGGCCCTGCAGTCGGTCGCCGACCGGCTCGGCGACCCCGACCGGCCCGTGGACCTGCTGGTCAACAACGCCGGCAACGCCCTGCGACGTCCGTTCGTCGCCAACGACCTCGCCGACGAGGAGGCAATGCTCGACCTGCACGTGCGCGCCACCCTCGTGCTCACGCACGCCGCTGTGCGGGCGATGGCCGAGCGCGGTCACGGTGGTGTCGTCAACGTCGCCTCGGTCGCCGGCTGGTGGCCGCAGGGCTCCTACAGCGCCCACAAGGGATGGGTCATCTCCTTCAGCCAGGCCGTGGCGGGCCAGGTCGCGGGCACGGGTGTCGATGTCATGGCGGTGCTCCCCGGGTTCGTCCGCACCGAGCTGCACCAGCGCGCCGGGATGGACATGAGCCGGGTCCCGGGCGCGCTGTGGCTCTCGGCCGATGACGTCGTCGAGGGCGCCCTGGCCGCGCTGGGGACCGGGCGCGCCGTCTACGTGCCGAGCCTGCGCTACCGCGCCGCCGCCACCCTGCTCCGCCACGCCCCGCACGAGACGCTGGCGCGCCTGCGGACGAGGCGACGCCGATGAGCGGGCGCTCCGAGCACTGGGAGCGGTTGCGGGAGCAGATCCTGGCCAAGGCCGTCGTCCGCGGCCGGGTCGTGCTCTCGTCCGGTCAGGAGGCCGACTACTACGTCGACCTGCGCCGGGTGACGCTGGACGCCGAGGCGGCACCGCTCGTCGGGCGGGTGATGCTCGACCTGACCGCCGACCTCGACGTGGCCGCCGCCGGCGGGCTCACGCTGGGGGCCGACCCGGTAGCCACGGCGATGCTGCACGCGGCCGCTGACCAGGGGCGTCGGCTCGACGCGTTCGTCGTGCGCAAGCAGGGCAAGGCTCACGGCCTGCAGCGGCGCATCGAGGGTCCGGACGTGGCGGGTCGGCCGGTGCTCGCGGTGGAGGACACCTCGACCACCGGCGGCAGCGTGCTCACCGCAGTCGAGGCGCTGGGGGAGGCCGGCGCGCGGGTGGCTGCCGTGGCGGTCATCGTCGACCGCGGCGCCGGGGACGCCGTCCGGGCCGCTGGGCTGGAGTACCGCGCCGCCTACACGCTGGGCGAGCTCGGGCTGGACTGAGTCGGGTCGAGCTCCGGGTCGTGCAGGAGCGTCGCCAGGCGCCTCTCGACCCACAGCAGCCCCACCACGACCGCGGCCCCGGCCAGCCCGAGCAGGATCGCCAGCAGCAGGTCGTTGTCGGGGGCGAGCAGGCCGCGGTCCTCGTCCTGCCACGGCCACAGCGCCCGCAGCGAGCCGGCCATCAGCCCGGTGAGCACGACGAGCGTGACCCGGGGCCGGGTGGACAGCAGCCACTGCAGCAGCATGACGAACGAGGCGAGCCCGACGGCGGCGCCGGCCGCGAACGCCAGGAGGTACCCGAGGTCGCGGTCGTTGACGGCGGCGATCGTCGGCTCGTACATGCCGATGGAGAGCAGCAGGAACGACCCGGAGACCCCGGGAAGGGTCAGTGCGCACACCGCCAGCGCCGCCGAGACGACGATCTGCCATGTGCTGGGGTCGGCGATCGTCCCGGGCGGCAGACCGGTGAGCACGAACGCGGCGGCCGCGGCGAGGGCCGCCAGCAGGAGGGCCCGCACGTCCCACCGTCCGACCATGCGCGCAGGCACGGAGATGCCGACGACCACGAGCCCGAAGAAGACCGCTCGGGTCTGCACCGGGTACTGCTCGAGGAGCGGCTCGAGGACGGCGGCGCCGACGACGACGGCGACGGCCATGCCGATCCCGGCCGGGACGACGACCCGCCACCGGACGTCTCCGAGGTGGGCGCGGGCCTCGTCCATGCGGCCGCGCAGCAGGGCGAGGACGGCTCTGACGGCGGACGCGGCCGAACCGATGAGCGTCTCGTAGATGCCGACGATGAGGGCGATCGTGCCGCCGCTCACCCCGGGCACGACCTCTGCGAGTCCGATGAGGGCGCCGCGGACGAGGTCGATGAGGGTGCGCAGCACGGCGCTCAGCGTACGGGCGGCCCCGACCTGCGTCGTCGGCCGCGGGTAGCGTCGGGTCGAGGGGGTGCGGCGGTGGCGGACGGCTCGGGCGACCAGCGCGCTCGCGAGGAGCAGGTCGGTGTCGGCGCCTGGGAGGGGCCGTGGCCCTCGGATCCGCGCTACGACCCCGACCTGCTGGCCCACGGGGATCGACGCAACGTCGCCGACGCCTACCGGTACTGGACGCGCGAGGCGATCGTGGCCGACCTCGACCGGCGGCGACACCCGTTCCACGTCGGCATCGAGAACTTCTCGCACGACCTCAACATCGGCTCGGTGGTACGCACGGCGAACGCCTTCGCCGCCGCCGAGGTGCACATCGTGGGGCGCCGCCGCTGGAACCGGCGTGGGGCGATGGTGACCGACCGGTACCAGCACCTGCGCCACCACGACGACGTCGACGCGCTCGCGGTGTGGGCGTCCGGTCGCGACCTGCCGCTGCTCGGGGTGGACAACCTGCCCGGAGCCGTGTCGCTGGAGACCTACGACCTGCCGCGGGAGTGCGTGCTGCTGCTCGGCCAGGAGGGGCCCGGGCTCAGCGAGCCGGCGCGGCGGGCCTGCACGGATGTGCTGTCCATCGCTCAGTTCGGCTCGACCCGATCCATCAACGCCGGTGCCGCCGCGGCGATCGCGATGCACGCGTGGGTGCGGCGGCACGTGTTCGGGCAGAGGGTGGGCTGAGCGCCCGGCTCCGTACTCAGCGAGGCATCTGGGTGCTTCGAGAGGTCCCTGCACCGTGTCCGGTACCGATCTGGGTACAGAACGTGATCATTTCGGGGTCAGATGGCGTCGACGAGGTCGGCGACGGAGTCCACGACGCGGGACGGGCGGAAGGGGTAGCGGTCGATGTCCTCCCGCCGGGTCGAGCCGGTCAGCACGAGGATGCTGTGCATCCCGGCCTCCAGCCCGCACACGATGTCGGTGTCCATGCGGTCCCCGACCATCGCCGAGGTCTCCGAGTGGGCGCCGATCCGGTTGAGCCCGGCCCGCATCATCACCGGGTTCGGCTTGCCCAGGTAGTAGGCCTCCCGCCTGGTCGCCCTCGTGATCATCGCGGCCACGGCACCGGTGGCCGGCAGGGGCCCCTCCGCGGACGGTCCCGTCGGGTCGGGGTTGGTGGCCACGAAGCGGGCCCCGGCCTCGATCAGCCGGATCGCTCGGGTGATGGACTCGAACGAGTAGGTGCGGGTCTCGCCCAGCACGACGTAGTCCGGCCGGGAATCGGTGAGCACGAAGCCCACCTCGTGCAACGCCGTGGTGAGCCCGGCCTCCCCGATCGCGTACGCCCGTCCCCCCGGGTGCTGGTCGGCGAGGAAGCGTGCGGTGGCCACTGCGGAGGTCCAGAGGTTCTCCTCCGGCACGGACAGTCCCATCCCGGCGAGCCGGTCGGAGAGGTCCCGCCGGGTGTAGATCGAGTTGTTCGTGAGCACGAGGAAGGGCAGGCCACGTTCCTGGATCCGGGCCACGAAGTCCTGCGCCCCCGGGATCGGTACGCCCTCGTGCACGAGCACGCCGTCCATGTCGGTCAGCCAGGCCTCGGGCCTGATCCACTGGGTCACCTCACCCACGCTAGGTGGTGGGCCGTAGCGTGCGCAGGGTGACCGAGAGGATCGTCGTCATCGGAGGGGACGCCGCCGGGATGAGCGCGGCGTCGCAGGCACTGCGCACCGCCAAGCGGACGGGTCGCGAGATCGAGCTCGTCGTGGTGGAACGCGGGTCGTGGACGTCGTACTCGGCGTGCGGCATCCCGTACTGGGTGGCCGGGGACGTGCCCGAGGTGGACGACCTGGTGGCCCGCTCGCCCGAGGAGCACCGGTCTCACGGGCTCGACGTGCGGATGGGTACCGAGGCCACCGAGATCGACGTCGGGGCCCGTGTGGTGCACATCCGCGAGCTGGCCACCGGGGTGACCCAGCGGCTGCCGTTCGACCAGCTCGTCGTCGGCACCGGGGCCGTCCCGATCCGCCCCGACCTGCCGGGGGTGTGGGCCGACGGCGTGCACGGCCTGCAGACCCTCGACGACGGCCAGGCCCTGCTGGACACCCTGACCTCGCAGCGCCAGCCCCGGCGGGCGGTCGTCGTCGGTGCGGGCTACATCGGCGTCGAGGTGGCCGAGGCGTGCTGCCGCCGCGGCCTGGAGACGACGGTGGTCGACCTGGCGCCCGAGCCGATGACCACGCTCGACCCCGACATGGGTGCCCGGGTGCGGCAGGCCATGGAGGCGATGGGGGTCCAGGTGCGCACGAGCACTGCGGTGGAGGGGTTCGTCGTCGGCGACGACGGCTGGGTCACCGGAGTGCAGGCCGGCGGCGAGGTGCTGCCGGCCGACCTCGTCGTCCTCGGCATCGGAGTGCGCCCCAACACGGCCCTTGCTCGGGAGGCGGGCCTCCCTCTCGGCGTCAGCGGCGGGCTGCGGGTCGACCGCCGGCAGGCGGTGCTCGGGCACGAGGGCATCTGGGCCGCCGGCGACTGCGTGGAGAGCTTCGACCGGGTGGGCCAGACCTGGGTGCACGTGCCGCTCGGCACGCACGCCAACAAGCAGGGCAGGGTGCTCGGGACGAACCTCGCCGGCGGCTACGACACCTTCCCCGGCGTGGTGCGCACGGCGATCAGCAAGGTGTGCGACCTCGAGATCGCCCGCACGGGGCTGGGGGAGGCCGACGCGGAGGAGCTCGGGTTCCGGGTCGCCGTGGGCACCGTGGAGTCCCACACGACGGCGGGCTACATGCCGGGGGCCGGCGCCATGACCGTCAAGGTCGTCGCCGAGCGGCGCACCGGCCGCATGCTCGGCGCCCAGATCGTCGGTGCCGGGCCCGGGGCGGGCAAGCGTATCGACAGCTGCGCGCTGGCGCTGTGGAACGGGATGAGCGCCGGTGACCTGGCGATGACCGACCTGGCCTACGCCCCGCCGTTCTCTCCGGTGTGGGACCCCGTGCAGATCGCGGCACGCAAGGCCGCCGAGGCAGCCAAGCGCCCCTGACGCGAGGGCCTCGTCCGCTCAGGCCCAGACGAACAGCACGTCCCCGGCGGCGACGTCGCCGGCCTCGACCAGCCCGCTGAGCTGGTCGGCAGCCCCCTCGAGGGCCACCACCGGGACAGCCGGGGACTTGCCGCCGGCCTCGACGGCCGCGGGGTCCCACGACACGATCGCGTCGCCCGCGGTGACCGAGGCGCCCTCGGTGGCGTGGACGGTGAACCCCTCACCCTTCAGCTGCACGGTGTCGATCCCGAGGTGGACGAGCACCGACTTGGTCTCGCCCGTGATGACGTAGGCGTGCGGGTGCAGCTTGACGATCACGCCGGAGATCGGCGCCACCGCGACACCGGCGGTGCGCACGGGGTCGACCCCCACGCCGGGGCCCACCATCATGCCGGCGAACACGGGGTCCGGGACCTCCGCCAGCGGCATCGCGCGTCCGGCGACGGGGGAGAGGATCTGGATCGACATGGGCGACTCCTTCTCGACGGTCCCCCTTTTCTATCCGTTCGGACGACGGCGCGGGCCGATTTGGCTGCATCCACCGGTGGGGATCTTCGCGGTTCCCCCGCGTCGGAGCCGCCGCCGCCATTACGGTCGGGAAGGCTCAGGCAGACCGGGTGCGAGGAGGGGCCATGAGCACGACGGCGACGGCGAGCACGCAGGTCAAGCCCTCGTGGGGCAGCCGAGCCTTCGGTTACCTGCAGCGCATCGGCAAGGCGCTGATGGTCCCCGTGGCGATCCTGCCCGCCGCGGGCCTGCTGCTCGGCATCGGTGCCGGGCTGCAGCAGCCCACGCTCACCGAGATCGCCCCGTGGCTGACCAGCGATGGCTGGGTGCTGGTGTCGACGGTGATGAAGGCATCCGGCGACATCGTCTTCGCCAACCTCGGCCTCATCTTCGGCATCGGCGTGGCCATCGGGCTGGCCGGGGACGCGGGCGTGGCCGCCCTGGCAGCCGCCGTCGGGTTCCTCATCTACAACGTCTCGATCAGCACGCTGCTCCAGCTCACCCCCCAGGACGTCGTCGACGACCCCGGCCGCTACGCCGTCGTGCTCGGCATCCCCACCCTGCAGACCGGCGTGTTCGGCGGTCTGGTGATCGGCGTCACCGCCGCGTGGGCCTACAACAGGTTCTTCACCATCAAGCTCACCCCGGCGCTGGGCTTCTTCGCCGGCAAACGCTTCGTCCCCATCGTCACCGCCGCCTTGGCGCTGCTCATCGGCGCGGCCACCATCGTCATCTGGCCGCCCCTCCAGGACGGCATCAACGCCTTCGCCCGCGACGTCGTGCTGGCCAACCCGGTCCCGGGCGCGTTCGTGTTCGGCCTCATCGAGCGCTCGCTCATCCCGTTCGGGCTGCACCACACCTGGTACCCCATCTTCTGGTACCAGTTCGGCGAGTACACGACGGCGGCCGGCGACGTCGTCATCGGCGACCAGACCATCTGGTTCGCCCAGCTCGCCGACGGCGTCAACCAGGTGCCGACGGAGAACGCCTCCGGCCAGCTCGTGGAGTACCCGGACTTCACCGCCGGCACGTTCATGACCGGCAAGTACCCGTTCATGATGTTCGGTCTCCCGGCTGCCGCCCTGGCCATGTACCACACGGCCAAGACGCACCGCCGCAAGGTCGTCGCGGGGCTGTTCTTCTCCGCGGCCCTGACCTCGTTCCTCACCGGCATCACCGAACCGATCGAGTTCACGTTCCTGTTCGTCGCCCCGCTGCTGTTCGTCATCCACGCGGTGCTCGCCGGCATCTCGTTCATGCTCATGGAGATCATGAACATCCACATCGGGTTGTCGTTCAGCGGAGGTCTCATCGACTTCCTGCTGTTCGGCGTGCTGCCCGGACGACAGGAGTGGTGGCTGCTCATCCTCGTGGGGCTCGGCTTCGCCGTCGTCTACTACTTCCTGTTCCGCTTCGGCATCCGGCTGCTCGACGCGAAGATCCCCGGCCGAGAGGACGACATCGAGGAGACGGCCGCTGCGGGGGTGCCGGCGGCCGAGGCCGAGCTGGCCGCGCCCGCCGCCCCGACCGACACCGGCGCCGCGCTGGTCGCGGCCTTCGGCGGCGCCGACAACATCGTCAGCAACGAGGCCTGCATCACCCGCCTGCGCATCGAGGTCCGGGACAAGACGAAGGTCGACAAGGACGCGCTCAAGGGCATGGGTGCGGCCGGTGTGGTCGAGGTCGGCAACAACATGCAGGCGATCTTCGGGCCGAAGGCGGAGTCGCTGAAGGAGGAGATGAGCCAGGCCATCGCCAGCGGGACCACCGTGGCCACCGCAGCGCCACCTGGCCCCGCCGCGCCGCCATCGGCAGCCGACGAGCTGCCCGACACCGAGGCCGGCAGGCTCGTGCGCGCCTTCGGGGGCCGGGACAACATCGTCACCCTGGATGCGTGCATCACCCGGCTGCGGATCGAGGTGGCCGACACGTCGAAGGTCGACAAGGCCACCATCCAGAAGCTCGGCGCAGCCGGTGTGGTCGAGGTCGGCAACAACGTCCAGGCGATCTTCGGTCCGCGGGCCGACGCGCTGAAGTCCGAGATGCAGAAGCTGATGTAGGAGGGCGACCATGCACCAGATCACCGGAGTCGGAGTCAGCCCGGGCCGGGCCGTCGGGCCGGTGCTGCCGATGCCCGACCCCGTCGCCGAACCCGTCGCCGCCGCCCCCCTCCCGGAGGAGGGGCGAGAGGCTGCGGCCGCCCGCATCGCGGAGGCGGCCGCGGTGGTCAAGGCCGACCTGGAGGCGCGAGCCGCCGTCGCCCACGGGGAGGGTAGGACGCTGCTCGAGGCCACCGCGCTGATGGCGTCCGACCCCACCCTCATGACGACCGCAGCCGGCAAGGTGACCAGGGACGGAGCGACGCCGGAGCGCGCGGTCTGGGACGCGGCCGGCGAGGTGGCGGCGATGCTGGCCTCGCTCGGTGGGTACATGGCCGAACGGGCCCGCGACGTCCAGGACGTGCGGGACCGCCTCGTCGCCGTCCTCACCGGGCGAGCAGCCCCCGGCGTGCCGGTGCGGACCGAGCCCTTCGTGCTCACCGCACTCGACCTCGCACCCGCCGACACCGCGACCCTGGACCCGGCGACCTGCGTGGCCCTCGTGACCGCCCAGGGCGGGCCGACGTCGCACACGGCGATCCTGGCCAAGGCGCTCGGGTTGCCGGCCGTGGTGGCCGCCCCCGGCATCCTCGACGTCCCCGAGGGCACGGTCGTTCTCGTCGACGGCTCGGCCGGCGTCGTCGGGCTCAACCCCGACGAGGACACCGTCGAGCAGGTCCGCCAGGCCGCCTCCGTCCAGCTGACCTTCGACGGCGACGGCGGGACCTCCGACGGCCACCCCGTGCAGCTGCTCGCCAACGTCGGCGACACCAAGGGGGTCGAGGCGGCCGTCGCCGTCAACGCCCAGGGGGTCGGTCTGTTCCGCACCGAGTTCTGCTTCCTCGACCGCCCGGAGGCCCCGTCGGTGGAGGAGCAGGTGCGGATGTACCGGGAGGTTCTCGCGGCCTTCCCCGGCAAGAAGGTCGTCGTGCGCACGCTGGACGCCGGTGCGGACAAGCCCCTGCCCTTCCTCACCAATACCGACGAGGAGAACCCGGCACTCGGGGTGCGCGGCTACCGCACCGCCCAGCGCTCGCCCGAGGTGCTCGACGGCCAGCTGGCCGCCATCGCCGAGGCGGCCGCCGCCGAGGACGCCGAGGTGTGGGTGATGGCGCCGATGGTGTGCACGGTCGAGGAGGCCAAGGCCTTCGTCGCGCAGTGCCAGTCCCACGGGCTGCTCATGGCGGGCGTGATGATCGAGACCCCGGCCGCGGCCGTCACCGCCGACCACATCCTCGAGCACGCCCGGTTCGCCAGCCTCGGCACCAACGACCTGGGCCAGTACACGATGGCCGCCGACCGGCTCATGGGCGAGCTCGCCGCGCTCAACGACCCGTGGCAGCCAGCGGTGCTGCGGATGGTCAAGGCCAGCTGCGACGCCGGACGGCTGCGGGAGCGTCCGGTCGGGGTGTGCGGGGAGGCCGCGTCCGACCCGGCGCTGGCCGTCGTGCTCGTCGGGCTCGGCGTGAGCAGCCTGTCGATGACACCGCGGTCGATCCCCGGGGTCGCGGCCGTGCTCGAGCGGACGTCCCTGCCCGAGTGCCGACGCCTGGCGGGCGTCGCCGTGGACGCCCCGACCGCCACCGCTGCACGCAAGGCCGTCCGGGCGTCCCTGAGCGTGCTGGGGGAGCTGGGGCTCTAGCGGTCGACCGGCAGCGGCTACTCCGCGTCGAGGTCCCGGCCGAGCAGGGCCACGAGCTCGTCGAGGGCGGCCTCAGCGCCCTCACCGTCGGCGCGCAGCAGCACGTCGTCGCCGAACTCCGCACCCAGCGTCATGACGCCGAGGATGCTGGCGGCGTCCACCGGGTCCGCGCCGGACCCGACTTTGACCACGGACACCTTCACCGGCTGCTCGGAGGCCGCCTTGACGAAGATGGCCGCCGGCCGTGCGTGCAGGCCCACCTTCGACGCGATCGTGACGGTGCGCTCGGGCACGGCTGCCTCCTCGTGGACGTCCGCTCAGGTGCCACAGGCTAGCGTCGGGGCAGGGCCCGCGGGACGACTGTGGGTAATCGGCTGCACGCGACTGCCCGATGGGCCAGACTTCTGCAAGGCCGCGACCAGCGGATCCGTCACGGACGAGGAGAGAGCATGCCCATCGCCAACCCCGAGGTCTACCGCGAGATGATCCAGCGGGCCAAGGACGGCGGATTCGCCTACCCGGCGATCAACGTCACGTCGTCGCAGACCCTCAACGCCGCGATCAAGGGCTTCGCGGACGCCGGTAGCGACGGGATCGTCCAGGCCTCCACCGGTGGTGCGGAGTTCTGGTCGGGGCAGGGCATCAAGAACATGGTCACCGGCGCGGAGGCGATGGCTGCCTTCGCCCGCGTCGTGGCCGACAAGTACGACGTCAACATCGCGCTGCACACCGACCACTGCCCGAAGGACAAGCTGCCGACCTACATGGAGCCGCTCGTCGACCTCTCCCTCGAGCGCGCCAAGCGCGGAGAGGACCCGCTGTTCGGCTCCCACATGTGGGACGGCTCGGCGGTGCCCCTCGGGGAGAACATCGAGATCGCCAAGCGGCTGTACGAGAAGTGCGTCGCAGCCAACATCGTGCTGGAGATCGAGATCGGTGTCGTCGGTGGCGAGGAGGACGGCGTCGTCGGCGAGATCAACGAGAAGCTCTACACCACGCCCGAGGACACCTGGCAGGTCATCGAGGCCATCGGCGTCTCCGGCGACCCGGGTACCTACATGGTGGCGGCCACCTTCGGCAACGTCCACGGTGTCTACAAGCCGGGCCACGTCAAGCTGCGTCCGGCGGTGCTCGACGAGGTGCAGAAGGACGCGGCCGCCAAGCTCGGCATGCCCGAGGGGGCCAAGCCGTTCAACCTCGTGTTCCACGGCGGGTCTGGCTCCACCGAGGAGGAGATCCACGAGTCGCTGACCTACGGCGTGGTGAAGATGAACATCGACACCGACACCCAGTACGCCTTCACCCGGCCGATCGTCGGGCACATGTTCAGCAACTATGACGGCGTGCTCAAGGTCGACGGCGACGTCGGCAACAAGAAGGTCTACGACCCGCGCTCGTACGGCAAGGCGGGCGAGAACGGGATGTCGGCCCGTGTGGTCGAGGCGTGCGAGCAGCTGAAGTCGGCCGGCACATCGATGGGGCGGGCCGGGTAGCGCCCACGGCCGGGGCCGAGCGGGGGGAGGCGTCCCCCGACCCAGCGGTCGTCGTCTCCGACGTCGACCTGATCGACGCCGCCCCGCCGGCCGAGACGTCCGACCAGCAGCGGGCCCTGCTGCCCACGACGGTGCTCGTACTCGCCCTCTCGCTGCTGGCGATGCTGCTGTGGCCGCAGTCCGGGGCGGGCCCCGCCGAGGGGTCCGGCGCCACTGTCGGCGGGGTGGAGTCGTGGCCGCTGCGGGGAGATCGGGCCGAGGACGATCGGCTGGCCCGCACGGCTGCGGCGGCCTGGCGTACCGCGGGCCTGCGCGGAGAGGTACGCGTGCCCGGGCCCGTCGTCGAGCCGGTGTACCTCGCCGAGCCCGACGGCGGGGTGAACGTGCTGCTGCGCTCGCGCGACGAGGACGGACGGCTCGTCGTGGCCGCGCTCGCGCAGCCTCCAGGCGGCGACCCGGCCGTCGTCAGCGCACAGGTCGTCGCCGGCACCCCGGTCGCCCTCGTCGTGCCCACCGACGACGGCGTCCGGCTGCTGCTGGCCCCCGACCGGCCTGATGACGAGCGCCTGCTCGTGCGCAAGCGCGACAGCCTGTGGCACGACCTCTACGGCGACGAGCAGTCGCTGACCCCGCCGGTGCGGGGGCTCTCCCCCCGGTTACCTCCGCTGCTGGGGGTCGCGGTGCGCGTCGAGGGAGTTCGCGGCCTTCGCGAGGTCCGCGTGCTCGACCCCCGCTCGCTGGTCCCGCTGCCGGCCCCGGTCGAGGTGGTCGACGCGTCCTGGGGCCGGACCGCGCTGCCCGGGCCCGAGGAGTACGACGCCGCTCTCGTCGCGGTCTCGGCCGTCCCCGAGCCCACGCGTCGGGTGGCCGTGCTCGCTGCCACCCGCAACGGCACCGGTCGGGTGGTGCTCGCCGAGGTACGCGACCCGTCCGACGGGCAGGTCGCGCACCACCTCGTGGTGTCCGACGGCACCGGTCAGGCTGTGCTCGGGCCGGCGCCCGTGGTCACGACGTCCCTGGCAGCAGGGGTGCTCCCGGTCGCCCAGGGACGTCTGCTCGTGCTCGTGGCGGCCGCCCCGTCGCTGTCGCGGGTGGAGGTCCGGACCTCCGACGGGCGCAGCCTCATCGACGGCCTCGGCCCGGCCTCGGTGGTGGTACCGGCCCCCACGCCGGACGGGCTGCTCGTGCTCGGCAAGCGGCTGGACGGCAGCGTCGTGGCCAGCGAGCGGATCGAGATCGCGGGGACGGCCGGGGCGGCGGACAATGGGGCCGCGGTCGCACTCGGCCGTGCGCAGGGAGGCGGGCGGTGAGCCATCAGTCGGTGGACGTCGACCTCCTCGTCGACGACACGGTGGCGGTCGGCCCGCCGCCCCCGCCCCGGTCCCGCGGCCGCGTCGGGATCGCCGTGCTGGCGGTCGC
>Ga0316576_10001351_pt1 | contig 13072 bp, 10 predicted proteins | sample S0NA_FD_203075 | JGI IMG/M metagenome (GOLD analysis project Ga0316576, IMG submission 203075) | Rhizosphere microbial communities from salt marsh grasses in Alabama, United States - S0-2_050615r3r5 | ecosystem: Host-associated > Plants > Roots > Rhizosphere | place: USA: Alabama | collected... | reverse complement strand
GCGGCCCGAAAGGCACGCGAGATGACCCGCCGCAAAGGCGTTCTCGACGTTGCCGGACTGCCCGGAAAACTCGCCGACTGCCAAGAGAAAGATCCCGCCCATTCGGAGCTGTTCATCGTCGAGGGTGATTCGGCAGGGGGCTCGGCCAAACAGGGCCGCGACCGGGCGTTTCAGGCCATCCTTCCGCTGAAGGGAAAGATCCTGAACGTCGAGAAGGCCCGCTTCGACAAGATGCTGTCATCCGCCGAGGTGGGCACCTTGATCACAGCCCTAGGCTGCGGCATCGGCCGTGAGGAATACAATCCGGACAAGCTTCGGTATCACCGGATCATCATCATGACGGACGCCGATGTCGATGGCGCCCACATCCGGACACTGCTGTTAACCTTTTTCTATCGGCAGATGCCGGAGCTGGTGGACCGGGGTCACGTGTACATCGCCCAGCCGCCACTCTATAAAGTCAAGCGGGGAAAGCAGGAAGACTATCTGCTCGACGACGCCGAGCTCGGCGCATCGCTGATCCGCGCCGCTCTCGACAATGCACGGCTCTATGTGGCCGAAGATGCGCCGCCGATGGGCGATGTGGGACTTGAGGCGCTGCTGCGCGAGTATCACCAGTTTCGCGCCATGATCACTCGCTTGGCATCACGTTATGACCCGCTGTTCCTCGCCGAATTGCTGGGCACGTCTCGCCTCACGGAGGACTTGCGCGCGGACGCACCCGCGCTGGCGGCCTGGGGTACGGACCTTGCCGCCCGCCTAAGGGACAAAGCCGGTCCCGCGGTGGACTACCGCATCGAACCGACCCTCGACGGCGACCCTGAGCATCCAGGGCTCCGCGTGGTGCGGCTCGTGCACGGCATTCCCGAGACCAGGTACATCGCGTTCGACTTCTTCGATTCCGCCGACTACGGCCGAATCGCCGGCCTCGGGGAGAAGCTCGAGGGCTTAATTCAGCCAGGAGCGCGGGTCGAGCGGGGCGAGCGCAGCCGCGACGTGGACAGCTTCGGTGCCGCCTATGACTGGCTCGTCGGCGAGGCCCGTCGCGGCTATCATATCCAGCGCTACAAGGGACTTGGCGAGATGAATCCAGGCCAGCTCTGGGAGACCACGATGGACCCCGACAGTCGCCGGCTGCTGCGCGTCACGATTGAGGATGCCGTGGCCGCCGACCAGATCTTCACGACGCTCATGGGCGAGCAGGTCGAGCCGCGCCGCGAGTTCATCGAGCGAAACGCCCTCGAGGCGGAGAACATCGACGTCTAGGACGGCGTCTCGCCAGTAGCCGATGCCGCGTCGATCAAGGCCAGGGACGGCCTACGACCGGGCCTCCTCGCTCTTTTCCATCCTTCCGCCCTCGTTCATCGAGGGGCCATTCGGTGCTCCGCTCGTTGGGGAGCAGACCCGGGCAGAGATGCGACCGTGCGGTTGATCCAGTCTTCCGCTTCGGCGTTGATCTGCGCGGCGTTCTTGCCGCGGCTCTCGATCGCCGGTCCGATCACGACCTCTATGCAGCCGGGGAATTTCCGCAGCGCCCGACGCCGCCAGAACACCCCGGCGTTGTGCGCGATGGGCACCACGGGTGCGCCGGTGCGTTCCGCCAAAACGGCGCCGCCCATCGTGAACGGTTTGACTTCGCCGGGGGCAACCCGGGTTCCTTCGGGGAAGATCACGACCCAACGCCCAGCGCCGAGCCTTTCCCTGCCTTCGGACAATAGCTGAGCCATCGCGCGGCGTCCGGCGCTGCGGTCGATGGCGATGGGCTGGAACCTCCGCACTGCCGCGCCAAAAAACGGAATGCGCAGCAGTTCCTGCTTCAGCACCCAGGTCTGCTCCAACGGGAGAAACGCCCGCAAGGCGATGGTCTCCCACGCAGATTGGTGCTTGCAGAAAACGAGGCTGGCGTCCCCCGGCAAGCTCGCCAACCCCTCGACGCGGTAGTCGAGGCTGCACAGGCCCTTCAGCAAGCCTAGCGTCAGCCGAGCCCAGCTCCGTCCCAGGGCACCGCGAGCCCGAACATCGAGCAGCCCGCCGAGCAGCACGATGGGGATTGTGTAGGCAACGACCGACAGCGCCATCAGCGCCAGGAAGAGGCCCGAGCGCAGCGCAATCATTGCCGGCGGCGGGGCCCGGATAGCACGAGATCAGCGGCTCCGGCCAAGTCCGCCGCGATCGGCACGTCGCCAAGGCCTGCGGGCAGATTCGCCGCCGTTTCGGCGCCCTTGCCGGTGCGAACCAGGATGGGCCAGGCGCCCACGGAGCGCGCCGCCTGCAGGTCACGCAGAGAATCTCCGATCACCGGCACGCCGTCGAGCGTGGTGGCGAAGCGCTGAGCGATCTCCCGCAGCAGACCCGGTTTCGGCTTGCGGCAGCCACAGTTGTCGTCGGGACCATGTGGACAGAACGCGATCGCGTCGATGCGGCCGCCCAGGGCCGCCGCCCGGGCATATAGCGTGCGGTGAATCAATTGAAGCGTGTCCACATCGAACAGGCCACGTGCGATCCCGGATTGATTGGTCGCCACGGCCACCGCGAAGCCGGCATTGGTGAGCCGGGCGATCGCCTCCAGCGCGCCCGGCAGTGGAACCCATTCGGCCGCCGACTTGATGTAGTCATCGGAATCCTGATTGATGACGCCGTCACGATCGAGGATCACGAGTTTCATCGCGAGTACCGTTCACTCCCGCCCGCGGAACTCGGAGACGCGGATGCGGCCGTCAATAATCTTCGCCTCGCGTTGATCGAGCCGTCGCATCTTGTCCCAGAAGGCTGCGTTGAGGTCGAAACCGGCGGCGATGGCCGTGCCCAACACGAGGATCAGCAGATCGGCGACTTCCTCGGCCAAGGCCTCGGTCGGGTGCCCTTTCGTTACGCAAGCGGAAATTTCGCCCAACTCCTCCGCCATCAGTGCGACTCGATAGGTCAGCTCCTCGCCGCCGGTTTCCCGGAAACGGTGCTTGTCATGAAACGCCTGCACCGCGGAGAGCATGGCATCGTAGCTGTCATCCTGCTTCATCCGCCGGACTCCGTCTGGTGCAGAAGCGACACGTCGGCGACGCGCATGAACAGGGCCTCCAGTTCTCGCAGCAGCGCGAGCCGGTTGCGGCGCAGCACCGGTTCCTCGGCCATGACCATGACGTCGTCGAAGAAGCGGTCCACCTCCGGCCGCAATGCAGCCAACGCGCCAAGGATACCCTCGTAATCGTTGGCCGCGGCCATCGGCGCGACGGTATCGCGCAGCTCAGCGAGACGTTGCGCAAGCGCGCGCTCGCTGGCCAGCTCAAGATGCTCGGCCTCTACGGCGCCACCAATCTCTGCCGGATCGGCCTTACGCAGGATATTGCGGATGCGCTTGTTCGCGGCCGCTAGCGCAGCGGCCTCCGGCAGTGCTCGGAAGGTCTCCACGGCGCCGATGCGCAGGTCGATGTCGCTGGGTTGCGTCGGCGCCAGTGAAAGGACGGCGGCGACGCTGTCGGCCGAGGCCCCGCGTTCCGCGTAGTAGCCGTTCAACCGCTCCATCGCATATTCCAACACCTCGTCGATGCTGCCGGCGTCGGCGATGATGCCGGCATAGCCGGCGGCGGCCTGCTCCAGCAGCTCCCGCAGGTCCAGGGGCAGCGGGGTCTCGATGAGGATGCGTAGCACGCCGATGGCGGCCCGGCGCAGGCCGTAGGGGTCCTTGACGCCGGTAGGTCGCTGCCCGATCGAGAAAATACCGACCAGGGTGTCGAGCCGGTCGGCCAATGCAACGGCGCGGCCACAGGGATCGACCGGGATGCGATCACCGGCATGGCGGGGGAGGTATTGTTCGTCCATGGCTCGAACCACCGGCGCGGCCTCGCCTGCCCGTTCGGCGTAGTAGCGCCCCATGGTGCCCTGGAGACTCGGGAATTCGGCGACCATCTGTGTGACCAGATCGCACTTGGCCAGTCGTCCGGCCCGCTCCGCCAGGTCGGTATCCTCGTGCAGCGCGGCGGCGATGTGGCCGGCCAGCGACGCGATGCGCTCGGCCTTCGCGCGCATGGTGCCGAGCTGGTGCTGGAAGACGATGGAATCGAGGGCGTCGATCCGGTCAGCCAGCGGGTGTTTCAGGTCCTGCTCCCAAAAGAACTTGGCATCGGCGAAGCGCGGCCGGATGACTCGCTCGTTGCCGGCCCGGACCAGCTCCGGCTCCCGGCTCTCGATGTTGCTGACGGTAATGAACCGCGGCAGCAGGCGCCCGCTGTCGTCGAGTACCGGAAAGTACTTCTGGTTCTTCTCCATGGTCTCGATGAGCACCTCGGGCGGCACCTCCAGGAAGGCCTCGTCGAAGCTGCCCAGTAGCGCCGACGGCCACTCGCACAGAGCCGTCACTTCGTTCAGCAGCGCATCCGGAGTCGCGGCGGTGCCGCCCGCTTCGGCCGCCAACTGCGCCACCTGCTCTCGGATCGAGCTCCGGCGTGCGGCAAGGTCTACGTCCACATAGGCGTGCCGCAGGGCAGTTTGATAATCCGCCGGCCTGGTGATGGAGACCGCTTCCGGGTGATGAAAGCGGTGGCCGCGACTATGCCGCCCGATCTCGGTGTCGAGCACTCGGCCGCTCAACGGCTCACTGCCCAGCAGCGCACAGACCCAGTGAACCGGGCGCACAAATTCGGCCTCACCCGCGCCCCAACGCATGCGCTTGGGGATCGGCAATGCCGCGAGGGCGGCCTCGATCAGGCCCGGCAGGATCGCGCCGGCCGCGGCACCAGACTGGTGGCGGCGGTGCGCGAGCCAAACCCCCTTATCTGTCTCCTCGCGCTCCAGCTCCGCGACGTCGACGCCACAGGACCGCGCAAAACCCAAGGCCGCCTTGGTGGGCTGGCCGCCGGCGTCGAATGCCGCGGCCAGGGCCGGTCCGCGCCGCAGCTGGACCTCATCGCGCTGGCGCAGGGCCACGCCATGCACCAGCACCGCGAGGCGGCGGGGGCTGGCGAATGCCTCTGCGCTCCCGTGCTCCAGGCGTTGGGCGTCGAGCTGGCGCAGCAGCTCGTCGCGGAAGGCTGTGGAAAGGTCCTGCAGCGCGCCGGGCGGCAGCTCCTCGGTACCGATCTCGACCAGCAGGTCGTCTTGTTCCGCCATCGGCTTCAGCCCTCCGTCCCGGTCCGCGCCGGCATCCCTGCCTGCGCCATCGGGAAGCCCAGCGCTTCACGGCTCGCATAGTAGGCCTCGGCCACGGCACGGGCCAGCGCACGCACGCGCAGGATGAAGCGCTGTCGCTCGGTGACGGAGATGGCGCCACGCGCATCCAGCAGGTTGAAGGTATGAGACGCCTTCAGCACCTGTTCATAGGCAGGCAGGGGCAGCCCTGCGTCAATCAGTGCCGTGCTCTGGGATTCGCAGACGCCGAACAGGTGGAACAGCTCGGCGACGTCGGCATACTCGAAGTTATAGGCTGACTGCTCCCGCTCGTTCTGCAGGAAGACGTCGCCATAGGTCACCGGTCCATTGGCGGAGTTGGTCCACAGCAGGTCGTAGACACTCTCCACGCCCTGAAGGTACATCGCGATACGCTCAAGTCCGTAGGTGATCTCGCCGGTGACGGGGCGGCACTCGAGTCCGCCGACCTGTTGGAAGTACGTGAACTGAGTCACCTCCATGCCGTTCAGCCAGACTTCCCAGCCGAGCCCCCAGGCGCCCAGCGTGGGCGACTCCCAGTTGTCTTCCACGAAGCGGATGTCGTGTACCAGAGGGTCGATGCCGAGCCCCCGCAGTGAGTCCAGGTAGAGCTCCTGGATCTCCAGTGGCGAGGGCTTCAGTACCACCTGATATTGGTAATAGTGTTGCAACCGATTTGGATTCTCACCATAGCGGCCATCCGTTGGGCGCCGCGACGGCTGCACATACGCAGCACTCCAGGGCTCCGGGCCGATCGCCCGCAGGAACGTGGCCGGGTGGAAAGTGCCTGCACCCACTTCCATGTCATACGGCTGCTGAACGACGCAGCCTCGATCCGCCCAGAAGGTCTGGAGCTTGAGGATCAGGTCCTGAAAGCTAATGGTCGCTGTCGTGGCCAAGAGGGACTCCGCCGCGCATTGCAAATCCGGCAGTATAGCGAGTTGCCGCCGGGCGCGGCCAGCGGCGCGCCCGGCCGCCACTGGTCTATAATGCCTGCCGCTGCCGCGCTGCGGCAGTTCGACCGTGATGGAGCTTCCGCGTGCAAGACAGCCGCCGTGATACCCGTGCGCAAGCGATCCTCCGCACGACGATCGTCGGCGCCGCCTGGAACTTGGCGCTGGCCATCGTCAAGGTCCTGACCGGATGGCTCGGTCACTCCCATGCGTTGATCGCCGACGGGGTCCACTCCCTGTCCGACCTGTTCTCCGACGCGTTGGTGTGGGCCGCTGGCCGCAAGGCCAGCCAGGCCCCCGATCTGCACCATCCCTATGGTCATGGACGATACGAGACGCTGGCCACGCTGGTACTCGGCGTGTTCCTGCTGCTCGTCGCTCTCGGGCTCGGCTGGGATGCCATCGAGCGCCTGTTCACGCCCGAACGGTTGCTGCAGCCGGCGCCCCTGACGCTGGTGGTTGCCGCGGCCTCGATTCTCGTAAAGGAGTGGCTCTACTGGTATACCCTCAGGTACGCCAGGCGCGTAGGCTCCGACATGCTGCGAGCCAACGCCTGGCACCACCGCAGCGATGCAGTTTCGTCGGTGGTGGTCCTGATCGGCATCGGCGGTACCCTGGCCGGATTGCCCTACCTGGACGCCGTGGCGTCCGTCATCGTGGCGGTCATGATCGCCCGCATCGCCTGGGAGCTCGGATGGGAGGCCACCCGCGAGCTCGTGGATACCGGCCTCGACGAGGAGCGACTCACGGCGATCCACCGCATCATTCGCGACATCGGCGGCGTACGCGACGTTCACATGCTGCGCACGCGCACCCACGGCGGCCAGGCGTCAGCGGATGTCCACGTGCTGGTCGATCCTTTCGTCAGTGTCTCCGAAGGGCATGCCATCAGCGTTCTCGTCGAACAGCGGCTGAAGCGCGAGATCGACGAGATGACCGATGTGACGGTCCACATCGATCCGGAGGATGACGACACGGCTCCCCCGACCATGGGCCTGCCGCTGCGAGCGGAGGCCCTGCAGCGCCTGGAGCGCCTTTGGCATCGCATTCCGGCCGCGGCAGCGCGCAAGCGTGTCCTGCTGCACTATCTGAACGGCGCGATCGAGGTCGATGTCTTCTTCCCGCTGCACATGGCGCCGAACCAGGGTACGGACGAGACCGACCCCACGCCGTGGCACGAGTCTCTCCAGGCGGCCGTCAGTGCTGATCCCGTTTTTTCGCGTGTCAACGTCTATTTCGGCTGACGAGCGACATGCGCACGATCCCGCAGCCAGCAATCCCGCCGCTTCGGACGGCCCCTTGGCTGCAACGGCGGGCGACCGCATGCCGGCGTCTTGAGCGTCTCTGTACCTGGTCGTCCCCCGCAGACGTGGCGCATCACGTTGGTCCGCCCAAGCGCGCGTTCATTGCCGAGGGAAGATGTCTGCACCGAGATGGTGCGCGATCGGCCTCGTCTTGTTCCATTCTGGTGCTATCACCGATGCTCCGGCCCCTGTTCTCCACATCGGGTCGGCCGCCGTGATTCCGCTAAACCCCCATTTCGGTGCGTGTCTTTTTCTGTGACCGCATTCCGGAGCAGCCGACCGTTCCGATGGCACGCGGCGTGCTTGCCTCACGCGAGCAAACTGCGCCGGTCATCCGCGCGCAGGCACCATTCTTCATCTCCACGGACCCGCCACGCACAGCCGCCTGCCGGAGCCGTGACATCCACCCAGCGATCCATATCGGGAGTATTCGCATATGTCCGCAGACGTCATGAAAATGATCAAAGACAAGGAAGTGAAATTCGTTGACCTGCGCTTCACGGACACCCGCGGCAAGGAGCAGCACGTCTCGCTGCCCGCGGGCGTCGTCGACGAGTCGCTGTTCCAGGACGGCAAGATGTTCGACGGCTCGTCCATCGCGGGCTGGAAGGGCATTCAGGAATCGGACATGGTGCTGATGCCCGAGGCCGACACGGCCATCATGGACCCCTTCTCCGACGAAAACACGCTGATCATCCGCTGCGACATCCTCGAGCCTTCCACGATGCAGGGCTACGAGCGTGATCCGCGCTCCGTCGCCAAGCGCGCCGAGGCATACCTGAAATCCACCGGTATCGCCGACACCGCATTCTTCGGCCCTGAGCCGGAATTCTTCGTGCTGGACGACGTGCGTTGGGGCGCCGACATGAGCGGCGCCTTCTACAAGGTCGATTCCGACGAGGCCGAGTGGAACTCCGAGCGCGTCTTCGAGGACGGCAACATGGGCCACCGTCCGTGCGTGAAGGGCGGTTACTTCCCCGTGCCGCCGGTGGACTCGCTGATGGACCTTCGCTCGGCCATGTGCCTGGCGATGGAAGAGATGGGCGTCGATGTCGAGGTGCACCACCACGAGGTGGCCACCGCCGGTCAGTGCGAGATCGGCACCAAGTACGCGACCCTGGTGCGGCGCGCGGATATGAACCAGATCCTCAAGTACTGCGTCCACAACGTCGCCCACGCCTACGGCAAGACCGCGACCTTCATGCCCAAGCCTCTGGTCGGCGACAATGGCAACGGCATGCACGTGCACCAGTCCCTGGGCAAGGATGGGGAGAACATCTTCTCCGGCGACAAGTACGGCGGGCTGTCGGAGACGGCGCTCTACTACATCGGCGGCATCATCAAGCATGCCCGGGCGCTGAACGCCCTCACCAATGCCTCCACGAACTCGTACAAGCGTCTGGTGCCCGGCTTCGAGGCCCCGGTCATGTTGGCGTACTCGGCCAAGAACCGCTCCGCTTCCATCCGCATCCCTCATGACGCGAATCCGAAGGCACGGCGCATCGAGGTTCGCTTCCCGGACAGCATGGGCAATCCGTACCTGTCCTTCGCGGCCATGATGATGGCGGGCCTCGACGGCATCCTCAACAAGATCCATCCGGGCGATGCGATGGACAAGGACCTGTACGACCTGCCGCCGGAGGAAGAGAAGGCGATTCCGCAGGTCTGCTACTCGCTGGACCAAGCCCTTGGCGAGCTCGACAAGGACCGCGAGTTCCTGACCGCCGGCGGCGTGTTCACCGACGACGTCATCGACGGCTACATCGATCTCAAAATGGCGGAAGTCACGCAGCTGCGCATGACCACGCACCCCATCGAGTTCGACCTGTACTACAGCCTGTAGGACGCGGGCGCCGGCGCGCTCCGCGCCGGCCGGCCGCATGCGGCGCCACTCTCGGCGCCGGCACTGCGCGCCCCCGCTTTGCGGGGGCGTCGTTCGTTTGCAGGTGCTGCGCGGCTGGCCTATCCTCGCGCCCATGCGCTTACCCCTGCTGTCCTTCCTGCTGGTGGCCGCTCTGCCTGCTGCCGGCCAAGTCTACAAAGGCGTCGGCCCGGACGGCCGCCCCATCTTCACCGACAGGCCGCTGCAGAATACCGAACCGGTTCTCCTGCCGCGCTCGAGCCAGCGGCCTGTACCTGCCGATGCGCCTGACCCGCCCGGCGGCGACCGGGGATTCCTCGGGTCTTATGACGCGTTCGAGCTGCTCGCCCCGGAAGATGGCGTCACGATCCGCGATGCAAACGGGAGCGTGACGGTCAGTCTGCTGCTCGATCCACCGCTGCTCGCCGGGCATCGTCTCAGTATCGATGTCGATGGCGTGGCGGCCGCCGGCGATCTCGGTGACCGCACTCAACTGGTGTTGAGTGGGGTCAACATCGGCAGCCACCGGCTGCAGGCCCGTGTCCTCGACGATGCCGGCAACGTCGTTGCCGCGACTGCGGTCGTCCATTTTCATCTGCGCCCCCCTTTGCCCGCGGGCAGCCTCCCCTGAATACTGCATCAGGGTGACGGCGCTTTCGTCGGGGCCGCCGCCGGTCCCGGGCCTTTCTCATGAATAATCCTGGTTTCCCGCTGGGCGAAGCAGGTGTGTGCGCCGGGCGGGGGTCTCGCGGCCGCCCCGGCGTGATGCGGTCCGGCGTCCCACTGCGACAAAGCGCCCGCCGGCAGGCCTCGGGCGAGGCCGAGCCGTCCCGGAATGGTGCCGAGTTGCACTATAATAGTGCGCGTTGCCAGGCGGACTCCGCCGCTTTCCAGCATCGTCCATTGTCCTGAGACGCTTACCACCTGCCTGCGGAAGACCCGAGCCTGGCTTGGATTTTGCTCTTAGCCCTTGACCAGCCCGGTGGCGGGCCGGGCACCAGGATGGCCGACACATCACCGTCTCCATGGGCCAACGCGATAACGGGCGAGCACTTCGGGTGTCGATGAACGGCGAACAGAACGGAGCCAACAGCCTCACCGGGACCATCCTGGACAACCTGAGCACGGCCGTGCTGTTGTTCGACGACGCACTGAGGCTGCGATATATCAACGCCGCCGGCGAGAGCCTGCTGTCGGTGAGCGCCAACGCGGTCCTCAACGCCAGCGCCGCCGGACTGGTGCCCTGCCCCAGCGATCCGGTCGAGGCACGCCTCCGGGAGGCCCTTGAGACGCGCCAACCATTCACGGAACGGGAGGTGGAACTGCTGCGGCCCGACGGGCAGCTGATTCGCGTCAACTGCACGGTGCTGCCGCTATCCCATTTCGAGCGACCGGATGAACTGCTCATCGAGATGCACCAGGTCGACAGGCAGCTGCGCATCGCGCGTGAAGAACACCTGATTTCGCAGCACCATGCCACCCAAGCCCTGCTGCGGGGACTGGCGCACGAGATCAAGAATCCGCTGGGCGGACTGCGCGGAGCGGCGCAGCTGCTGGAGCGCGAGCTGCCGAATCCGGGCCTGCGCGAGTACACGCGCATCATCATCGACGAGGCCGACCGCCTGCAGACCCTGCTGAATCGTATGCTGGGCCCCAATCAGCTGCCCCATTTCGGCGAGGTCAACATCCACCACATCCTCGAGCACGTGCGTACGCTGCTGCTGGCGGAGTTCCCCAGCGGGCCGGGGGTGATCCGCGACTATGATCCCAGCATTCCCGATCTCGATGCCGACGCCGATCGCCTGATCCAGGCACTGCTCAATATTGCCCGCAACGGCGCGAGCGCGGCCGGCGTCCACGGCCGGCTGGTGCTGCGCACCCGAGTGCTGCGCCAATTCACCCTCGGCAGCATCTGCTGCCGCCTAGTGCTGCGGGTCGAAATCGAGGACGATGGCCCTGGCATACCCGACGACATCCAGGACCGCATCTTCTTTCCGATGATCTCCGGCCGCGCCGGCGGCACCGGCCTCGGTCTGGCCATCGCCCAGGAACTGGTCAATCAGCATGGCGGCCTGATCGAGTTCGAGAGTCGACCCGGCAAGACCCAGTTCTTCGTCTACCTCCCCCTGGATCCCCGCGATGAATAGGGTGCCGCGCGTCTGGGTGATCGATGACGACCGCTCCATCCGCTGGGTGCTGGAGCGCGCCCTGCGGCAGGCCGAGATGGACGTGACCAGTTTCTCCAACGGCGTCGGCGTCATGGATGCGCTGGTCCGGGAACGGCCCGACGTCATCATTTCCGACATCCGCATGCCGGGCATCGATGGGCTCGATCTGTTGCAGCAGGTCGCGGCTCGATACCCGGGCCTGCCGGTCATCATTATGACCGCGCACTCGGACCTCGACAGCGCCGTGTCGGCGTTCCACGGCGGCGCCTTCGAATACCTGCCCAAGCCTTTCGACATCGACGAGGCCGTGGACCAGGTGCGCCGAGCATGCCGGCACCAGCAGGAAGCGTCGGCCCAGCCGGAACCCCTGGGGCGCAGTCCGGACATCATCGGCGAGGCGGCGTCGATGCAGGAGGTCTTCCGCGCCATCGGCCGCCTGGCGCGCTCCAACATCACGGTGCTGATCAACGGCGAATCCGGAACCGGCAAGGAACTGGTGGCCCGCGCACTGCATCGGCATAGTCCCCGCGCCGGGGCCCCATTTATCGCTTTGAACATGGCCGCGATCCCGCGCGACCTGATGGAATCGGAGCTGTTCGGCCACGAGCGGGGCGCCTTTACCGGCGCCCAAACCCGCCGCGAGGGCCGTTTCGAGCAGGCCGACGGAGGCACGCTGTTCCTGGACGAGATCGGCGACATGCCGGCGGAGCTGCAGACCCGGCTGCTGCGCGTGCTCGCCGACGGCGAATTTTATCGTGTCGGCGGCCTGACGCCGATCAAGGTGGACGTGCGCATCATCGCCGCCACGCATCAGAACCTGCACGAGCTGGTGCGCCGCGGCGGCTTCCGGGAAGACCTGTTCCACCGGCTCAACGTCATCCGCATTCACCTGCCCGCCCTGCGGGAACGGCGCGAAGACATCGGCCTGCTGATGCGCCATTTCCTGAGCGAGGCCGCGCAGGAGCTCGGCTGCGAGACCAAAGTCCTCGCCAGCGACGCCTTGGAGCGCCTGGAGCGCCTCGATTGGCCCGGCAACGTGCGCCAGCTGGAGAATACGGCCCGCTGGCTCACGGTGATGGCCTCGACGAAGGAGATCCACGTCAACGACCTGCCGCCGGACCTGGCCGTCAGCGACGACGATGCCAACGACGATGAGCAGTGGGAAGGTGCCCTGCGCGCCTGGACGCGGCGGCGCCTTCGGCAAGGCGGCAGCGGTATCCTCGAGTCGGCGCTGCCGGCCTTCGAGCAGATCCTCATCGAATCGGCGCTGGAATTCACGGGCGGGCGCCGGCAGGAGGCCGCAAAGCTGCTCGGGTGGGGCCGCAATACCCTCACCCGCAAGATCAAGGAGCTTGGCATGGACGGTGAAGCCGCACTCGGCGCCGATGACGAGGAGCCCGCCTCCTGAGGCTGCCGTCGGGGCGTGGCGAGCTGCCTGCCGCCATCCGGCTCGACGTTGTGCGCACCGGCGGGGCTTTTTGAAAGCCACCGGCGCGGCCCCATTTTCCTGCTCGTACCGACAAGATCGAGCACAGACTTCGATGGACAGCAGCAGTATCCAGCTTCCCGACACCGCGATCGAAGGCGCAAGCGTCGTCGATGGTACACTGCGAGTGCGTTTTGCCCGCGCCTATATCGTGAAGACCA
>Ga0316576_10001348_pt1 | contig 13077 bp, 11 predicted proteins | sample S0NA_FD_203075 | JGI IMG/M metagenome (GOLD analysis project Ga0316576, IMG submission 203075) | Rhizosphere microbial communities from salt marsh grasses in Alabama, United States - S0-2_050615r3r5 | ecosystem: Host-associated > Plants > Roots > Rhizosphere | place: USA: Alabama | collected... | reverse complement strand
CCGACCACGACTTCTTCGACAAGCTCGGCATGGGCATGATGCCCATGCGCAACATCTTCGAGATCGAGGAGATCCTGCCGCTGCGCGAGTACGAGGCCTTCGCCGCCGACGTCAAGAAGCGCTGGAAGGACTAAGGCGAGCTTGTGCGGCCGCGCTCAGCCGACCACTCGGCCCAGGGGTCGAGCTGCCTGGGTCGGGTTCCGCAGCGCATCGACACTGCAGACCTACCCCTGCCCCGCCCTTGCCCAAGAGGCCCGGCGACCAACCGAACCGACCGATTGACGACGTGAATCGTCGACTGGACCGCAGCAGGCAAAAATCGAGTTTCCCCTGGCTCCCTCCAGCCCGTGTTGGCCAGGGATGGGCAAGTGAATCATTGCGCACCGGAGTCCACCCATGTTCCTCGACTACTTCGCCCTCGGGCTGCTGATCTTCGTCGCGCTGGTGCTGTTCTACGGCATCATCGCGATCCACGACATCCCCTACGAGATCGCCAAGCACCGCAATCATCCCCAGCAGGATGCCATCCATGTGGCCGGCTGGATCAGCCTGTTCACCCTGCACGCCATCTGGCCCTTTTTGTGGATCTGGGCGACCCTCTACCGGGAGGATCGGGGTTGGGGTTTCAGCAAAGACGGCCTGACCCGGGGCGACGACGTCAACGCCCTCAAGGCCGAGCTGGCGGCGCTGTCCGCGCGGCTCGCGTCCCTCGAGACGACCAAGGCCGAGGAGCACTGATTCATGGACCTTTTGCTCATCCTGACCTACGCGGCGCTCTGCGTCGCTGTGTTCAAGGTCTTCCGCATCCCGCTCAACAAGTGGACCGTGCCCACGGCGGTGCTCGGTGGCATCGTCCTCATCGGCGGGTTGCTGCTCATCATGAACTACAACCACCCTTACTCGGAGGTGGTCCGGCAGTACTACACCACGACCCCCATGATGCCCGACATCCGGGGACGGATCATTGAGGTCCCGGTGCAGCCGAACCAGCCGCTGAAGGCCGGTGAGGTGCTGTTCAGGATCGACCCCGAACCGTTTGAGGATAAGGTCAAGGGGCTGGAGGGCGAGCTCGCGGCGGCAAAGAAGGACCTGGAGCGGGCTGAGGAACTGTTCGCGAAGAAGCTCGGCAGCGAGCGTGACCTGGACCAGGCCCGCGCCAAGGTCGACAGCCTGACTGCGCAGTTGGAGGACGCGCGTTTCGACCTGGAGCAGACGGTCGTGAAGGCCCCTGACGACGGGTTCGTCACCCAGCTGACGCTGCGCCCCGGGATGATGGCCCTGCCGTTGCGCCCGGTCATGACCTTCGTACACAAGCAGGAGGGGGTCTATATCGGCTGGTTCCGCCAGAACAGCCTGCTGCGGCTCAAACAGGGCGAAGAGGCGGAGGTCGTGCTCGACGCCCTGCCGGGCAAGATCCTGAAGGCCCAGGTCGACTTCGTGTTCCCCGGGATCGGCGAGGGACAGCTCCAGCCCGGCGCGGACTTCCTGCGGTTTGCGCAGCAGAGGATCCCGGGACGCGCCGCGGTCGCCCTCAGGATCACGGACCCCGACCACGACCAGTATCGACTGCCCGGCGGTCTCTTCGGTCAGGCCGCCATTTACAGCGAGCACTTCCACCACGTGGGCATCATGCGCAAGATCCTGCTGCGCATGGCCGCGTGGATGAACTACGTATTCCCCCTGCATTGACAGTTTGTGGACCCTCTCGGACTGCCAAGAGACGTCATTCTGAGCGACTCGGTCCAGGGACTACCCGACCTCCTGGATCGAGCGCGATATCGACGTTGTGCGCGACCGGTTTGGGCCGCTGACGTGTGAACTCGCGCCGATGAGGCTAGCGACGTAGCGAGGCCGAAGACGGGATAGGCCACCCAAGGCACCCCGCCGACGCGGCTAGGCTCCGGGAAAGGAGGCCAGCGGGCGCGCGATGCGCGGTCAACACCCAACGACTGACACACAAAGCGCGGTTAACAAGCCCGACGGGGCTCGCGGACGTCTCGCGCGGTGCAATGCCACTTGCAGAGCGCTGGAAAGGGAGTTTGCAGCGCCACCGACGGCTGGACGCAGGATCGGCTGCACTCTTCTCCGCACGAGACGGGGGTTTCCAGGCGATGGGCCGGTCACATCCTATGGCTGGGCTGGGCCAGCTAAGAACTTCCCAGTCCGGCATCGGCTCCGGAGCATCGTCGCAATGGGGTGCCTCGGGCCGGAGCAATCTTGGCTATGCGGGACGATGTGTCGGTTCTAGTCCGGATTCGCTCGATGACGGTGGCGTCGTTAACAAAGGGCAGGTTGCAGGTGCGTTCGCTTTTCGAAGCCCGCGCGCGATTTCTCTAAGAAAAGGCACAGGCAGCTTTGGCTCGTTTGCCCCACCTGCAGAGCGACAGCTGGGCGACCACAAAGCGCGTTCAGGGGGCGCTATCGGTCGGCTCTGGGGTTGTCCGCTATAGGGGGTGAAACGGCCCCTCGCCAAGACATATCGACTGTCCGGAGTGGGTCGTGAGCTGCCAGCGGGCCGCAGCCCGCCGATCGTCCGCAATCTGATCCGAAGCCGACGATCGTCAACGGCGCGCGAACGGGTCGCTGGCGGCCGGGGACCGGCCCTGACCCTCGCGACCCGACGCGTCAAGGCTTTTTTGGCTCTTTAGTGTGCTTTGTGTCGACTGGTCAGGTTCGGCTACGCTATGGCATCGGTCAACTTTGGCGACGCAGCTGGCAGCCCCTCTTAGTTAGCCGACAATTCCAGTGCCGGGCACCACCAGCGGCGGGGAACGTATCCACAACCACAAGCACAGGAGTTGCCTATGGGCGCCATCGCAGACGCCATGCTTCGCTACGCACAGCCTCTCATCGACGCGACGGACGGCTCGCCGGAAGACGTCCAGAAGGCGCTCACGCTGAGCCAGATGTGTTGGAACCTGGCGCTGACGCCGGAGGCGGAGAGAGCTGAGTTTCTCGCCAGCATCCAGCCGGTCTTGCGCATGGATGACCGCGAGTTTGAGGAATTTCGGTGCACCGTCGCCACACCGATGATTCGTCGCCACCAAGAGATGTTTCCGGCCATGCAGCGCCCGGAGGTCATGGCCCGCTCCGAACGTCGGCCGGCCTATGCGCAACCAATGACTCGGCGTCCTGCCAAGAAATATGCTGGTACTGGGCGCAATGAACGTTGCCCCTGCGGTAGCGGGAAAAAGTACAAGGTCTGCTGCGGGCGATGAGCCAAGATGCCGTGATTGCCGCGGCGCCTCCGTCCGCACGGTTGCTGACGTCGGTGCGGAAGGAAGGTCTCAGCCGGATTTCGCCAAAAGCAAGCCTCTGCGACCTTCACTCTACGACTCCACGCCGTAATTTTCTGGCGGGTCTCGGTGTTGCGACTGCTGGTGACTGACGCGCGGATGTACGCCGCCTTCCCATCGCTCCCAAGGACATCCTTTTCGGGGTGCTCTACGGAGATCAGAGGTTCCTGGGTTTGCGTTCCTCAGTTCCTGGGCTGAAGAATTCCTTGATCCGAAGATGACGAAAACAGCACCATCGAAGCAGAAATCGCGTTCTGGACGGGGTCCGATCGCGAGGAAGGTCATTGCTTCCGCGCGACAGACCCTGCAGCGGAAGGTCACGAGCATCTCCCACTGGAGAGAAGCAAGATTAACGGCTGTAGACTACCAGCAAACGATTATCTCGAAGAATGACCTGACAAAATACGATCCGCTGCATGCGCTGTACATTTATGGGCAAAACCAGCTGTCAGTGCTTATTGAGCAGCTGATGGATTTGCCAATGCTGGATAAATTGGCGAATGCCTATGCGGCAGCCTACGATGAGTATATGCCCTCTGGTCCGCCAATGAGTCCGCTGACGACCTCGTACTTTACCTGCTGGGCGGCGTTTGACTTGTGCTCGTCCGGCGCGAAGAACGAAACGCTATGCACGATAGCGACGGATTTCTGTAGTTTTCAAAAAGTCGATGAAGGACTGATCGCTCTATTTGAGACGATGCAAGCATCGAGGATGGGTATTTATCGAAATGAAGGTACATCGAAACATTTTGTATTTTTGCGGGAACTTATAACGAATAAAGAGGTTAAGGCGATCTCGCCCAGCGGCTACCTTGGTAATCCCGGAGAAGTCTGGTTTGCTCGTGTACTTCCACCTGTGTTTGATATCGGCGTATTCGACTATTCCGTTGTTTTCACCACGCCGTATGTACTAGGGAAGTTAGGGGAGCGGCGGGAGTTCGTGTCGCTCGTTGAACAAGATTGGTTGGCCTTTTTCAAAAGAAACTTGGCGAAGACGAAAAGGGAAGCCGAGGTTTGCGCCTATGAGTATCTGATGAAATACGGACTGAGTCGCAACTATTGGAATGAGTATATCTTCTTGGCGTATCGAAATCACCGACATGACGTGATTCTGCTAGAAGGGCTTCCGGATGTACCGGCGAGTTTGCCGCATACAGAAGAAGGCAGGGAAAGATTGGGAGTATAGCGCGACAATCGAAGAAGGGCTTTCAGGGCGCTTGTAAGCGCGACTTGGCCTTGCTATACGGTAGAGCAACAAGCTGTTACATGACGCGGTCCGGTGTCCGTATACGTGCCTCGAAAACACACTCGCCATATCTCGTGTAGGTCGTAACCTATCGGTCGGTCGCAAGGTCGACCTGTCATGTCCGGTATGGGTCGGAACCTGTCCCTGCAATTTGCCGCCGCGCGGGTCGACCGCTTCGACCGAGACAGGGACAACCCTCGCGGGGTTCTCTGCTGCGATGAGGTCATCGAGACGTTCGGGAAACAGAATGGGCTGCCCTCGTACCGGCCCCGTCCCCGATCGCCACCTGTTCGACTCCACCGCTCTCGCCCAGGCGAATCGTGCCGCGACTGACGTGGTCCCACAGCTTGGGCGAGACAGCGACGCTGACAGGCCCATTCAAGCGCGTGATAGGCCAGCTCCTTTGCGAATTGTCATGGCCTGCGCCGATACCCGCGTTATGGTTTGCCTCGGGTCCGATCCATCCAATTTGCAGTACCGACACGTTCTCCGTCGGACCCCGAGCCGGTGCTCGGCCCGAGCAGTACGATGCGCCAGAGCAGTACTTCATCCGCCTCCCTCGCTAGCGTCTCGAGTTGGTCCCGCTGGCGCCTGATCGTCCTGCGCGGGCTGGTGTGGAGTCTCATCGGCCTGATCTACGCTCCGCTCTTCGCAGGGATGCGCATCCTGCTGCAGGACGCGGGTCTGGGCCACCTCGCTTATGTTCCTGCGGCGGCCATCGCGGGGGCAGCGGGCGCCGCTTTCTACGGCGCTCGGGAGGTGGCCATCCTCGGGACCCTGGTCGGGATGGCGGTAACGACCGTCCTGATGCTCACTCTGCCGGCACCGGTCGGGATATGGCCCATCGTTCTCGCCAGCCTGGCGGTGGGTGTGGTCGTCGGACTCCCCATTCGGTTTCCGCGGCCGTGCTCCGCCAATGTCCCCGGCAAGATCATGGCGGGCCTTGCGGCGGGGATCGCCGCAGGTACCCTTCTCGCCCTCGCTGAGCCTCTTCACGCCTCGAACTTTGAAATCGCCGCGGTGGTCGCCTTCCTCGTCGCGGTGAACGGCGTGCTCTATGTCGCGAGCGTGCGTTGGTGGGTGGCGCGAGCCAGCCTGGTCCGGGGACGGCGGCCCTGCAACCTGATCGAAGCCGGCGTAATCGGCTTGTTGGCGGCCTGCGCCGCAGCTGGGCTCTGGCCGGTGGCTGCCCCGTTGATGCATGCCCTGGAGCCGTCCCTGACGCCCATGGTGGACGCCATCCACGCCGCGATCCCCAGCGCCATCACCGGCGGCATGGTCGGCGGGGCCGTCGGCGGCGCGATGCTGGAGGCATTCCGCTTCCAGTGGGTGCACGATCTCTGAGGTCCTCCGGCGCAGGGCTGGCGGGCCTGCCGCCAAGGCACCCGATCATCGGACCACGCCCTTGTCCCGGCACCGGTACGCCAATGAGCGCTGTCGTCCCCCGAACGCCTGCGCTGGTCGCTGGAACGAGCGTCGTCTGGCAAGCGTGCTGGATATTGCCGCGGTTGGGATCGTTGCCGAGGTCCGACGGTCCTAAGGTTCATGACGCGGTGCCACCCCGCAAGATGAAGCGCTTGTTTCATCGCAAGGTGTCGAGTTGTCAACTGGATCAGGTTCGCTGGAAGGGCGAAAGCAACGGCCTTGCAGCCAGCTTCCGGCGCGCAGACATACTTGCAGTGCCGACGGCATCGCGAGCCTTCCCGCCAACCAAGGCGGGAGAAGCAGACCTGAGCTTGTCTTCGCCGATCGTTCCGATTCCTGAACACCCATGGAGTACTCGACATGAGAACGCAAATCGTCCTCCCGGCATTCTTTGCCTGCACGGCGGCACTCGCGTCGGCGAACACCCCGGCCGCGAGTACCGACGAAATCACCGTGTACAAGAGCCCGACGTGCGGATGCTGCTCTAGTTGGGTCGATCACCTGCGGGAGAGCGGCTTCACGGTGAAGACGGTCGACACCACGGACCTCGGCAAGGTCAAGGCCGCCGCCGGTGTCACGCCGGAGATCGCGTCCTGCCACACGGCGGTCGTCGACGGCTATTTGATCGAAGGACATGTGCCTCCGGAAGACATCAGGCGCCTTCTCAAGGAGCATCCGCAGGTCAAGGGTCTGGCAGTCCCGGGGATGCCGGCCGGGGCGCCCGGCATGGATGTTCCGAATCCGCAGCATTACCAGGTCCTGACCATCGATTCCCAGGGCAAGACGACGGTGTTTGCCGAGCACTGACCCTGTTGATTTGAGCGCGACCAAGACCCCGGGACCGGTCAGGTGTGCTTGAGAGCGCGGCTCGGTGACTGAGCCGGTAGAAGCCGAAATTCTGCAGGCTTTGCCCGTGCATAGCGGCCTGTCAACCGCCATGGCATCGGGCACCACAACGACGAAAGCCGGGATCCACGGACCAAGCACCTCCATCCCGCGGTGCTCGGGGGTTGGCCGGTGCGGCTGCCGCTGTTCCGCTCGCGCCGCCGACGAACCGCAGGGCGAAGGCGTGCCTATCGGCGCGATCGCCCTCATACTCGCTTTAGAATTCAGCAACGCGCGAGGGAGTCAGACATGATCGAGCTCAAGGTCGAAGGGATGACGTGCATGCACTGCGTGAAAGCGGTCACTCAAGCATTGTCCGAGGTACCGGGCGTCACAGCGGTGCGCGAGGTGAGCCTGGAGAAGGGCGCCGCCACGGTGGAAGGCTCCCCGCAGCCCGAGGCCCTGGTGGAAGCGGTCAAGGAGGCCGGCTACCAGGCCCAGGTGCGCGGGTGAGCGACGGCAGCCGGCGATCCTCACGCCGGCGAGCGGCCGTATTACTACCGCATTTGCATCTCGCGGGCTGACATGGCGAAGGAGGTACGGATCGGCGTTGGCGGCATGAGCTGCGCGTCCTGCGTGACACGGGTCGAGCGCGCCATTGCCCGCAAGCCCGGCGTGGAGTCCGCCAGCGTCAATCTGGCGGCCGAAACGGCGGTCGTCCGCTTCGACCGAGCCGAGATCCCCGAGCTGTTGGACGCGGTGCGCGGTGCCGGCTACGAGCCGGTGATCGAGACCGCCAACATCGGCGTCGGCGGTATGACCTGCGCCTCCTGCGTGGCTCGCGTGGAGCGTGCGATCAAGGCCCTTCCGGGAGTCATCGAGGCGACGGTGAACCTGGGCACCGAGTCGGCGACGGCCGAGTATCTTCCGGCCACCGTCAGCCGCGAGCGCATCGCGCAGGCGATCCGCGAGGCCGGCTACGAGCCGGCCGCGGCGGAGCAGGCGCCAGACGCGGCGCGGGATCGACAGACCAGCGAGCTCCGTTCGCTACGCCGCGATCTCACCGTTGCCGCGGTCCTGACCCTGCCGCTGCTGCTGATCAGCATGGCCCCGATGTTCCTGCCCGGGGTTGCGGCGCTGATGCTGAAGCTGGCCGCGCCGGTCTTCTGGCATTGGCTCGAGCTTGCACTGGCGACGCCGGTGCTGCTCTGGGCCGGACGGCGCTTCCTGGTGCGCGGCTGGGCGGAGATGCGGCACCTGAGCCCCGGCATGGACAGCCTGGTGGTGCTCGGCAGCTGGGCGGCCTATCTGTACTCGCTGCTCGCGTTGACGGTCCCCACGCTGTTTCCCGAGGGCACCGCGAATCTCTATTTCGAGGCGTCCGCCGTCATCGTCACGCTGATCCTGCTCGGGCGTTATTTGGAAGGGGTCGCGAAGGGGCGAACCTCGGAGGCCATCCGGCGGCTCGTCGGCCTGCAGCCGAAGATCGCTCGGGTGGTGGGGGCCGACGGCGAGACCGAGATGCCCGCGGAGGCCGTCGTGCCCGGCGACCTGATCGCCGTCCGTCCCGGCGAGCGCATCCCGGTGGACGGCACGCTGACCGAGGGCGGCAGCCACGTGGACGAGTCGATGATCAGCGGCGAGCCGGTGCCGGTGCACAAGCGCCCCGGCGACGAGGTCATTGGCGGCACCCTGAACCAGACGGGCGCCTTTCGATATCGGGCCACGCGGGTGGGCTCCGACACCGTGCTCGCGCAGATCATCCGACTGGTCGAGGACGCGCAGGCCGGTAAGCCGCCGATTCAGCGCGTCGCGGATCGTATCGCGGCCGTCTTCGTGCCGGTGGTCATCGGCGTCGCCATCTTGACCTTCCTGGCGTGGCTCTGGCTAGGTCCGCAGCCGGTGCTGAGCTTCGCCTTCGTCGCCGCGGTCAGCGTGCTGTTGATTGCCTGTCCCTGTGCGATGGGGCTCGCGACACCAACCGCGATCATGGTCGGCACCGGACGCGGGGCGGCGATGGGGATACTCTTCCGTCGCGGCGCGGCCCTGGAGACCCTGGCGCGCGTCGACCGGGTCGTACTGGACAAGACGGGCACGCTGACCGAAGGACGTCCGGCGCTGACCGATCTGAACGCTTACGGCATCGCCGATGACGCCGCCTTGGCGCTCGCCGCGGCGGTGGAGCGGCACAGCGAGCATCCGATCGCGGTGGCCTTGGTCGACGCGGCCGCCCAACGGGAGCTGACGCTGGAGGCCGCGGACGACGTTGAGGCGGTGCCCGGCTACGGCATCCGTGCCCGCATTGGCGGACAGCGCATCACGGTGGGCGCCCGCCGCTTCATGGATCGGCTGTCGATCGCCGTGGGCGTCGCCACGGACGCCGCCGAGCGCTTGGCCACGGAGGGCAAGACGCCGATCTATGTCGCCGCCGAGGACCGGCTGATCGCCGTGCTGGCCGTGGCCGATCCAATCAAGGCGAGCAGCAAGGAGGCGGTGGCCAGACTGCATGGGCTCGGACTCGAGGTGGCGATGCTGACCGGCGACGGCCGGCGCACCGCCGAGGCGGTCGCACGGCAGGTCGGCATCGACCAGGTGGTCGCCGAGGTACTGCCCGCGGACAAGGCCGCCGAGGTCAAGCGGCTGCAAGGCCTGGGCGGCAAGGTCGCGTTCGTTGGGGATGGCATCAACGACGCCCCGGCCCTCGCCCAGGCCGATGTCGGCATTGCCATCGGCACCGGCACGGATATCGCGGTGGAGGCCGGCGAGGTGATCCTGATGACCGGTGAGCTGACCCCCGCCGTTGATGCCGTGGCGCTGGCTCGCCGCACGTTGCGGACCATAAGGCTCAACTTCTTCTGGGCCTATGCCTACAATGTCGCACTCATCCCGCTCGCCGCGGGCGCCTTCTACCCGGTGACCGGCTGGCTCCTGAATCCGATGCTGGCGGCCGGCGCGATGAGCGTCTCCAGCCTATTCGTCGTCACCAACAGCCTGCGCCTGCGGCGCTTTCACCCCCACTCCGCAGCGGCCCCGCAAACCGTGACGGACGCTGGGACAACATCAGACCCTCAATTAGCGATTGGAGATCCATCCGATGTACGCGTTTTCTACTAAGACTGAGGCCCCTTTCGATCAGGCCCTCGAGCAAGTGACCGCGGCCCTGAAGGCAGAAGGCTTCGGGGTGCTCACCGAGATCGACGTCAAGGCGACGATGAAGGCGAAGCTCGGCATCGAGAAACGGCCGTACCGGATCCTTGGCGCCTGCAATCCGCCGCTGGCGAATCAGGCCCTCGAATTCGATCCCGACATCGGCCTGCTGCTGCCCTGCAATGTCGTCGTGCGGGAAGAAGAGAACGGTGATGTCACCGTTGCCTTCATGGACCCGGTGGCGGTCTTGCAGTTGGTCGAGGAGCCCGGCGTGTCCAAGCTCGCGTCCGAGGTGCGTGAGCGGCTCGAGCGCGTGCGAGACGCTGTCGCCGGCATCTAGGGTCACAGTCTGCCGCAATCCGCCACAGAACGCATGAACCCAAATAGAGCAGTCAGCTTCCAGCCGCCAGCCTCCAGCGGAGGAAAATCAGCGGCTTGGCGGATTTTTTTGCCGATCGGCGGCTCACCGCTGGGTGAGGAATCGAAGGGCGGAAAGCAGGGCCAAGACAAGGCTTTAAGCTAGCTACTGGTGGCTGGCAGCTCTTTCTCGGATGAACTGCTGTAGCGCTATCGCGACCGATACCGATCGGTTCTTTTCCGGTCTCGCCGGTCTGCACCGGCTGCGCTTTCGGCTGTTCGGCTTCGAGCGGAGCCAGCGCCAGCTCATCGAAGCCCTGCGCGCCGGCGGCGTCGCCGGCGCGGACCTGCTGGAGATCGGCTGCGGTCCCGGCTATCTGCACCGGACGCTGCTGCGCGCTGGAGCGGCGCGCGCGGTCGGCGTCGACCTGTCGCGCCGCATGCTGTCCGTGGCGCGCGCCGAGGCCGACGCGCAAGGTCTCGCCGAGCGCACCGACTATCGGCAGGGGGATTTCACGCTGCTGGCCGATCAGATCGACACGGCGGACATCAGCATCCTCGACAAGGTCATCTGCTGCTACCCGGACTGGGAAAGACTGGTCGCGGCTTCACTAGCAAAGACCCGGCGCCTCTACGCCTTCACCATCCCCCGCGATCGGGCGCTGACCCGGCTGGGACTGCGGGCGATGCGCTGGGGGCTGTGCCGGAGCGGCTGCTGCTATCAGCCGTTCCTCCATGACCCCGTCCGCATCGACGCGCGGGTGACCGCGAGCGGTTTTCGCAAGGTCTACGACGCTCATACGCTGTCCTGGCTCACGCGGGTCTACGCGCGGCCGTCCACCGCGCCCGACTAGCTGGGCGGCCGCGCTCGACTCCCGACGGCCCGGCGGCGATGCCGGCCAACGGCAAGCCCTTCCCGGACGGGCCGCGGCCCCGGAGACCGGTGAACCGCCGGGTGTATTGAGCCTCTTGTCGAACATTTGGATTCCCGGTGGCTCTTGGCAGCCGGAGCACTTGCTTTTGAGCGCGCGTCCTGCCCGTCGCCGGGGCCATCTGACCCGCCAAGGGGCGAAATGCCCCGCGTTCAGCAACAGGTCGCGTCCGTTACGGCTAGCCTAGCCCCCACCCTCGATTTCTAGCGACGCAATGCCGCATAGCGACGCGCGAAGAGCGCCTTGCTGCCGGGCCGGTACGTTGCTCCCAGTGGGCCAAGCGCCGGGGGCCGAGGTTCCGCGCCCTCAAGTGTTCCAGAGCCCCTACGTCCGCGCGCGGTCCCGGCCATGGCCTCATCTTTGCAATGCTCCAGCGTGTCGGCCCAGGCTGTCTCGGCCTCGGCCGGTGATTCTTTCACCAAAAGCGAGGAGAGAAACGCGATGAAGACCTATTCGATGCCGTCATCTTTGAGCCGTTTGGCTGTGACCGCCGCTCTAGCCTGCGCGTTGCCCTGGACCGTGACGGTCGGCGCGGAAAGCGGCAGCGGATCGTCGGGGTCCGCGATGAGCGAAGGCAGCATGGGCAAGACGCAGCAGATGCCCCAGCAGGGACAGACGGATCAAGGGACCGCGACATCGTCCGAGGCCAGCGGGGCGGGGTCGTCCGCATCCGCGATGACCGAGGGCAGCATGGGCAAGACGCAGCCGTTGCCCGAGCAGGGACAGACGGCGCAAGCGGCCGCCACCTCGTCGGAGGCCAGCGGTGCCGGGTCGTCCGGGTCGGCGATGAGTACCGGCGGCATGGACAAGACGCAGGAAATGACCCAGCACGGAGGACAGATGGGACAAGGGACGCAGGAATCTTCTGCGTCCGGCAAGGGTTCCGAGTCCAAGCAGCAGAGCCTCGCGGAGCGGCTGCCGGACGAATACAAGGTCAGCAGTTGGATCGGAAAGACCGTGAAGAACGACCAAGGGCAGAAGCTCGGTACCGTCAAAGACCTGGTCATGGACGATTTCGGTCAGGTCCAGTACGTGATCATGAAGCGCAACGAGCCGACCCCCCCAGGACAGTGGCAAGGCTGGGGTAAAGGCTCGGGCAATCTCGTCGCCGTGCCGATTGGTCACTTCCAATACCCCGAGAACAAGCAGGCCGCCCTCACGCTCGACGTATCGCCCGAACAAGTCGCCAAGGCCCCCTACTTCAACGCTCGGGCCTGGCCGAACATGGGCAACGACACCTGGACCGGGGCCATCATCACCTATTGGGTACCGCGGGGACAGCAAGGTGAACAGGCGGCGACCGCGCAGAATCAGCCGAGCGGACAGGGGGCATCGGCGTCGCGCAGCGTCCAGCCGAACCGCGACATGGTCTATTTGCCGAAGGACCAGGAGCAGTTGTTCGAGAAGCTGGATTCCAATGCGGACGGCGCCATCGAGCGTAACGAGGCGCAATCGAACAAGCGCTTGTCACAGAACTTCGATCGGATTGATAGCTATGACAACGGCCGCATCACCCGCTCGGAGTTTGCCGCCTTTGAGGCCAAGACTCAGGGTTCCGCAGCGAAAGGCCAGCAAGGCAAGGAACGCACGGGGACTTGGCAATAGGCTGTGTGACCTTGCCGCGCGCCCGCCGGGCGGCCCCATCGGGACCGCCCGGGTTGGCCGATGGTGGGAGACCTGGCGCGATGTCGGTTCAGGGCAAGAATTCGGGCTGAGGCTCCGCACGCCCGAACATGGAAAGGCTCAGTTTGCCCCTGGCGTGACACCCGCGGACGGGGCCCGTTTGGGCGGGGCGATCGGCTGCCCTCTGACCGACTGCTTCGTGCTCGCTCTGGCGCCAATCTCTTTG